>Ga0102928_1000006_pt1 | contig 102005 bp, 100 predicted proteins | sample SalPonR1_B_D1_MG_FD_78504 | JGI IMG/M metagenome (GOLD analysis project Ga0102928, IMG submission 78504) | Salt pond soil microbial communities from South San Francisco under conditions of wetland restoration - Salt Pond MetaG R1_B_D1_MG | ecosystem: Environmental > Aquatic > Marine >...
AAGCCATCAGAAACGCCGAGAACTGCGACGGTGACGTGCTCTTGGTCCACGCCAAGACGTCGGAAGAGAAATTCGTTGCTGCCGGCTTCGGCACCGAACGTACGGACCTGATGTATAACGACTTTGTCATTGTCGGCCCCGCCGCCGATCCGGCGGGTGTCGGGGGCATGAATGATGTGCAGGGGGCGCTGGCCAAGATCGCGGAGACAGGCGTGCTCTTCGCCTCGCGTGGCGATGACAGCGGCACGCACAAGAAGGAAATGGCACTTTGGGCCGACAGCGGTGTCGATCCGACCGCAGCCTCGGGCGCGTGGTACCGCGAGACCGGCTCCGGCATGGGCGCGACGCTGAATGCCGGGATAGGCATGGGCGCCTATGTCATGACCGACCGCGCCACATGGATCAGTTTCGGCAACAAACAGGACTACGCCATTACCGTGCAGGGCGACGAGGATATGTTCAACCAATATGGCGTGATCCCGGTGAACCCGGCGAAATGCCCCTCCGTGAACGTGGATGCGGCGCAGACCTTCGCGGACTGGCTGGTGTCGGACGAGGGGCAGGACGCCATTGCCGCCTACACGGTCGCCGATCAGCAGCTGTTCTTCCCCAACGCGCCGGACTAGGGTCCCGACCCCGATGCATCGCCGGCACCGGCTCAGGTCCGCAGGCTGCTCAGGACGCTTGACCCAAGAAAGACCAACGCCGCAACGCAGACGATGGAGGGCCCCGCCGGAGTGTCCAGCAGCAAGGCCGCCTGCAAGCCGATCACGGCGGACGCCGCGCCGATCCCGGCGGCGGTCAGGGCCATCTGCTCGGGGGTGCTGGCAAAGGGTCGCGCGGCCGCGGCCGGGATGATCAGCATCGCCGTGATCAGCAAGACACCCACCACCTTTATCGCCATCGCCACGGTGATCGCCAGCGCCAGTGTCAGGACCAGTTGTTCACGCTTCGGATCAATGCCGCTGGCATAGGCCAAATCGGCGCTGAGCGTCGACGTCAAAAGCGCCGACCAGCGCCACCCGATCAACCCGACCACCAGAAGCGCTCCGCCCCAGATGACCGCCAGATCGCCACGCGACACCGCCAGAATGTCGCCGAACAGATAGGCCATCAGGTCGATCCGGATGCCCGACAGGAACGACACCGCCACAAGCCCGAAGGCCAGCGCCGAATGGGCCAGCACGCCCAGCAGCGTATCCATCGCGTAGCCGCGCCCGGCAAGAAGTGTCACGATCACCGCCATGACAAGCGCCACCGCCATGGCGCCGGCAAAGACCGACACTTGCAGCGCAAGCGAAAGCGCCACGCCAAGCACCGCCGCATGGGCCGTGGCGTCTCCGAAATAGGCCATGCGCCGCCACACCACGAAACTGCCCAAAGGGGCGGCAGCCACCGCCACGCCAATGCCGGCCAGCGCCGCGCGCGTCATGAAATCATCCAGCATTACTCTGCGGCCTCGGTCTTTTTGTCGGAATGCGCCTTGTCGGACCCGTGGTTACATTCGCCGTCATGGTGATGATCGTGGTCATGGCGGTAAAGCGCCAACGCCCCGCCGGTGCCCGTCCCGAACAGAGCGCGGTATTCAGGGGCCGCCGAGACGGTATCGGGCGTGCCTTCGCAGCAGACATGCCCGTTGAGGCAGATCACCCGGTCCGACGCGCTCATCACAACGTGCAATTCGTGGCTGATCATCAGCACGGCGCAGCCAGTGTCCTGCCGCACCTGCTCGATCTGCTGGTAGAACGCGGCCGATCCCGGTTGGTCCAGACCTTGCGTTGCCTCATCGAGCAAGAGGAAATCCGGCTGGTTGATCAATGCCCGCGCCAGCAGCACGCGCTGAAGCTGACCTCCCGAAAGCGCCGACATCTGGTGGCGCGACAGCGCTGGCACGCCCGCGCGGTCAAGGGCTGCCGCGCTCGATGTTTTCGAGGTATTGCCAGGCAGGCGCAGGAACCGGTCCACGGTCATCGGCAGCGTCTGGTCGATATGCAGTTTTTGCGGCACATAACCGATTCGCAATCCCGGCTTGCGGGTGATCCGGCCTCCACCCGGCTGAACCGCGCCGATCAGAGAGCGCAGCAGCGTTGTCTTGCCCGATCCATTGGGGCCGACAACCGTGACGATCTCGCCCGGTTCGATCGACAGGGATACATTCCGCAACACCGGTTCCGCGCCGTAGCCGACGCTCAGGTTCGTCACCGTGACAAGGCTCATGTGTCGGCCGTTTCCATGCAGGCCGGGCAAAGGCCCTCGGCCTCCAGCACGGTGCGTTCGATCCGGAACCCCGCAGTGCGCGCGGCTTCGCCCAGCGTGTCGCGGGTGGGAGTGGATTGCGCCTCGGCCACGGAATGGCATTCGCGGCAGATCATGAAGGCGGGCGCATGGCTGGCGCCGGGATGCGCGCAGGCGATAAAGGCATTCAGCCGTTCGATCTTATGCGCAAAGCCATGCGTGACCAGAAATTCCAGCGCGCGGTAGGCGACCGGTGGTTGCGATCCGAAGCCCGCGTCGCGCAGCCGGTCCAGCATCTCGTAGGCCCCGAGCGCGCGGTGTTCCTGCAAGAGAATCTCCAGCGCCTTGCGCCGCACCGGTGTAAAGCGCAGACCTTCCGCCGTGCATTGCGCCTCGGCGGCGTTGGTCGCGGCGCTGATGCAGGTCCTGTGGTCATGCGATTCAAAGCCGACCGGATCGGCGGGCGGGGAGTTTTCTGCGCGGGGCAGTCTTGTCATATTATCACATATCCTGTAATCAGTCCGTATTGTTATAAAATCACATGGAGAGAGCAATGTCCAGAAGCCTGATCCCCATCGCGGTTGGCGCGTCCCTGTTTGCGGGCGCCGTCAACGCCGACGTGCCCAGCGTGGTGGCCGATATAACGCCGATCCATTCGCTTGTCGCCCAGGTGATGCAAGGCGTGGGAGAGCCATCGCTGATCGTGGCCCCCGGGGCCTCGGCGCATGAATACAGCCTGCGCCCGTCAGAGGCATCAGCCCTGCAAGACGCGGATGTGGTGTTCTGGGTCGGGCCAGAGCTGACGCCATGGCTCGAGGACGCGGTGGCAACGCTCGCCGGGGATGCCTCGGTGATCGGGCTCTTCGACCTTGAGACCACCACCGTGTTGCCCGTGCGCGAGAACGCGCTTTTCGAGGCGCATGACCACGATCACGGCGCGGGTCACGCTGAAGCGGCAGATCACGAGGTGCATGACGGGCATGACCACGCTTCGCATGATGACGACCATGCCGCGCAAGACCAGCACGGGTCCGAACACGTCCATGCGGAGGAGACCAAGACGCAAGATCACGACGACCGCGCCCATTCGGGGCACGACGAGGAAGACCATGCCGGCCATGAACACGCGGGCAATGACCCCCATGCCTGGCTGTCGCCGAAAAACGGCGCAGTCTGGCTGACGGCAATCGCCGACGCCCTTGCCTCGGCCGATCCCGACAATGCCGCCGCCTACCATGCGAACGCCGCTGCCGCGCGCGACGAGCTGACATTGCTCAGCGCTGAAATCAACATGGTCCTAGACCCGGTCCGTGGGCGCAACTTCGTGGTGTTTCACGACGCCTACCAGTATTTCGAAGCGGCCTTCGATTTCCCGGCCTCCGGGGCGATCTCGGTCTCGGATGCGTCCGATCCCAGCCCGGCGCGCATTTCCGAGATCCAGGATCACATCGCTGACCGAAACATTTCCTGCGTTCTGTCAGAGCCGCAATTCGACCCCGGCATCGTGTCTGCCGTGGTGGATGGATCAGGGGCGCAAACCGGCGTTCTCGACCCGCTCGGCGCTGATCTTGAGCCCGGACCGGAGTTCTACAGGCTGTTCTTGCGCCGGCTCGCTACGTCGCTTGCTGACTGCCTCTGACCTGCTGGCGCTGGGGGCCTGGGTGGATGCCGCATCATTGATGCCCGGGCCTGTCGTAAGGATCGCCCCCGTCCGCGAGGGCAGGTGCGATCCGGGTCGCAGGCGATCCAGAGCCGAGGCGGCGCGCATGTCGTCCGTGACTTGGGTCCCGCGAAACCCACGAGATCGCTCTACCGCGAGATCCGGCCCGCCCGGCCGCCGCGCCGCTTTTTCAATTGGCCCGCGCGTGACGGCAGTTCCGCCATCACCGCCCGGCGGGCCTCGGGCGACATGCGCGACCATGCGGTGATTTCGTCGATCGTGCGCAGACAGCCGGTACACAGCCTGGCGTCTGGATGCACCACGCAGATCTGCACACAAGGGCTGTCGATCCGGTCGCGTTGCGGGGTATCGTCTTTCATGCCTGTCCGCTCCCTCGTCCCTGGGCCTCGATATAGCGCAATCTGTCCAACGCGCCTTGCAGGATATAGCTCGCCGCGACATGGTCGATCACCTCTGCGCGACGTTTGCGCGTCGTATCCGCCTCAAGGAGCGCTTTTTCAGCCGCGACCGTGGAGAGGCGCTCGTCCCAGAACCCGATCGGACGGTCCCAGAGCGCGCTGAAATTGCGGGCAAAGGCGCGGGTGGACTGGCATCTCGGTCCCTCGGTCCCGTTCATGTTGCGCGGCAGGCCCAGCACGACCCCGGCAATGTCGCGCTTTGCCAGGATCGCCAGAAGCGCCTCCGCGTCGCGTCCGAACTTGTGCCGTTTCACCGTCTCAAGCGGGGTTGCCACGCTGCGCATCCCGTCTGACACGGCCACACCGATGGTCTTTGTTCCCAGGTCCAGCCCCGCGATTGCGCGCATCGGGGGCAGGGCCGCGGCAAAATTGGAGAAATCACCGTGAATCACAGGCTCACAGCACCAGGCCGGCAGCGCGCGCGCCCTCGCGCACGATGTTGAGCGCGTCCGGGTTATCGGCAAAGACCTCCTGCGCATTGTTCCATATGGCAATGGCTTGCGCCTCGTCGCCAAGAACACCCAGCGACGAAATCAGCCGCGCCCAATCCTCGGGCGGCCCGCCTTCGGTAGCCAGCCTGTCGGACAGCCGTGCCACCATGCCTTGGATCATCTGCTGGCGGTCTTCGGGGCTCATGTCCTCGGCGCTTTCCAGGTCCTCGGCGGTGGGGCCGGGGGCCGCGGCCACACTCGGCACCTGGTAGTCATCGACCCCGGCGCGCTGCGCCATCTCCTCGATCTGGGCAAGGATCGGCGGCACCCAGGTCGCATCCGGCGGGCTGCGCCGCAGCAGCCCGTCCCAAACGCGAAAGGCGACATCGGGCCGCCCTGTCTGCGCCATCATCAGCCCCATGTAATATCGCGCCACGCCGTTTTGGTCATCCCGGCTCAGCGCCGCCTCGAGCGCGCGCTCCGCCTCTGGCGAGACATAGCCACCGGCGGCCAGCACCATCATGTCCGCAAGGTCGGCGTAGTCTTTCGAGGTTGCCCTGTCGCCCTTGATCGACAGCACACGCTCCTGTGCGCGGTAGGCGGCCACGTAATTGCCCATCGCCGCCTCGGACCGCGCCAGCAGGACATGGCCCTGCAGGTCGCCCGGCCGCTCGGACACCGCGCCGCGCAGGCGTTTGACCAGATCGGCGTATTCCGGTTGGATCTCGGCTGCGTCACCGGCGGGGAGCTGGCTTTCGGCACTGTCCTGTGACGGGCGGTTTTCGCGCGCCTCCTCGGCCATGTCCAGACGCGTCGCCAGTCCCAGGTCGCCGTAGCCCGGCGCGCCGAGCTGCGAATAAATCCAATAACTTCCGCCAATCAATGTCGCCCCGATCAGTGCTGCGACCGTGTAACCCAGCCTGTTGGGCTGCGCCGTCGCGGCTGTCTCGGAGGTGGCCTTGGCATCCGCAGACAGGATGCGCCGCGAAATCTCGGTCCGAAGACGCTCGGCGTCTTCTTTGGAAATCACCCCGCGTTGCAGATCGCGATCCACCTCGCCCAGCTGGTCACGATACACCTGAACATCGAAGGATTCAGCCGGGCCGGTGTTGCGCTGCCCCCGGACGAGCGCCAGCCCCAGAAGGCCAGCCATACCAAAGGCCAGAACGATGGTCGCGATCCAGAAAACCGTCATCTTTCGCAATATCCACAAGCTGTTTTACCGATCATGTATACCTGCAGTCCCTTTGAAAAAAGGGCAAACCCCCGTGACAAAGCGCCATGTCGCAAAAACACTGAAAACCGGCGCTGTGAGTATCCGCAGACCCGGCTGTTCGGTCCACATATCCCCAAGATCGTCCCAAGCCTCGAGTCGCCCATGAAACGTTATTCCGCCTTCGCCGTTGCCCGTGAGGCCCTTCGCAACCAGACCGGGTGGGAACGCGCTTGGCGCAAGGCGCACCCCAAGAAGGCCTATGACGTGATCATCGTCGGGGCCGGTGGGCACGGCCTGGCCACGGCCTATTACCTGGGCAAGAATTTTGGCATCACCAATGTGGCGGTGCTTGAAAAGGGCTGGCTGGGTGGCGGCAATACCGGGCGCAACACCACCATCATCCGCTCGAACTACCTCCAGGATCCGTCTGCCGCGATCTATGAAAAAGCGCGTTCGCTCTACGAAACGCTGAGCCAGGATCTGAACTACAACATCATGTTCAGCCCCCGCGGCGTGATGATGCTGGCCCAGACCGAACACGAGGTTCGCGGCTACCAACGCACCGCACATGCCAACAACCTGCAGGGCGTCGAGACGACGTTCATCAGCCCGTCAGAGGTCAAGCGGCTCTGCCCGATCATCGAATTGAACGGTCCGCGCTACCCTGTTCTTGGCGCGCTCTGGCAATCCCGCGCCGGCACCGCGCGGCACGACGCGGTCGCTTGGGGGTATGCCCGCGCGTGCTCGGACATGGGCATGGACATCATCCAGCAATGCGAGGTCACGGCGGTGCGCCGGGAGGGTGGCCGCGTCAAAGGCGTGACCACGACCAAGGGCGAGATCGACTGCGACAAGCTGGGGCTGGTCGTCGCCGGCCATTCCGGTGTGCTGGCCGAAATGGCGGGCTTTCGTCTGCCCATCGAATCCGTGGCCCTGCAGGCGCTGGTGTCCGAGCCGATCAAGCCCTGCATGGATGTGGTCGTCATGGCCAACACCGTGCATGGCTACATGAGCCAATCCGACAAGGGCGAAATGGTCATCGGCGGCGGTGCGGATGGCTACAACAACTACACCCAGCGCGGGTCGTTCCACCACGCCGAGGAAACGGTCCGCGCGCTGGTCGAGACCTTCCCGATGATCTCGCGCCTCAAGATGCTGCGCTGGTGGGGCGGCATTGTCGACATGACCGGCGACCGCTCACCCATCCTGTCAAAGACGCCGCTTGAGGGCTGTTTCATCAACTGCGGCTGGGGCACCGGCGGCTTCAAGGCGATCCCCGGATCCGGCTGGGGCATGGCCGAGCTGATCGCCAAGGGCTATTCGCCCCTTACCGCGGAATTCGGCCTCAATCGCTTCCGCGAGGGGCGGTTCATCGATGAAAGCGTGGCAGCGGGGGTGGCGCATTGACCTTCTCCTTGCATCAAGATCCGTGCGGGAACACGGTGCCCGGGGCGGGGGTTGCTCATGCGACACCCCTGAACGGAGTTCCTTCATGGCCTTCAAATATCTTCTCGCCATCGCCATCCTGTTGGTCGTCCTCGGCCTCGCGGGTTGGGTCGTCTATTTCGTCGATGAACAAACCGATCCGCCCTATGGATCCCCTGAAGCTTCAGACAGCACCGGCTGACACGTCTCGCGCCATTGCGCCGCCGGTGATGGTCCGTCGCTGTCCCGACCTGTCCCATTTCCGGAGGCTGCCATGTTGTGCCTAGAATGTCCCTATTGCGGCGTCGCCGCCGAGGAAACCGATCTGCACCCCGGTGGCGAAGCGCATCTGAAACGCTTTGGCCCCGAGTCGAGCGATGACGATTTCACCGGCTACCTGTTCCACCGCGAAAACCCCAAGGGGGTGCATTTCGAACGCTGGCGGCATGTGAACGGCTGCGGCAAGTGGTTCCACGCGGCGCGCTGCACCAACACGCTCGAAGTGTTCGGCACCTACAGCGCCCAGACGACGGAACCGCCGAAAGACCTGCTCGATACCATCCGCGCCAAACGCCCCGGATTCACATGGAGGGACATCGCGTGACCCTTCATCTTGCCAACAAAACTCCCGCCGGAGGCTCCGACGCTTCCGCCAGCGCCAAGGTCTGACTTATGAGCACCCGCGTTCAAACCCAGGGCCGCCTGATCAACCGCGACCGGCCTGTGTCCTTCAAGTTCAACGGCACGCTCCTGAACGGCTATCTGGGCGACACACTTGCCTCGGCCCTTCTGGCAAACGACCAGATGCTGATGGGGCGCAGCTTCAAGTATCATCGCCCGCGCGGTGTCGTGGCGTCTGGCTCCGAAGAACCCAACGCGCTGGTGGGCCTGGGCGAGGGCGACCGGTTCGAGCCGAACCAGCGCGCCACCACGACCGAGCTGTTCCACGGCCTCACCGCCACCAGCCAGAACCATTGGCCGTCGCTGAATTACGATGTGGGAATCGTCAACAACACGCTCTCGCGCTTCCTCAGCGCGGGGTTCTACTACAAGATGTTCATCCATCCGCGCCCGTTCTGGAAACACATCTACGAGCCCTTCATCCGCCACTCCGCCGGTCTAGGCAAAGCCCCGGATTCCGAGTCGCGCGATGCCGACCGCTACGAACATTTCTACGCCTTCACCGATGTGCTGGTGATCGGCGGCGGTGTTGCCGGTCTGCAATCCGCCCTTACCGCTGCCCGCGCCGGGGCCAAGGTGCTGTTGCTCGAACAGACCGCCCACCTGGGCGGCCGCGCGCCGGTCGACGGTGGCACCATCGATGGGATGGATCCGGACGCCTGGGTCGCCAAGGCGTGTGAGGAACTGGACGCACTGCCGAATGCGCAAATCCGCACCCGCACCATGGGAGCGGGCGTCTATGACCACGGCTACGTGCTGGGCTACGAACGCCTGACCGATCACGCGCCCGAAGCATCTGGCCCGCGCCACCGGTTGTGGCGCATCCGGGCGGCCCAGATCATCACCGCGACAGGGGCCATCGAACGGCCCTTGTCCTTTGCGGGCAATGACATTCCCGGCGTGATGCTGGCCTCCGCCATGCGCGATTACCTTGTGAACTTTGGCGTCAGCCCCGGCGACCGCACCGTGGTTGTCACCAACAATGACGACGCCTACCGCACCGCCATCGCGCTGGTGCAGGCCGGGCTCAAGGTTCCCGCGATCCTTGACGCGCGTCCCAACGGCGGCGGCGCGCTGATGGACGACGCCAAGGCGCTTGGCATCCGGGTCGAAACCGGTGCCGCGGCGGTCAAGGTCAAGGGCGCGAAACGTGTGCACTCCGTTTGCCGTGGCGTTCAGGCGGGCGATGGCGAGGTGCTTGAAGAGATTTTCTGCGATGCGGTTGCCATGTCCGGCGGCTGGTCACCCGTGGTGCATCTCTGGTCCCATTGTGGCGGCAAGCTGTTCTGGGACGAAGGCCAGGCCGCTTTCCGCCCGGATCATGCGCGCGCGCCCACGAGCCACGATGGCGCCCCGTTCGTGATCACCGCTGGGTCCGCGGATGGCGAGATGCATCTGAACGCCGTTCTGCAAAACGCGGCCAATGCGGGAAAAACCGCCGCAAGCGCTGTCGGCGCTGCAAAGGGCGACGCCGCCGCGCCCAGCGGCGACGCGCCCGATGACGCGCCGCTGGTGCCGGTCTGGATGATGCCACAGGGCGCGCCGCGAAAGCTGCGAACCAAGTCCTGGCTGGACTACCAGAACGACGTGAAGGTGTCGGACGTGCAACTGGCCGCGCAAGAAGGCTTCGAATCGGTTGAACATGCCAAGCGCTACACCACGCTGGGCATGGCAACCGATCAGGGAAAGCTGAGCAATATCAATGGTCTCGCGACGCTTTCTCATGCGCTGAACGAAGATATCCCGCAGGTTGGAACCACCACCTTCCGCCCACCTTACACGCCGATCTCTTTCGGGGCTATCGCCGGCGAGGCCCGCGGCGAGATCTTTCAGCCGATCCGCAAGACTCCGATGCACGACTGGCATGACTCGAACGGCGCGCATTGGGAACCGGTGGGCCATTGGCGCCGCCCCTACGCGTATCCGCAGCCGGGCGAAACTGTCGAAGACGCGGTGCAGCGCGAAGTGCTGGCGACCCGGAACAGCCTTGGCCTGCTGGATGCGTCGACCCTGGGCAAAATCATCGTCAAGGGGCCGGATGCCGGGCGTTTCCTCGACATGCTCTATACCAACATGATGAGCACGCTGAAGCCCGGGCGCTGCCGCTATGGATTGATGTGCACCGAGAACGGGTTCCTCAGTGATGACGGCGTGGTGGCGCGGATCGACGAGGACACGTTCCTGTGCCACACCACCACCGGCGGGGCGGAGAGCGTTCACGCACACATGGAGGAATGGCTGCAAACCGAGTGGTGGGATTGGAAGGTCTGGACCGTCAATGCCACCGAGCAATACGCGCAGATCGCCGTGGTCGGCCCGAATGCGCGCAAGCTGCTTGAAAAACTGGGCGGCATGGACGTGTCGCAAGACGCGCTCACCTTCATGGGGTGGGCCGACGGCGCATTGGCGGGCCTCTCGGTCCGTGTTCACCGCATCTCCTTCTCGGGAGAATTGAGCTTTGAGATCGCCGTGGCCGCAAACCTGGGCCGCGCCTTGTGGGACAAACTGGTCGAGGCCGGGCAGCAATGGAACATCACCCCTTATGGCACCGAGGCGCTGCACATCTTGCGCGCCGAAAAGGGCTTCATCATGATCGGGGATGAAACCGATGGCACGGTGATCCCGCAGGACCTTGGCCTTGACTGGGCGATTTCCAAGAAGAAAACCGACTATATCGGCAAACGCGCGCAGCAACGCAGCCACATGGTCGATCCGAAGCGCTGGAAACTGGTGGGGCTGGAAACGCTCGACGGGTCCACGCTGAAGGACGGGGCCCACGCGATTGCCGATGCCAGCAACGAAAACGGTCAACGCAACACGCAAGGGCGCGTCACCTCGACCTATCGCAGCCCGACACTGAACAAAGGCATCGCGATGGGATTGGTGCTGAATGGGCCGGACCGCATGGGCGAGGTGATCGAACTCACCGCCGGTGGCGATGACACCGTCAAGGCGAAAATCGTGACCCCCGTGTTCTTTGATCCCGAGGGGGCGAAGCAGAATGTCTGATGTGCAACTGGCGCTTGACGGCGCAGCCTTCGATGGTCTGGTGCAGATCGAGGAACTGGCCGGGCAGGGCATGATCACCCTGCGCGGGGATCTTGCGGACGACACGATCCGCGCCTCGGTCAACGGTCTCTTCGGAATAGATATCCCCGCGCAGCGCGGCACGGCCTTCGCGGGCGACACCGGCGCGCTCTGGATGTCCCCGGACGAGATGCTTTTGCTCTGCCCATATGAAGGGGCCCGGGCAATGGCCGATGAACTGGCCGAGAAGGTGAAAGACGCGCATGCGCTGGTTGTCAATGTCTCTGACGCCCGCACGGTGTTCCGGCTTAAGGGCAGCATGCTGCGCGAAGTCATCGCCAAACTGGCCCCAGCCGACATGTCTCCGGGCGTGTTCGAGCCGGGCGAGTTGCGCCGCACACGTTTGGCACAGGTCGCTGCGGCCTTCTGGATGGATGACGCCAGAACCGCGCGGGTGGTCTGTTTCCGGTCGGTCGCGGGCTATGTCTTTGGTTTGCTGAGCACGTCGGCGGATGACGCGTCGGCCGTGAACCATTTCACCCGGTGACGCGTTAACCGTCCGACAGGCGGGATAAATCCCGGTTTGGCGCGCTGGCAGGGTTGACCTTGGCAATGCGTCACATCAGGTATGCCTGTGTAATATGACGCACCAACGAGGGGACCTCACCATGGCTTTCGAACTTCCTGATCTGCCCTACGCCCATGACGCGCTGGCGAGCAAGGGCATGTCCAAAGAGACGCTCGAGTATCACCACGACATCCACCACAAGGCCTATGTCGACAATGGCAACAAGGCGATTGCCGGAACCGAGTGGGACGGAAAGTCGATGGAGGAGATCATCAAGGGCACCTACGATCCCAACGCCGTGGCGCAGTCCGGCATTTTCAACAACATCAGCCAGTTGTGGAACCATAACCAGTTCTGGGAAATGATGGGTCCGGGCGAGAACAAGATGCCGGGCGAGCTGGAAAGCCGCCTTTCGGACGCGTTCGGTTCGGTTGAGAAGTTCAAGGAAGACTTCTCCGCCGCGGGCGCAGGCCAGTTCGGTTCCGGCTGGGCGTGGCTCGTGGTCGACACCGACGGGTCGCTCAAGGTCACCAAGACCGAAAACGGCGTGAACCCGGTCTGTTTTGACCAGACCGCGCTTCTGGGCTGCGACGTGTGGGAACATTCCTACTACATCGACTTCCGCAACAAGCGCCCGGCCTACCTGGCCAATTTCCTCGACAACCTGGTCAACTGGGACAACGTCGCAGAGCGCCTGTCCAAGGCCTGATCTTCGGCATAGTCCCGGAAACGAAAAGCCCTGCCACCCACCCGGCAGGGCTTTTTCATTGCGCGCCAGTGTTTTGCACGGCTTGCAAGGAATGGGCCGAAGCCGCCCAGGGCTTTGGGCGCTTGCCCCCGAGGAGGTGACAGACTAGGGCAGGCGCAAAGGAATCCGACAATGACCGACACCCACAAAGGCGTTCTGGCAATCGTCGCGGCCTGCACGATCTGGGGGCTGTCGCCGCTTTTTTACAAGGCACTGGCCGATATCCCGCCGCTCGAAGTGCTGGCGCATCGCACGCTGTGGTCCTGCGCCTTTTTCGCGGGCGTGCTGATGTTGCAGGGGCGTCTGCACATGCTGTGGCGGGCGGTCACCTCGCGGGCATCTGTGCCGGTGATCGCGCTCGCCGCGATCATGATCTCGACCAACTGGTTTCTCTTCATCTTCTCGATCCAGGTCGGTCGCGCGACCGAGGCGTCGATGGGGTACTATATCTTTCCGCTCGTCGCGGTCCTGCTGGGCCGGATCGTGTTCGGCGAGACCCTGAGCCGCGCGCAATGGATCGCCATCGCGCTGGCGGCGCTCGCCGTGACCTGCCTCACCATCGGGTTGAGCATCGTGCCGTGGATCTCGCTGGTGCTGGCCACGACCTTCGGTCTTTACGGGTTGATCAAGAAGCGGCTGGACCTCGGCCCGGTCGTGTCCGTCACCGCCGAGGTTCTGTTGCTTTCCCCGATCGCGGCGGCATGGCTTTTCAGCCTGCATTCCGGTCCGGGCGGCGTCTATGGCGACGATGCGGTGCAAACCGCGCTCCTGATGACCTCGGGGCCAATCACCGCGTTGCCGCTGATCCTGTTCTCCTTCGGTGCGCGCAGGCTGACCATGTCGACGGTGGGGATCGTGCAATATATCAATCCGACGCTGCAATTCTTCTGCGCAGTCTTGATCTTCGGAGAGCCGTTCGGCCTCATTCATGCGGTGGCCTTCGGGCTGATCTGGACCGCGCTGGCGATCTACTCGGGCAGTGCTTTTGGTCAGGACAGGGCCCGGCGCAAGGCGCTGATGGTGTCAGAGGCGCCGGTCGTCGTTTCGACAAAACGCAGCAAGGATGCATCGGCAAATCCCTGATCGACAACATGGTCCAGCAGCTTTGACAGCGGTTCCCAATACGCCTCCACGCTGAGCAGGATAATCGGCTTGGCATGCAGGCCCAGTTGCCGCCATGTCAGGACTTCGAAAAACTCGTCAAGCGACCCGGCCCCGCCGGGCAGCACCACGATGGCATCGGCGTTCATAAGCATGACCTTTTTGCGCTCATGCATGGTTTCGGTGATGACGAACCGCGTGAGGTCTGTCTTGCCGACCTCGATGTCCAGCAGATGCGTCGGTATCACGCCGAAGGTCTCGCCGCCGGCGTTTTGCGCCGCGCGGGCCACCGTGCCCATCAGCCCGACATCCCCCGCGCCATAGACCAGCCGCCAACCTGCCTCTGCGATTGCCCGGCCCAGGGTGTCTGCCTCGGCCGCAAAGGCCGGGTTGTCCCCGGAACGTGAGCCGCAATAGACACAAATCGAAGTGGAGGGCATGTATGGTATCCTTGACACGGGCTGGGAGATTGCCTCGTGATACCCCTGTTGATATCTTTGCTCAACTGCGCGGGACACAAATTCGCGCATCACCGCGAACAAGTGGGACGAGATGAGCAAGTTTGCTTTGGCACAGGGGACAACCGGCATGGTACTGGGCGGCGCGGCTGCCGCAGGTGTGGTTGCCGTGACGCTTTACGCCACCGGTGTGATGACACCCGAGCCTGCGCCGACGCCCCCAGCCGCGCAGGTGGTGGCGGTGCCGGACGCGCCCGCCGAAATGTCGCCCCCCGAAACACCCCGGCCCGCCGAAGCGCCGGACGTGGTCGCGCCGATTGCGCCGTCATTCGATGTGGTGCGCGTCAGCCCGGACGGGCAAACCCTGGTTGCGGGGCGCGCGCCGGGGGCATTGGACGTTTCCGTTCTTGTCGATGGCCAGGAGGCGCGCCGCGCCGAGGTGGATGACAGCGGCAAGTTCGTGGCGTTTCTCGACCTGCCGTCCAGCGATGTCGCACGCGTGATCAGCCTGGCCTCGAACTGGCAGGCGGACCCGATTTCCAGCCTGGACGAGGTGATCGTCGCTCCAACGCCTCGGGTGTTGGCTTCCCCGGCAGATCTGGGCGCGCCGGAGACCACGGCCGCGGCGCCGGCATTGGACATTGCCCCGGAGACGGGTGATCCATCGCCTGACACCGACGGTCTTGCTGCTTTCACCGCACCGATCTCCGACATCGCAGCGCCTGCGCGTGGTGATCCGGCCGAAGCACCTGCAACCCGCGACAGCGCACCCGAAGACGCGCCGACAGCGACCCTTGCTGCGCCGGGCCTGACCGGACCGCAGGCCGGCGTCGCCCCGCGCGACACAGTTGACGACCAAGATCAGGTGGCCAGCGCGGATGCTCCAAAGCAACCGGCGGCCCCCGCGGTTCTCCTGTCCACCTCCGAGGGCGTCGGCGTCCTGCAAAGTGGAAGCGGCGGCGCGCCGGATACGCTGGACCAGATCGCGCTGGATGCGATCACCTATGAAGCCGCCGGAGCGGTCGCGCTGGATGGGCGGGGCGTGGCCACGGAATTCGTGCGTGTCTACCTTGACAACCAGCCTGTCCAGACGACCGAGATCAACGCGGAGGGCCAATGGCGCGCCACATTGCCGAACGTGGACAGCGGCACCTATACCCTGCGGGTGGACGCGGTGGATGTTTCCGGCGCGGTCACCTCGCGCGTCGAAAGCCCGTTCCGCCGCGAAGATCCCGATGTGCTGGCTGAAGCGGCAGACGTGCAGGGCGAGACCGTGGCCAAGGTCGTCACCGTTCAGCCAGGCAATACGCTGTGGGCGATCGCGCGCGACCGTTACGGCGAAGGCATTGCCTATGTGCGTGTCTTCGACGCCAACCGGGACCGGATCCGCGACCCTGATCTGATCTACCCAGGCCAGGTTTTTTCCATCCCGGATTGAGCGACCTGTCATATGCGCGTGATTTTTCCACGGTATCGCTGCGACAAACACTGCATATTGCGGGGGTTGTCCCTTTGTGTCCGCGATATATAGTGAGGCAAGTTGACCGGGGCGGGGCTCCCGTCCTGACGCTGAAACAGGCAGACAGGGCAGGAGACGATTCCCCCGATGGACGGTAATTTCAGAACAGCTTTCGTGCGTGAACCAGGGGCGCTTCGGCATCATCCGGCCTTGGTGCTGAACGCGGACTACAGGCCCTTGTCCTATTATCCGCTGTCGCTCTGGCCGTGGCAGGATGCGGTCAAGGCGGCGTTTCTCGACCGGGTGGATATCGTGGCCGAATACGACGAGGTTGTGCACAGCCCGTCGATGACGCTCCGAATACCGAGCGTCGTGGTGCTCAAGGATTACGTAAAACCGCAAAAGCGCGTGGCCTTCACGCGCTTTAATCTTTTCTTGAGGGATGAATTTCAATGCCAGTATTGCGGGGCCAAGGGCGATCTGACCTTTGATCACGTCGTGCCGCGCGCGGCCGGAGGGATCACGTCTTGGGAAAACGTGGTGGCGGCATGTGCGCCCTGCAACCTGCGCAAAGGTTCCAGGAGCCTGCGTCAGACAGGCCTTTCGCTGCGTAAACCACCGCGGCAACCGGGGGCACAGGAATTGCTGAACATGGGGCGCAAGTTTCCGCCGAACCACCTGCACGAAAGCTGGATGGATTTCCTGTACTGGGATGCAGAACTCCAAGCCTGATCCCGGGTGGTTTCCAGAAAAGGTGACGTCCCCTGAGCCGGGTGGATATCCTCTTCCCCGGTGCAGAGGCCTTCGAAGGCCTCTGATCCCAAGCCCCGCAGGGCGTACCGGGACGCGTTTCTCATGGTCTGAACGCGCAAGACGCGTCCACAGACAGAGGTTTGTCGCTCGGGATGTTCCGCCAAGACACGCAACGGGTATCGGATCCAGTGGCGGTGGCGTTCCGGAAAAGGATGAAGGAGATCGAAACCGAGTGCGCGGTGAAAGGCATTTCGAAATGCCTTGCGCCAAGCGCCTTCGAAGGCGCTTGGCCCGCGCTTACCTCACCAGTGCGGCGGCTTCGCGGGCCAGCGTCTCGATCGCGGCCCAGTCACCCGCAGTCACGAGATCCGCTGGCGCGACCCAGCTTCCCCCCGCGCACAGCACGTTCGACAGGCCAAGGTAATCGGCCGCGTTCTTCAGAGACACGCCCCCGGTCGGGCAGAACCGCACCTGCGGGATCGGCGCACCGATGGCCTTGAGGGCGGGCGCGCCACCATTGGCTTCGGCGGGAAAGAATTTCTGCACAGTGTAGCCTCGCTCCAGCAGCGCCATCGCCTCGGAGGCCGTGGCCGCACCGGGCAGGAGCGGCAGATCAGCCGCTTCGCAGGCGTTCAGAAGACGGTCCGTGGCGCCGGGCGAGACACCGAACCTTGCACCGGCGTTCACCGCGTTCTGCACATCTTCGGGCGTCAGTAATGTGCCCGCGCCGACAACGCCGCCTTCGACCTTGGCCATTTCGCGGATCACGTCCAACGCCGAGCCGGTGCGCAACGTGACCTCCAGAACCGGTAAACCCCCGGCGATCAAGGCTTCGGCCAAGGGCCGCGCGACGGCGACATCCTCGACCACGAGCACCGGGATGATCGGCGCAAGGTGGCACAGGCGTTCTGTTTCCCGGCTGGCGTCTATCGGCGTGATCATGTTGAATTCCAGTCTCGTGTCATGTGATCTTCGCGTGTGACCTTAATATGTGCCGCGGTCATTTGCGGCCTCGCGATCCGCTCTGACCGTTTTTATACGGCCTGTCGGGGAAGCACAAAACGGATCCGCATTTTGCAGGGCGTGCACTATACGACAACCGCTGCGCCGTTCTCGGCAAGGCCCACATTGTTGCGGAAGGCCGCGAACAATTCGCGCCCGACACCGTGACCATTTGAGCTCAGGTCTGCAATGGCCGGGGCGCGCGTATCGAAATCCTCTGCAAGGCACGCAATCTGGCCTGCCAGCGCATCGACCCTCACCAGGTCCCCGTCGCGCAGGCGCGCAAGCGGACCGCCAAGCGCCGCCTCGGGCGAGACATGGATGGCGGAGGGAACCTTGCCCGACGCGCCGGACATGCGCCCGTCGGTGACCAGCGCCACCTTGAGGCCGCGATCCTGCAGCACGGCGAGTATGGGAGTGAGCGAGTGCAGCTCGGGCATCCCGTTTGAGCTGGGTCCCTGGAACCGCACGACGACCACCGTGTCCTCGGTGAATTCGCCGTTCTTGAATGCGGCTTTCACGTCTTCCTGTTCCTGGAACACGCGCGCCCTGGCTTCGATTACATGGCGTTCCCTGGCCACCGCCGAGGTTTTCATCATGCCCTTGCCGAGATTGCCTTCGAGCTGTTTGAGCCCGCCGGTCGCCTGGAATGGATCGGTCGCCGGGCGCAGGATCTTGTCGTTCTGCGTCTCGCCCGCGCCGGGGCCATAGACGACGCGGCCATCCGTGACTTTGGGTTCCTGCGCGTACAAGTGCAGCCCGTCACCCGCGACGGTCTTGACATCTTCATGCAAGAGACCGTTTTCAAGCAGTTGTCCGATCATGAAGCCCAGCCCCCCCGCGGCGTGGAAATGGTTCACGTCGGCCAGGCCATTCGGATAGACCTTGGCCATCAACGGCGTGACCGAGGAAATGTCTTCGAAATCCTCGAGCCGCAATTCCACGCCAGCGGCGCGCGCCATTGCCGGAAGGTGCAAGACAAGGTTGGTCGACCCGCCCGTGGCCATCAGCCCGACGATGCCGTTCACGAACGCCTTTTCATCGAGCACATCGCAAACCGGGCGGTAATCATTGCCCAGCTGCGTGATTTCCAGCGCGCGTTCGGTGCCTGCCACTGTCAGAGCCTCGCGCAGCGGGGTGCCGGGATTGACGAAAGACGCACCGGGCAGGTGCAGTCCCATGAATTCCATCAGCATCTGGTTGCTGTTGGCGGTGCCGTAGAAGGTGCAGGTTCCGGGGCTGTGGTAGGAGGCCATTTCCGCCTTCATCAGCGCGTCGCGCCCCACTTCGCCCGAGGCGAATTGCTGGCGCACCTTGGCCTTTTCGTCGTTCGGCAGGCCCGAGGGCATTGGACCGGCGGGCAGGAAGAGACCGGGCAGATAGCCAAAGGTGCCGGCCGCGATCACGAGACCCGGGACGATCTTGTCGCAGACACCGAGATAGACTGCGGAATCGAAGGTGTTGTGGCTGAGCCCGATCCCTGCGGCGAGCGCGATCACATCGCGGGAAAACAGCGACAGCTCCATCCCGACCTGGCCTTGGGTCACGCCATCGCACATGGCTGGAACCCCGCCTGCGACCTGTGCCGTTCCGCCTGCGGCGCGGGCCGCCTCGCGGATGATTTCGGGGTATTTCTCGAACGGCTGATGCGCCGAGAGCATATCGTTGTAGGCGGTGACGATGCCGATATTCGGGCTGCGCTCGGTGGCCAGCGTGCCCTGGTCTTTCCCCATCGCGGCATAGGCGTGGGCCTGGTTGCCACAGCTCAGATGCGCGCGGCGGGGGCCTTCGGCAGCCGCTTGACGCATCCGCCCGATATAGCGCGCGCGCGTCTCTTCCGACCGTTCCTGGACACGTTCGGTGACCCGTTTGATCGTGTCATTGAGCGAGTGTGCCATGTTGCCTCCGCGCCAGATCCGCCGTTGTCATGCCTGCCATTTAGCGAAGTTAGCGCTAACAGTAAAGCGTAAACTCGGGAAATCCCGGGGCCCGGCGGCACGGACCGCTGCGTGAAATTGTACATATTTTGCCGCGATGCGGTCGATTTCCGCTGTCACCAAGATGCCGAGGACAAAGAGCATTTGCTCCGCAAAGGAGGCGAGACCCATGAAAACCCCCATCAAGATACTGGCCGGTCTGCTGATCGCCATAACGCTGTCGGCCTGCGCCGCGCCGCCATCGGCCACACGCTCGGCGATGCCCGAGGCGCCAATCATGGGCCGCGCCCAGACAGACGTCACGATCGACAGTTTCACCGTGTCGGTGCCACGGTCGCTCGAAGTGAGCGAACGCAATCTCTATTATCCACGCGGCGATATCGTCTGGCGCGGCGATCCGATGGGCGACCGGCATGCGCAGATACAGGCCATCGTCGAGGCCGGTTTGCGCAACGCCGCGCCCAGGATCAAGGGCACCCGCCCGGTGCGCATGGATGTCCAGGTCACCCGCTTTCACGCGCTGTCGGAAAAGGCGCGCTATTCGGTCGGCGGTGTACATGACATCGATTTCAAATACCGTCTCGTCGATGTGCAAACCGGCCGGCAGATCGCGCCCACCAAGGATGTGAGCGCCGATCTTCAAGGCCTGGCCGGGCAGGCGGCAATTGCCTCTGATGCGCGCGGCGTGACACAGAAATCGCGCATCATCGCCCATCTGACCCGTGTATTCATCGACGAGCTGACAACCCCGCGCGGCCATCAAAACGCCGATCTGGGCTTGTTGCAGGCGATCAATGAGCTCTAGGGCCCAGACCCTGTCAAATAAGTCCTGACACGACAAAAGCGGCTTTCCCCCTCGGAGTGAGGGGCGTAAGGGGGACGGCATGACACAGTCCCCTTTGCCTGTAATCCGCCTTCTTCCCAAAACCAAACCGCAAGCCATTCGGCGCGGTTATCCTTGGGTCTATGCCAACGAGGTCGTGACCGACCGGCGCACCCGCGCGCTGGCCCCCGGTACGATCGCACTTCTCGAGGATTCGGACCGCGCGCCCATGGCGCTGGTCGGGGTCAACCCGAACTCCAAGATAATTGCCCGCGTGCTGGACAGCGCCGAGACGGGGGGCGTGGATCGTGCCTGGTTTGCGACCTGGCTGCGCAAGGCGCTGTCCCTGCGCGAGCGGCTGTTCACAACGCCCTTCTACCGCCTAGTGCATGCCGAGGTGGATGGCCTTCCCGGTGTCATCATTGACCGCTTCGGTGACACTGCGGTGATCCAGCCAAACGCCGCCTGGGCAGATGTCCTGCTGCCCGATCTGGCCGCGGCGCTGGCCGAGGTGACAGGGGTGACGACAATCCTCAAGAACGCCGGCGGCCGGGGCCGGAGCCTCGAAGGGTTGGATGGTGGGGACGCGGTTCTACTGGGCCCCCCACCAACGGCCCCGATCCCTGTGAAGATGAACGGTGCGACGTATATGGCCGATCTGCTGGGGGGGCAGAAAACCGGGCTTTTCTACGACCAGCGCCCGAACCACGCCTTTGCCGCGCGGCTGTCGCAGGGCGCCCGTGTCCTTGACGTCTTTTCCCATGTCGGCGGATTCGGATTGGCCGCGTTGGCCAATGGCGCGGTGCAGGCGCACTGCGTGGACGGGTCCGAAGCGGCCCTCGCGCTCTGCGCGCAGGGGGCGGCGCAGATGGGCGCAGGTGACAGGGTGACCACAACCAAGGGGGATGCCTTCGATGTTCTGACCGCCCTTGGCGAGGACAGCGCCGAACACGACCTGGTGGTCTGCGACCCGCCCGCTTTTGCCCCGTCACACAAGGCGCGCGACGCGGGGCTGCGCGCCTATGAACGGATCGCGCGGCTGGCCGCGCCGCTGGTCTCCGAAGACGGATATCTCGTGCTGTGTTCCTGCTCGCACGCGGTGGACCTGTCGGCCTTTACCGGCGCGTGTCTGCGGGGCATTGGCCGGGCCGGACGGCGGGCGCAACTGATCCACACCGGGCACGCGGGGCCGGACCATCCATTGCTGCCGCAACTGGCGGAATCGGGCTACCTCAAGGCGCTGTTTTTCCGGCTGTGAAGGTGCTTTTGGACACCTGCGTTCTCTATCCCACCGTGATGCGTGAGGTTTTGCTGGGCGTGGCGGCTCAGGGTCTGTTCTTGCCGTTGTGGTCCGAGCGTATCCTGGGTGAATGGCGGCGCGCGGCGGTCAAGCTGGGGCCAGAGGGTCCGGCGCAGGCCGAAGCAGAGATTGCAATGATCACCATGCAGTGGCCCAAGGCGCAGGTCAGGCCGCTGAACGCCTTGCTGGATCGCTTGTGGTTGCCGGATACCAATGATGTGCATGTGCTCGCGGCGGCGATTGCGGGCCATGCTGACGTGATCCTGACCATGAACGCCAAGGATTTTCCGCGTGGGATATTGGCAGAGGAAGGCCTGTCACGGGCGGATCCGGACTCGTTTCTGCTGGGTATGCATGCCAGCGCGCCCGACGCCGTGACAGAGGTGGTCTCGCGCGTCCATGCCGAGGCCAATCGCCTGTCCGGCGCCGTCTGGGACCGTCGCAAGCTGATGAAAAAGGCCCGTTTGCCCCGCCTGGGCAAGGCCTTGGCGAATGGACCGGATCATGCGCATGAATAATCCGTGTCGTCGGCATGTCCGGATGAAAATCTGGACAGTTCAGCGAAGGTAGTCCATCGGATCGACACTGTCGAAGCCCTTGCGCACCTCGAAATGCACGCGGGCGGGATCGAAATCGCCAACTTCGGCGATGGACTGGCCCCGGCTGACCGCGTCGCCCTTGGTGACCGATATGTTGTCGACATGGGTATAAACGGTCAGCAGATTGTCAGGGTGCCGGACCACCAGGATGTTGATCCCGTCGGTGTTGCGCGTGATCGCGGCGACTTGTCCGCTGGCGGCCGCCTTGACCGTGCTCCCCATGGATGCACCGATGTCGATCCCTTCGTTGCGGCCTTCGGCGTATTCGCGAATGATGCTGCCCTGTACCGGGAAGCTCATCGCCGTATCCGGGGCGCTGGCCGAGGTCTGCTCGCCGATGTCGGCGACCGGTTCGGGGTCCGGGTCCTGCGTGGCCGGCGACGTGGCCGCAGCCGGTTCCGGCGACTCTGCCGGCAGCGGCTGCGATGCCGAAGGGGGTTGCGGTGTGGGCGAGCCGGTGCCGGGTCGCGGCGTTGACGCGGTCTCCGTCGTCTCTTCGGCCTCGGACGGGGGCGCTTGTGTTGTCACTGGGATCAACAGGAATTGACCCTCGCGGACCGAAAAATCGCTGTCGAGGCTGTTCCATTCGGACAGGGACCGCACCGAGACATCATAGAGCCGCGAAATGGTAAAGGCGGTTTCGCCGCGCTCGACCTTGTGCCGGATCGGTTCCGATGCCGCCTGCGGCGTGCTGCGCTGGTCGTCGGCTTGGCTTGGCTCGGTTGGCTCGGACTGGTCGATCGCATCACTGGCCAGAGTGGTGATGTCCACTTCTGACGGGGTTCGGATCGGTCCGGTGGTCGCGGTGCCGGTTGCGGGCGAGGGTTCGGCCACGCGGCGGGGCAGGGCGATGATTTCGCCGGCGCGCAGCGGATCACCCGTCTGAACCCCGTTGTAGCGGGCCAGCTCGTCTGCGGGCAGCCCGATGCGGGCAGCCAACTTGCCAAGGGTATCGCCGCGCTGCGCCACGGCGACCTGGTAATTCGGATAGGAGATTACCCCGCGGTCGTCCGGCTCCGGACGAGGCATGGTTGTGGCATTCGCGGCATCCGAGGTGTTGAAGCCGCCGCTCATCATGCCGCGCAGATCAAGATCGAGCGGGTCGGAACACCCCGCCAACACGATGATCAGCGACAGGCAGGTGCCGAATCGAATACGTGCCTGAAGCGAAAAACTACGGTCTGCCATGTCGATACCCTCACAAATGCGCCGGTTGTCTCCCGATCGTCACACTCTCTACTATGCCCGCTCTACGCGTCGCGCGCCACCCCTTCGACCAGCGGCACGAAACGCACGGCGCGCAATTCGTCGTAATCCAGTCCCTGATCCGTGCGCCGCACCCGGATCAGGTGTTGTACCGCGTCCGATTGCCCGACCGGCAAAACCATGATCCCGCCGACCTTGAGCTGCGACAGCAGCGGTCCGGGTGGATCCTCGGCTGCAGCCGTGACAAGGATGCGGTCGAACGGAGCCTGGTCCGGCAGGCCAAAGCTGCCATCTGCGGTGAAGGCTGTCACGTTGGTCAGGCCAAGCCGGTCAAACACCTCGCGCGCCTCGCGGACGAGGCGGGAGTGCCGGTCCACGGTATAGACCCGCCGGGCCAGGTGGCTCAGGATTGCGGCCTGGTAGCCCGATCCGGTTCCCACTTCGAGCACGGTGTCGCGGGGGTTGATATCGAGCGCCTGGGTCATCAGTCCCACCACCGAGGGCTGGCTGATCGTCTGGCCGCAGGCGATAGGCAAGGGCATGTCCTCATAGGCGCGTTCCGCGAAATAACCCTTGATGAACGGTGCACGGTCGATCTGCTCCATCGCGGTCAGGACCGCAGAATTCGTCACGCCGCGCGAGCGCAGCGCATAAAGGAACTGCATCTTGAGTTCCGCGTCGATCATCCGGCAAACGCGCCCCGCATCGCGTCGAGCTGGTCTTGCGCTGTCAGATCCGCGCGCATCGGCGTCACGCTGATGAACCCGGCAAGGTTTTCCGCCGCGTCGCTGCCCGGTTGCGTCGGCGCACGCTGGTCGCCGCCCTTGATCCACAGGAACCGACGCCCGGAAGGAGAATTATGCGGCTCCACCGAAAAATGTGTGCTGTGCCGGATGCCCTGCGGGGTCACCCGGGTGCCTTGCACCTGGGCCGCGGGGACGGGGGGGAAATTCACGTTGTAGAACAGCCGGTAGCCATCCTGGCCCTGCGGATCATGTTCGAGGATTGTCCGGATCACGCGTGCACCATGTGTGCGGGCCGCGTCGAAAGGGTCCTCGGAGTCGACATTGTCGGGTCCGTAGTATTGCGACAGGGCAATCGCCGGAATGCCTTGGAGCGCCGCTTCCATTGCGCCGCCCAGGGTGCCTGAATAGAGCGCGTTCTCGGCGGAATTATTGCCCCGGTTCACACCGGAGAGCACGATATCCGGCCGCGCCCCCGTCATCGCATCGTGCAACGCGGCAAGGACGCAGTCGGCCGGGCTGCCTTCGGCGGCGAAGCGGCGGTCTCCCATTTTGCTGACCATCATCGGGTGGGTGTAGCTGATGCAATGCCCGACCCCGGATTGTTCGAAGGCCGGCGCCACTGTCCAGACCTCGCCTGAAGGACCGGCCAAATCAGTGGCGATCTCGCTCAGCGCCTTGAGGCCTGGTGCGTTGATTCCGTCGTCATTGGTAATGAGTATGCGCATATGCTCTGCCTCGAGTTTTGTCCTGCATAGGCCAAGCCCCGCCCTGCGGCAAGGATCCCCCTGTCCGCTGCAGCGGGGATTTCCCGGATCGGAGAATCACCGATGCGTCACAGCATCGGTTGCCGGGTCACGCGCCGAGGATGTCCGGCAACAGGCGGGCCGCCTCTTGCGCCGGCGCGGCAAGGGCCGCGCGGTCCTCGCCGGGAAAGAAGCGGGCGCGCAGGTGGGTCGCCATAGGCTTTGGCGACAGGATACGCACGTCGGGGCCGATCGACCTGGTTTCTTCCTGCCAACTGCGGGCAAGATGGATTTGCGCCGCCTTGGTGGTGCCGTAGTGGCCGTAGAACTTTTCGCCGCCATGGTTGTCTTCGAAGAACACCGCGCGCCCGTCGCTGGCCAGAAGATGCGAGATATAGGGAACCAGATGCGCCATCGCATCCGTGTTGATCGACAGTGATTTCTTCCAGTCCTTGGCATCGAGATGATCCACTGGCGTCAGCGGCCCGGCGTGGATCGCGGTATGAACCCAGAGCGCGATCTGGCCCCAGCGGTCATGCACCGACCGACAAAGCTGTGCCATGGCATCGGCTTTCACAATGTCCATCGGCGCGAGCGTGGCGGTGCCGCCGCGTTTCTGAATGCGGTCGTCAAGCTCTTCGAGCCCGCCAACGGTGCGGGCCACGGCGATGACATGATGCGTGTCGGCCAGCGCCTCGGCCAGCGCAAAGCCGAGACCGCGAGAGGCGCCTGTGACCAGCGCGAGGGGACGGGATGTGTCTGTCATGCGATGCCACATGCCTTTTTGCCGCCGCGCCTGCAAGAGGGCAGTGCATGACTCGATGTTGCATTTGCACATGGAACCGTGGCAAATATCCGCAAAACAACCGTCATATGAGGGACCTGCGCCATGACACTTACCCAAGCCGCCTTCGGCAAGACTACTCTTACCCGCCAGGTGCTTCTGGCGCTTGGGGGCGCTGCGCTGATTGCGGCGGCGACACAGGTGTCGGTCCCGTTCTTTCCGGTGCCGATGACACTGCAAACCCTTGCGATCCTGATCGTCGGCCTGAGTTTCGGCGCTCGTCTGGGCACCGCGACATTGCTGACCTATCTGGGCTACGGCGCGATGGGGCTGCCGGTTTTCGCAAACGGCATGAACGGTCTTGCCTTTGCCGGTCCGACCGCAGGCTTTCTTCTAGGCTTTGTCCTGATGGCATGGCTCGCGGGTCTGGCGGCAGATCGCGGCATCGCACGGGGCGTCGTATCGACGGTTCTCGTGGCACTGGTCCTGTCGATGCTGCTGTATCTCCCCGGCATTGCGTGGCCGATGGCCGTGGCGTCGGCGACGGGCATTGAAGCAGGTTGGGTTGGCCAGGAGATCGGGGTCTACTGGACCCATTTCATCGCGCCGTTCCTGATCGGGGATGCGGTCAAGGCCGTGATCGCGGCTCTGATCGTGACCGGTGCGTGGAAAGCGTTCAAGGGTCGCACCGCTTAAGAAACTGGCATCTGGACCAAAAAAGACCCCCGTCGAGCGATCGGCGGGGGTCTTTTCTTGTTGGGGGCTCCGCCCCCGTCGCGCAGGCGCGACTCCCCCGGGATATTTTCTAACCAGAGAAGGTCAGGACCGGGGTGCGGGCATCTCGAGCCAGCGTGCGGTCCCGTTGCGCGCCATCGCGATACGGCTTTCTTCGATGGCGACAATTGTCTGTCCGTTCACGATGTCACCGTCGTGGTCTTGCCGCCGCGCAGTTTCAGAAGGGCGTGCAGGTCGCTTTGTGACCCGAAGATCCCCAGCAGCGTCACTGCGCCGCCCAGATCGCTTATTGTCCGGGTCGCGTGTTGCGCGACCAGCGGCGGGGTGGTGTCTTGTGCCATTGTCCGACCATGATTGTTCCGATGACCCGCCAGATGGCGGGGATCGTGAGCAATGGAAAGCCGGAGTCTGTGCCTGCGCGGAAGCGCGCCGAGATTACTCGGCGGCCTTCATCTCGAAGCCCTTTTCCAGCATGTCGGACGGCTCGATCGGGTATTCGCCGGAAAAACAGGCATCGCAATATTGCGGCGATGTGTTGTCGCGGCCCGAGCTTTCGCCGACGGCACGGTAAAGCCCGTCGAGCGAGATGAACTTGATGCTGTCGACGCCCAGATGGTCGCGCATTTCGTCTTCGGACATTGTGGCGGCCAGCAATTTTTCGCGCTGCGGCGTGTCGACACCGTAAAAGCAGGGCCAGGACGTCGGCGGGCTGGCGATTCGGAAATGCACTTCGGCGGCGCCGGCATCGAGGATCATTTCCTTGATCTTGCGGCTGGTCGTGCCCCGCACGACCGAGTCGTCAACCAGCACCACGCGTTTGCCCTTGATGAGCGCGCGGTTGACGTTGAGCTTGAGGCGCACGCCCATGTTGCGGATCTGCTCTGTCGGCTCGATGAAGGTGCGGCCCATGTACTGGTTGCGGATGATCCCCATGCCGTAGGGGATGCCGGATTCGTGGGCATAGCCGATGGCGGCGGGCGTGCCGCTGTCGGGGACCGGGCAGATCAGGTCGGCCTCCACCGGGGTTTCCCGGGCCAGTTCCACGCCGATCTGGCGGCGGGTCTCGTAGACCGAACGGTCGCCGATGATGCTGTCGGGGCGTGAGAAATAGACGTGTTCGAAGATGCAGAAGCGGGATTTCTGCGGGCGGAAGGGGTGGAGGGATTCGACACCCTTGTCGGCGGTGATAACAACCATTTCGCCGGGTTCGATCTCGCGCACGTACTCTGCGCCGATGATATCGAGCGCGCAGGTTTCCGAGCTGAGCGCATAGCCATCCGCGATCTTGCCCAGCACCAGCGGGCGCACACCCAGCGGGTCGCGCACACCGATCAGCTTGGTGCGGGTCATGGCAACCACAGAAAACGCCCCCTCAACGCGGCGCAGCGCGTCTTCCATCCGGCTGGGGATGTCGCGCTGCAGCGAGCGCGCCATCAGGTGGATGATGCATTCGCTGTCAGACGAGCTTTGAAAAATCGAGCCGCGGTCGATCAGTTCTTTACGCAGGGCGTCGGCATTGGTGATGTTGCCGTTGTGGGCAATCGCCGCGCCGCCCATGGAAAATTCGCCGAAGAAAGGCTGCACGTCGCGGATCTGGGTCTGGCCCTTGGATCCGGCGGTGGAATAGCGGACATGGCCGATGGCAAGCTCCCCGGGCAGGGTTTCCATCAGCTTGTGGCTGGTGAAATTGTCGCGGACATAGCCGAACCGGCGGGCAGAGTTGAACCCGTGATCCGGGTGATGACTGACGATCCCGCCAGCCTCCTGCCCGCGATGTTGCAGCGCGTGCAGGCCAAGGGCGACAAAATTCGCCGCGTCGGTCACCCCGACCACGCCGAAAACGCCGCATTCTTCCTTGAGTTTGTCGTTGTCGAATGGATGGGCAGGTGGCATCTGGGTGTCGGACAAATCGGGGCTCCGAATCCGTGGCAGCAGAAGATGCCCTCGTCATAAGGGGCATTCGCGTCAGTGTCACGAAACTATCATGTTATCGCGGCGGTATGATGAAGGGTGATGAATTATGCATCGCTCTCGGTCGGCGCGTCGCACACGCTTACCAGGGATTCGTATTGTGCGGTGATCCATCCCAGGACTTTTTCCGGGTTCTGATCCTCGATCTGGCCGGTCATGCGGCTGAACACCACGGCGGAGCGGCTGTCATCGATCATCGCGACGTCCTGCGCAGTGACGACAACCTGATAGACAAAGAACGCCACCGCCACGAGCAGAATCCCGCGCGCCACCCCGAAGAGAAAGCCGAACGCCTGATCCAGCCCGCCAAGGGCCGATCTCTGGACCAAGCTGGAAAACAACGGCGTGAAGAACGACATTATGACCAGCGCAATGGTGAAAACCACGGCGAAGCCGCCAATCACGCTCAATTCGCAACTGCCTGTCATGAATTCACCGATGATGGGGATTTCCACCATCAGCGGCCGCAATTGCGGCCCGAACATGAAGCCCAGCACAGCCGCGGCGATCCAGCCCAGAATGGCCATCGCCTCGCGGACGATGCCGCGAGAATAGGCCAGAAGCGCGGAGAGAACGATGACGACGGCAACCGCGCCATCAATAATGGTGAACCCTTCCATCGGCCTCTTGCCCTTCTTTTTATTCGGATGGCGCTAACCTGCGCCGAACACATCACCAACAAAGCTTGCCAAAGCGTCAATTTCCGTCGCGGTGAATCCTTCACGCGCGACCGATTTCCCACCCTTTGGCACGATGGCAGCGGTAAAACCAAGTTTTTGTGCCTCTTTCAACCGATTTTCGGTTTGTCCCACCGGGCGCAGCGCGCCGGAGAGGCTGATCTCGCCCAAAACCACCGTTTCCGGGGGCAGGGCGATGTCCTCGCGCGCGGACAGAAGGGCCGCGGCCACGGCAAGGTCCGCGGCCGGTTCGCTGACCTTCATACCGCCTGCCACGTTGAGATACACGTCCATTCCGGCAAAGGGGATGCCGCAGCGCGACTCCAGCACGGCAAGGATCATCGCAAGGCGTCCGCCGTCCCAGCCGACCACCGTGCGGCGCGGCTGGCTGTGTGGCGTGGGGGCCACAAGAGCCTGAAATTCCACCAGAACCGGGCGGGTGCCCTCGATTCCCGCGAAAACGGCCGATCCCGGTGTCGGGTCGCCGCGGTCCGAAAGGAACAGCGCCGAGGGATTCGCCACCTCGGCCAGCCCGGCGCCGGTCATCTCGAAGACGCCGATTTCGTCCGCCGGGCCGAAGCGGTTCTTGACTGCGCGCAGGATGCGGAATTGATGCCCGCGCTCGCCTTCGAAATACAGCACCGTGTCGACCATGTGTTCGACCACGCGCGGGCCGGCGATCTGGCCGTCCTTGGTGACATGGCCAACCATGACAATGGAGGTGCCGCGCCGTTTGGCAAAGCTTGTCAGCTCATGTGCCGAGGCGCGCACCTGCGCCACGCTGCCAGGGGCAGAGGCCACGTTGTCGGCCCACATGGTCTGAATCGAGTCGATGATGGCGAGATCGGGTTTTTCGTTCTCCAGCGTCGTCAGGATGTCGCGCAGGTTGGTTTCGGTCGCCAGCTTGACCGGGGCGTCGCGCAGGCCAAGACGAGCGGCGCGCATCCGCACCTGCGCGCTGGCTTCTTCGCCGGAAAAATAGATGACCTTCAGCCCGGCGTTGGCAAAGGCGGCGGCGGCCTGCAACAGGAGCGTCGATTTTCCGATACCCGGATCGCCGCCAACCAGAAGCGCCGAAGCGGGCACCAGGCCGCCGCCCAGCACCCTGTCGAGTTCGTTCATGTGCGACGTTGTGCGGGGGGGTGGCGCCTCGGTTCCCGAAAGATCGCTCAGCGGCAGGGCCCGGCCTTTCGAAGCGCCCAGCGTTCGGGCCGCGGGGCCGGTGGCCAGTGGCGTTTCCTCGACGATCGAATTCCACGTTTCGCAGGCATCGCAGCGGCCCGACCACTTGGTGGTCGTGTTGCCGCAGGACTGACACACGAAGTTTGCGGAGGATTTCGCCATGGCGGTGCTTGTGACCCAAGCCGAGCGGGCCTGCAAGCGATGTCTGTCAGCACGGTGTCATTCGGCGGCCCGACGCGCGAGCAGGGCGACAATGCGGTTGTCGTCCGTGTCGGGGATGTCGTCCGGATCGTGGCCGTCTTCGGTCGCCGGTTCCGGTGTGGCACCTGCTGTGGCACCCTGTCGTGCGGGATCGTCGGGGTGTCCGTGCCTTTGTGCAACTCCGGGAGGATGTCGGCCAGTTCCGCGTTCAGACGCGCGAGCTGCGCTTGCGCCACGCTTTCCTCAAGCGCGACCTTGTCGGCCCAGACACGCATTTCCGAGGCTGTCGCCTTGGCCGCGTCGAGGCGGGTGTTGAACTCCTCGATCTCCTGCTGTCGCTGGACCAGGAAATCCCGGGCGCGGGCAACACTGCTTTCGGAATAGGTCCGGGCCAGGTCGCGGGACAGGTGGCTCATCTGGCTGGCCACTTCGAGCACCGAAGGCTCCAGTTCGGCCAGATCGGGATGATCGTGCAGATAGGCCATGCGTTCGCGCACCGAATCAAATTCGGACCTCATCTTGAACACCCCCTCGCGGTCTGACGCATGGCAGAGCCGGTAGGCGCGGGCGACGTCCTCCATGGCGATGTGAAAGCGACGATGCGAGTTTTCCAGCGTCATGATCCGGGCGTTGGCAGGCAGGAAAAAACAAAGGCCCAGCAAAAGCGCCGTTGCCGCAACTTGTACCAGCCATCCAGCCTGCGAATAGGCGACACCCCCAAATGTTGCGGTCATCTCGAGCCATGGCGCATACCCAAAAGCACAGACCAATGTGTATCCCGACAGGCCAAGACCCAGCAGGGCCACGGTTGCAAACATCAACCGGTGCATCAGCCATGTCATGGCACCGCCAAACGATTGCAGCGCACCCATCTTGAATGTCCCCCGAAAGCACTCATACCATCCGCGACTTCGGCGACTTTATGCCGAAAGCAAAAATGGACATACTGTTTTTTAATGATTTTCCGGACTGTCGCCGCGGATGTGGAGAATTCATCCGGAGGCGCGGGACTGTCTTCGCAGCGTGATCAATCCCGTGTCACGCGCGCCTCGGTCATGCTCAGGCCGAGCGAGGTTAGGATGCAGGCGGTAAAGAGATACAGCCCCCAAGCGGTTTCAAGATGCCCGATGCCGACGCCCTTGGCGATGGTGATATAAAGTGCGATCAGAAATATATCGGCCATCGCCAGCTTGCTGATGATGGACAGGACGGGCAGGGCGGATCGGCCCATCACACCGAATTGTACCAACGCAAGACCCAGCGTTTTGACGTAAGGTGCCACCAGCGCGAACAGGATGACGACCAGTGCCAGCAGCCTGTCACTCTCCCAGAGCGCGCGAATCCCGGTCAGGACGCTGATCTCGCTCAGCCCGAAAAGCGGCAACAGCCCGGCCCGCATCAAGGGCGCTGCCCATGCCACCGGGTACAGGACCAGCAGCGACAGGTTGATCCAGCGCAGAGCGGACAGGGTCAAAATTTTGTCGCGATCCATAAAAGCACGAAGGCCAGCAGCCCGATCAGATGGGCCCCGTCGATCCAGCGCCACCGGCGATCGCCAAGCAGCAGGCTTGTGGCAAAGAGCGCCGATGCAAACAAGGGCAAGGCGCCCCCCCCCTGGTAGGCCATGATCGAGGCCATCTGCCGGTAAAACGGATGACCCTGAAGCCCAAGGGCCGGCGCGAGGCTTGCCGCGATGACGGCGACGCAGATTGCAAGCGTCACCGCCGCCGGGAGTCGCGCCGCACCGCGCCCCACGATCACGCGCAACAGCGCCAACAGGCCCAGAACTTCGAAAAACACGAAACGTTGGACGAAGATATAGGCCAGCAAGATCGGGGAGGGATCGAAAATGCTCATGTGCACCCCGCCATCACGCGCCGGTGTAGCGCCGGGCATAGCGCGCGCCCAGCGATGTCAGGATCTCGTACCCGATGGTTCCGGCGGCATCGGCGAGGGTATCGATCGATTGCCGCTGGCCCATCAGTTCGACCCTGTCGGGCATGGAGGTGACAGCACTCACATCGACGCCGATCAGGTCCATCGAAATGCGGCCCACCACTTTGCAACGGGTCTCGTTTGCCCAGACATAGGCCTTGGGGCCAATGCCGCGCAGGACACCATCGGCATAGCCCGCCGAAATGGTGGCGATCTGCCCCGGCACGCGCGCCACCCAACTGTTGCCGTATCCCACGGATTCGCCCGGGCTGACCTCGCGCACCTGGATGATCGGGACCGACACCTCGACCACTGGCCGCGCGTCCATGTAGGGCCGTCCACCATAGACCCCGATCCCGGGGCGCGTCATGTCAAAGTGATAGTCCCGACCAAAAAGAGTACCGCCCGTCGCGACCAGCGATTTGGGCACGGCGATCCCGTCCGTCATCTGGCGAAAGGTCTGCAGCTGATAGGCGTTCATGCCGTGGTTCGGATCATCCTGGCAGGCAAGATGGCTCATGATCAATACAAGGTTCTGGCCGATGGCAATGTCGCGCAGCGCGGCCCATTCTGCGGCTTCCATGCCCAGCCGGTTCATTCCCGAATCAAGCTGGACGCCGAAGGCATGTCCGGGCAGCGCCTCGACATGGCGCAACATCTGGTCGATGGAGTTGATCATCGGCACCAGCTCGGCCTCTCGGATCATCTCCGCATCACCGGCCATGTGCCCGCCGAAGACACAGATCTTCGGGCCGGGGCCAAGCACCTTGCGCAGGGCAGCACCTTCCTCGGCGATGGCCACGAAAAACGTTCGCGCGCCCGCTTCGGCAAGGGCAGGGGCGACCCTGTCCACGCCCAGCCCATAGGCGTCCGCCTTGACCACGGCCGCGGTTTCGCCGGTGGTCAACCCGTCCAGCGCTCGCCAGTTCGCCCGGATCGCATCCAGATCAATCGTAAGAAGTGCCTGTGCCATGCGCGGGTATCTGTGCGCGTCTCAGGGGCTGGTCAAGCCGGAATTGCTGGTTCGGAACGTTTCCATTTAGGGTGCGTCGGTTTTGCTATTGTGAGGGCCGCGACCGGCGGCTAAGCCAGCCCCATGACCAGCGGTGACGTCATCAAGCCATCGGCCACATGGATCAATCGCCAGAGCAAGCCGCCGGGTGCGCCTGGTCGGGTTTTCCCGACCTTCTTCACGCACCTGCGCGGGCCCCAGGGGCCCGCGATTCAGCCCTGCCGGCTGACGATCTTTGCCTGTCTTGGCGTGGTGCAGAAAGTATTTGAAACCGGACGATATCTTGAGGTCCAGGCATGGCTTTGACGCTGGTGCGCCATACCACTCCGGAGGTGGCCAAGGGCACCTGCTATGGACGCACCGATCTCGCCCTGGCCGAGAGTTTCGAGACCGAGCAGAAAGACGTGGTGCGCCGCCTGCCGGAGGCGACGCGGATCGTGTCCTCTCCGCTATGGCGGTGCCGTCAATTGGCCGCGCGCGCCGCAGCTCATGTGTCAGGTGAGTTAACCATCCTACCGCATTGGATTGAAATGGATTTCGGGGCGTGGGAACGGACGCCGTGGGCAGACATCCCGCGCGACGGGCTGGATGCCTGGGCTGCTGATTTCCTGCACTATGACGGCCATGGTGGCGAAAGCGTGGCGATGCTTGAAGCGCGCATCCGCCACGCCCTTGATGCGACACCCGACAAATCAATTGTCGTGACCCATTCCGGCTGTATTCGCGCCGCCTGTGCAATTCACGGTGTCTACGATGGATGGGACACCGACATCCCGTTCGGCGGCGCGATCACGCTGAGTTAGGCTGCCGGTTAGTCTGGCTTACATCTCGTCCGCGCCTTGTTGCCAAGGCTTGATCAGGTTGCCGAAACGGGTGAAGCGACCCTCGAAGCTGAGTTCGACCGACCCGATAGGGCCGTGACGCTGCTTGCCGATGATGACCTCGGCGCGCCCGTGCAAGCGCTCCATCTCGTCCTGCCACGCAGCCATCTTCTCCAGCTCGTGATCGCTCGGCTTTTCGCGTTCCTTGTAGTATTCCTCGCGGTACACGAACATCACCACATCCGCGTCCTGCTCGATCGAGCCGGATTCGCGCAGGTCCGAAAGTTGAGGTCGCTTGTCGTCGCGGCTTTCCACCTGCCGCGACAGCTGCGACAGCGCGATCACGGGAATGTCTAGTTCTTTGGCAATCGCCTTCAAACCCTGCGTGATTTCCGACACTTCGTTCACACGGCTGTCCTTGGCCGAGGCGGGGCGGACAAGCTGCAGATAGTCGACCATCAACACATCCAAACCGTGTGTCCGCTTCAGACGCCGCGCGCGGGCGGCCAATTGGCTGATCGGAAGGGCCGGCGTGTCGTCGATGTAAAGCGGGCAGGCTTCGAGCGACTTCGCGGCGTCGACAAAGCGTCGGAACTCCTGCTCGGTCATGTCGCCGCGGCGGATCTGTTCTGAGGGCACTTCGGCCGCTTCCGACAGGATCCTTGCTGCCAACTGCTCAGCGCTCATTTCCAGCGAATAAAAGCCGACAACCCCGCCTTCGACCGTTCCTTCGGTGCCATCGGGACGTTCGCCCTTGCGATAGGCTTTGGCAATATTGAACGCCACGTTGGTCGCGAGCGAGGTTTTTCCCATCGACGGGCGCCCGGCCAGGATCAGAAGGTCGGATTTGTGCAACCCTCCAAGCTTGCGGTCCATATCCGTCAGGCCGGTTGAGATCCCGGCAAGGCCACCCTCGCGTTGATAGGCGGCATTGGCAACATTCACCGCGTCCGTCACCGCCTTGAGAAAGCTTTGAAATCCGCTGTCGCTTCGGCCTTGCTCGGCCAGCTTGTACAGCGCCTGTTCCGCCTCGACGATCTGTTCGCGCGGCTCGGATTGCACATCCACCTTGGCTGCGCGCGAGCTGATATCGCGACCCAGCGAGATCAGGTCGCGGCGCACTGCCAGATCATAGATCATCTGGGCATAGTCGCGCACGGCGAAAGAGCTGATCGCGGCGCCGGCCAGGCGGACAAGGTAGGGCGGTCCGCCCAGTTCTTGAAGCCCTTCATCGTCCTCCATGAAGGCCTTGAGCGTGACCGGAGAGGCGAGGTTGTTCTTGGCGATCCGCGCGGAGGCGATATCGAAGATGCGGGCATGGACCGGATCGTAGAAATGCTGAGGACCGATGATCGACGCGATGCGGTCGAAAACCTCGTTATTGGTCAGGATTGCACCAAGAAGCTGCTGTTCGGCCTCGACCGAGTGGGGCATCGTCTCCGCGTTCTGGATTTCGGCTCCGGTTGGGTTGAAGCCTGTGATCTCGTTCATTCTGTTCCCCTGACTGGCCCGAGCCTTTGACCTAGCGAGGTCGTCTCGAAAGCACAAAGTGTATAAACCTGTGGAAAAGGCTGGGCGCCAGTTTATGGCCGATATTGCGTTGAAACAGGTCGTTTCGTCAACATCTTGGATGAGCTGCGACTCGCTGTGGTCGCGAAACAACGCGCAAGACCTTGTTACAAATCTTTAACAAACCCTTTGCGTTGTGCCGGCTCGCGGGGCGACGTGTCTGAGTGGTGTGACGCCGATCCGGCTGGATGACTCCGATTCTGTCTCTTTTTGAAGGTCGCGCAGGCCAAGGGCCTCATGGCGGCGCGGCCGGGATCGGACGGGCTGTCGCAGGCCGGATCGCGGCCCGCGCTGATCGGGCGGAACAGGCCGCGCCGGGCTGCGCGCGTGCGTCTGGCCCTAGCGCTTGCGCGCCTCCTGCCAGGCGCGGGGGTCGGTCAGGAAGGCCTCGACCTCGGACAGGGTGGCGGCGTTGAAACTGCCCTGCGCGCGGGCCTCGGACAGAACGTCCCACCAGGCGCACAGATGGTGCAGGGTGACGCCGTGATCGCCCAGCGTTGTGCGGGTTTCCGGGAAAATGTCGTAGTAAAAGATTACCGCCGTATGGGCGCAGGTGGCCCCGGTGTCTCGGATCGCGTCCACGAAGCTGAGCTTGGAGCCGCCATCGGTGGTCAGGTCCTCGACCAGCAAGACGCGCTGGCCCTCTGTCATGTCACCCTCGATGCGGGCGTTGCGGCCATACCCTTTGGGTTTCTTGCGCACATAGCTCATCGGAAGGGCCATGCGCTCGGCTACCAGCGCGGCGAAGGGAATGCCTGCGGTTTCGCCGCCGGCAATGTTATCAAAGGCTTCGAAGCCGGCGTTCCGCATCACGGTGACGGCCATGAAATCCATCAGTGTCGACCGGATCCGGGGGAAGGAGATGAGTTTCCGGCAGTCGATATAGGTCGGGCTGGGCAGGCCCGAGGCGAGCGTGAACGGATCATCAGGTCGGAAATTCACCGCACCGATCTCGAGCAGCATCCGGGCGGACAGGCGGGCGATGTCTTCGGCAGCGGGATAGGAGGAAGGGATCATGGCGACTCCGGCTTTTGGATCGCTCTAGCGGGTTTTCAGATGAAGGAAAAGAGCGCCAAAGCCGCGTGCACCGATCAGCCCACCACGCGCCAATGCAGCGGATAGCCGGGATCAAATACGGTGACCGGGCCGTCATCGGTTTCGATCCGGGCAGGATACGCCACGGGGTCGCCGCGCTTCAGGGTGATGGTGCTGTCGTTTGCCGGCAGGCGGTAGAACTTGGGACCGTTGATGCTGGTGAAGGAGTCCAGCCGGTCCAGCGCGCTTTCCTCTTCGAACACATGCGAGAGGATCGACAGCGTGTTGGTCGCGGTGAAGCATCCCGCGCAGCCGCAGGGCAGCAGTTTGTTGGCGTCTGTATGCGGCGCGCTGTCGGTGCCCAGAAAGAAGGTCGGATCGCCCGAAACTGCCGCGCGGCGCAGTGCAATGCGGTGTTCCTCGCGTTTGGCGACGGGGAGGCAATAGTAATGCGGTTTGATCCCGCCGGACAATATATGGTTGCGGTTGATCACGAGGTGATGCGTGGTGATCGTGGCGCCCAGGTCGGGGCCGCCTTCGGAGGCGTATTCGACGCCCTGCTTGGTGGTGATATGCTCCATCACGACCCGCAGACCCGGTGTGGCGCGGCGGATCGGGTCAAGGACGCGGTCGATGAACACGGCCTCGCGGTCGAAGATATCGATATCGGGATCCGTGACCTCGCCATGCACGCAAAGCGGGCAACCTATCTCGGCCATTTTCTCCAGCACCGGGCGGATGACCTCGAAATCGCGCACTCCGCTGGTCGAATTGGTGGTCGCCCCCGCCGGGTAAAGCTTGACCGCAGTGATCAGGCCGTCGGCATGGGCGCGGGCCAGATCGTCGGGATCGGTGTCCTCGGTCAGGTAAAGCGTCATCAGCGGCGTGAAGCCCGACCCCTCGGGCAGGGCAGAGAGGATGCGGTCGCGGTAGGCGGCGGCATCCGCGCCGGTGACAACCGGTGGAACAAGGTTCGGCATGATGATCGCGCGCGCGAAATGGCGGGCGCTTTCGGGAGCCACGGCGCGCAGCATTGCGCCATCGCGCAGATGCAGGTGCCAGTCGTCGGGCGTATGGATGGTCAGCGTGTCGGTCATGCTATGGCCATTAGCACGCGGTGCCGGGTGACACCAGAGGGTCTGCCGAGGCCGCTGTCGGACCCCGTTTTGCCGCAAGGCCGCGCAACGCGCCGATAAGTATCGTCATGCGTCTTCGTCCTTCGGGACCGTGCGGGTCTTGCGCAAGTCATTCAGCTTGCGACGATACCGCGGACCGCCGAAATTGTTGACGATATAAGCGCAAACGGCCTCGGTCATGGAGGGGTGGCCGCGCGCTTCGACCGCGGCGAACAGCCGTTTGCAATATCCCACGTGGTTGCGGCGTGCGCGGTAAAGACGGGAAAAGACCGTATCATCCAGCGTCCCGTCCGCAGCCGTCGTGACAAGTGGTTCAAGCGCGTCAAGCTGCTCGAGGCGCGCCTGCATCCCGTTGCTCATGTGCCGGGCGCGGAAGCGCGTGATGCCGCTGCGTTCGAACAGCGCGGCGTGCATGGCGTCCAGCGGGCTGGCGGGGTCGTAGACGACATAGGCCGCTTCGGCGGCCTCGAGCATGTCCGGGGCATAGCCATAGCGGTCGGTGAAATCGGTGCGGCGCATATGGGTGAACCGGTCATCCCATTCGGTGACGCGCGGGTCCAGTGTCGCCTGCGGTTCGAGCGCGACCACAATCGCGCCGGGGGCGGCGACAGAAAAGGCACAGGCGGCATAGCCGCAAGGGCCAGCCCCGTAAAAGATCACCTTTTCGAAATCCTCGAAGAAGCCGTCATCGGTCATCTGGTCGAAAAACGCATACACTTCCTTGTCGCGGAACCAGGTGTCGTGGTTGCAGACCACGGACAGGCAGGACCAATCGTTCGCCTGCGCGATGTCAAAGCCTGCGGGCCGCGCCTCGTTGGACAGGGCCTGAATGGCCGGGAGCGATTCAAGGCTGACCAGCAGGGTGTCGCCCTTTTCGATGAAGGTGCCGGTGTGGTTCTTTCCCAAAGGCTCGAAAAAGCCGTATGTTTCACCCAAATCCTTGATTTCCTGCACCCATTGCGACGGGCTCAGGTCGCTCAGCGATCGGGTATATGGGTCGCGGGTCTCGTGCATGCTCCACGTGTCCTTGATGGCTTGGGCCCGTTTTCAGGGATCGAATTTCGAATGAACAGCTATCGGTCAAATTAGGCAGAATTGGGCCGAAATACAGGGGACTCCATGATGTTCTGTTGCTGAGACACTGCCAGTCCCGCACGTATTTCGCCGTCAGGCAAAGGCCACGGTCTGCGGCTTGTGCGACCTTGGCGCTATTGACCTCGGGGCCGTGGCCGGGGCAGCAAGGCCTGAACAACAGGAGCCCCCCGATGCAGACACCACAGAGTATCGACGCCGTCCAATCCACGCTGGCCGACACCGGCTATGTCTGCGGGCGGCCGCTGGCCACCGTGGTGTTCCTGTCGCTGAAACTGGGACGGCCGCTGTTTCTCGAAGGGGAGGCCGGCGTCGGCAAGACAGAGATCGCCAAGGCGCTGGCGAAGAGCCTGGGGCGCAAACTGATCCGCCTGCAATGCTACGAGGGTCTGGATGCATCGAGCGCCGTCTACGAATGGAACTTCCCGGCGCAGATGATTGCCATCCGCACCGCCGAAGCGGCGGGTGGGGCAGACCGCGATGCCTTGCAAAAAGAGCTGTTCAGCCCCGATTTCCTGGTCGAGCGCCCGCTTCTCGAAGCAATGCGCCCCGATGCCGCCGGGCCGCCCGTATTGCTGATCGACGAATTGGACCGCACCGATGAGCCGTTCGAGGCGTTTCTCCTCGAAGCGCTGTCGGATTTCCAGGTCACGATTCCCGAGATGGGCACGATCACGGCACCCGAGCCGCCGATTGTGATCCTGACCTCGAACCGCACCCGCGAAGTGCATGACGCGCTAAAACGCCGGTGTCTCTATCACTGGGTCGACTACCCCGATTTCGACCGCGAGCTCGAGATCCTGCACGCCCGCGCGCCCGAAGCCTCGGCCAGGTTGAGCCGCGAGATCGTTGCCTTCGTGCAGCGGCTGCGCACCGAGGACATCTTCAAGAAACCCGGCGTTGCCGAAACCATCGACTGGGCGAAATGCCTTCTGGCGCTGGATGTGATCGACCTGTCCCCCGAGGTGATCTCGGACACGCTGGGCGCGATCCTGAAATACCAGGACGACATCCAGCAACTTCAAGGTTCGGAGGCCAAACGCCTGCTGGACGAAGCCAAGGCATCTGTCGAACCGGCATGATGCTTCTCTGGTTCAAAAATATCCCGGAGGTCTGGAGGCAGAGCCTCCAGTTGGCCATGTAATGGCCGAATACATCCCCCTCGAACTGCCCGACAATCCGCGTCTGGCACAGAACGTCATCCACTTCGCCCGTGCCCTCCGCCGGGCCGGTCTGCCGATCGGGCCGGGCCGGGTGATCGACGCCATCCGCGCCGTCGAAGCGGCGGGGTTCACCGAACGGATGGATTTTTACTGGACCTTGCACGCCTGTTTCGTGAATCGCCCCGAACACCGGGTGATCTTTGCGCAGGTCTTTCGTCTTTATTGGCGCGATCCGCAGTATCTTGAGCACATGATGTCGATGATGCTCCCGGCCATTCGCGGTGTGCAGGAGGAAAAATCCGCCGCCTCGGGCGAAAAACGCGCGGCACAGGCGCTTCTGGACGATCTGGTGCCGGATGTGCCGGAGGCAGAGCAGTCCGAAGAGGGCACCGAGATCGAGATCAAATCGACCCTCACAATGTCGGCGGAGGAAAAGCTGCGCACGCTGGATTTCGAGCAGATGTCGACGGCTGAGGTGGCCGCGGCGAAGCGGATGCTGGCGCGGATGTCGCTCCCGGTGAAACCGATTCCGTCGCGGCGCGGCACGGCGGCGGCGCTGGGGCGACAGGCGGATTACCGGCGCACGCTGATGAAATCCATGCGGCAGGGCGGCGAGATTCGCACCATTGCCCGCAAGACGCCGCGCCCGCGCTGGCCCAACCTGGTCGTGCTCTGCGATATTTCCGGGTCGATGAGCCAGTATTCGCGCATGGTGCTGCATTTCCTGCACGCGGTCGCGAACGAGAAAGGCGCGGGATGGGCCAGGGTGCATGCCTTCACCTTCGGCACGCGCCTGACGAATATCACCCGCCACCTGGCCACGCGGGACGTGGACGCCGCCCTGCGCGCCGCGGGAGCGCAGGCGCAGGACTGGGAGGGCGGCACGCGGATCGGGCAATGTCTGCACGCCTTCAACCGCGACTGGTCGCGCCGGGTCATGGGGCAGGGTGCGGTGGTTCTGCTGATCACGGACGGGTTGGACCGGGACGATGCGGGGGCGCTGGAGCACGAGATGGAGCGGCTGCACCTGTCGAGCCGCCGGCTGATCTGGCTCAACCCGCTTTTGCGCTGGGACGGATTCGCGCCCAAGGCGACGGGTATCCGCGCGATGCTGCCCCATGTCGACAGTTTCCGCGCGGGTCACTCGATCCAGTCGCTGGAAGAGCTTGCGTTGGCGATATCGCGCCCGGATGATCCGGGCGAAAAGGCACGCATGATAGGCATGCTCTGACAGGTCGGGCCAATGCCCCCGTGTGGGGGCACGGAGACGTAGAATTCCCGATCTGTCTCGATGCTCCAATCGGTTCGGTCGTTTGGAGCAGATGCTTTCCCAGGCTGTGTCCGGCGCCGATCCGTGGTTCGGTTCAAACGGCGAAATGGCTTGCGAAGGCTGATTGGTGCAGGTCTGTCAGCTCGGACAAGGGGGCCTGGCTGCGACCGAACCGGACGGTGTCGCCGGTGAAACGTCCGACGCTCTGGATCGGCACTCCCGCTTGACCTGCGGCGATCATCAGGGCTTCGGCCTGATCGAAATTGCAGGCGACCAGATACCGTCCCTGGTCTTCGCCATAAAGCCGGGCCTGATCGGTCTCGTCGATCAGGACGCCCACGCCAGAAGCGCTGGCCATCTCGAAAGCGGCCAATGCAAGCCCGCCATCCGACAGATCGGTACAGGCCTTGATCAAATCGCGTTGCGCGAGGATGAATTCGCCATTGCGGCGTTCGGCGATCAGGTCCACCGCGGGGGCATCGCCTTCTTCGCGGTTGAAGACCTCGCAGAGCAGCGCGGACTGGCCCAGGTGACCTTGTGTATCCCCGATCACAAGCGCCACATGCCCGTCGCGGGCCCGCCCGAGGATCGGCTCTTCGTCCGCAGCGATCAAGCCGACCGCGCCGATGGTGGGGGTCGGCAGGATCGCCTGGCCGTCGGTTTCATTGTAGAGCGAAACATTGCCGGACACGATGGGTGTGCCGAGCGCTTCGCAGGCGCGGCCGATGCCCTGCACCGCCCCGACGAATTGCCCCATGATCTCGGGTTTTTCAGGGTTGCCGAAATTCAGGTTGTCGGTTGTGGCCAGAGGCCGCGCACCCACGGCGCAGAGATTGCGGAAGGCTTCGGCCACGGCTTGTTTGCCGCCTTCGACCGGGTTTGCGCGGACATATCGCGGCGTCACGTCCGAGGTGAAGGCCAGCTTTTTGTCGGTGCCATGCACGCGGATCACACCGGCGCCCCAGCCCGGTCCTTCGACGGTGTCGGCCATCACCATCGTGTCGTATTGTTCGAATACCCAATTGCGCGCGCAGTAATTCGGGCTGCCGATCAGCGATTTGAGCGCATCGACGGGATCGACCGCCGGGACATCGTCAAGCGGCGCGGGCGGTTCTGACGGTTCCCATGGGCGGTCGTATTCGGGGGCGGAGGAGCTGAGGCGCGACAGGGGCACGTCAGCCTTGGTGACGCCGTCATGGACGACGAGGAATCGGTCTTCGGCGATGGTTTCACCGACGATGGCGAAGTCGAGATCCCATTTGTCGAACACCGCGCGGGCCTCGGCCTCTTTCGCGGGGTCGAGCACCATGAGCATGCGTTCCTGGGATTCCGACAGCATCATCTCGTAGGCGGTCATTCTTTCTTCGCGCTGAGGCACCTTTTCCAGATCGAGGCGGATGCCAAGCTGACCCTTGTCGCCCATTTCCACGGCGGAACAGGTCAGGCCAGCAGCGCCCATGTCCTGAATGGACACGACTGCGCCTGTCTGCATCAGCTCGAGGCAGGCCTCCATCAGGCGTTTTTCGGTGAACGGATCGCCGACTTGAACGGTGGGGCGTTTTTCCTCGATGGTATCGTCGAATTCGGCGCTGGCCATCGTGGCGCCGCCGACCCCGTCACGTCCGGTTTTCGCACCAAGATAGACCACCGGGCGGCCGACGCCGCTGGCCGCCGAATAGAAGATCTTGTCCGCATCCGCCAATCCGGCGGCAAACGCGTTGACGAGGCAATTGCCGTTATAGGCCGCGTGAAACCGGACTTCGCCGCCAATCGTGGGCACGCCAAAGCAATTGCCATAGCTGCCGATGCCTTCGACCACGCCATGTACAAGCTGGCGCGTCCTGGGGTGGTCTTTTTCCCCGAAGCTGAGCGCATTCATCGCCGCCACCGGGCGCGCGCCCATGGTGAACACGTCGCGCAGGATGCCGCCGACACCTGTTGCTGCCCCTTGATGGGGTTCGATGTAAGAGGGGTGGTTGTGGCTTTCCATCTTGAACACCACGGCCTGACCGTCGCCGATATCCACAACGCCCGCGTTTTCGCCGGGACCGCAGATCACCTGCGGGCCGGTGGTGGGCAAGGTCTTGAGGTGAATCTTGGACGACTTGTAGGAACAATGCTCGTTCCACATGGCCGAGAAGATGCCGAGTTCGGTGAAACTCGGCTCGCGGTTCAGGATCCGCAGAATTTCCGCATATTCATCGGCATTGACGCCGTGGGCGGAGATCAGGTCTTCGGTGATGGCGGGGTCTTGCATCGGCATCCTCTTGATCGTTCCGCTTCTCCTTACGCCAAGCGGTCAGGCGGCGAAAGGCCTTCCCCCTTGCGCGAATTTTTGCACATGTGGTAATGAGCCTTCTGCACACGGGTGTCGACAGTCGGGAGGGTGTTGGACATGCTGCAAAAAATCGGAGCGCATTGCCGGCTTGTAACTGCGGCCCTGATCGCCGGGCCGTGGCCCGGTCGCGACCTTGCAGATGTCGAGGCCGCGTTGGCGGGGAGGCCGACCTTGACACAGGCGGCCGTGATTGGCGGCGTGCTGGCGCTTCTGGCGGGGTTTTCGTTTTTCGCGGGACAGTTCGGGCTTCTGGGCCTCGCGGTTTTCTGGCTTGCCGTTATTCTGGTCATCGCCTGATCGGCGTGCCACGGAAATAAGCGGTATTTGAAGTATACATTTGTATGCTATTGAAAACACGTATTTTTTATAATTTATCTGATCTGCTTTTGCTGCGCTCCCGTAATTTTGGTCACGATGTCAATGACGACCGATGAGAATGAAAGGAGACGAAGATGGGTATTGGACTTGGAATTCTGACCTTCGGCACCTTGGGGTTCGTCCTTGCTTTTGCCTATTCAAGCATTCGGGCCATCGAAAAGCACAAGGCGTCGGATGCGCCGAAATCGGCCCTGTCGCGTGACGGCATCGCGGAGCGCATGCCACGCCAGGCCAAGGCGCGAAGCTGACACGTCCGCCGTGCGATCCGAAGAAAGGCGGTGCCAAAGGTGCCGCCTTTCTCGTGTCTGATTCCACGGGTCGGTGAAGGCGGATTCTGCAAAAAAAGGCCGAGCTAAAAGCTCGGCCGTAGTCCAACAGGGAGGTATGAAGATGATGCGCAAATCAGCGTGTCACCTCATGTTTGCTGAATATGTCAGCAATCCTGTGTCTGGCAAGAGGAGTTGCCTTCCGCTGCCGTCATTCCCGCTATGCTTGAGGTGCATGGGTCACACTTTGTCCGCGCGACCGACCTCCAGTGCCTTGCGGGTCTGGCGGTGTGCAAAGATCTCCTCCTGGACGAAATCCCGAAAGGCCGCGATGCGTTTGGACTGGCGGAGTTCTTCAGGAAAGGCAAGGAAAACAGGGACTTCACTGGATTCCAAATCCGGGATCACGCGCCGGACGCTCGGGAAATCCTCGATGATGTAATCGGGCAGAACGCCGATTCCGAGGCCCGACAGAACGCTTTGCAGGACGCCGAAATAGTTATTGACCGTCAGGGTCGACCGGATGTCCTGCGTGAGCAACTGTTGCACAAGTGTCATACCCGCGCTGACCTGTGCGGCACGCGGATTCTGGCAGATCAGACGGTGCTGTGAGATATCCTCGATCGTCAAAGGCTCGCCATGTTCGGCGATGTACTCGGGGGTCGCGTAAAGCCGCATTCGGATCGACATCAGTTTCTTGCGGATCAGGTCGGCCTGGCTCGGTTCTTTCATGCGCACGGCGACATCGGCCTCGCGCATGGGCAGGTCGAGAACGCGCTCCTCGAGCATCAGGTCGATATTGAGGTCCGGGTATTTCTCGTAAAGTTTGGGCAGGCGCGGCGCGAGCCAGAGCGAGCCGAACCCGATGGTGGTGGTCACGCGCAGTTCGCCGAACACCTCTTCTTCGCTGTCGCGGATACGGGCGGTGGCTGCCTCGATCCGCTTGTTCATGGAGCGGGTGGCGTCGAACAGCAATTCACCTTGTTCGGTGAGAATCAGCCCGCGGGCATGGCGGTGAAACAACACGGTATTGAGCGCTTCTTCGAGCGCCCGAACCTGCCGGGACACCGCGGATTGCGACAGGTGGAGCATGTCGCCGGCGTGCGTGAGGCTTCCTGCGGCGGCAACTGCGTGGAATATTCTGAGCTTGTCCCAATCCATCTTTTACTCTTTTTCCGTTCGGGCCCGTCTATAGGGCATAAATTGATTATTGCACGAGATCTTATCGAAACACGGAAATTTCAACAGAAATTGGTAGCAAGGTCAGTATATGTGACCTAAATTTGCACCATGACAAGGCACCATTTCACGCAGGGAGGCGTAAAATGACCAAAGCCGAGATTACGCTGAATGACCGTTTCGATCTTTCCAAATCGCCTGTTCTGCTGAACGGGACGCAGGCGTTGGTGCGGTTGATGCTGACGCAAAAAGCGCGCGATGTTGCAGCGGGCCTGAACACGGCCGGCTATGTCACGGGCTACCGTGGTTCGCCACTCGGCGCGGTCGATCAGCAGATGACCCGCGCAGCAAAATTCCTGGATGCCGCCGATGTGACCTTCAAGGAAGGGCTGAACGAAGACTTGGCCGTGACCGCGCTTTGGGGTGCGCAGCAGGCCGAATTGCGCGGCGAGGGCACCCATGACGGGGTGTTCGGGCTTTGGTATGGCAAGGGGCCGGGCGTGGACCGGTCCGGCGATGCGATGCGCCACGCGAACATGGCTGGCACGTCGCCGCAGGGCGGTGTCGTGATGGCCATGGGGGACGACCATACCGGCGAATCCTCGACGGTGCTGCACCAGTCCGACTGGGCGATGGTGGACGCGTATATGCCCGTCGTGTCGCCCGCCGGGGTGCAGGAAATCCTTGATTACGGTCTTTACGGCTTTGCCCTGTCGCGGTTTGCCGGGCTTTGGGTCGGTCTCAAGACGATGAAGGACACGGTCGAGGCGACGGCGGTTGTCGATGGCCGGCCGGACCGGATGAGTTTTGTCCTGCCCGAGTTCGACATGCCCGAAGGCGGGCTGAACATCCGTCTAGGTGACACGCCGCACGACCAGGAAATGCGGATGATCGACCACAAGCGCCTTGCGGCAGAGGCGTTCTCGCACGCCAACAAGATGGACAAGCGGGTCTGGGGCAAGCCCGGTGCCAGGATCGGCCTTGTCGCGGCGGGCAAGAACTGGCTTGACCTGGTGCATGCGCTGTCGTTGCTGGGGATTGATGCCGCCGAGGCGGAACGGCTTGGGATCACGACCTACAAAGTGGGACAGACCTGGCCGCTGGACATGAAGGGCTTCCAGGACTGGGCCGAGGGGCTTGATCTGATTGTCGTCGTTGAGGAAAAGCGCAAGCTGATCGAGGTGCAGATCAAGGAAGCGATATTCGACGACAGGCGCGGCCGGCGCGTCTGGGGCTGGCACAAGGGTGGTGGCGCCGGATCGACGCACGGCCCCGAGCTTTTCCCGACGCGCGGGTCACTCGACCCGATCCTGATTGCCGAGAAATTGGGCCAGATCCTGATCGAGGAAGGCCGCGACACGGATCACATCAAGGCCGGGATGCAAGCCCTTGATGAGGCTCGAAAAGCCGACAATGCCGAAGAAATCGCGGCGCGTCTGCCGTATTTTTGTTCGGGTTGTCCGCACAATTCCTCGACCAAGGTGCCAAAAGGCAGCCGCGCCTATGCCGGGATCGGCTGTCACTACATGGTGCAATGGATGGACCGAGAAACCCTTGGGTTCACTCATATGGGCGCGGAGGGCGCCAACTGGATCGGCGAATCGCTGTTTTCCAAGACGCCGCATGTTTTTCAAAACATCGGAGACGGGACCTATAACCATTCCGGGGTGCAGGCGATCCGTGGGGCCTTGGCTGCGGGCACGACGATCACCTACAAGATCCTTTACAATGATGCCGTCGCCATGACCGGTGGGCAGAAGAACGATGGCGGGCTTGGCCCTCAGCAGATCGCAGCGGAACTGCGCGCGATGGGCGTGAAACATCTTGCGGTCGTCTATGACGAGAAAGAGGAGGTTGACCTGAAGTCCTTCCCGCAAGACATTGAATTTGCGGAACGGTCGGATTTGCAAACCGTGCAGGATAAGTTTGCAAAGGTCCCGGGTGTCAGCGCCATCGTCTACATCCAGACCTGCGCCGCCGAAAAGCGCCGCCGCCGCAAGCGGGGGCAGTTTTCGGACCCGGACAAGCGTGTGTTCATCAACACCGATGTCTGCGAAGGCTGCGGCGATTGCGGCGTACAGTCGAACTGCGTGTCGATCGTGCCAAAAGACACCGAACTGGGCCGCAAGCGGGCGATCGACCAGTCGTCCTGCAACAAGGATTTTTCCTGCCTCAAGGGGTTTTGCCCGTCTTTCGTAACGCTCGAAGGGGCGCAGACGAAAAAGGCCGCCACGGCGGAGATCACGCTGCCCGACATGCCGGAGCCGCGTTTGCCCGAAATTAACGGGACTTGGAACATGGTGATCACCGGTGTCGGTGGAACCGGCGTTGTGACCATCGGCGCCGTGCTGGCGCAGGCGGCGCAGATCGATGGCAAGGGGGCTGGCATGATGGAAATGGCAGGCCTCGCCCAGAAGGGCGGCGCAGTCCATATTCATCTGCGGCTCGCGGATGCGCCCGACGATATCAGCGCCATTCGCGTGGCGACCGGGGAAACCGATGCGCTTATCGGCGGCGACCTTGTTGTCAGCGCTGGGGCAAAGACCCTGGGATTGATGCGCACGGGGCGTACCGGCGGCGTGGTGAACAACCACGAATTCATGACGGGCGATTTCACACGCGATACGGAATTCGCACTTCCAAGCGACAGGCTGCAAGTCGCCCTGCAAGCGCGGCTGGGTGACAGGCTGGACTTGTTCGACGCATCCGAACTGGCGCAAGCCACGTTGGGGGATTCGATCTTTTCGAACATCATGCTGCTCGGGGCGGCATGGCAACGTGGCTTGGTGCCACTGTCCCGTGCTGCCATTGTCCGATCCATCGAATTGAACGGGGCGGCGGCTGAAAAGAACATCCGCGCCTTCGAAATTGGCCGCTGGGCGGTGGTCTGTCCCGACGACGCGCAGCAGGCGATCGCGCCGAACGTGGTGTCGCTGCCCAAGACGCTGGAAGATCGTATCGCATATCGCGCCGATCATCTGGTGAAATTCCAGGGCAAACGGCTGGCCAAGCGGTATTGCAAGCTGGTCGATCGGGCGCAGGACCCGCGACTGAAAGAGGCGGTCGCGCTGGGGTATCACAAGCTCTTGGCCTACAAGGACGAATACGAGGTGGCGCGCCTGCATCTGGAAACGCGTGACAAGGCGCGGGCCCAGTTCGACGGCGACTTCAAGATGTCCTTCCACCTGGCGCCGCCGGGGCTGAGCAAGACAGGACCGGACGGACGACCGGTCAAAAAAACCTATGGCGAAAGCATGCTCAGGGGGTTCGGGCTTTTGGCCAAGCTGAAATGGCTGCGCGGCACGCCGTTCGACCCGTTTGGTCGAACCGCCGAACGCCGCATGGAGCGTGCCTTGATCCGGCAATACGAGGCGGATCTTGCGGACTGGTTGCCCAAGGCTGATGCGGCTCGTATGGACGCGCTGGTCGCGCTGGCCGAATTGCCGCTCCAGATCAAGGGGTTCGGACCGGTGAAAGAGGCAAATGCCGGCAAGGCCGAAAAGCGCCGGGAAGATCTTTTGGCTACCTTGCGTCAGGGCGGACCGGGGGTGCAGCAGGCGGCGGAGTGAGCGGGGGGCTGGCCCGCCTGCGTCACAAAGGCTTTAAACGTCTGTTACATCTTTCCGGCTATGACGTGGGGCGTTACCACGTCCTGACCCTTCCTTGATCGGAGTTGCATTGGTGCCAGCATCCGCCGCACGCGATATATCCTACGCCTATTCCGCGCGCTCCAAACCCGGGCGCGCGATGATCCGCCTGATCGAAAACGCCACCGGCCGGTTGAGCCTGATCAAACGCGCAGCAGGCTACGAGACCGAGGTCGCGCAGGGGCGTGATTTCTGGGAAGTGATGGTCGCACGTTACGGGCTTAGCCTTGATGTGGTGGGCGGCACCTTGGACAATATCCCGAGGGACGGCCCGCTGATCGTGATCGGCAACCATCCTTACGGCATCCTCGACGGTTTGATCCTCGGTCATATCCTGTCGGTCACACGGGGTGATTTCCGCATTCTCGCGCACCAGGTCTTCCGCAAGGCGCAGGAGCTCGACCGGATCATTCTGCCGGTGAATTTCGACGATACGCGCGAGGCTGTTGCGCGTAACGTGGCGACCCGGAAAGAAGCGCTTGGCTATCTGGACGAGGGGGGCTGTATCGGCGTGTTTCCGGGCGGAACCGTCTCCACGGCCGTGACACCCTTTGCCAAACCGATGGATCCCGGCTGGCGCGGCTTTACCGCCCGGATGATCGCCAAATCCAACGCCACCGTGGTGCCGATCTATTTCGACGGGCACACCAGCCGGTTGTTCCAGCTGGCAAGTCATTTGCACTACACGCTGCGCATGGGGCTGCTGATCAAGGAGTTCCGCAAACGGGTGGATACGCCCGTGCGCGTGGTGATCGGCCAGCCGATCCCGGCGCAAGAGATCAACTCGCGCAAAAAAGACGCGCGGGAGTTGATGGATTTCCTGCGCAAAGCGACGTATGAGCTGTCTCCGACGCCGTTTGCATCTTATGATTACGGCTTCGAGTTTGAGGAACGGCATCGGGGGCGCGGATAGGCGCAAGCCCGGGCCGATGTGGCGAGGGCGCGATGGCAGTAGGCATTTTTGACAGTGGTCTGGGCGGGCTGACGGTGCTGGACGCCGTATCCAGGCGCTTGCCAGATGTGCCGTTCGTCTACCTGGGCGACAACAAGCACGCGCCCTACGGCGTACGCAACGCCGATGATGTCTACACGTTGACCTGTGCCGCCACCGAGCGGCTTTGGGGCGCCGGGTGTGACCTGGTGATCCTTGCGTGCAACACCGCCTCGGCGGCGGCCCTGCGGCGGATGCAGGAAAGCTGGGTTCCGCGCGACAAGCGGGTTCTGGGCGTGTTCGTGCCATTGATCGAAGCCTTGACCGAACGGCAATGGGGCGACAATTCCCCGCCGCGCGAAGTGGCGGTGCAGCATGTCGCGCTGTTCGCAACGCCGGCAACGGTGAGCAGCCGTGCCTTCCAGCGCGAACTGGCATTTCGGGCGATCGGCGTCGATGTGGAGGCGCAGGCCTGTGGCGGACTTGTCGATGCCATCGAGGAGGGTGACATGATCCTGGCCGAGGCGCTGGTGCGCAGCCATGTCGACGCGCTCAAGCGCAAGATGCCGACCCCGCAGGCGGCGATCCTGGGCTGCACGCATTACCCGTTGTTGCAAGACATCTTCCAGGACGCGCTGGGGCCGGATGTGACGGTCTATTCGCAGGCAGATCTTGTCGCGGCCTCGTTGGCCGATTACCTGGCACGCCATCCCGGCATGACCGGCCCGGGCGCGCAGGCGATGTATCTCACCACCGGCGATGCAAAGCGGGTGTCGGATCACGCGACGCAATTCCTGCGACGCAAGATCACTTTCGAAACGGCCTGAGCCCGCCCCCAAGTTCCCTAATTCCTGTCGTCACCGGAGTGACCCCATGACCTGCAAAATCGCCATTATCGGTGCCAGCGGCTATACCGGAGCAGAATTGCTGCGCCTGACCGCCACGCATCCCGACATCGAGATCGCCGCTTTGGCCGCCAATTCCAAGGCCGGCCAGACCATCGCGCAGGTGTTTCCCTTCCTGCGCCATCTTGATCTGCCGCCGCTGGTGCCTTGGGAAGACGTCGATTTTTCGCGGATCGACCTGTGCTTCTGCGCGCTGCCGCACAAGACAAGCCAGGAGGTGATCTCGAAACTGCCGACACATCTCAAGATCGTCGATCTTTCGGCGGATTTCCGGCTGCGCGATCCGGCGGATTATGAAAAATGGTACGGGACGCCGCATGCTGCGGTGCAGATGCAGAAAGAGGCGGTCTACGGGCTGACCGAGTTCTACCGCGACGATATCAGGGATGCACGGCTGGTTGCCGGTACCGGCTGCAACGCGGCGACCGGGCAATACATGCTGCGCCCGCTGATCGAAGACCGGGTGATCGGGCTCGGGGACATCATCCTCGATTTGAAATGCGCCGTCTCGGGGGCAGGCCGGTCGCTCAAGGAAAATCTTTTACATGCGGAGTTGTCCGAAGGCGTCAATGCCTACGCGGTGGGCGGCACGCATCGTCACCTGGGTGAATTCGATCAGGAATTCAGCGCGCTGGCGGGCGAAGAGGTGCGGGTCCAGTTTACGCCGCACCTGATCCCGGCAAACCGGGGCATTCTTGCCACCGGGTATGTCAGCGGCGATGCGCAGGCGGTGCATGGCGCGCTGAGCCGCGCCTATGCCGATGAGCCGTTCCTCGAGGTGCTGCCGTTTGGCGAAACGCCCTCGACCCATCATGTGCGCGGATCGAACCTGTGCCATATCGGCGTCACCGGCGACCGGATCCCGGGGCGTGCGATTGTCGTGGCGGCGCTCGACAACCTGACCAAGGGATCGTCGGGGCAGGCGCTCCAGAATGCGAACCTGATGCTGGGGCTTGAAGAAACGACGGGACTTTTGCTGGCTCCCTGTTTCCCGTAAGCTCTGGTCAGCAGACTGCGGCATTTTGATCTGCCTCAGTTTGCGCGTGGCATGATAGTGAATATATACGGATAGCTATAGTCGAGAGGTCCCGATGGCTCTGAAATCGCTCAAGAAGCAACGCCGTATCCAGGTCATCGCATTGGCGACGATCGCGCTGGTGTTGTCCACCGCGCTCGTCGGATACGGGATGCGCGACGGAATAAACTTTTTTCGCTCTCCCAGTCAGGTGATGGCAGAGCCACCCGCGGCCAACGAAACGTTTCGCATCGGCGGGCTGGTCGAGGCAGGATCCATCGTGCGCGGACAGGGATCGACCGTGTCATTCTCCGTGACGGATGGCGGCGCCACCGTGCCGGTGACCTATTCTGGTGTCTTGCCCGACCTCTTTTCGGAAAACGAAGGCATGGTCGGTACTGGAAAATACGTGAACGGCGTATTCGAGGCGTCGGAAATCCTTGCGAAACACGACGAGGAATACATGCCGGCCGAAGTTGTGGATGCTCTCAAGGAGCAGGGCACCTACAAGGACCCCAAAGCAGGAAGCTGACGCGCCGCGCCCTTCTTCTCTTTCCAAATATGCAAAAAAGCCGGGCGCGCAGCGCCCGGCCTGTCGGATTTTCCGAAGGAAAATTCGAAATCAGCGTCTGAGGATTGATCGTCCGGCGTATTCTGCCGTCTCGGCCAGCATTTCCTCGATACGGATCAACTGGTTATACTTGGCCAACCGGTCGGAGCGGGCAAGTGATCCGGTCTTGATCTGCCCGCAATTCGTCGCCACGGCAAGATCGGCGATCGTGGCGTCCTCGGTCTCGCCCGAGCGGTGCGACATCACGTTGGTAAACCGCGCGCGGTGGGCCATGTCGACCGCCTTCAGCGTTTCGGTCAGGGTGCCGATCTGGTTCACCTTGACCAGCATGGAATTGCCGCAGCCGCGCGCGATGCCATCTGCCAAACGCGTCGGATTGGTCACGAAGAGATCGTCACCCACCAGCTGCACGGTGTCGCCCATCACTTCGGTCAGCATCGCCCAGCCGTCCCAGTCGTCTTCGGACATGCCATCCTCGATCGACAGGATCGGGTAGTCGTTCACCAGCGCCTGAAGGTAGGACACGTTTTCATCCGAGGTCAGGGTTTTGCCTTCGCCCGAATAGACGTATTTTCCGTCCTTGTAATACTCGGTCGCGGCACAATCGAGAGCGAGCATAATGTCGTCGCCGGGTGTGTAGCCTGCTTTTTCGATGGATCGCAGGATGAAATCCAGCGCCTCGCGGGTCGATCCAAGCTCGGGCGCAAAGCCGCCCTCGTCACCCAGCCCGGTGGACAGGCCCTTGGCCGACAGTTCCTTTTTCAAGGTATGGAATACTTCGGATCCCATGCGCACCGCATCGCGGATGGTGTCCGCCGCCACCGGCATGATCATGAATTCCTGGATGTCGATCGGGTTGTCGGCATGTTCGCCGCCATTGATGATGTTCATCATCGGCACTGGCAGAACCCGCGCCGAGGTGCCGCCGACATAGCGAAAGAGCGGCTGTGCGGTGAAATCGGCGGCGGCCTTGGCCGCGGCGAGGCTGACGCCGAGAATGGCATTGGCACCAAGCCGGCCCTTGTTGTCGGTGCCGTCCAGTTCGATCATCGCCATATCGATGCCCACCTGTCCGGTGGCATCGAGCCCCACGATCTCTTCCGCGATTTCGCCATTCACGGCGGCCACCGCCTCGAGCACGCCCTTGCCCATATAACGGCTCTTGTCGCCGTCCCGCTTTTCGACCGCCTCGTAGGCGCCGGTTGACGCACCCGAGGGCACTGCGGCGCGGCCAATGGTGCCGTCTTCCAGGGTGACGTCGACTTCGACGGTGGGGTTGCCACGACTGTCGAGGATTTCGCGGGCGTGGATGTCGATGATGGTGCTCATGGCGTAGGGGTCCCGAAGCAGATACGTTCGACGCTCCGTATATCAGGGCCGGAGGCAAAGTAAACGGGTCCTTGGTAGCGCTAACGGGGCTCCTGCAGGCCCGATATCGCTTGCCGATGCAGTCTGTGTTCGCGCAGAACGGTATAGATGCCAGAGGCCACCACAAGCGTGCCGCCGATGGCCATCCACAGGTCCACCGTTTCGCCGAAGAACGCGATACCCAGAACGACGCCGAAAAGCAGCCGGGTATAGCGGAACGGTGTGACGACCGAGATGTCGCCAACCCGCATGGCAGCGGTGATCGCATAATAGGCGGCAATCGTCGGGCAGACGGCGAGCGCCAGAAGCCCGGTTTGTGCCAGTGTCGGCACCTGCCACGGGGGTGTGAAGGGTATCAGAACCAGCGCGGCGACGAGGAAAGAGGCAAAGCCGACTGTCGCGAGTTGCAGGTTGCTGAGCGTCTTGGGGGCGGCGCGGGTGGACAGATCACGCATCGCCAGCGCCAGTGTCGCGCCAACCGCCAGCAGGGCGAGGATGTTGAAATCGGCCGTGCCGGGGCGCAGCACGATCATCACGCCAGTCAGCCCTACGAGGATCGCGAACCAGCGCCGCCAGCCGACTTTTTCCCCGAACACCAGAACCGCGCCGATGGCCACCAAAAGCGGGCCGGCCTGCGTCACGCTGGTCACCAGCGACAGCGGGGTCAGGGCAAGCGCATTGACCATGAAGAGCGCCGCGGCGATCTCGGCCAGGCCCCGTGTGGCGACCGCCGGGTGGCGCAGGCCGCGGGTCAGCACCGGCTGGCCCCTGGCACGGCAGAGCAGAAGGAAAAAGCTCGTGCCGCAGACCCCCATGGTCATGACGATCTGGCTGAGCGACAGGCTGTCCGAGAGCGTCTTGATCCCGACATCGCCAAGCGCAAATCCCGCCATGGCGAGGATCATGAGGATTATACCCTGAAGATTCTGCATCCCTGCGTGCTAGGCGCATTTGCCGGGTGCCACCAGCCCTGATTCACAAAAGGATCGACGGGGCGGGGAACCCTGTGGTGTTGCGGGCGCCGTATTCCTTGCCTGTATTCTTTGCCTGTGCAACGACAGCCTGCGGACCGGGATGTTCATTTCTTCATCGGCACGCCGTAGAGTTCGAGCTTGTGGCCCTTGAGCTTGTAGCCCAGTTTCGCGGCGATTTTTTCCTGGAGCGCCTCGATCTCGGGGTCGACAAATTCGATGACCTTGCCGGTGTGCAGGTCGATCAAGTGGTCATGGTGATCGCGCTCGGCGTCTTCATAACGCGCCCGACCATCGCCGAAATCGACTTTTTCGAGGATCCCGGCCTCTTCAAACAGCTTGACCGTTCGGTACACCGTGGCAAGCGAGATGTTCGGGTCGACGCCGGCCGCCCGTGCATAGAGCTCTTCGACATCGGGGTGGTCGTTGGAGCTTTGCAAAACCCGTGCGATGGTCCGCCGTTGGTCCGTCAGGCGCAGCCCTTGGGCTTCGCAGCGCAAGATGATCGTATCGGACATCGCCCAAGCCTCGTGTCGTGGTGCGACGCGTTTTAGCCAACTGTACCGGTCATGACCATAAGCGGGCGGCTAAAAATCCAACCGGATCAGGCCGGAACTGGCGGCCACGCGCGTCGCCGCAGGTGCCGAAGATATAGTGCCAGCGTCGTTATCACGATCGCCCCGCCCGTGATCATGTTGATATTGGGCGTTTCGGCCAGAAACCACCAGACCCAGAACGGACCAAGCACTGTTTCGAGCAGAAGCACAAGACTGACATTGACCGATGCGGTGTGCCGGGATGCTTCTGACATCAGGTAAAAGGACAGCGGCAGCACGAGGAAGCTGGCAACAGCGATGGCCCAAGTGGTGCCGGCGCCCATTGCGGCGGGTGATGTGACGCTGAAGGCCGTCAGCCCGGCCAGCATCGAACCTGTGCCAATGGCGGGCAGAAGTGGAATATCCGGGTTGTGACGCAGAAGCGTGAAGCTGAGCGCGAGACTAAGCGCCACGCCCAGGCCGCAGGCCACGCCGATCAACGCAAGGGGCGAAATCGCCATGTCCCCCTTGCCGGTCATGGCAAGAACGATCCCTGCGCAGACAACCACGATGGTGACCCAGGTCGCCGGGCGGGTCGGCTGGCGGTAGAGCAGCCATGACAGGACGGCGGCCCAGATCGGAACCGTGGCCACCGCGATCAGCACAAGCGCGACCGGCGCCATTGCGATGGCAGGGGCAAAGAGCGTGGCATTCGCCGCTTGCGCCAGCACCAGCCCGACCCCGACTTTCGAGGCAAGGCGCGCGTAGTGTCGCATCTGTCCGGCCAGCGTGGCCGCGACGAGAAAACACGCGCCCATGGCTAACCCGCGCCATGCCACCAACGGTGCCGCATCGAGGCCGGACAGACGGATAAGAAGAGCGTCCGGCGTCAGGATCAGGACACCGAGACAGGCGAGCAAAATGCCTTTCATGGGGGGTATATCACATTCAGCTGTAAAGTGGCTGAACGCCCATTTGCAGATGCAGGCTGTTCACCGTCGGCTGGTCGAGATCCATGCACCGGGCCAATGTGTCCAGGTATTGCGCTTCGGGCTGGGTATCGAGGCGGATTGTCATCAAGGATGCGGAGTAGACCTGCGCGCGCAGCGCCTCGGGCGTATCCTTGGCGAGGCTTTCGGCATCGACCGGTGCCGCGAGCTGTTCCTGCACAAAGGCGATGTCGTCGGGATCGGCGTCGTCGCCCACGGTTTCGAGGATCTTTGCGCGCTCGGCCTCGTCGATGCCGCCATCGCTCTTTGCGGCCTGGATCATCGCGCGCAGCATCAGGGACGCGGTTTCCTCGGCCTGGGGTGCGGTGGCCCCGGATTTATTGATCTGGTCGAGCATGTCGCCCGTGCTTTTGCCGGTTGCCGTGGCCGCGCCGCCCGCTGCGGCAAGAATACCGGCAAGACTTGCACCGCCCTTGCCCCCCATCTGGGACAGCAGGCCGCCGTCATTGCCCGTGTCCTGTGTCTGGCCAGAGGCGCCACCGCCCATCATCGCGGCAAGGTCGAGACCGCCGCCCTGGAATTTTTCCATGAACCCGGAGAGCGGGTTGTCGCCACCGCTGCTACCACCGCCGAGCATCTGTCCCATCTGCGCCTGCATCTTGGCCATCGGGTTGTCGCCTTCGACTTGCGCGCCGCCCGACAGGCCGCTCATCCCGTTGCTGCCAGAGAATTTATCAACGCCGCGCGCAGCGGCATACCCGATGGCCATCTTGGCCAGTGTTCCCATGAGACTCATAACGCTCCTCCGAAATTGATTCCGTCCACGATGACAGATTCTCCATTCGGAAGCGACTGTTATGGCCGCGCGCGGGTCAGGTCCCGCAGAATGTGGCGTGGACCACCTCGTTCGATCTGGGGGGGAGCCGCAGATCGTTACAGGACTCGTCATCCTCGTATGGGTTGGCATAGGCCGCATTGAGACGGTGGAACGGCGCATCGTCGCCGGCAATCGCAGCGGTGATCATGTCTTCGATGCGGTGATTGCGCGGGATCAGCGCGGGGTTAACCGACCGCATTCGCCCCTGTGGGTCGTCTTCGCCATCGAGCCTGGCTTGCCAGCCCACGGCCCATTGGTCGAACCCGGTGGGGTCCGCGAACTGGTCGCGTGCGGTGCCGTCGACCAGGCCCCGGAATGTGTTGGTGAAATCTGTCTCCGACACCTGCATGAGCGACAGCAAATCGGTCACAAGCTGCGCATCCTCGGGCTTGGGGTCGGAGATGCCGATCTTGGCGGCAAAGCGGGTCAGCCATTCGGCGCGGATCATCTCGGGCATGGTGTGAATTTGTGCCGTGAACGGGTCGACCGCCGCTTCGGGGTCGGGCATCAGGCTCAGGAGTGCCGTTGCCAGCTGCGCCATGTTCCACACGATCATGTCGGCCTGCGCGGCATAGCTGTAGCGCCCGAACCGGTCGATCGACGAATAGACGGTTTCGGGGTGATAGCTGTCCATGAAGGCGCAGGGGCCGTAATCGATGGTTTCGCCCGAGATGCTGCAATTGTCAGTATTCATCACGCCGTGGATGAAGCCAAGGCTGAGCCATTGTGCGACCAATGCCGCCTGTTTGTGCATCACGGCATCGAGGAAACGCGCGGGGTCGGTGGCATCTGGATAATGACGGTCCACCGCGTAGTCGAACATCGTTTGCAAAGCGGTCGTGTCGCCACGCGCGGCAAAGACCTGGAACGTGCCGACTCGCAGGTGGCTTTGCGCGACGCGGGTCAGCACTGCACCGGGCAAGGGGCGTTCGCGGACCACCTTCTCGCCCGTGCGAACAGCGGCCAGAGCGCGGGTTGTGGGCACGCCCAGCGCGTGCATCGCTTCGCTGACGACGTATTCGCGCAACACCGGCCCAAGCCAGGCGCGCCCGTCCCCCATGCGGGAATAGGGCGTGCGGCCCGATCCCTTGAGCTGGATGTCGCGTCGGATGCCGTCTGTCCCAACGGTTTCGCCCAGCAGAACGGCGCGGCCGTCGCCCAATTGCGGATTGTATTGGCCGAACTGGTGGCCGGCGTAAAGCTGTGCAAGCGGCGCCGCACCGCCGGGCACGGCATTGCCGGCAAACACGGCTGCGAGGTTCGGATCGTCCAGCCCGTCGATGCCCAGATCTCGGGCCAAGGGCGCGTTCACCGCGATCAGCGACGGTGCTTTGACGGGTTCTGGTTGGACACGGGCGAAAAAGCCATCGGGCAAGGCAGCATAGCTGTTGTCGAAGGGGATATGTAGGGTCATGCCGTCAATATAGGGTCAGGCGGGCCATGTCTCCAGTGGCTTGTCTTGGCGAAATCGGCGCTATCCTACATTGGAAGTAAACTTAAAGGAGTATCCCGCATGGTTGCCTCGACGACATATGGCATGAGTCTCAAGGACCGGCCCGAATTCGCATCGAAACCGAAACCGCTCTGTTTCCCGCCAACCGCAAGCGTGGCCGAGGCGGTGACCGAGATGAGCGCGAAGAATTTCGGGTCCGTCGTTGTCGTTGACGACGATCAGAAAGTGATCGGGATCGCCACAGAACGCGATGTGATGAAAAAGCTGGTCAATGTCGGGAAAGATGCGAAGACCACAACGCTTGCCGATATCATGACGCGTGATCCGAACCTGGCAAAGGCGACGGATGACGTGGTGGATTGGTTGCGGATCATGTCGAATGAACGCTTCCGCCGCTTGCCGGTGGTGGATGACGAAGGCCGCATCGAGGTGATCTTTACCCAGGGCGATTTTGTCAGCTACACGTGGCCGGACCTGCTTTATCAGGCCAAGGAGCTGGCCAAGGCCAGTGTCGGGCGCAACTATCCGATCTGGCTGATCGGCGGGGGCGTCATGCTGTATTCGCTGCTGATGATCATCGTCGTGTCGTCGATCTGACGCTCAGAGCGTGCGCGTCATATAGGTATAGCCGTGCCGGGTGATGAACTTGGCGCGGTGATAAAAGCTCTTTAGGGCATCATCGCTTTGCTGTGCTTCAAGGTGCAGGGCGCGGATGCCGCCATCGCGCAGAGCCTTGGCCAGTGCATTGAGCGCCTCGGACCCCATTCCGCGCTTGCGCACGGCGCTGCGCACGAAAAGTTCGTCCACGATGGCGTGCATGCCGCCATATTCAACAGACCATCCGAAAGAAACCACGACATATCCCACCGGCGCACGGCGCGGTCCGATGAGCCAGACCGCGCCATGCGGGCTGCCTTGCAGCAGTGGCAGGATGGCGTCGTGCTGATGCTCGGCCGTGGTGGCGAACCCTTGATGGTCGTGAAACGCGGCAACCAACGGCAGCAGCTTTGGCAGATCCTCGGGCTTGGCAAGGTGCAGGGATCTCATAGCCGGGACAACCGGTTTGTCAGCAATTCAAAAAAACCGTCGGCGTCTATATCGCCCATGAACATCGCGTTTGGCGCGCGCCCGCTCACGCGCCACCAGTCGGCAACGGTCATCCCAAGTGTCAGCTCGGACTGCGTTTCGATTTCGACATTGATGTGCCGTCCCGTGAACAGCTCCGGCTGTATGAGGTAGGCGGTCACACAGGGGTCGTGAAGCGGTGCACCGGCGTTGCCGTATTTTTCCTTGTCGAACCGTTCGAAGAAATCCGTCATCTCGGCCACCGCAACGCCAACCGGGCTGCCCATGGCGCGGAAGGCGTCGTTGCGCGGAGCGGTGACAAGCGCCTTGTGGGTCACGTCCAGTGGCATCACGGTGATGGGCGCACCGCAGGCAAAGACCATTCTGGCGGCCTCGGGGTCGACATGGATGTTGAATTCCGCCGCCGGGGTGATGTTGCCCACCTCGAAATAGGCACCGCCCATCAGCACGATCTCCTGGATGCGGCTGGCGATATCGGGTGCACGGTCCAGGGCGGTGGCGATATTGGTCAGCGGTCCAAGCGGGCAGAGCGTGACGGTCCCCGCGGGGGCGCGGCGCAGCGTGTCGATGATGAAGTCGACGCCGTGCCGGTCCTGAAGCGGTATGGTCGGGTCGCGAAGGGTCGGACCGTCGAGGCCGGTCTTGCCGTGCACATGCTCTGCCGTGATCAGCTTGCGAGCGATCGGTGCATCGCACCCGGCAAAGACCTTCGTGTCAGGTTTGCCCGCCAATTCGCAGACGATCCGCGCGTTCCGTTCCGTCAGTGTCAGCGGTACGTTGCCCGCAACGGCGGTGATGCCCAGAACCTCGATCTCCTCGGGTGAGGCCAGCGCAAGCAGTATGGCGACCGCATCGTCCTGGCCCGGATCGGTGTCGATGATGATTTTGCGGGGTGGCATCGGAACCTCCTTGGCTGGGTGGGTGGTGGCACGCGGCAGAGGCGGGATCAAGCGCGTTGATGACAGGCGGGCGGCTGCTTGCCGCTGCTATGAGATCCCGGCCGGCATCGGTTATTGCAGTGTCGCTTCGGAATGATACTCTCGTCTGCGAAAAACAGAAATACGTTTACATCTGGTCCGTTAGCGCTAACAAGTCCGCAAACCAATCAGAATCGGAAGGACCGTGCCATGGTGTCCCGCGTTATTCCCGTTGATCCGTTCGACCTTGTCATTTTTGGCGGCACAGGCGATCTGGCCCGCCGCAAGATCCTGCCGGGTCTTTTCCGGCGGTTCTGTTCGGGGCAAATGCCCGAAGGATCACAGATCATCGGCGCCGCACGATCTGACATTGATGATGCAGAATATCGCAACATGGTGTCCGACGCCGTCGAGGAGTTCGGCGGTGGCCGGACATGCGAACGCGGCACGCTGGAGGCGTTTCTCGACACGATCCATTTCGTCACCACCGATGCAAAGGGTGATGGCGGCTGGAACGAGTTGAACGGCAAGATGCGCCCGGACTGTGTGCGTGCGTTCTATTTCTCGGTTGGGCCGTCGCTGTTCGGTGATCTGGCCGAACGCCTGCATCGCTTTGGCCTGGCCACACCCGACAGTCGCATCGTGGTGGAAAAACCGTTCGGCCATGACCTGAAGTCTGCCAAGGCGCTCAACGCCACGCTGGCGCAACATTTCGATGAGGCGCAGATTTACCGGATCGACCATTATCTTGGCAAGGAGACGGTGCAGAACCTCATGGCCGTGCGCTTTGGCAATATGCTCTTCGAGCCGCTGTGGAACGCGCAATACGTCGATCACATCCAGATCACCGTGGCCGAGACCGTGGGTGTTGGCGGCCGGGGGAGCTATTACGACAAGTCCGGCGCGATGCGGGACATGGTACAAAACCACCTCATGCAGCTTTTGTGTCTTATCGCGATGGAGCCTCCGGCGAAGTTCGATCCGGATGCGGTGCGGGACGAAAAGCTCAAGGTGATCCGCGCGCTGGAGCCTGTAGATTGGCATCACGTCGTGCGCGGCCAATATGGCGCGGCCCGGGACGCGCCGAGCTATCGCGAGGATGTTGAGAATCCCAAGTCAAGCACCGAAAGCTTTGTCGCGATGAAGTGCCATGTCTCCAACTGGCGCTGGGCCGGTACGCCGTTCTATATGCGCACGGGCAAGCGGCTCAAGGCGCGTACCTCCGAAATTGCAGTGGTGTTCAAGGACGCACCGCATTCGATCTTTGGCGTGGATGCGGGCCGGCACCGCAACGTGCTGGCGATCCGGTTGCAGCCGAACGAAGGAATGACGCTGGATGTGACGATCAAGGAACCGGGGCCGGGGGGGATGCGACTTCTGGATGTGCCGCTCGACATGAGCTTTGCCGAAACGCTGGGCGCCGAGGCCGAAGAGGCACCGGATGCCTACGAGCGGCTGATCATGGACGTGATCCGGGGGGACCAGACGCTCTTCATGCGGGGTGACGAGGTCGAGGCGGCCTGGGCCTGGACAGATCCGATCATCGCGGATTGGGTGATGCGCAACGACGTGCCAAAGGAGTACGAACCCGCGAGCTCCGGACCCGAAGACGCGCTGATGCTGATGCATCGGGATGGACGCAAATGGCGAGAGGTGAAGGCATGAGCTACGATTTTCAATCTTACCCCGATCGCGAAATGTTGGCGATCAATCTTGCCAACCGGATCGCGGGGGATCTGCGCTCGATCCTGAGCCACGAGGACCGCGCGGTACTGGCGGTACCCGGGGGCACCTCGCCAGGTCCGGTATTCGACGATCTCTGCGCCGCCGATCTGGATTGGAGCCGGGTCGACGTTCTGCTGACCGACGAACGCTGGGTGCCCGAAGAGAGCGACCGCTCGAACACAAGGCTGATCCGCGAACGCTTGCTGGTGGATCGCGCGGCGGCGGCGCGTCTCTTGCCGCTCTACGCGCCGGCTGACACCCCCGAGGAGGTTCTCGTCGACCTGGAATCGCAGATCGAACCCGCATTGCCGCTGGCCGTTCTGTTGCTGGGTATGGGGACCGACATGCACACCGCGTCGATTTTCCCGGGCGCAGACCAGCTTGAGATCGCTCTGTCACCAAACGCGCCGATCCTTGTGGCAATGCGCGCGCCCGGTGCGCCCGAGCCGCGCATCACGCTCAGCGGGCGGGTTCTGAATGATGCCATCCGCAAGCATGTGCTGATTTTCGGGTCCGAAAAGAAAGACGCGCTGGCCAACGCGAAGGGCAAGCTGCCCGAGGATGCGCCAATCAACGCGGTGATCGAGGAGGCGACGGTCCATTGGTCGGAGTGAGCAGAATGTGGAAGGAACTCAAAGCGGCGGCCGAGGCGGGGCGTGACCGGTCGATACTTGGCCTGTTCGAAGCGGATGCCGACCGGGCAAAGGTCTTCAGTGTGACGGCGCTCGACCTGCTGTTCGACTATTCCAAGACGCAGATCGATACCGCCACGCGTGACATGCTGTTCGCGCTCGCCAGGGCCGCGGATATCCCGGCGCGGCGTGACGCGATGTTCACGGGGGAGAAGATCAATGAAACCGAGGCCCGTGCGGTGCTGCATACGGCACTGCGCAACCTGGATGGCGATGCGGTTCTGGTGGACGGGCAGGATGTCATGCCCGGGGTTTACGGCACCCTGGCCCGGATGGAGGTTGTGGCAAACGAGGTGCGCGGGTCCGCGATCACCGATGTGGTCAATATCGGCATAGGCGGGTCTGACCTTGGGCCCGCGATGGCCTATCAGGCGTTGTCACCCTATCGCGACGGACCGCGTTGCCATTTCGTGTCGAACGTGGATGCCGCGGATATCGCGGACACGCTTCGCGGATGCGACCCCGAAACGACACTTTTCATCGTCGCCTCCAAGACCTTTACAACGATCGAGACCATGACCAATGCGCGCACGGCGCGGGCCTGGTTGCAGGATCACGGTGTGTCCACCGACGGGCGTTTCATCGCGCTGTCGTCCAATGCCGGCGCCGCGAGCGAGTGGGGTATCCCGCCCGAGCGCGTGCTTGGCTTCGAGGACTGGGTCGGCGGACGTTACTCGTTGTGGGGGCCGATCGGCCTGTCGCTGATGATCGCAATCGGGCCGCAGGGCTTCCGCGCGTTCCTGCGCGGCGGGCAGGCGATGGACCGGCATTTCCGGGCTGCAGATTTGCATGAAAACATGCCGGTGCTGCTCGCGCTGGTGGGGATTTGGCACAATCAAGGCTTGGGCCATGCGACACGCGCGGTTCTGCCCTATGACAATCGGCTGTCGCGTCTGCCCGCCTATTTCCAGCAACTGGAGATGGAGAGCAACGGCAAATCCGTGGCGATGGACGGGGCGAACCTGCCGGTGGATTCCGGGCCCGTGGTCTGGGGCGAACCCGGCACGAACGGTCAGCACGCGTTCTACCAGTTGATCCATCAGGGCACACGGGTGATCCCATGCGAGTTCATGGTCGCCGCCGAAGGCCACGAGAGCGATCTGCGCCACCACCATGAATTGCTGATCGCCAATTGTCTTGCCCAATCCGAAGCGTTGATGCGTGGCCGGTCTCTTGAAGAGGCGCGCGCGCGCATGGCGGCCAAAGGGCTGAGCGGAGATGACCTGGAGCGGCAGGCGCGGCACCGGGTATTTCCGGGCAACCGTCCGTCCACCACGCTGATGATGCCCAGGCTGACACCCGAGGTGCTGGGCCAGGTCGTCGCGCTTTATGAACACCGGGTGTTTGTCGAAGGGGTAATCCTTGGCATCAACTCGTTCGACCAATGGGGTGTCGAGCTTGGCAAGGAACTGGCCACATCGCTTGGCCCGGTGGTCAGCGGTGCCGCGTCGGCCGAAGACAAGGACCCAAGCACGCAAGCGCTTGTCGATTATGTCAAACGCTTTGGCTGAGCCGGTGGCTGGCTGACGACGGTACTATGCCGTTGCGGGCGGCTCCGGAACGCCATCGACGGTGTGAAAGTGGGCACGGATGTTGTCCGGTATCGGCATCCGGCCGCTGCCATCCGGTTCGAGCAGGACGATGACGCAGGTAAAGGCGGCCCGTTTGCTGCCGCCGGCCCAGATTTCCTGCTCCATGGTGAAACTGGTGGTGCGATAGGCGATCGTGCGGGAAAGAACCACGTAATCTTCGTTCGCGCGCATTTCCCGAAGCCAGTCGATCTCGCCGCGGCGGATGACGATGCGGGGCTCGACGTCGGGATCCTTGTAGCGCGACAATCCAATCTGCTTGAAATACACGACCCGTGCGGTTTCGAACCATGTCAGATAGGCCACGTTGTTCACATGGTTGAGCGGATCGATCTCACCGAAACGGACACGGTCCGCAATCGCGAGCGGCCATGGCCGGGATATGCCGAGGGCGCGTTGGGCCTCAGCGGCCAGCGGGGTCAGATAGGGGATGGTCATTCCGATGATGTTTCAATCCGCGCGGGGAATGTCAAATCCCGGTGCCGCCAGGGTGAAACCGTCGAAACGGAAGCCTGGGCTCACGGTGCAGCCAACCAGGGTCCAGTCACCGGTACTGCGTGCGGCCTGCCAGTAATGCGGCGGCACGATCAATTGAGGTGACTGGCCGGCGAACAGGTCCGGGCCCAGGTGGCAATCCTGTGCGGGACCGTCATCTGTCGCGGCAATCGACAGAATGAGCGGCGCACCGGCGTAGTGATGCCAGATCTCCGTCGCATCGACATGGTGCCAATGGCTGTGCTCTCCCGCGGCCAGAAGGAAAAAGATACAGGTGCCGGAGGGGCGACCGGGACCGTTCGCCTCCCATGTCTGGCGGAAATGCCCGCCTTCGGGATGTGGGGAAAGGTCCAGGTGGCAGATGATGTCCTCTGCTGTTTTCTCTTCCATATCAGAGGGATATCCGTTGTCCATGGTCTTGCGTGCGCCCGTTTGTGACTCTGTTAACCCGCAGCTTTGCAGTCTTTGCGCAGCAAGGCAATCGGGTGAGGACTATGGACGGGCAAAACAGCGATGTGTACCGGATCGCGCAGGAGATCGTCGCGAGAGAAGGCGGATACGTGAATGACCCGGATGATCCGGGGGGCGCCACCAAGCATGGCGTGACAATCCATACGATGCGGCGGCTGGGACTGGACCTGACTGGCGACGGGCGGGTGAACGAGACGGATGTACGGCGACTCACGGCAGCCCAGGCGGCCGAAATCTTTGTCGCGCATTATTTCACGCGCCCGCGCATCGCTGAATTGCCCGAACCATTGCAGGCCACAGTCTTTGATATGTACGTGAATGCCGGGGCCAATTCGGTGAAGATCCTGCAACGGTTGTTGGGCAAGATGGGCTTCAAGGTCGAGGTCGATGGCGTGATCGGGCCAAAGACCATCGCGGCCTCCGCGCGGGCCCACGCAGTGGCGCCCGATCATATCGTGGATGCCTATGGAATCGAGCGGCGCAATTACTACTTTGCGCTGGCCGACCGCCGCCCTGCCAGCCGCAAATACGCGCGAACCCAAGCCGGAGGCAAAGGGGGGTGGATCACACGTGCCGAGACCTTTTTGGCCGCACGGTATCATCTGACAGCAGAGGCGTTCCGGCAAAGGGTGGCAGCATGGGATTGATTGAACAGGTGTTTTCGCTGGTCTTCGGGTCAGGGCGCAACCTTGTCCGTGACACCGCAGAGGTGTTTCGCCCCAATGCCGAGGCGCAGGCACAGCGGGATCTCGACCGCTATGGGGCATCACTTGCGCAGTACGCGCAGGAATTTTACGCGCCGCAGCGTGGATGGTTCGACCGTTTGATGGATGCACTCAACCGCGTGCCGCGCCCGGCGATGGCCTTGGGCACATTGGGTTTGTTCGTCTCCGCGATGGTCGATCCCGCATGGTTCGCTGCGCGGATGTCCGGGCTCGCGCTGGTGCCGGACCCGCTTTGGTGGCTCCTGGGCGCCATCGTCAGTTTCTATTTTGGCGCGCGGCACCAGGCCAAGGGGCAGGAATTTCAGCGCGATCTGGTGGCCCGCATGGCATCAATGCCAGCCCGCCCGGCGTCGCAGGCCGAGCCTGTCGTGGACCCGCCCGGCCCGGTCCATACCGATGGAAACGCAGCGCTGGAAGACTGGCAGCGGCACCGAAGATCCCGCTGATCCCGACGCTTGCGACAATGTGAACCGCTCTGACACACGAAATGGATTGGCCCATGGCTGCGCGATCCCTATAGTGTTTGGTATGGTTACAGAACTCGGTCACTTCGCCCTCATTCTCGCGTTTCTTGTCGCGATCGTGCAATCCGTGGTCCCGATGGTGGGCGCACACAAACGCTGGCCGGGATGGATGGCCGTTGCCGAACCCGCAGCGACGGTGCAATTCCTGTTGACGGGCTTTTCCTTTGTCGCGCTGACCTATGCGTTCGTGACCTCGGATTTCTCTCTCAAGCTTGTCTGGCAAAACAGTCATTCGGCAAAACCGATGATCTACAAGATCAGCGGCGTATGGGGGAATCACGAAGGATCGATGCTGCTCTGGGTGCTGATCCTGACGCTGTTCGGCGCGATGGCCGCCTGGTTCGGCAACGGTCTGCCACCAACGCTGCGCGCACGGGTTCTCGCGGTGCAATCCTCCGTGGCAGTGGCGTTTTTCGCCTTTATCCTGTTCACCTCGAACCCGTTCCTGCGCCTTGCGGTGCCGCCTTTCGACGGGCAAGACCTCAATCCGCTGTTGCAGGACCCCGGATTGGCGTTTCACCCGCCGTTCCTGTACTTGGGCTATGTCGGGCTGAGCATTTGTTTCAGCTTTGCGGTCGCGGCCCTGATCGAGGGACGCGTCGATGCGGCCTGGGGGCGCTGGGTGAGGCCCTGGACGCTGGCGGCCTGGGTGTTCCTGACCATCGGCATCGCGCTTGGATCGTGGTGGGCCTACTACGAGCTTGGCTGGGGCGGTTTCTGGTTCTGGGACCCTGTCGAGAACGCCTCCTTCATGCCATGGCTCCTGGCGGCGGCGCTGTTGCACTCGGCCATCGTGGTCGAGAAACGCGAGGCACTGAAAAGCTGGACCATCCTGCTGGCAATCCTCGCGTTCGGATTCTCGCTGATCGGCACGTTCATCGTTCGCTCTGGCCTGCTGACCTCGGTTCATGCGTTCGCCAATGATCCTGAACGCGGGGTGTTCATCCTGATGATCATGATTTTCTTCACCGGCGGCGCGCTGACGCTTTTTGCAGCGCGGGCCAGCAGGATGGAGGCCAAGGGTGTCTTTGGGGTGGCCAGCCGGGAAAGCGCGCTGGTGGCGAATAATATCCTTCTGGCGGTGAGCTGCTTCGTGGTTTTCATCGGCACAATGTGGCCGGTCGTGGCCGAGATGTTCTTTGACACCAAGCTGAGCGTTGGTGCGCCCTTTTTCAACATGGCGTTCACGCCGTTCATGGTGGTGCTTGGCCTGCTCTTGCCGCTGGGATCGATGCTGAGCTGGAAGCGTGCCAAGGTAGGCCGCGCGTTTAAGCAATTGCTTCCCGGCTTCATCCTGAGTGTGCTGGTGCTGGGCTTGTTCTGGACCGTGCAGACGGGCAATAGCCTTCTGGGTCCGGTGGGCATGTTCCTCGGCACGTGGATCGTGTCGGGCGCGGTTCTGGATCTTGTAAACAGGTTGGGCCAGACGCGTGACTGGTCACGCCTGTTCCGGCTGCCGCGGTCTGACTGGGGCAAGGCGACAGCGCATATCGGATTTGGCATCACCATGGTTGGCATTGCAGGTCTGATGGCATGGGAACAAGAGGACATCCGCGTGGCCCAGATCGGAGAGCCATTCCAGGTCGGTGATTTCGAACTGGAGCTGACGGCCGTCAACGAGGTGCGTGGACCCAACTATTTCTCGACCATGGGCGACGTCATCGTGCGCCAGGATGGAGAACAGATTGCCGTACTCAACCCGGAAAAGCGCAACTATCCCGTGGCGCAGATGCCGACGACCGAGGCGGCGATCGACTACCGCGTCCTGCGCGACCTTTACGTGGTGATCGGCGATGAACAGGACAATGGCGGCTGGGTCATGCGGACCTATATCAAACCGCTCGCGAACTGGATTTGGGCGGGTTCGATCCTGATGGCATTGGGCGGAACTCTGTCTTTGTCCGACCGGCGCTACCGCGTTGCCGCCGGCACGCGGCGGCAAGCCGCAGAACCATCGGGAGTTCCCGCGGAATGATCGGGGTTTGGACAGTGGCAGCCCGGATCCGTGCGTGTGCATTGATCCTGTGCCTGGCCGTCGCATTTCCGATGGCGACTCCGGTTATGGCCGTCCAACCCGATGAGGTATTGGACGACCCGGCGTTGGAAGAGCGCGCGCGCGACCTGTCCAAAGGTCTGCGCTGCGTTGTCTGCCAAAACGAGAGCATCGACGAATCCAACGCCGATCTGGCGCGCGAGCTGCGCCTTGTGGTGCGAGACCGACTGGTCGAGGGCGACAGCGATGAGCAGGTTGTCCAGTACCTGGTTGACCGCTATGGCGAATTTGTTCTGCTCAAGCCGCGCACCGACGGGTGGAACATTATTCTGTGGCTCGCGGCTCCGGCTCTGTTCCTGATCGCGCTTGGTGTTGGCATCTTCTATGTACGCAGCCGCGCAGCCGCCACCGAGCCGACAGAGATGCGTCTGTCCGAAGATGAGGAAAAACGGTTGAACGAGCTGCTCAGGGAGTCTTGACGGCGCGTTGACCTTTGCCAAAGCAGGCAGTCTGGTGTGTCATGCGCCGAACTGGCGCAACAAGAGCAGGGCAGATGAACTACCAGACGATCACATTCGACATTACCGATGATATCGCAACGATCACCCTGAACCGGCCCGATGTGATGAATGCGCTCAACACCCAGATGCGCGCCGAGATCACGGATGCGGTGCAGGAGGGCGGACGCGCCGCCCGCGTCGTTGTACTGACCGGGGCGGGCAAGTCGTTTTGCTCAGGGCAGGATCTAGGAGATCGGACGAGCACTGCGAATCTCGATCTGGAACGTACGCTGCGTGATGAATACGTCCCGATGCTGCGCGCGATTTTCGATTGCCCGGTGCCGACCATCAGCGCGGTCAACGGGGCTGCGGCCGGGGCAGGGGCCAACCTCGCGCTTGCCGCCGACGTGGTGATCGCGACGGACTCCGCCTTCTTCCTGCAAGCCTTCACCCGCATTGGCCTGATCCCGGATGCCGGCGGCACCTATTACCTGCCGCGCCAGATGGGGCTGGCCAAGGCCATGGGCGCGGCGCTTTTTGCCGAAAAGATCACCGCGCGCCAGGCGGACGACTGGGGCATGATCTGGGAAGCGGTGCCCGATGCCGCATTCGAACAGCACTGGCAGAGCCGCGCGGCGCATTTGGCCAAAGGCCCGACAGTCGCCTATCACCACGTCAAACACGCCATCCGCGCGTCGTTTGACAATACCCTTGAAGAACAACTTGCGTTGGAAGCCAAGCTGCAAGGCCAGTGCGGCCAGACCCGCGACTTCAAGGAAGGTGCTGTGGCGTTCCTCGAAAAGCGCCCTGCGCTATACGAGGGACGATAAGCGGCGTCATGCCGTGCGGCGGTTGCGCCTGAGCGGGAGATACGCATCTTCCGACCAGACAGCGTCGACACAATAGGTGTTACGCGCGCGACCGGTCTGGGTAAAATTCTACGCGACATGGTGCGATCGCGGTCGCGTTCATCGGATCGGCGACTATAAATGGAATATGCGGGTCGCGTTCATCTGCGGTCACGCGACCCGCTCTCATTCATTGAACACCCATGTCGGGGACCCGCAAAACCGGTGCCCGGTTTTGCGCAGTTCGCTCTAGCGGTTTTCGATATCGACGTAATCGCGCGTTGTTTCGCCACGGTAAAGCTGGCGCGGACGGCCGATTTTCATCTGTGGATCGGCAAGCTGCTCTTTCCACTGGGAAATCCAACCCACGGTCCGGCTCAATGCAAAGATCGGGGTGAACATCGCGGTCGGAAATCCCATGGCTTCGAGGATGATGCCGGAATAGAAATCCACATTCGGGAACAGCTTCTTTTCCGAGAAGTAGGGATCGGCAAGCGCCGCTTTTTCCAGTTCTTTTGCGGTTGCGAGCACCGGGTTGTTTTCGACGCCCAGGAGATCGAGCACCTCGTCCGCAGACTGTTTCATCACCGTCGCACGAGGATCGAAGTTCTTGTAGACGCGGTGGCCAAAGCCCATGAGACGGAAAGGATCGTCCTTGTCCTTGGCGCGGGCGATATATTCCGGGATGTTTTCCGGCGATCCGATCTCTTTGAGCATCTCCAGGCAGGCCTGATTCGCACCACCATGCGCCGGACCCCAAAGGCAGGCTATGCCCGCCGCGATACAGGCAAACGGGTTGGCCCCGGAAGACGACGCCAGGCGCACCGTGGATGTCGACGCGTTCTGTTCGTGATCGGCGTGCAGCGTAAAGATGCGATCCATCGCCCGGGCGAGGATCGGGTCGACCACGTATTCCTCGGCCGGCACGGCAAAACACATGTGCAGGAAGTTCGCCGCGTAATCCAGATCGTTGCGCGGGTAAACGAAGGGCTGGCCGATCGAATACTTGTAGGCCATCGCGGCAATCGTCGGCACCTTAGCGATCAAGCGGTGCGAGGCGACTTCGCGCTGGCGCGGATCATTGATATCGGTGCTGTCATGGTAGAACGCAGCCATCGCGCCGACGACACCCACCATCGTGGCCATCGGATGCGCGTCGCGACGAAACCCACGGAAGAAATTGTGCATCTGCTCGTGGATCATCGTGTGATGGGTGATCGTGGTCTCGAATTCCTCAAGTTTCGCGGCCGAGGGCAATTCGCCGTACAGCAGCAGGTAGCAGACTTCGAGGTAATGCGATTTCGCTGCAAGCTGATCGATCGGATAGCCGCGGTGCAGCAATTCACCCTTGTCGCCATCGATAAAGGTGATGGTGCTGTCACAGGCCGCGGTCGAGGTGAAACCGGGATCATAGGTGAACACACCCGCTTGACCGTAGAGTTTTCGGATGTCGATCACATCCGGTCCTGCGGTGGGGGAATGGATCGGCAGTTCGTAGGAGGAGTCGCCAATCCTCAGCGTCGCGTTTTTAGAGGTGTCAGACATACGTGGTCCCTTCGTCTCGTTGCCTTGAACAGTGGTTCAAAGCCAGCTTCCCCAATCTACGGCAACATGCACCAATCGGTGTCATTTGTCGCCCGCAGCGGCTGCTTCTTCCAGGCGGGCAACGGTTTCCTGCCGCCCCAGAACCAGCATCATATCGAACACACTCGGCGTCACGGTCCGGCCCGCAAGAGCAGCCCGCATCGGGCCTGCCAGCTTGCCGAACTTTGTCCCGTGCTCTTCGGCGATCCGGGATGTGACGGCTTCAAGATCGTCGCGCATCCAGCTAGCATTTTGCAACTGCGGCGTCAACGATTTCAGTATACCACGGGATACCGCATCCAGGGCCTTGGACGCTTTCCCGTCCGCCTCTACCGGGCGCCTGACCAGAACAAAATGAGCCTTTTCAATCAGTTCCGGGAAGGTGCGCGCCCGGTCCTTGAGGCAATACATCGCATCGAGCATCCCGGCGGCCTGTGCCTTGTTCAGAAGTGGTTTTTCCGCTGCCGCCAAGTATTCCTGCAATTCATGCAGCAGTGCAGCATCCTCCGCCACGGCCATGTGCTGTCCACTCAGATTCTCCAACTTCTTGAAGTCGAACCGCGCCGGGGATTTGCCGATGCCGTTCAGGTCGAACCACTCTTTTGCCTGATCATCGGTAAAGAACTCGTTATCGCCATGGCTCCAGCCCAGACGCGCCAGGTAATTGCGCATCCCCGCCGCCGGGTAGCCCAACACCTGGTATTCATCGACCCCAAGCGCGCCGTGGCGTTTCGACAGTTTCTTGCCGTCGGGGCCGTGAATCAGCGGGATATGCGCCCAGACCGGCACGTCCCAGCCCATCGCGGTATAGATCCCCATCTGGCGCGCCGCATTGTTCAGGTGGTCATCCCCCCGGATCACATGGGTCACGCCCATATCGTGGTCATCGACAACAACCGCCAGCATGTAGACCGGTGTGCCGTCCGAGCGTAACAGCACCATGTCATCCAACTGATCGTTGCGGATGGTGACATCGCCCTGCACCTCGTCTCGGATCACCGTTGTGCCGTCCTGCGGGGTGCGCAGACGGATGACGAAAGCTGCGTCCGGATGCGATGACGGCTCGGCATCGCGCCAGGGGCTCTGGAAAAGCGTCGATCTGCCCTCGGCACGCGCGGCTTCGCGAAACGCTTCTATTTCGTCCTGCGTGGAAAAACATTTGTAGGCCGCGCCTTTTGCCAGCAACGCATGCGCCACCTCGGCATGACGTTCGGCCCCGGCGGCCTGGCTCACGACCTCGCCGTCATGATCCAGCCCAAGCCAATCCAGCCCCTTGAGAATCGCTGCCGTCGCCTCTGGGGTCGAGCGCACCCGGTCGGTATCCTCGATTCGCAGCAGGAACTTTCCTCCGAGTCCCCGCGCATACAGCCAGTTGAACAGCGCCGTGCGCGCACCGCCGATATGGAGGAAACCGGTGGGCGAGGGGGCGAAACGGGTGACGATCTGGCCGGACATTGGGCGCGTTTACCTTTCGATAACTGTCTAGGAGATAACTTAAGGCTCTCTTAACCAGCACCATCCACGGGGGCAAGTATGGCGCGGGTCCGGTCTGTCATCCCCGACCTGCTTCTGGCGCAGCGGGGCGGGCTGTTTCCGTTCGTTCCGGTGTGCCTTGGGCTGGGAATCGGGTTGTTCTTTGCGCTGCGGATCGAGCCGCCGACCTGGGTTCTGATTGCCAGTGGCACAAGCGGCGGCATGACTCTCTTGCTTTACCTGCGCAGTCGGTCCGCCCTTGCGCCGCTGATGTGCGCCGTGTCGATGGTGGCGCTGGGGGTTGCGCTGGCTGGAACGCGGGCGCACCTGGTGGCGGGGCCGGTGCTGGAGTGGCGGTACTACGGGCCGGTGACGGGCCGTGTGGTTGCCATTGACCGTTCTGCCTCGGACGCATTGCGCATCACGCTGGACCGTGTCTGGCTGACCAATGTGCCGCTGTCTGAAACGCCGACACGTGTGCGCCTGTCGATGCACATCACGTCCGAAAGCCTGACGCCGCGGCCGGGCATGACCATCATGACCACCGCCCATCTGGGCCCGCCGGGCGGTGCGGTGGAACCCGGCGGCTTTGATTTCCGGCGCCACGCCTGGTTCCTGCGGCTCGGCGCGGTGGGATATACCCGTGTACCGCTTGTCCTGTGGGAAAAGGCGGGGCGGAACCGCCCCATGTTTCAAGTCCGGATGGCAATCTCGGCGCGTGTTCAGGCGGCGCTTGCCGGGGAGACCGGGGCGTTTGCCACCGCCATCATCACTGGCGACCGAAGCGCGATCCCGCAACCCGTTTTGCAGGCTCTGCGCGACACCAACCTTGCGCATCTTCTGGCCATCTCGGGCCTGCATATGGGGCTGGTCAGCGCCTTTGCCTTCGCCCTGTTACGGCTTGGCCTGTTGCTCACCCCGATCGGCCTGCGATGGCCGATCAAGAAAATCGCGGCGGCGGGCGCTTTGGGCGTCGCCGCCATCTACCTTGCGCTTTCGGGGGGCAATGTGGCGACCGAACGGGCTTTTGTCATGGTGGCGGTGATGCTGCTTGCGGTGATGGTGGACCGGCGCGCCATTTCCCTGCGGGCGGTGGCGCTGGCTGCGGTGATCGTCCTGGCTCTGCGCCCAGAGGCGATGATGGGGCCGGGGTTCCAGATGTCTTTCGCGGCAACCACGGCGCTGGTCGCGGTGTTCGGAGCGATCCGCGACAGCACGCATGAATTGCCGCGCCACCGTGTGCTGCGCGGCGTGGCTTCGGTTGTGCTGTCTTCCGCGGTTGCCGGGGCAGCCACGGCTCCGGTCGCCATGGCGCATTTCAACCAGGTGGCACAATACGGCCTGGTCGCGAACCTGCTCACGGTGCCCTTGATGGGTCTCGTGGTGATCCCGGCGGCGGTGCTGGGCGTGCTGTTGATGCCCTTGGGACTCGAGCGTCTGGGTCTCGGCGTGATGGGTCTCGGCCTCGACTGGATCCTGGCGGTTGCACAGCACATGGCGAAACTGGACGGGGCCGTGCGTCCCGTGATGACGCCAGGCGCCTCTGTCCTGCCGCTGATCGCGTTGGGGTGTCTGTTCGTTGTTGTCTGGCAGGGGCGCGGGCGGTGGGTCGGACTGGGCCCGGTGGCTCTTGCCGTGCTGCTGTGGAGCGGGGCCGATCGTCCACCGATCCTCGTTGCCGAAGGCGGCACGCTCGTGGGGGTTATGACCGATCAGGGTCGTGCGCTGTCGCGGCCGAAAGGGTCGGGCTTTGTCGCCCGCGTCTGGTTGGAGAATGACGGCCACGGCCTGAGCCAACCGGCGGCCGCGGACCTCTGGGCGGCGGCACGTGGCCAGGTGCGTCACATCCATGGCAAACGAAACGCGGCGACATTCGATGGATGCGATGCGGGTGAATTGGTCATCGCCAGCGCCGATCTGCCGGATCACCCGACGGCGGCGCGGTGCACGGTGATCGATGCACCCATGCTTGGCCCACTTGGCAGCCTCGCCGTTACGCGCGGGGTGGATGACACCTGGATCATCGAAAAGGCGCGCGACCGATCCGGCGCGCGCCTGTGGAACAACCAAGCGGTGCGCGATGCTCAGTAAGTGCGGATCAGACCGACCAGGCGCCCCTGTACCTTGACGTCGCCCACTGGCAGGATGCGCGGATCATGCGCCGGGTTTGCCGCTTCGAGGATGATGCTTTCACCCTTGCGTTTATAGCGTTTCAGCGTCGCTTCGTAGCCTTCGATCTGGGCCACCACGATATCGCCGTTATCTGCGGAAGACGTTTCGCGGATCACCACGACATCGCCATCGTTTATCCCGGCGTCGATCATCGAATCGCCTTTGACCTCAAGCGCATAGTGCCGTCCATTGCTGGACAGCATGGTGCCCGGGACCGCCATCTTCGGGGGGACATCGTTGATTTCCTGGATCGGCACACCGGCGGCGATCCGCCCCATGAGTTCGAGATCGACTGCCCCGGTGTCTTCAACCTCGAGGGTGTTGGCCGGACCCGGCCCATCCGGCAGATCGCCCTCGATCACACGGGGGGTGAAGCCGGGTTGTTTCTGCATGAGCGAATCCGGCAGTTTCACGATCTCGATCGCGCGGGCGCGATGGGCAAGGCGGCGGATGAATCCGCGTTCCTCAAGCGCTGTGATCAGGCGGTGGATTCCTGATTTCGACCGCAGATCAAGCGCTTCTTTCATTTCATCGAAACTGGGCGGTACGCCGTCGCGCGCAACGCGTTTGCTGATGAACTCCAGCAGGTCGAGTTGTTTTTTGGTGAGCATGCTCTGCCTCCGCTCGGATGATCCTCGCCGTTTGTTCTAATAATGTTCTTGTTTTGTGTCAAGAATTTGTGAAGGCAGTGCGATCGTCTAGCGGATAGGCAGATATTCGACCGTGTCACCGGCCATGCGCGGTGGATCGTTCGGTGCCCGCACGATCAGCGCGTCCGACTGGCCAAGAACCCGCAAGAGCGAGCTGTCCTGCGCGTCGAAGGCGACAAGCCCCGCATCTGTAAAGCGGGCGCGCATGTAGTGTTCGCGCGGTCCATTGGCGGTCAGGGCCTGAGCAAGGATGCCCGATTTGCGGGGCGCAGGCGCGGTGGGCAGGCCAAGCATCGCGCGGATGACGGGCGCAAGGAAGACATGCCCGCACACCATCGCCGACACCGGATTGCCAGGCAGGCCAATCATTATGGAGTCGCCGAACCGCCCGGCCATCAACGGTTTGCCGGGGCGCATGGCCACCTTGTAGAAGGTCTGGTCGAACCCCAATTGCGGAGCGAGGTTGGCCACCACATCATGATCGCCCACCGACGCGCCTCCGATGGTCACGATCACATCTGCCCCCTGCGCCAGATCGAACGCGGCGCGCAAGGATGCCTCGTTGTCCCGCGCAATGGGAAGCAAGCGCGGCGCGGCCCCCAGATCCCGCATCAGCGCATGCAGGCCGAGCGTGTTCGACGCGATGATCTGGTCGGAACCGGGGGTCTCTCCTGGCATGACAAGCTCGTCTCCGGTGGAGATGAGCGCCACCACGGGCTGCCGTGTCACCGGCAGCTCGGCCACGTTCATGGAGGCCAGAAGTGCAATGTCGTTGGGCCCGATAATACGGCCTGCGCCAACCGTGTCGCCGATTCGAAAATCGCCGCCCGCCGGCCGGATATGGGAGGTATCGCCCAGCCGGTCGCCAAGCGTGATCGTATCACCATCGCGCGTGACATCTTCCTGGATCACAACCGTTTTCGCCCCTGCGGGAACCGGGGCGCCGGTAAAGATGCGGACCGCTTCGCCGGGTTTGACAGGGTGCTCAAATCTTTGGCCGGCGGCGGATTCACCGATCACGCGCAGCCTGGCTCCGGGCTTTGCCTCGACGACTGCGTAGCCATCCATCGCGGAACCATCGAAGGGCGGCTGATCGCGGGTCGCCGCAACATCCCTGGCCAACACCCGGCCATGCGCCTGCAACAGCGGGACGGTCTCGGCCTCGAGCGGGCGGGCCAGTGCGAATAGATGTTCCAGCGCGTCTGCGACCGAGATCATACCGCCTCGTACCGTCCGGATTTGCCGCCATCCTTCAGCATGACGCGGATGCCGCTGATCTCCATTTCCTTGTCCACCGCCTTGGCCATGTCATAGACGGTGAGCGCAGCGGTGGAAACGGCGGTGAGCGCCTCCATCTCGACGCCTGTCTGGCCCGTGGTCTTGACCGTTGCCTCGATCCGAAAACCGGGCAGATCGGGCGCCGGGGTCAGCTCGACCGAAACCTTGGTTACGGGAAGGGGATGGCAAAGCGGAACCAGGTCGGCCGTCTTCTTGGCGCCCATGATCCCGGCAAGTCGCGCAACTCCGAGCACGTCCCCCTTCTTGGCCCGGCCCTCATGAATGATATCAAAGGTTTCCCGCGCCATCTTGATGTGACCTTCGGCCACCGCGATCCGCGCCGTGCTGGCCTTGTCGGAGACATCGACCATATGGGCATCGCCCTTTGCGTCGAAATGCGACAACCCGCTCATGCCGCCACCGGGTCGGCCAGCAGCGCGCGCGTTGCCTCGGCCACGTTGGCCTGCCGCATCAGGCTTTCCCCGATCAGGAAGCTGCGCGCGCCATGGCTGGCCATATCGGCGAGGTCGGACGGCGTCGACAGGCCGGATTCGGCAATCAGCATCCGGTCAGGTGGCAGATGCTTCGACAGGTCACGTGTTGTCTCAAGTGTGGTCTTGAAGGTCTTGAGATTGCGATTGTTCACGCCAATCAACGCGGACTTCAACGCCAGGGCCCTGTCCAGTTCGCTGCGGTCGTGCACCTCGATCAGCACGTCCATCCCCCAGGCGATCGCGGCATCTTCGAGATCCGCCGCCTGTGCATCGCTGACGCTGGCCATGATGATCAGGATGCAATCCGCGCCAAGGCTGCGCGCCTCGGCCACCTGGTAGGTGTCATACATGAAGTCCTTGCGCAGCGCGGGCAGCGAGGTGGCCCGCCGCGCGGCGACCAGGTACGACTTGTCCCCCTGGAAACTCGGCGCGTCGGTCAGCACCGACAGGCACGCCGCCCCTCCGGCTTCATAGGCCTGCGCAAGGCTTGCCGGTTCGAAATCCGCCCGGATCAAGCCCTTTGAGGGCGACGCCTTCTTGATTTCGGCGATCAGGCCATAGCCTGTCACCTGCGCATTGCGCAGCGCAGCGCCAAAGGGCCGAACAGCGTCGGCGTCCTTTGCCCTGGCTTCGATCTCCGAGAGCGGCACGCGCGACTTGTCGGCGGCAATTTCCTCGAGCTTGTAAGCCTTGATGCGGTCTAGGATGGTGGCACTCATGGCGTTGTCCAGTTGATCGGGGCGTGTCCTTGCTGTCTAAGCCAAGCGTTCACGGTGGAAAAGGGGCGCGATCCGAAAAACCCGCGATACGCCGAAAGCGGCGAGGGATGGGCGCTTTGCAGGACGAAGTGGCCCTTGTCTTGCAATCGGGCGGCATGGCCGCGCGCATCATTGCCCCAAAGCACGAAGGCGCGCGGCCGGTCCGACAGCGCATCGAGCACCTGCGGCACGAGCCGTTGCCAGCCCAGCCGCCGGTGCCCGCGCGCCGCCCCGGCGGGCACTGTCAAAACGTCATTGAGCAGGAGCACACCCTGATCGGCCCAGAAGTGCAGATCTCCATCGGGTGGCGCAGCCCCCAGATCATCGCGCAACTCCTTGAAGATATTCGCCAAGGACCGTGGCAGCGGTGCGACATCGGGCGCGACCGAAAACGCAAGCCCATGCGCGTGTCCGGGCGTCGGATAGGGGTCCTGGCCCAGGATCACCACCTTCACATCGGCCGGCGCGCAGGCGTCGAGGGCGGCAAAGACCTGCTTTGCCGGGGGCAGAACGGGGCGGCTTTCGGCCTCCAGGGCTGTCCGGATCGCGGGCAGGCTTTCCTGGAAAAACGGCAGATGACCCCAATGTCGGGGAGGCGTCAGCATGCTGCATGTCCGTGGTTTGCCCGGGGTGACAGTCCTGCGGGGCCCGGAGCAGAGCCATGGGGGGGTCCGATGTCGGAACATCGACGATGCGTCACCGCATCGTCTGCCACCCGGATACACCGCGTCACGCCGACTGCGTGACCCGCGCCAGCGCCTCGACGCGGGCCTTCGCGGCGCCGCTGTCGACGCTGTCGGCAGCCATTTCGGCGCCGGATTTCAGGTCCTTCGCCTTGTCCGCCACCACCAGCGCCGCTGCCGCGTTCAGCAGCACCGCATCGCGATAGGCGCTCCTGGTCCCGTCGAGCAACGCGCGGAAGGCCGCCGCGTTTTCGGCAGGGGTGCCGCCAAGGATGTCGCGGAAGGGATGCACCGGCAGCCCAGCATCTTCGGGATGAACCTCGCGGCCCCGGATCTTGCCATTCTCCAGAACGGCCACCTGGGTCGGTTCCGCGATCGAGATTTCGTCGGTCCCGTCGCCGCCATGTACCAACCACGCTTTTTCGGTCCCCAGGTCCTTGAGCGTTTCGGCCATCGGAAAGATCAAGTCTATGGCAAAGGCCCCGGACAGCTGCCGCTTGACGCCGGCGGGATTGGTCAGCGGGCCAAGGATGTTGAAGATCGTCTTTGATCCCAGTTCCTGCCGCACCGGCATGACGTGTTTCATCGCCGGATGGTGCATCGGGGCCATCATGAAGCCAATGCCAGCCTGTTCCAGCGCACGCTCCACCACGTCGGGCCCGACCATGACGTTGATTCCCATTTCGGTCAGAGCATCTGCCGCACCGGATTTGGAGGACAGGTTGCGGTTGCCGTGCTTGGCGACGGTCACTCCAGCACCGGCAACGACAAAGGCCGCCGCGGTCGAGATATTCAATGTACCCATCCCGTCGCCGCCCGTGCCGACGATATCCATCGCGCCCTCGGGCGCGGTTACGGGCGTGCATTTGGCGCGCATCACCGAGGCCGCTGCGGCGTATTCGGACACGGCTTCGCCCCGCGCCCGCAGCGCCATCAACAAGCCACCGATCTGCGCCGGGGTCGCCGCGCCGTCAAACAGAAGCTCGAACGCCTGTTCGGCCTGCGACCGGCTCAGAGGGCCTTCCGAGGCTGCGTAGATCAGGGGCTTCATCAGATCACTCATGCGGGCACCTTCATGTCGGTCACGAAATTCCGGAGCAGCGCGTGCCCATGTTCCGAGGCGATGGATTCGGGGTGGAACTGCACGCCTTGCAGGGGCAGTTGGCGGTGGCGCAGCCCCATGATGGTGCCGTCCTCGAGCCAGGCCGTGATCTCGAGGCAATCCGGCAGGCTGTCGCGTGCGACCACCAAAGAGTGATACCGCGTCGCCTTGAACGGAGAGGTCAGCCCGGCGAACACGCCCGCCTGGTCATGATGCACCACCCCCATCTTGCCGTGAACAATGTCCGAATGGCGCACCACTTGTCCTCCGAACGCCTGTCCCAGCGTCTGGTGGCCCAGGCACACGCCCAAGAGCGGAACGCGTGTTTCGGCGGCGGCACGGGTCAAGTCAAGGCAGATGCCCGCTTGATCCGGGTCGCAGGGGCCGGGCGACAGCAGGATACCCGCCGGGTTCATCGCCAGTGCCTCTTGCACCGAGATAGCGTCGTTGCGTGCGACCCGGACATCGGCGCCAAGCTCACCCAGATAGTGCACGAGGTTGTAGGTAAAACTGTCGTAATTGTCTATGAGCAGCAGCATTCGGTTTCTTCTTCGTCGGGGCTGGCATGGCATGCGCCAATCGCGGTATACATGCGCAGGCCGACCCAGGCGCGTCAAGTGCGTGGATGGGTCCACCGGCACAACAGAGATGTCGGGGACGCGGCAGGGGTCAAGACGAGGGCAAAGAGCATGGCACGAGGGTTTTTGTCAGGCGCGATCTGGGGCACTGTGCTGTCCTTGGGCGGCTTGGGCGCAGTTTCGGTGCTGGCGCCGGTTGCCGATGACCGTCCGCCCCCGGCAGCGACGTCAAGCGGTGGCAACTCGGATGACGAAGGGGGCCAAGCGCCTGTTGCGCCCGAGCCGATCCTCGAAGCGCCGGTCGAGACCACCGATGCGGCCGACCTTGAATCCGCAACACCCATCGCACCGCCTGCGCCGGACATGGTGGAGGGGGATGTCTCCGAGGCCGGGCATGACGATCCAGCCGCCGCGTCCGAGGTCGACAAGACCGCGGAACCCGATGCGCCGGAACCGCCTGCGCGCCGACCTTCAGAGGAAACGGCTATATCGGCGGGCGCCACGTCCCCGGCACTTGATGCCCCGACTGGCGTTTCCGACGACACGCCCGACGACACAACTGCCGCGCCGTTCCCCGACACCGGCGAAGAAATCGCAGCATTGCAAGGCCCGGTTACGCCGAACGGCGCGCCTGTGCCGCCGCCGCCGAACGATGACGCGGCGCCCGACACCTCGCAAGCCCCGACGCTGGACGCCCCCGATGCCGAGACCGGGCTGAATGTCTCGACCGATCCGGCACAGCCGCCGGCGCCACAGGTGCCCGAAGACGAGCCCCGGCTGTCTCCGGACGCGCAGGACGCGGTGCAACCGGCTCCGGCAGAGCCCGATGCAGCCGGGGATGAGACCACCGATGACGACAAACCCAAGGTACGCCGCCTGATCCCCGACGCCCCGGCCGAGGTGCCCGAGGGAACCGGGCAGACCGACCCGGACAGTAACGATCTGCGCCCTTCCATCGGGACACCAGCGGTGTCCTTGACAGATCGCACCGCTGGCAATTCTTCGCGGTTGCCCTCGATCAACGGGGATGGCGACGATGCCGACACATCTGACGCAGGGAGCCAAGACGGCCAGGCGGTGGACCCGAGCGCGCCACCTCTCGAACGCTATGCAGCACAGATCGAAGCCGATCCCGCCTTGCCCAAGATGTCGATTGTCATGATCGACGATGGCACCGGGCCGCTTGGCCCGGATACATTGAACGACCTGCCTTTCCCGGTGACCTTCGCGATTGATCCGGGCACAGCGGATGCATCCGACCGGATGGCCGCCTATCGGGCGCTCGGGTACGAGGTTGCCGTGCTTGTCACGCTGCCCGAAGCGGCCCAGCCTTCGGATGTGGAACAGAACCTGGCCGGGGCGCTTGTCGCGGTGCCCGAGGCGGTGGCGATGATCGAAGCGCCCGGCGGAAACCTGCAGGGCGCACGCGGTGTGACCGAACAGGCCACGCGCTTTGCCGCCGAGAGCGGCCACGGTCTGGTATTCCTGCCGAACGGTCTCAACACCGCCGAAGCGATTGCACGCCGCGCCGAGGTGCCGTCTACCAGCATCCTGCGCGATTTCGATGGTGCCGGTCAGGACGCCCGCACCCAGCGCCGGTTCCTGGACGGGGCCGCGTTCCGCGCGCGGCAGGACGGATCGGTTGTGATGTTGGGGCGTTTGAAGCCCGAGACACTGTCGGCTCTGGTGCTCTGGAGTCTTCAGGACCGCGCGTCCAGCGTGTCCATCGTGCCGATCTCGGCCGTGCTGACCGAAGGTGTGGATTAGAGGGTGTTGCGGGCCACGCTGTGGGGCGGTCCGCTTTACCGCCCGGACCAGTCTTGCAGTTGGGTGGCCAGATCTCCGTAGCCTGTGAACCGCCGCTCGAAGGCAAGACCCAACCGGTCGGCGCAGATGCGCGCACTCTCGGTCAGGGCGGGATCATCGGTCTGCGCCTGATAGACCAGCCGATCGTAATGTCCGAAATACATGTCCCGCAGGTCTGGGTGCCGGTCGAGCCCAAGCGGTTTCCAGACGAAGGCATCGAATTGCCGGACAAGGAAGTCCGTGAGGTAGAAGGCCGTTATCTCGTCGCGCGCCTCGAATGCCGCATTGCCTTCGAAGAAACTGTAACAATGTGGCCCGGCCAGCATCTCGACCCGCATGTCGGCACAGGCTGCCTCCAGTTGTCCGCCAGTGCCGCAATCGCCATAGGCGACATAGATCTGCGTATATGCGGACCGCTGGGCCGCAACGGTGTCGCGCACCGCTGTCACGATCTTTTCGGGGTGGTTGTGGTATATCGCGGGGAGGCAGGTCAGGTCGAGGTGAGTCCAGCCGTTCGCGTCGCGCAGTGTCAGGATTTCCCGTGCCAGCGCGCCGCAGGCGATGATAAGTACGCGGCCGGAGCCGCGCACATCCAGTCCGGTTTGCGTCAAAGCACTGTCGTCAGGCAGGCTCGTCATCGCCCGGCACATGCTCCATGCCCCACCGGGCCACAAGCCCCACGGCGATCAGCAACGGCAGTACTGTCAGAAAGCCGAATTTGGTCATCGCCCAAACCGTCAGCCCCGATGCCGCTATCACTGCAAGGATCATTGAAACGAACGTGGTCACTGGCATGGATGTCTCCTTCCGTTCTACCAAAGATAGGGCTTATACTGCCGTAGTGAAACCCCAGTTCAGCGAGACTTTCGAAATCTGCGACGGCCTTGAACCGTGACTGCCCCGGTTGACAGCGGTGTGAAGCATCGCGAAGGCCCGTTGCCTCGGTACGTGGGCGGCGCAATCTCTTGTCGCTCGTGTGTGATCAACGCCTTTGGACGCTGCAAGTTTCATCGCTCGCTGAAAAGCCATGCTGTGCCGCGTGCAGGGGGCCATCGCGCCGTGTCCGTGCTTGGAGACAGACCGCCAGAAAGACTTCCCGAAGACCGCCGGTCTGGAAATTGCGCAAGCAGACAGCCATGCGACCGGCGCGGGCAGGGCAGCGATACGCAACAACACGGACCAGAGCAACGGCATGCGCCCAATGCGCTGTCAAAAGGCGTGTGGCGACCATGACAGTTGGACCGGACAAAGCGCCCGCCCGGGCGCCTTGTCGCTGATCTTTGGGGAGCCGCCGATCATCCGGCGGCAAGCTGGTTGTGCTTTCGCCCGAGAAAGGTTTTCGCAGTCTCCACAGCCACCGCGGCATCCCGGCAATACGCGTCGGCACCAATGGCCTTGCCGAATTCCTCGTTCAGCGGCGCACCACCGACCATCACGATATAATCGTCGCGGATGCCCTTTTCGATCATCGTGTCGATCACGACCTTCATGTAGGGCATCGTGGTTGTCAAAAGTGCCGACATGCCGAGGATGTCAGGCTCCTCCGCCGCGATCGCTTCGAGGTAACTTTCAACAGGGTTGTTTATGCCCAGATCAACCACCTCAAAGCCCGCGCCTTCCATCATCATCGACACGAGGTTCTTGCCGATGTCATGGATGTCGCCCTTGACGGTGCCGATCACCATCTTGCCTTGCTTGGGCGCGCCGGTTTCGGCCAGGAGTGGCTTGAGAATGGCCATGCCGCCCTTCATCGCATTGGCCGCAAGAAGCACTTCGGGCACGAACAGGATACCGTCCCGGAAATCATGCCCGACAATGGTCATGCCGCCCACCAGCGCCTTGGTCAAAATGTCGTAGGGCTGCCATCCGCGCTCCAGCAGGATGTTCACAGACTCCTCGATTTCGTCCTTCAGCCCGTCGTAGAGATCGTCGAACATCTGTTCGACAAGCTCGTCGTCACCGAGGTCCGCAAGGATGATGTCGTCTTCTTCGTCAGCCATTTTGTGTCACTCCAGACGCTGGCGTTTCCACCAGTGATTTTTGTCGACTATTCATGTTTTTACGACGGCTCAACTTGGTGAAATCCGACATACGCAAGAACGCAACCGACGCGGGCCGCCTGCGTGAGTGACAAAAGCGGTCCGGGATTTTGGATGTTCGATTTTTGTTCTTGAACGAGACAAGGACTCGGGCCGACGGGTTTGTCCCGCCACGCCAACGGCGCGGCAAGACTGGGACATCTTGGCCTGTGCGCAAACGGCGTTTGGCGGTTACGTCAGGTGGCCCCGGGATCGGTCACATGCGTCGCCGGCCACGGCGTTCCCGCTTTGGTGCCGCGCTCTGGTCTCCGGTCCCGTCGCTGGCAGAACTGAACGGGCCGATCTCGGCTTCGATCAACTCCAGACTTGGCGCTGTCCCGCGTGGCGTCTCTTCGAGGGCCACCCGCATGGCGCGCAGGTGGTCAGGCATTGTTCCGCAACAGCCGCCGATGATCGTGGCCCCGGCATCGCGCGCCAACACGGCGTAACGCGCCATCAGATCTGGCGTGCCGTCATAATGGATATGGCCATCGACATATTTGGGGATCCCGGCGTTGCCCTTGGCGATCAACGGGCGCTTGGGGCGGGTGGCGGCAAACCCCAGCACCGTGCGGAGCAGATCCGATGCGCCGGTGCCGCAGTTCGCGCCGAAGGCAAGAGGCGGGTTCGGCAGCGTTCCGATCATCTGGGCCATGCCTTCCGATGTCATGCCCATCATCGTGCGTCCCGCAGTGTCAAAGCTCATGGTGCCGCACCACGGCATCTCCGCCAGCGCAAATGCCTCGGCCGCTGCGCGGAATTCCTCCGGCGCGCTGATCGTCTCGACCCAGGCCACGTCGGCCCCGCCGGCCTTGAGGCCCTCGGCCTGTTCATGGAACATCTCCACCGCGCGGGCATGGGACAGGGGGCCCACCGGCTCCATGATTTCCCCCGTGGGTCCGACAGATCCCGCCACGATCACCGGGCGGCCCGCGGTATCTGCGACTTCGCGCGCGATTTCCGCGCCGATCCGGGACAGCGCGTGCGCCCGGTCTTGTGCATCGTGCAGCGCAAGGCGCGAGGCGTTCGCCCCGAAAGTGTTGGTCAGGAACAGGTCGCTGCCCGCGTCTGTCGCGCCGCGATACAGCGCGCGGATGTTGTCGGGTTTGCTCTCGTTCCAGAACTCGGGGGGATCGCCGCTTTCGAGACCCATGTTGAACAGGTTCGTTCCGGTCGCCCCATCGGCCAGAAGCCAGTCGCGCGTGGCAAGAAGGTCGCTCAATGGGTTGGTCATGTCGGGCCTGTCGGTTTCATGGGTCGCGATTAGGTGCCAGATCTTCTGTCTTGAAGCAAATTCATAATCGTCGACATGGCTATGAACACGGCGCTGCCCGATCCTTGGAAGGACCGGGCAAAAACGTCAACGCGTTTCCAGGCTCACATCAGTTCGGTCTCCACTTGGCTCGACGCTTCTATCGTCTTGTGCACCGGGCATTTGTCGGCAATCTGGAGCAGCTTTTCCCTTTGGTCGCCGTCGAGATCGCCCTCAAGGGTGATCCGTCGGCGAAACAGGTCGGCCTTGGCGGCGCCGGAGGACTGCGCGTCCTGTGCATGGACCTTGTCATGGCTGACATCGACCGAGATATGTGTCACGGGCCAGCCCTTTCGGCGCGCATACATGCGCAGTGTCATCGAGGTACAGGCCCCCAGGCCGGCCGCCAGCAACCCATATGGCGATAGACCGCGGTTCGTGCCGCCATGCGAGAGCGGCTCGTCCGCGAGCAGATGATGCGGGCCGGATTGTACATCCTGCATGAAGCCGTCCGGGTCCGATTCGGATACGCGCACCACACCCTCGGGGGCGCTGGCTGGCGGGGCAGGCGGGGTCACGTCAACATACCGACCCGCCCAGGCCGCGATCACTTCGGCGGCGTATTCGGCATCCGCGCCGTTTGAAATCAGGTGATCGGCATCGTCCAGCGTGACAAAGCTTTTCGGGTGGCGGGCCGCGGCAAAAATATTGGTCGCGTTCTGAAGCCCAACAACGCTGTCGCGGGGGCTGTGCATCACCAGCAACGCCGCCTTGAGCCGTTCGATCACGGGTCCCAGTTCCTGTGCGGCCACATCCTGCACAAAGTCCTTGCCGATGGTGAAGGGACGTCCCCCCAGATCGACCTGCGCCTGCCCGGTGCTGTCGATATGGTCCAGCGCGTCGGCGAAATTATGCGTGACATGCTCCGGATCGAACGGCGCGCCGAGCGTCACGATCGCCTTGGTGCTGTCGATCCCCGCCGCTGCCCGCAACACCGCAGCACCGCCGAGTGAATGGCCGATCAAGAGCGATGGGGCCATGCCGCGCGCCGCGAGATAGGTCGCGGCCGCGTGCAGATCCGTGACATTGGAGCTGAAGGTCGTGTTGGCAAATTCGCCCTTGGAGTGGCCAAGCCCGGTGAAATCGAACCGCAGCACCGCGATCCCCATGGAGGCCAGCCGTGCGGCGATCCGCCGGGCCGCCGGAATGTCCTTGGAACAGGTGAAGCAATGCGCAAAAAGGGCCGTGGCCAGATGAGGTCCATCGGGCAGGTCCAGTCGTGCGGCCAATGTTGCGCCGGAATGGCCTGGAAACGTGATGCGTTCTGTGGTCATGTTCTTGGTCCTTGGGGCGGGGAAAACAACGTATCGTGTTGCGTGTCGTGTGTCGTGTGAACGTGCGGGTCAGCGCGCCCGTTCGCAAGCAGTGAGTCCAGAGCGTCACGGGATGGTGAGAGCGATGTCTTTGATGGTGAACCTTGGCGCTCTGGCGCTGGCCGCCGTGTTTTTTGCCAGCTTCCTCGGGGGGGTGCATCCCGCCGGCGATAGCCTTGCGGTGTTTCGCCTGCCCATCGCGGCGGTCTTTGCGCTCTGGGTGATCTGGTCGCCCTGGCCTGCCTGGCTGCGCTGGCTGATGGCGGTGCTCTGCATCGGCGCGATGGTGCAGATCGTGGCGTTGAAATACACATCGCATCCAGCGGGCCCGATCACCATCTACCAGAAAAACCTGCTGTTTCAGAACGATCAGGTCGCGGCCTTGGCGCGGGATATCCGGGCGGCCGATGCCGACATTGTCACACTTCAGGAATTGACCTCGCGCAATGCGCCCTTGGTCCGTGATTTGCGCCAGGAGTATCCCTACCAGGCCAGTTGTGCGCTTGTGGAATGGGCGCGCGTGGCGATCCTGTCGCGCTGGCCGGTCGAGGGAGAGATTTGTCTGGACAAACAGGGGCTTGTCGGTCTTCAGATCGTGTCGCCGTCGGGCACGTTCTGGGCGTTCAGCCTGCACGCGTTCTGGCCGTGGCCGCATGGCCAGAAAGACCAGTTCGATGACCTGTTTCCGGTACTGGCCGATCTCGGGAGCGACGTCGTGATCGCGGGGGATTTCAACATGGTGCCATGGTCACGCGCGCTGCGGAAAATGGCGACAAGCACCGGCACGACGCGTGCCGGGCCGCTTTTCCCGACCTTGATCAAATGGGGTGTGCCGCTGCCCATCGACCACGTCTATGCCCCCGGTGGCGGCCAGGCGACGCGGCGGCCTTTGGCCGGTTCGGATCACAGCGGCGTGCTGGCCAGGGTATTCGTGTTCGATCCCGCCTGACTGTTTTGTTCATGCGGCCACTTTTCCGCATGCGCGGGCTGGGCTAAAGCAGGCGCATGATCGTGCAAACTGTCCTGCCTTATGATGTCTTGTCGGCCCGCCCGTTGCCGGGGGTCGCACCGCTGGGGGAGGCGCCGTGGTTCTTGCGCGATGACGTCTATTCCGACCAGGTGGCCCTGCGCCAACATCTGATCGAGCAGGACCGAGATGCCGTGATTGCCACCGATGCGCCCACACAGCAGGCGGTCGACAGGATGATGGCGGCGGTGCTGGGCAACCTGCCAGAAGGGGCCGCCCGATCGGGCGACATTGTGCGCTGCCCGGACGGACGGGTCGTGCGGATCGACCGAACCGATCCGTTCGGCACCTTGGGTCAAATCGTGCAGGATGACATTTGCCTTCTGGAGAAACGCGGCGACCAGCACGTTCTGACCGGGGCGGTGCTGTGCTTCCCGGCAAGCTGGCGCCTGGTCGAAAAGATCGGCCATCCGCTGACCGATATCCATGGGCCGGTCAAAAGCTACACGGCAGACATCGCCCGGCGCGTGCAACGCCTGTTCGACGGGGTGCGCCCGGGACAGCCGCTGTGGCGGTTCAACGCGCTGTGGTACGACGACCCGAGCCTGTTTCAACCACGCTCCGCGCGCGATCCGAGGCCGCTTGCCGAGCCGGAGCAGGCCGCGTTCCTGCGCAGCGAACGGCAGGTGATCTGGCGCCTTGCGGACAGCGACGCGGTCCTCTTCACCATCCACACCTTCGTGGTGCCGCGCGAGGTCGTGACAAGGGGGGCAGTCGCGGGCGGTCAGCGGCCCACGCGTTCCGCCGAGTAAACGATGGCGCGCAGGTAGTTGCCGCTGTCGTTCCAGACCGACAGGACCTCGAAATTGCGGGTACCTTCGCCGAAGGGCTGACCGGCCTGCCAGCCGTTGCGGCGCAGCATGTTGGCCGCCGTGGCCAAAGCATCCACCGCGTCGTAGGGATCGGCCCGACCATCGCCATTGCCATCAACACGGTATTCCAACCAGTTGCCCGCAAGGAACTGCATGTGGCCCAATTCGCCGGACGGCCCGCCCTGAGTGCCGGGCGACAGGATGCCCGCATCCACCATGTCCAATGCCGCGATCGCATGCGGCTCGAACCGGGGATGCCGACGGCAGTAGGATGACAGTGTCACCGCGCCGTCCACGATCGATGTGGCGCCGAGATAGCCACCCCAGCTTGTTTCGAGGCCCCAGATGGTGGCCAGGATCGACGCCGGCACGCCGGAGTTTCGTTCGATCGACGAAAAGGTGTTGGGGTTGCGCGCGATCTTGTTGCGGGTCTGCTGAATAAAGTTGTCGGCCGTGCTGCCGGACCGTTTGGCAAGGAACCGCGCCGGATCACCCTGCAAGGTGCCGGTCTGGTTGCCGGGGTTGGATTCAAACCGCCAGGTGATCCCGGACAGGCGCGCGTTTTCGAGCGCTGACAGACCGCGCTGGCCAATCCCCGCAGCCGTCGCTTGCTGCGCAAGTGTCTGCTTGTACTGGCCGAATGCGCCCTTTTCGGTGATGCATTGCGCAGCCTGGACGGGCAAAGACGCAATCAAGGTGATGCATGCAGCGGTAAAGATGCGACGCATTGCGGGTCCTCCAAACAAAAATTTCAACCGAAAATCTACCAAACGTGCAGCGATCGGCAAGCGCAAACGCGCCGCCGGGGTCCGCCGGCCGCGCGGCAGGCCACGGCTTGCAGGCGGGTCTAGAGAAAATCGGTCAGACCCGGTGCAAGGCCCGATTGCGCCAATCCGGCATATAGCCCGGCCACACCAAGCGACATGGTCGCCGCCCGCAGGTTTTCCCCGCGCAGCGCATTGTGCATGATCAGCGGGAAGGCCAGCGGCAAGGCAATGATCGCGGTGGCGAAGGACAGCGACCATGCCGCAAGCCGCAACGGCGCCGACGTGACCCGGCGGTTGTCCATTTCATATGGCCCCAGGTCGCTTGGCGCCGCTGCATTCATCTGGGCCCGTATCGCGGACAGCATCCAGGCGTCGATCTTTGCGCGTTTGCGGCGCAGATCGGCCCGGACGGAATTGGACGCTTGCACCTTGCGTGGAACGATGCGCGCAGGTGTGTCGCCGCTTTGCGCGATGCGGTCTCCTGCCCGCAGGAAATCGGCGACGGCGATGGGCGTCTTGCAGCTGTTCCAAAAGACCGTGTGGACATTGAATTCAGCGCACAGATCGGCGCCGATATTGGCCAATCGCACCGCGCCGCGATGCGTGTCGGGCCCCTTGTAGGCGACAACAATCACGCTTGCTGCGTCAACCTCGTCAGCCGCAACAGTCAGCGTGTCGGTCTCGTTGAGGAGCCAGTCGACATAGTCGCGCGCCGCCGGCATTTGCTGATAACGGATGCCGAGTTTGCCAAGCGCCTGTGCGATTACGGGCTCAAGGGGCGGGCAAATCCTGTCGCCGGTCGTTTCAATCACCAAACTGATTACTGTCACGTCCGAATGGGCCATTTTGAGACCTCCTCAGGTGCATCAAGTAAGTATGTCGATCAATTTAGTTAATAATTCGAATGTGGCTGAAATACGGAGCCGGTCTGTCGCAATACAGACATCCACATGAATTCAGGCAGGTTTTCGCGGGATCATCCGCCTGTCGCGCGTGCGTGGCGGCCGCGAACGGACCTGGTCTGAGTGTTTTGAACGGGCTTTGGCGCATCCGGATGGGGGCCTAGTGTCAGGCAGGGCGCGTCCGAAAACAGGAAAGACCGGGCGCCTGCGTGGCGCCCGGTCTGTTGTACATTCGTCGTTGGATCAGCAGCTGTAGTACATGCCGAATTCAACCGGGTGCGGCGTGTGCTCGTACAGCTCGATGTCTTCCATCTTCAACTCGATGTAGCCTTCGATCTGCTCTTTGGTGAACACATCACCCGCGAGAAGGAAGTCCATGTCGGCTTTCAGCTCCTCGATGGCCTCGCGCAGACTTCCGCAGACTGTCGGGATGCCTTCCAGCTCTTCGGCCGGCAGATCGTAGAGGTTCTTGTCCATCGCCTCGCCCGGATCGATCTTGTTGGTGATCCCGTCAAGACCGGCCATCAGCAAGGCGGCAAAGCACAGGTAGGGGTTGGCGCTCGGGTCCGGGAACCGGGCCTCGACGCGCTTGGCCTTGGGGCTTTCGGTCCACGGGATCCGCACGCAGCCCGAGCGGTTCCGCGCGGAATAGGCGCGCAGAACGGGGGCCTCGAAGCCGGGGATCAGGCGCTTATAGCTGTTGGTCGACGGGTTGGTGAAGGCATTGAGGGCCTTCGCGTGCTTCAGGATGCCGCCAATGAAATACAGCGCCTCTTGGCTCAGGTCAGCGTATTTGTCACCGGCGAAAAGCGGCTTGCCGTCTTTCCAGATCGACATGTTGCAATGCATGCCGGTGCCGTTGTCGCCGTAGATCGGCTTGGGCATGAAGGTCGCCGACTTGCCATAGGCCTGAGCCACGTTGTGAATCACGTATTTGTATTTCTGCAACTCGTCTGCCTGCTTGGTCAGCGAGCCGAAGATCAGCCCCAACTCGTGCTGGCACGACGCGACCTCGTGATGGTGCTTGTCGACCTTCATGCCAAGACGCTTCATCGTCGACAGCATTTCCGAGCGGATGTCCTGACCGTCGTCGATCGGGTTCACCGGGAAGTAACCACCCTTGACGCCGGGACGGTGGCCGGTGTTGCCCATTTCGTATTCGGTGTCGGTGTTCCAAGACGCGTCCAACGCATCGACCTCATAGGAAACCTTGTTGATCGAGTTCGAAAACCGGACATCATCGAACAGGAAAAATTCCGCTTCGGGCCCCCAGTAGGAGACATCGCCGATGCCCGAGGACTTCAGGTAGGCTTCCGCCTTTTCGGCCGTGCCGCGCGGATCGCGGTCATAGGCTTCGCCCGTGTCGGGTTCAACGATCGAACAATGCAGGCAGATCGTCTTTTCGGCATAGAACGGATCGACATACGCGCTTTCCGTGTCGGGCATCAGTTTCATGTCCGAGGCTTCGATGGATTTCCATCCGGCAATGGAAGAGCCGTCGAACATGAAGCCCTCTTCTAGAAAATCCTCGTCAACTTCGTCGGATACCAATGTCACATGCTGGAGCTTACCGCGCGGGTCGGTAAAGCGGATGTCCACATAAGCGGCATCTTCGTCCTTGATCATCTTGAGAAGCGCATCTGTGCTCATTCTCTCGTCCCTTTCACTGATATATGGGTATTGGTCGTGTTTTCACGGATCAGAGCGCGTCGGATCCGTCTTCACCGGTTCGGATGCGGATGGCCTGTTCGACCGTCGAGACGAAAATCTTTCCATCGCCGATCTTGTCGGTCTTTGCGGCCTCGACGATCGCCTCGATGGCCCCGTCTACCTGATCATCGTCGAGAACGACCTCGATTTTGACCTTGGGCAGGAAATCGACCACATATTCGGCGCCGCGATAGAGTTCGGTGTGGCCTTTCTGACGCCCGAACCCTTTGACCTCGACGACGCTGAGGCCCTGAATCCCGGCATCCTGCAGGGACTCCTTCACTTCGTCGAGTTTGAAGGGTTTGATAATCGCTTCGATCTTTTTCATGGCATGTCCCTCGCTCCGGCGTTGAGCTTGTCAGACCACTTCTGTTTCAGGGCGACAATCGGGTAGGGTTCGGTGATTGCTTGCGGGCGCTCGGGGCGGCACCATGTGCCAAAAAAATATGCACACCGCCTAAATTGCGTGCAAAATTGAATCGAAAGGAGGGTCGATCGTGGCCGAATTGCTCAGCTCAGCCCAGATGCGAGAGATCGAACAGGCGGAAATCGAGTCGGGGGCGGTCACCGGACTTCACCTGATGGAGCGGGCCGGGCGCGGTGCGCTTGCGGCGGCGGTCGCGAAATGGCCGGAACTTTCCGAGGGCGTGCATCGCGCGATGGTGCTGTGCGGACCGGGCAACAATGGCGGGGACGGGTTCGTTATCGCGCGGCGTCTGGCGGATCGCGGTTGGACCGTCGATGTCTTCCTTTACGGCGATGCAGAGAAACTGCCGTCCGATGCCAGGACCAACCACGATCTCTGGGCCGGGATGGGCGCTGTGCACCGGTTTGACCCCAAGGCCATCCGGGCCTGCGATTGCCCCGATCTTTTTGTCGACGCCGTTTTCGGCACCGGGCTGACGCGGCCATTGCCCGACGATCTGGCAATGGCGCTCGAATTTCGAATGATGGAACAATGGACGCGCGGCCAGGTGATACGACGGCTGGCCATCGACTGCCCATCCGGTCTGAACCTCGACACCGGGATGGTCCCTGCGTCCGGTGACGACAAGTCGTCAAAAGGCAACGCGGCCCATCTGACGGTGTCGTTTCACAGCCTGAAGGCCGGTCACAAAGTGGGTCTTGGGCCGACGCTGTGCGGCGATGTGCAGGTGGTGGATATCGGGCTCCGTGGCGAAGCCGCGTCGGAGCGGGCGATCGTCGGGACCGATCCGGACCCGGAGCGCGCGCGTCTGGCGGCCCCGGACTTCATGCAGGCGGCCGTGCCGTTGCGCATCTGGCCGGGCGGCTGCGTGGCCAAGCTGGGCGGGCGCGGCCATAAGTACGATTACGGTCATGCGATGGTTCTGGCAGGCGGGCCCGGACGGGGAGGGGCCGCGCGGATGGCGGCACGCACCGCTTTGCGGGCGGGGGCCGGTCTTGTCACCGTGCTTTGTCCAGCCGAGGCCCTGCCGGAAAACGCCGCGCATCTCGATGCGATCATGCTGCGCGCCTGCGCCGGTTCCGAGGCACTTGGCCAGCTTGTCGACGACCGCGTCACCGCGCTGTGCCTCGGGCCGGGCATGGGCATCGGGGCGGAGACGCGCGCGTTGGTCAAATCGGCGCTGGCGCAGGATCGGGGTGAGCGTGGCCGGCGCCCCCCTTCAGTGGTGCTGGACGCGGATGCGCTCACCTCCTTTGCCGATGATCCCGATGCCTTGTTTGCGAACACCCATGACCGCACGGTGCTGACGCCGCACGAGGGCGAATTCGCGCGCCTTTTCCCGGACCTCGCGCAGTCGGAGCGTGACCAACGCTCCAAGATCGATGTGGCGCGCAAGGCGGCTGACCGGGCGGGATGCGTTGTGCTCTTGAAGGGGGAGGATACGGTGATCGCCCAACCCGGCGGCGGAGCCAGCGTGCACAGCGCTACCGGCGACCGGGCCGTGCCGTGGCTTGCCACGGCCGGCGCCGGGGACGTGCTGGCAGGGATGATCGCGGGTCTCGCAGCCGCCGATACCGCACCCGGGCTCTTTTGCGTGGTCGAGGCTGCGGTCTGGCTGCACTGCGAAGCCGCGCGCCAGTTCGGTCCGGGGCTCATTGCGGAAGACCTGCCCGAGATGCTGCCAGGGGTTTTCTCAACTCTCGCGACGTGAGGACCTTCCTGTGAAGTTTCTCGGCGCCGGAAGTTTGGCCCCCGAATTGTGGCCCCGGAAATTTTGGTCTTGGAAATTTTGGGCGAAAATTCTTCTCGCATCGAACCCGGAGCTTTGCTATCGACCTGCGCAATGCGGGTGTGGCGGAATTGGTAGACGCACTTGGTTTAGGTCCAAGCGCCTTTGGCGTGGGGGTTCGAGTCCCTTCACCCGCACCATTGTTACAACCTCAGTATCGATCCGGCCGTCAAAACTGTAGCGTCGATGTATCGGCCTCATGCCGCCGATGCGGCGGCTATCCGTCAGTCATCAATGTCGGTCGTACAATCCGAGATTCCCGCTTGCACCGTTGCACACCCACCTCTAAGACGCGGTGGATTTTGACCGCCGTGGACGCCTCCGCGGCCCCTATGCAATGGATAAGGACGACATGCAGGTCACCGAAACGCTCAATGAAGGCCTCAAGCGCCAGTACTCCATCACCGTCTCGGCGGATGAACTGGACTCGAAGGTCAACGACAAGCTCAAGGAAGCGCAACCCGAAATCGAGATGAAAGGGTTCCGCAAGGGCAAAGTGCCGATGCCGCTTCTCAAGAAGCAGTTCGGGCAGCGCCTGCTGGGCGAAGCCATGCAGGAAACCATCGACGACGCGATGTCCAAGCATTTCGAGGAATCCGGCGACCGCCCGGCGCTTCAGCCCGAGGTCAAGATGACCAATGAGGACTGGAAAGAGGGCGAAGACATCGAAGTTGACATGTCCTACGAAAAACTGCCGGACATGCCAGAGGTCGATTACGGGTCCATCACCCTGGAGAAAATGGTCGTCAAGGCGGGCGATACCGAGGTCGACGAGGCGCTCGGGAACCTTGCTGAAAGCGCGCAGGATTTCTCTGATCGCGACGCGGGATCGGAAGCCCAGGACGGCGACCAGGTCGTGATCGATTTCGTTGGCAAGGTCGATGGCGAAGCCTTCGAAGGTGGCGCGGCCGAGGATTACCCGCTCGTTCTGGGATCGGGTTCGTTCATCCCGGGCTTCGAAGAACAGCTGGTCGGTGTAAAGGTCGGTGACGAGAAAAACGTCGAAGTGACCTTCCCCGAGGAGTATGGCGCAGAAAATCTTGCCGGGAAAACGGCGGTCTTCGAATGCATCGTCAAAGCCGTGAAAGAACCGGTCGCAGCCGAGATCAATGACGAGCTGGCGACCAAGTTCGGCGCCGAGGATCTGGCCGCGCTCAAGGCCCAGATCGCGGAGCGTTTGGAAGCCGAATACGTCGGTGCCGCGCGCCAAGTGATGAAGCGGGATCTTCTTGACCAACTGGACGAAAAAGTGACCATCGATCTGCCCCCGTCGCTGGTCGAGGCCGAGGCCAAGCAGATCGCGCATCAGCTCTGGCACGAGGAAAACCCTGACGTGGAAGGGCACGATCACCCCGAGATCGTACCGACCGAGGAGCATAACAAGCTGGCGGAACGCCGCGTGAAGCTGGGTCTGCTACTGGCGGAGCTGGGGCAGCAGGCCGAGATCGAGGTGACTGACGCCGAGATGACGCAAGCCATCATGAACCAGGCGCGTCAGTATCCCGGTCAGGAACGCGAATTCTTCGATTTCGTGCGCCAGAATCAGCAGATGCAACAGCAACTGCGTGCGCCTATCTTTGAGGACAAGGTTGTCGATCACGTCGCCGAACAGGCGACGGTGACAGAAAAAGAGGTGTCGAAAGACGACCTGCAAAAGGCTGTCGAGGCGTTGGACGAAGACGAGTAAAATCCTCGGGCCGGTAGCCCGGCGACTGTCAGAACAAAGACAAAGGCCGTCCGAAGGGGCGGCCTTTGTCAATTCTGGCTCTGGCCGGCTGATCCTGTTGTGTTTGATACGGGGTGTCAGCAGCTTTGGGATGCGGGCAAAGTCCGGGTCCGATGAGGGCGGCAGGAACGCCAAGGGGAAGGACCGCCCCCAGGCATGGTCACGGGCCGGCGGCCTCTTGTTTTCAAATGCGGCAGATTGCGACCACGTCCCATGCCAAGGGGCCGTGGCCCTATGCTGTCGCAGCAAAGCCGTTGGCTGGTGCGTGATCTGGCAATTGCCTTGCCGCGCACCCGTTTGGCTCAGGCCACCTTGCGAGTCATAATCCTTGATCGCGGATCACGGTACCAGCAAGGCGTCGCGCTTCGGGCTGCACAGGCACCGCTTGCTGCTGGCGGACGGGCTTGGTATCAGCCGGGTTGATTGACTGACCGGGAACACAAGATGCGCGCCGAAATCGAACACACCGTGGCCCAAATCGAAAAATCGCTGGGCCTGCTGGAACAGCGTCTGGATTGGGAGTCGGCCCAGCACCGTTTGGAAGAGTTCAACGCGCGCGTGGAAGACCCGACGCTGTGGGATGATCCGGCAGCCGCGCAAAAGCTGATGCGCGACCGGCAGATGCTGATCGACGCGATGGAGACCTATAGCTCGATCAAGCAGGATCTGTCCGACAATGTCGAGATGATCGAGCTTGGCGAGATGGAGGGCGACCAGGAGGTTGTCACCGACGCCGAGACGGCGCTCAAGGCGCTGGAGGAAAAGGCCGCCAAGAAAGAGCTGGAAGCGCTGCTGGATGGTGAGGCGGACGGCAATGACACCTTCCTGGAAATCAATTCGGGTGCCGGTGGCACCGAAAGCTGTGATTGGGCCAATATGCTGGCCCGCATGTACGTTCGCTGGGCTGAACAGCATGGGTACGAGGTCGAAAAGCAAGCCGAAACACCGGGTGAAGAGGCAGGGATCAAATCTGCCTCCTACAAGATCAGCGGGCCGAACGCCTATGGCTGGCTCAAGTCCGAAAGCGGCGTGCATCGCCTGGTGCGCATTTCGCCCTTCGACAGCGCGGCCAAACGGCACACGTCGTTCTGCTCGGTCTGGGTTTACCCGGTGGTCGATGACAATATCGAGATCGAAGTGAATCCGGCCGATATCCGGGTCGATACCTACCGATCGTCGGGCGCGGGCGGGCAGCACGTGAACACCACCGACTCTGCGGTGCGGATCACCCATGCGCCGACGGGGATCGTCGTGACCAGTTCGGAAAAATCCCAACACCAAAACCGCGATATCGCCATGAAGGCGCTGAAGTCGCGGCTTTACCAGATGGAACTGGATCGCCGCAACGCCGATATCAACGCCGCCCACGAGGCCAAGGGGGACGCCGGCTGGGGCAACCAGATCCGGTCCTATGTTCTGCAACCTTACCAGATGGTCAAGGACCTGCGCACGGGTCACGAAACCTCCGACACCAAGGGGGTTCTGGACGGGGATCTCGGTCCGTTCATGGCGGCGACGCTGGCGCTCAACGTGTCGGGCAAATCCAGGGCCGAAGCGCAGGGCGACTGATCGGGCGCGGGCAGCGGGCGGCGCCAAAACGGATTTTCGTCGATGTGCCGTTGCCAAACCCGCCACAAGCGGCTTTCATGCGGTTGCGGGGACGCCCGCCGAGGGAGGAACGCATGTCTGAAACCCCACATCTGGGTGTGCCGACGCTGAGCCCGGTGTCGACCCGAACATTACGCACGGCATTGGCGCGTGGCTGGCAGGATTTGCGGCGCGCGCCTGGGTATGCGCTGATTTTTGCCGGGGCCTACGTTCTTGCCGGCTGGGCGATTGCTTGGATTACGGTGCAGACGGAAACGACCTTCTGGCTGGTTCTGGCGGCCATCGGGTTTCCACTGCTCGGCCCCTTCGCAGCGGTTGGATTCTACGAAGTGAGCCGGCGTCTGGAACGCGGAGATGCCCTGATCGCCTCCGAAGTTTTCGGCGTTATCCTGCATCAGTCGCGGCGGCAATTGCCGTCGATCTGCGCGATCATCGTGATCGTTTTCCTGTTCTGGTTTTTCATCGGCCACATGATCTTTGCCCTGTTCCTGGGCCTGAGCACGATGACCAACGTGTCGACCTCCTTTGACGTCTACCTGACTGCAAACGGCCTGATGATGCTGGCGATGGGCACCGTCGTCGGCGCGCTGTTCGCGATCCTGCTGTTCAACATCACGGTGATCGCTCTGCCGCTATTGCTCGATCGCGAGGTCGATTTCGTGACAGCGATGATCACCTCGTTCCAATACGTCATGCAGCATCCGGTGGTGATGCTCGGCTGGGGCGCATTCATCGCGGTGGTCACGCTGCTTGCGATGATCCCGGCATTTCTTGGCTTGTTGATCGTGCTGCCGTTGCTGGGACACGCCACTTGGCATCTTTACGATCAGGTGCGCACACCGCCCATGGCCCCGGCAGCCGGCTGATCCAGGCCGGGGGCAGGGGGACCGCTTTCGCGTCCCAAAAAGACCAGGTGATCACGCAAGGCTTCGGCACGCGGGTCGCCCCGTTCCAGGGCAAAGATGTAGGCATGGGTGAGGTAGAACCCGGCCGCATCCTCGGCGTTCGCGTCGGTTGCGGCTCTATGGTAAAGACCCACAAGCGCGTCCAGGTCGCCTGTCGCATGCGCCGCGGATAGCGCGCTGTCCAGCGTCCGGCTCATGCCTCGACCGTCCGTGCTTGCGCCAGTCGCCCGGCGGCCCAACGGTGAAAACAATGCGTCGGCCCGTCCATCGCCGGAGAAAACCGCCCGCCGTCGAAACCGGGCGCGCGCCGGCCGAGCTGCATCCCCTCGACGACAAAGATGTCTTCTTCGAAAACCTCTTTCCACTGCGCGGCATTGCGCCGGCGCAATGTGTCGTCGGTGTCCTCGGCCGCGTAGTAAAGGTGCACATGCTCATGCGTTCGCCCCGGCCCGTCGGGCCGCAGGATGATTGCGAACGCATGGTCGCGGTGCACCCCCATCAGCACATTGGGATAGATCGACAGGTATTCCGCGCCCGCGTCCCATTTCGCATCCAGACCCGGAAAATCCGGGAAGGTGGTGCCCGCCTCATCGCGCAACTGACGATAGACCTTTGTGCCCTGGCCGGATGTCAGCCCATCCATTTCAATATTGTAATGGTCTTCCAGTCGCGAATAGCTGTTCAGCCCAGGATGCACCCAAGGCAGGTGATAGCTCTCGCAGTAATTTTCGATCGCGAGTTTCCAGTTTCCCTCGACGGTAAGGCTGAACCGGCTGTCCGCGCCACCGTGATGGACCGGCTGTTCGAAATCGCCCCAACGGGCGATGACATCGGCCATGGCCGCTTCGAAGTCGGGGGCGTGACCGGACAGGTTGATCCAGACGACATCCCGCCAGACATGGCTGCGCACCTCAATCAGGCCCAATGTCGTGCGATCCAGGTCGGCATGCGAATTGTATCCCGGCCCGCCCACATGTGGCGTTGCCACCAATTGCCCCTGGGTACTGTAACACCACGAATGATAGGGGCAGCGGATTGCGCCTTCGATCCGGCGTGGCGCCTCGACCAGGATCATGCCGCGATGACGGCAGATGTTCTGGAACACCCGCACCGCGTTATCGCGGCTCCGGATCAGCAGCAGCGGCATGTCAAGGAACGTGATCGGGATCGCATCGCCGATCTGCGGCACCTCCGATGCCACCGCAAGACCGGCCCAGCCCGCCCCGAACAGCGCGTCGCGCTCTTCTGCAAAGGCGGAAGCGTCGGTGTAATGCGCATTCGGCAGTCCGCGCGCCTGAGACGTCGGTTTTTGCACATCGGCCAGAATGGGATCAATCACGGTCATCGCGGCCTCCAGCTAGACTGTCCTGAGGACCGTGACGCGGCGCCGCATCGAGGTCGCGTCGGATCGCGACATGTAGTGCTGCGCCTCCGACCTAGTAAAATGGCTCGTCGACGCGCAGGTGTGAGCGTTGATAGGGGACCAGCTCATCCGCCGTGCAAAATCCGGATTGCCGGGCCGCCGAGAGGATCTTGCCCGTGTCCTGACCCAGATGCTCGTACACCGCCCTGGATGTGCGCGAGCCGATCACGCTTTCCCGCGCCGTTCGCACAGAGTATCCAGCCCATTGATTGTTCTCGAACGACGAGATTTGCGCAAAGAAATTGAACGAGATCGACAGCGAATTGCGCCGACTCACCAGCGCGGCAATCCCGCCTTCCGCCGCCATCACCAAACCGCGGAACTCGCGCGTTCTGGGGTCGGTTGGCAGGCCCTGTTCCGCCATGGCCGCTTTCGCCTCGAACCCACGCAGAAACACGGCATCATCCTTGCGGTAGACATAAATCAGCCCGCGCACGAAGGTTTCATCATTGAGAAAGCTCTTGCGCACGAACTGGTAAAACCCGCTGGGAAACTGCGTCTCGGTCAATGCTTGCACGCCCGCTGACAGAAAATCCTGGACGTCGGGATGCGCCAGCAAGGACCGCTCTGATGGGCCGATATCGGCCAGCGGTTCCAGAAGAATCCGGGCATCGACATTGAAATACCGGCAGATTCGAAACAGCACGTCAGGCCTTGGGAAACTCTCTCCCGACAGGTAGCGATTGAATTGTGTTCGGTTGATTCCGATCTCTCGACACAGCGCCGAAATCGAATTGGTGGACTTTGCCAACTCCCTCAAGTTCGCGCCCAGCATGTTGCGCAATTCCGAGGGGCTTGGATTGGTCATAGTCAGGGCCTTCGTCGGGGTCGATGCGGGATAGCGCTCTGAACATCTCCCGGCTTCAAGTGTCCGCGACCGGCTGGTGCCGCGACTTTGAAACCAAGCAACCCGTCGAACTCGAGACAATTGACGCTGATCTACTCCAACTGTGCTGCGGGTTGGCGTCAGCGTCAACATGAGGTGACACAATTTTTCGTCCCCCGACGCCAACTTCATCATGTTTCGAGCGCAGAAAAATTAACACAGTGTCAGGGCAAGATGGGGAACCTAGACTATGAAACTGCAGAATATGTTCGGTGTCGTGTTGTGGTCGGATTCAGCGGCGCAAAAGGCCGTGATCTGGTGCGAGGACCAAGGGGACCTTGCATTCTACACACCGGGGGATGGCAGCATTCACGATGCGCCATCGCTCGATGCGGGTGATCTGATCCAGTTCGATATGTCGATTCAGAAAAATGTACGCAAGGCGACCAATCCGCAGCTGCTGATGCAGTCGCATTCGCCGGACTTGCCTGAAAAACTGCGCCAAGAGGGGCAGGCCGCCAGCACGCCGGCCGCGCCCGAATGGGCCAATTCAAAACCGGCAGCGGTGGTCGAATTGTCGTCCTATTTCCGCCAGCCCCAGCCGCAAAAGCTGGCCTGCAACGGGTAATGTCGGGCCTGTGCCGGGGCGCTCGCGCGCTCCGGTGGATATCG
>Ga0102928_1000007_pt1 | contig 99053 bp, 95 predicted proteins | sample SalPonR1_B_D1_MG_FD_78504 | JGI IMG/M metagenome (GOLD analysis project Ga0102928, IMG submission 78504) | Salt pond soil microbial communities from South San Francisco under conditions of wetland restoration - Salt Pond MetaG R1_B_D1_MG | ecosystem: Environmental > Aquatic > Marine > Intertidal...
ACGCGGTTCCCGGGACCTGGCACCAGATGGGCGTGATCCTTGCGGCGACGGATGCGCTGGAATGGCTGTCGCGCCTGACCGGGCGCAGTGCCGCCGAGCTGACCTCCGGGCTTGGCGACCTGCACGCGCCGGGCCGGGTACTGTTTCTGCCCTATCTGGGCGGCGAGCGCACACCGCATAACGATGCAAACATCCGGGGCCAGTTCCTGAACCTAGACCACGCCACCGACGCCACCGAAGCCGCCCGCGCGGTGCTGGAGGGTGTCGCCCACGCCTTTGTCGACAGCCGCGATGCGCTCGCCGACACCGGGACGCAGATCACCCGCGCGCTGGCGCTGGGTGGCGGGACGCGGTCATCATACTGGCTCGATCTGCTGGCCTCGGCGCTGGGCGTGCCGCTGGACGTGCCGCAGGCCGGGGACTTCGGCGCGGCCCTGGGCGCGGCACGGCTGGGGCGCATGGCCGCCACCGGCGCGGGCGCCGAGATCGCCACACCACCGCCCGTTGCTTGCACCCATGACCCTAATCCGGCGCTGGCTGACCCCCTGGCACAAGCCCAGGCCCGCTATCGCGCCGCCTATCACAAGCTCAAGGATCTATAAGACATGACCAGTTTTTTCGACGGGATCGCCCCGATCCGCTACGAGGGCCCGCAAGGCGACAATGACTTTGCGTATCGCCACTACAACCCCGAGGAGGTCATCCTCGGCAAGCCAATGAAAGAGCATCTGCGCTTTGCCGTGGCCTATTGGCATTCCTTCGCCTGGGAGGGCAATGACCCCTTTGGCGGGCAGACCCTGATCCGCCCCTGGCAGCCCCAGGACAGCATGGAGCGTGCAAAGCTCAAGGCCGATGCCGCCTTCGAGCTGTTCGGGATCCTCGACGCGCCCTATTTCTGTTTTCACGATGCCGACGTGCGCCCTGAAGGCGACAGCTTTGCCGAAAACCATGCCCGTTTGGACGAGATCACGGACTACTTCGGCCAAAAGATGGAAGAAACAGGTACAGGGCTGCTCTGGGGGACTGCAAACCTCTTTTCGCACCGGCGCTTCATGTCTGGAGCAGCGACCAATCCTGACCCGGATGTCTATGCCTATGCCGCAGCGACGGTAAAATCCTGCCTGGATGCCACGCAGCGCCTTGGCGGAGAGAACTATGTCATGTGGGGCGGGCGCGAGGGCTACGAGACCCTGCTCAACACCGATCTGGCCCGCGAACGCGAGCAGGCGGGCCGGTTCCTGTGCCAGGTGGTGGAGTATGCGCGCAAGATCGGTTTCGAGGGTCAGCTTCTGATCGAGCCCAAGCCGCAGGAGCCGACCAAGCACCAGTATGACTATGATGTCGCCACGGTTTACGGGTTCCTCAAGGATTTCGGCCTGGAAAACGAGGTCCGCGTCAACATCGAATGCGGCCACGCGGTGCTGGCGGGGCACAGCTTCGAGCATGAACTCGCGCTGGCCGGGGCATTGGGCATCCTTGGTTCCATCGACATGAACCGCAACGATTACCAATCCGGTTGGGACACCGACCAATTCCCCAACAACGTGCCCGAGGTGGCGCTTGCCTACTACGAGATCCTGCGCGCCGGTGGACTGGGCCGGGGTGGCACCAACTTCGACGCCAAGCTACGGCGTCAGTCCATCGACCCTGCCGACCTCGTGCTGGCACATGTGGGCGGCATGGACACCTGTGCTGCGGGCTTCAAAGCCGCGGCGCGGATGCTGGAGGATGGCAAGCTGGAAGAGGCCCGGCAAGCCCGGTACGCAGGTTGGGACAGCTCTGATCTGTTGGGGCAGGACCTGGAAGCCATCGCACAGCGGGTGATCGAGCAGGACCTTGATCCACAGCCGCGATCCGGTCGCCAGGAGCGGCTTGAAAACCTGGTGAACCGGTATCTCTGAACGCTCTGGCGGGCATTCCCCCGCGATGTCGCGGATATTTACCAGTGGGTGTCAGTCTCGACTGACACCTGCGAAACGGTGGAAAAGCGCGGGGTGGATCAGGACAAAGCCCGGAGGCTGTGTTCGGTCGATCAAGCAACGAACCCGGATCCTGAAAACAGCCGACTGACATGCAACCAAAGTCACGGCTTTGGGCCTTGGCCCAGGTCGCTTGGGTGGCGGCGACGGTACGCGTCTTGCCGCCTTGGCGGCAATGACGTCCGGCAGGCCCCTGACCGGGCGTGGCGTTTTTCCAACGGGCCGGTCCTTTCGCGCCAGCCCTATCGGTCAAGACATTTCACGACCAATTTACACCCGACCAGACCGCGTTAGTATGGTGTGTGGAATGGTGAGCTTTTCGCGCGTCAATTATGCTCAGGCCATGTTGATGCTATACGGACCGCTCAGGGCCCGGGGCTGGATGCGAGGGCGAAGCTGATGGATTGTCGGAATGCGTGAGCAGAAAATAAGAACGATGGAGGATTTCGCGGCCGCGAGCGGGATTTCGCGCCCGACGGTGTCCAAGTATTTCAACGATCCGGACAGCGTGCGGCGATCCACCCGGCAGAAGATCGAAGAGGCGTTGGAACGGTTCGAGTATCGCCCGAACATCTTCGCAATGAACCAGAACCGGCGCGCGACAAAAAATATCGGTATCATTGTACCCTACCTTGCAGATCCTTTCTTTGCCGAGATCGTACGGGTGATCGAGAGGCGCTGCATAGACGCGGGTTTTTCACCGTCCTTGTTCAGCTCTCACGGGGAACGCGAGCGCGAGATCGACATCCTGGACAACCTTCGATCCCTGAAGCCGGCGGGTGTCTTGCTGGCGCCGCTGGGGCGCCAGTCCGACAAACCCGCGATCGAGGCGTTTTGCCGCGACGTTCCCACCGTCCTGTTCGACAGCAGTATCGAGGGGATGGGCGAAGCCTTTGTCGGGTCTGACAATTACAGCTTTGTGTCGCAAACCGTCGAATACCTGAGCCGAACCGGCGACCGGCCCTGTTTTTTTGAGATGATGCACCCCGCCAACCCCAACGCCAACAAGCGCCGCGACGCCTATCTGAGCATGATGCAGAGATTGCAGCTTGAGCCGCATGTGTTGCGCGTTGCCGGTGAGGGCTGGGGCTTCGAAGAAATCGGACGGCAAGGTGGTCTGAAACTCCTCGCCGAGGATGGCTTGCCGACAAATACGGTCCTTTGTTCGAACGACCGGTTGGCGATCGGGTTCCTTGCGGCCTGCTACGAGAAAGGCGTGCGGGTCGGCCGGGCCGAGGGATGCGATCTGCGTGTCGCCTCGCATGATGGCCATCCGTTTTCACAATTCACCTGCCCGTCCCTGACCACATCCGCGCATGATTATGCAACGGTGTCGGAACACGTCGTCAAAACCCTGTTTCGCCTGATCGAGAGCGGCGGGCGATTCGAAAAACGCGAGGAGACGTTGTTCCCGGCGCGGTTGATCATGCGCGACTCCGCTTGATTTCAATCAAAACTTCACGCGCGTAAAAATTTGTTGACGCGATGATAAATTGCGTTCTAGGGTCTCGCCACACCATCCAAATTAGGGAGGATAGGATGAAACTTTCGAACGCACTTCGTGCGGCAACGGCGTTGACGCTGGTTGCCGGCGTATCGCAGGCTGAAACGATCACCATCGCCACCGTGAACAACGGCGACATGATCCGGATGCAGGGCTACACCGATGACTTCACTGAAAAGACCGGCCACGAGGTCGAATGGGTGACGCTGGAAGAAAATGTGCTGCGCCAGCGCGTCACAACCGATATTTCCACCAATGGCGGCCAGTTCGACATCATGACCATCGGCATGTACGAAACCCCGATCTGGGGTGCGAACGGCTGGCTGGTGCCACTGGACGACCTGTCCGAGGAATACGACGTGGACGACATCCTGCCCGCCATGCGCGGCGGCCTGTCCAATGACGGCACTCTCTATGCCGCGCCGTTCTACGGCGAAAGCTCCATGGTCATGTATCGCACCGACCTGATGGAAGAGGCCGGGCTCGAGATGCCCGAAGCCCCGAGCTGGCAGTTCATCCGTGAAGCGGCCGCTGCCATGGACGATCCCGAAAACGACATCAACGGTATCTGCCTGCGCGGCAAGGCGGGCTGGGGCGAAGGCGGTGCCTTCATCACCGTGACGGGCAATTCTTTCGGGGCGCGCTGGTTCGACGAAAACTGGAACGCCCAGTTCGACCAGCCCAATTGGAAAGAGGCGCTGGAATTCTACGTCAACCTGATGAACGACTACGGCCCCGACGGCTATGCGACGAACGGTTTCAACGAAAACCTGTCGTTGTTCCAGCAGGGCAAGTGCGGCATGTGGATCGACGCCACCGTGGCAGCCTCCTTCGTGACCAACCCCGATGATTCGACCGTGGCCGACAGCGTCGGCTTCGCGCTGGCCCCGAATGCCGAGGGCGTGGAAAAGCGCTCCAACTGGCTGTGGGCCTGGGCCTTGGCGATCCCTGCCGGCACCCAGAAGGAAGACGCTGCTAAAGAGTTCATCGAATGGGCTACCTCGAAGGAATACATCGAGCTGGTGGCCGAGAACGAAGGCTGGGCCAACGTGCCCCCGGGTGCCCGGACCTCGCTCTACGAGACACCGGAATACCAGGAAGTGCCTTTTGCCCAGATGACGCTGGATTCCATCCACGCGGCTGATCCGACCGATCCGACCGTCGATCCGGTGCCCTATGTCGGCATTCAGTTCGTCGCCATCCCGGAATTTGCCGGTATCGCCACCGAGGTGAGCCAGGAATTCTCGGCCGTCTATGCAGGCCAGCAGTCGATCGACGAGGCCCTTGAAAAGGCCCAGGCCATCACCAACGAAGCGATGGAAGCAGCAGGCTACCGCTAAGGTGTGACCTTTCCCGAGGGTGGCCCCGTGCCACCCTCGGTTTTCCAAACCCAGTCGACTTCCACATTCCTCGTCAGCCTCGGCCTGCTTCGGGCCGATCTAGGAGACTATCCAATGGCGACCAAGGCTTCTCGATCCGCCGCCCGCCTGATGATGGCGCCTGCCGTGATCCTGCTGATGGGCTGGATGCTGGTACCGCTGACGATGACCGTGTGGTTCTCGTTCCGCAAATACCTGCCGCTGCGCGGGGGCGACCTGGGGCCGGCGGGGTTCGACAATTACGTCCGTTTCGTGACCTCCAGCAGTTTCTGGCCCGCCGTCTGGACGACACTGATCATCGTCGGTGGCGTTCTGTTGATCACCGTTGTGCTGGGCATTTTGCTTGCACTGTTGCTGGATCAACCGATGTGGGGGCAGGGCGTCGTGCGTATTCTTGTCATCGCCCCGTTCTTCGTGATGCCCACGGTTTCCGCGCTGGTCTGGAAAAACATGTTCATGGATCCGACCAACGGTCTGTTTGCGCATTTGTGGCGCTTGTTCGGGGCCGAGCCGGTGGCCTGGCTATCCGAGGCGTCGATGGGGTCGATCGTCATGATCGTGTCCTGGCAGTGGCTGCCCTTCGCCACGCTGATCCTGCTGACCGCGATCCAGTCGCTGGATAGCGAACAGCTGGAAGCCGCCGAAATGGACGGTGCCGGGCCGCTGCAACGTTTCGGCCATATCATCCTGCCGCATCTGGGCCGCGCGATCACGATCGTGATCCTGATCCAGACGATTTTCCTGCTGTCGATCTTTGCAGAGATTTTCGTCACCACCGGCGGCGCCTTCGGCACCCGGACGCTCACCTACCTGATTTTCCAGCGCGTGCTGGAAAGCCAGAATGTCGGGTTGGGGTCTGCAGGCGGTGTCTATGCCATCATACTTGCCAATATCGTTGCCATCTTCCTGATGCGTATCGTCGGCAAGAACCTGGACGCGTGAGGAGGACCTGATCACATGGCACGCGCCGTCAGCACACAACGCAAGACACTGACCACCGCCCTGGCCTGGGCAATCGGGTTGGTGATCTTCTTTCCGATCCTCTGGACGGTCCTGACCAGCTTCAAAACCGAGGCGCAGGCCATCGCCAACCCGCCCATCTTCCTGAATTTCGACTGGACCCTGGAAAACTATGCCATCGTTCAGGAGCGGTCGAACTACATGCGGTTCCTGTGGAACTCGGTGATCCTGGCGGGCGGGTCGACATTGCTGGGCATCATCATCGCGGTGCCTGCGGCCTGGTCCATGGCCTTCGTACCCTCCAAGCGAACCAAGGACATCCTGCTGTGGATGTTGTCCACCAAGATGCTGCCCGCGGTCGGCGTGCTTTACCCGATCTATCTATTGTTCATCAAAATGGGGTTGCTCGACAGTCGCGCCGGGATGGTCATTGTTCTGATGCTGATCAACCTGCCGATCATCGTCTGGATGCTGTACACATACTTCCGCGAAATCCCCGGCGAGATCCTCGAAGCGGCGCGCATGGATGGTGCGACCCTGAAAGAGGAACTCATCTATATCCTGACCCCAATGGCCATTCCCGGCATCGCTTCCACGGTGTTGCTCAACTTCATCTTGGCCTGGAACGAGGCGTTCTGGACGCTGAACCTGACGGCCGTCGACGCGGCGCCGCTGACCGCCTTCATCGCCAGCTATTCCAGCCCCGAGGGCCTGTTCTTCGCCAAGCTAAGCGCGGCCTCCACCATGGCCATCGCACCGATCCTCATCCTCGGCTGGTTCAGCCAGAAACAACTTGTCCGTGGCCTGACCTTCGGCGCCGTCAAATAAGGAAGATCCGCAATGGGACGCATTCAACTGAAAGACGTGACCAAGAGCTTTGGCGAGGCGCAGGTCATTCCGCCCCTGAACCTGACCATCGAGGACGGGGAGTTCACGGTCTTCGTCGGTCCGTCGGGCTGCGGCAAGTCCACCTTGCTGCGCCTGATCGCGGGGCTGGAGGATATCACCTCGGGCGTGATCGAGATCAACGGTGAGGATGCCACCGATGTCGTCCCCGCACGGCGCGGCCTGGCCATGGTGTTCCAGTCCTACGCGCTTTATCCACACATGAGTGTGCGCAAGAACATCGCCTTTCCGCTGCGCATGGCAAAGATGAGCCCGGACGAAATCGACAGGCGGGTGAAATCGGCTGCCGATGTGCTGAACCTCACCGATTACCTGGAACGCCGCCCCGGGCAGCTGTCGGGCGGTCAGCGCCAACGCGTCGCCATCGGGCGCGCGATTGTCCGCGAACCTGCGGCCTTTTTGTTCGATGAACCGCTGTCCAACCTCGATGCCGCGCTGCGCGTCGGTATGCGGATGGAGATTTCCGAGCTGCACAAGAAGCTCGACACGACGATGGTCTATGTCACACATGACCAGGTCGAGGCCATGACAATGGCCGACAAGATCGTGGTCCTGCAGGCTGGTTATATCGAACAGGTCGGCAGCCCTCTGGAACTCTACCAGCGGCCAAAGAACACCTTTGTCGCCGGGTTCATCGGGTCGCCCAAGATGAACCTTGTGACCGGAGCAGAGGCAGCCAGACATGACGCCACAACCATCGGCATCCGGCCCGAGCATATAGACATATCGGATTCCGAGGGGGCGTGGAAAGGCATCGTCGGCGTTTCCGAGCATCTTGGATCCGACACGTTCTTCCATATTCACAGCGACATCTCCGACGAACCACTGACCGTTCGCGCTTCGGGCGAGCTGTTGCTTGACTACGGCGCCACGGTTTTTCTGACCCCGCGGGCCGAGTATCTGCACCGTTTCGACGCAAGGGGGCTGAGGATCGAATGAAACGACTTGAAAACAAGACCGCCCTGATCACCGGGGCCGCACGCGGCATCGGCCTGGCCTTTGCAAAGGCCTATGTGGCCGAGGGCGCGCGCGTCGTTATCGCCGATATCGACATCACCCGCGCGCGGGCCGCCGCCGAAGAGATCGGCGCGGCTGCGGTCGCGATCGAGATGGACGCGACACGGCAGGAAAGCATCGAGGGCGCGGTCGAGACCGCGGCAGAGGCCTTTGGCGGGATCGACATCCTGATCAACAATGCCGCGCTCTTCACGGCCGCGCCCATCATCGAGATCACCCGCGACGACTACACCCGGATTTTCGATCTCAACGTCGCGGGGACGCTCTTTACCATGCAGGTGGTGGCCCGGCACATGATCGACCGCGGAAAGGGCGGCAAGATCATCAACATGGCCAGCCAGGCGGGCCGCCGGGGCGAACCGCTGGTCGCGATCTACTGCGCCTCCAAGGCGGCCGTTATCAGCCTGACGCAATCGGCGGGTCTCAACCTGATCGAACACGGCATCAACGTGAACGCCATCTCGCCGGGTGTCGTGGACGGCGAACACTGGGATGGTGTCGATGCCTTCTTTGCCAAACATGAAGGCAAGGCGCCGGGCCAGAAGAAAAAAGAGGTGAGCGCCAGCGTGCCTTACGGGCGCATGGGACGGGCCTCTGACCTGACCGGCATGGCGATCTTCCTTGCGTCGGAGGAGGCCAATTACATCGTGGCACAGACTTACAATGTCGATGGCGGGAACTGGATGAGCTGATGCGATCTGCTGCGCCTTTATCTGCCCCCGTTCCGCTCATCGAGGCGACGCTCGACGCTCTGCCTGAGGGCGTGTCAGGCCCGGTCTATGATCGCGGCGCCCTGACCCCGGGCATCGTCCATATTGGCGTCGGAAATTTCCATCGCGCCCACCAATCCTGGTATCTGCACCGCCTGATGCAGCAGGGGTTGGCCCATGACTGGGCCATCATCGGCGCGGGCGTGCGGCCATATGATGCCGCCATGCGCGAAAAGCTGCTGGCGCAGGATTGCCTGACCACCTTGATCGAGCTGGACCCGTCGGGCAGTTCCGCCGAGGTGGTCGGTTCAATGATTGATTACCTGCCTATCGAAGAAGGTAATGCGCCCCTGATCGCGCAGATGGCCGATCCGGCCATTCGCATCGTCGCCCTGACCGTGACCGAGGGCGGCTATTATATCGACCCGGTCAGTGGCGGATTTGACAGCGCCCACCCGGATATGCGCCATGATGTCGAAAACCCGGATCGCCCGCGCACGGCCTTTGGGTCGATGGTCGCCGCGCTCAGGCAGCGACGGGACGCGGGGTATGGTCCGTTCACCGCCCAAAGCTGCGACAACCTGTTGGGCAATGGCGGTATCCTGAGGCAGACCGTGGTATCGCTTGCACGGCTCAGCGATCCGGACCTCGCCGATTGGATCGAGGCGGAGGGCAGTTTTCCCAATTCCATGGTCGATTGCATCGTCCCGGCCACGGGCGATGCGGAACGCGCCCTTGTGCGGGAGTTCGGCATTTCGGACGCGGCCCCTGTCACACACGAGAATTTCCGCCAATGGGTGATCGAGGATGATTTCTGCGCGGGCCGTCCGGAATGGGATGCGGTTGGCGCGACCTTCTCGGACCAGGTGCACGCCTACGAGATGATGAAACTGCGCATTCTAAATGCAGGGCATCAGATCTTGGCGAATGTCGGCGAGATTCTTGGGGTCGAGACGATCTCGGGATGTATGCAACACCACGGTATCAGCGCCTTCTTTCACAAGGTGCAGCACGACGAGATCGTGCGTCATGTCGCGCCGGTTCCGGGGATGAATGCGTCCGACTACGTGGAACTGGTCGCCCGGCGCTTTGCCAATCCGTCCATCGTCGACACGACCCGCCGGGTCGCCTTCGATGGATCCTCGCGCCATACCGGCTTTCTACTACCGGTGCTTCGGGAGGCGCTGGCCGAGGGCGCGCCCATCGAGGGACTGGCGCTGGTCGAGGCGCTCTGGGCGCGAATGTGCGCCGGGATCCGCGAAGATGGCAGCGTGATCGACCCCAATGATCCGCATTGGGATCGGCTCAACGCGGTCGCTAAGCGGGCGCGGACGGACCCGCACGTCTGGATTTCCCAAGATCAGGTATATGGTGAGCTTGCGTCGAGCGAGCGCTTTGCCGAAGCCTTTGGCAAATGGCTGGGCCTCATCTGGTCTCACGGCGCCGAGGCTGCGCTGGAGGCTTATTGTCCGCGATAGAGCCCGTGGCGCACAAGTGGGTCCAGATTTTGCGGCACCCGGACCTGCGGGCCGGTATGCACGGTGGGAGCCCAACTCAACACCCGGGCAACTCCGGAATTGCCCGGACCAGACGCCTGGCGGGATCAACCGATAAGGACTGCGAAACATGCAAGAGACGAGCAGCGAAACCGTGATGCAAACCCTTGTCCAAGCCGTCTTGGAAAAGCTCGGCATGGGTGGACGGATCCTGCTGGCAATTGCAGGGCCACCCGCCAGTGGGAAGTCGACGGTGTCTGCCCTTCTGCAGGCGCGGCTGACACAGGAGGGCGTTCGCGCGGTTGTCGTGCCAATGGACGGGTTCCACCTCGACAACCGGGTTTTGGACGAACGCGGTCTTCGGGCGAAAAAGGGGGCGCCGGAAACTTTTGATGTCGACGGGTTCACCGCGGTGCTGCGCCAGCTGCGCGTAACCGACCGCACCATCTACCTTCCGGTTTTTGATCGGGAGAAGGACCTGTCCATCGCGGCGGCCCGCGTTGTCGATCCGGAAACAGACGTTGTGATCGTCGAGGGCAATTATCTGCTCTTCGACGAACCTGACTGGCGTTCAATGGCGGATCTTTGGGATCTCTCCGTTTGGATCGACACACCACCAAGCGTGGTGCGGCAGAGATGCATTCAGAGGTGGCTGGATCACGATCACACGCCTGAGGCTGCCAAAGCCCGGGCCGAGGGCAATGACCTGGTCAACGCGGATCGGATCAGGGTGGCACGGTTGCCAGCGGATGTCGTTCTGTCCGAACCGGTGGATATTTCGGAATAACCCGTGGTCTGGTCCGCTCCCCCGGACCCCATATCGACGCGCTCAGAGGGCGGGCACCCCGATGACATATGGGTGGGCCAGGATCAGGGCTGCGAATACGACAAGGCCGACGAGGCCCCGCAGGATGACCCCGCGCCAGGAGAGCGGTCGTTGCAATCGCGGGGCAGCCTTGCGCGCGGACACGAGCGCGGTCCAATGCGACAGTCCGAGGTCCCGCCGCTTGCGCCGGTCGATCAGCGTCTGCCCAGCGATGGCAAAGCCGCCCAGCACGGCGAACAGGATGACATGGGCCAGATCTCCGTTTGACAAAAGGTGCACGCCAGCCCAGAGGGCCAGCGCCAGCAGGACCGGGTGCCGGGTCCTGCGCACGATCCCCGCCCGGTCCGGGTCGAAGCTGTCGTTCCGCGTCCCGCCAAAGGAGAAGGGATTGGGCCGCGCGATGCTGAACGCAAGGATCAGGCACACCGCCAACATGCCCAGATGCGCGACGTGCCGGTGCCAGCCCATCTGATACCAGAGCTGCAGATAGGGCGCCGCGCCGGCAGCCCGGATCAGGAAGGTCAGCATCGCCAGCGACAGGGCCGAGTAGGCCCATCCGAAGCCACGCGGGCCAAGCGCGCCGACAAGCCGCGCCTTGACTGCCGGGCGCAGCGGTATCGAATGCGTCAGGAGAAAGCCTGCGAAGACAGCGGCAAATCCGGCCCATCCCATTGTCATTTCTCCGGTTTCGGCCGTAGCAAGGACGGGCCATAGGCGGCCACGAACCCTGCGAAGGCTGCAATCCATAGCACCCCGGAAAGATGGCTCAGAGCAATGTGCACCGACGACAGGACCCGCGCCAGAACCGCTCCGAACAGGCAAAGGTAGATGGCGATGGTCGCCCCGTTCGCGGTCAGCGCCCGACCGGTATGGCCAAGGCTGGCCCGTGTCATCACTGCCATGGTCATCGCGCCGATGGTGCCGGTCATCCACAGGTGCTGCGCCGCAGCGCTGCTGAACCGGCCAGCGATCAGGTCCAGCCCGAGTGCAAGCGCCCCCGCCGGAATAAAAAGATAGGCGGCATGCAACCCCCAGAGAAGCGGCTCGCGCAGCGTCTGATGCGGCTGCCAGCGGACCTGTCGCGCCAAATGCAAGATGCCCATGCCGATCAAAGCCACCCCGGTCTGGGGCGCGAACGGCCACAAGACCCAAAGCGCCAGCGCTGCAATGGTCACCAGCAGAACCAGCTTGTCGAACCTCTGCATCGGCGGGGCAGGGCGCGCGGGACGGTTGATCTTGACCAGCCAGTTGCGCGTGAAGGACGGGATGATCCGCCCGCCGATCACCGCGATCATCATCACCGCCGTCGCGACGCCAAGGCGCAGGCCAATGCCCTGGGCCGGATAGCCGCCCGTGATGGCTTCGATGTGGAACAAGGCATTGGCCAGGGCGAAGGCCGCCAGCAGAGCCAGCACGACCAGGTTGCGCCAGTTCTTTCCGACCACGATCTCGCGCAAGACCAGGCCGCCCAGAGCGATGGGAAAGGCCAGATCGACCACTGCTGCAATGCCCGCCGGTAGCAGCGCAGAAACCAGCACCGCGATCCGCCCGGCCACCCAGAGCGCAAAAAGCGCGGCCAGACGCCAGCCGACCATCGGCAGACGCCCCGTCCAGTTCGGGACAGCCGTTAGCAGGAACCCGGCCAGGACCGCCCCAAGATAGCCGAAAAGAAACGCATGGGCGTGCCACGACACCGGGTCGAACCGGCTCGGAAGCGCAAGTGTGCCCGCCAGCATTGGCAACCAGAGCAGCATCGCCAGTACGGCCCAGGCCGCGCCGAACAGGAAAAAGGGCCGGAACCCGAAGCTGAACAGCGCCGGTCCAGCCCAGGCGCGCATTTGCTCCGCCGATGTGGTTGCCATTGTCAATCTCCTGCGGGATCGGATCCCGCGTCTGCCATATCCATGAGCGCCCGTATGTGCCGGGCGAAATACCAGGCCGCCGGGGCCCCGATCACGCAGCCAAGCCCGATCGACCATGCGGTCGACAGGACCGGCCCGCCCAGCCAGCTAAAGATCAGCGAGGCGAAAAAGACGTTGATCGCCGCCGCGCCGGCCCCGAAGGGATAGAGCGCCAGCGCGATCTTCTGTGCGGACCAGCCCTGCCGGGTCATCGGCGCGAGACCAGCCGCTGCACAGCGACCATGGCCACAACAAGGGCCAGGCAGGCCAGAGCATACCACAACTCGGCCGTGGCGGATTGCGCCTGCGGGATCGGGCGGTCATAGCCCTCGGCCAGGGCGGGCGATGCCAGAAGTGCGGGGAACAGAAATATAAAGCGGTGCATCTCAGGTCTCCTGTGTCAGGGTGCGGTAAATGTCGGGCAATGCCTTGGTCAGGCGTTCAGGGTCGGGCAAAAGGGTGAAGCCCCCACGCCCGAAGATGCGCGCGAACCAGTCTTGACCATCCTCGTCGATCACGATCCCGTGCAGGCTTTGGCCCGCGTTTCGGGCCTCGCGGACGGCCATGTGGCTGTCCTCGATGCCGTGCTGACCTTCGTAATGGTCCAGATCGTTTGGTTTGCCGTCGGTCAGCACGATCAGCAGCTTGCGCGCGCTCGGTTCTTCGGCCAACTGCGCGCTGACGTGGCGGATCGCGGCACCGAGGCGGGTATAGTGGCCGGGGGTCAGATCGCCGATATTGGCGGTGATCTCGGGTGACATGGGATCGGCAAAGTCCTTGCATCGGCTCAGAAACACGCGATCGCGGCGCAGAGATGAAAAGCCCCATATGCCCAGCCGGTCGCCCGCCGCGTCGATGCCGCCTGCCAGCGCCGCCATGGTCTCGCGCGCCACGTCGATCACGCTGGTCTCGCCGATTGCGGCCTCGGTGGATCGAGAGGTGTCGATCAGGAACGCAACGGAGACATCCCGTTCCAGCTGGCGGGCCGATTGCCAGATCCGGTCGGAGCCGCGCCCCGTGGCCATCAGGTCGGCGCGGGCGGTCAGCACCGCGTCGAGGTCCAGTTCGGTCCCGTCCACCTGGCGCGGTTGCAGGATGCGGCGCGGGCGCAACGCCTCGAACTGGCGGCGCACCTCGCGCATCCGGCGTTCGTTTGGATGGAACGGCGCGCCCTCGGGCTTGGTCGGTGCATCCAGAACGCGGCAATGGCTGGCCATGTAGCTACGGCTGCGGTGGTTCCATTCGGGGTACGTGTGTTCCCCGGCCAGCGCCTCGTGATCGGCATCCGAAGGCGACAGATCAAGATGCAGGCGCAGGCGCGTTGCGACCTTTCGCGCCTGTTTCGACAGGGTGATCCTGTCTTGGTCGTCGGCAGCCTTCTGCGCGTTTTCGTCGTCGTCATCATCGACGCTGCGGTTGATGTTCATCGATTCGACCCACGACAGGATCGATTCGAACCGGTAGATGATGAAGCTGTCCTTGCGGGTCTGCTGATCCTGGTCCTTGCGCTCGCCCAGCTTGCGCTTGGTCCGAGCGGCGGTCGCGGGCGGGGCGGCCGGATCGGGCGATACCTCTTCGGCCGCATCGCCCCGGCCCGGCGTTGCAAAGCGCAGCCAGATCGGCACGGGTGCGATGGGCATGTAGCCGCGCGCGGCGGGGACCGTGGCGAGATCTGGCGTGCTGCCGCAAAGCTGATCCCGGATTGCGGTTTCCAGGGCCGCTTCCTGTGCGGGGCGCATTACCTCGGGGCGGGCATCGACGCACTGCCGCGCCATGTCGTCATAGGCCGGGCGCAGGCCCGGACAGGCCGAATAGGCGGCCTTGGCCGCGCGGGCGTTGGCGCGGATCTGCGCGACATCCTGTTCCGGCCCTGTCTTGTCGGGGTCCATCTGGCCGAGATCGGCAGTTGCCGCCAGCGCCGTCAGCCAGAAATAGGCGGCACGGTTGAGGCTGGCGTCCGGGAAGGCGGCGATGACCGGCGGCAGGGTGAGCCGTTCGCCGTCGAACCGGGCGATCCATTCGCGGTCGCGGTCAGCCCCCAGCTTGCGCCGCAAGGGGCGGCGATGCTGCATCAGCGTCGCCGGGGCCTCGGCCAGTTCCACGCCCGGCGCACCGCCCAGTCCGCGAAACAGTACCGCCAGGCTGGGCCGGACAGAGGCGAGCGTCACGCCCGCCTCCGCATGGCTGACATCCGCGCCGATGCCGCTGGCCATGTCGTGCCACAGGTTGCCGACGGTCTCTTCGGGCTCCATCAGATCAAGCAGATGCATGGCCTTACCCGTAGATCGTCGAGACCAGGTCGCGCAGCGCCTGCTGCACATCCGGCTCATCGCTGAGGGGTTCGATGACGGCGGCCTCAAGCGCCTGATCGACGCCCATACCCCCCGCCATCAATGTCGCGGCATAGATCAGGAGGCGGGTCGAAACGCCCTCTTCAAGGTCCATGCCTGAAAGGTTGCGGATATGCCCGGCCAGCCGCACCAAGGGGGCGACGCGCCCGGGCTCCAGCCCGCTTTCAGCCGCAACCACGTCGATTTCGGTCTGCGCCTTCGGGAAATCGAAGGAGATCGACAGGAACCGCTGGCGCGTCGAGGGTTTCAGCCGCTTGAGCACGTTCTGGTAGCCGGGGTTGTAGCTGGCCACCAGCATGAAACCAGGGGGCGCCACCAGTTCCTCGCCGGTGCGGTCGATCATCAGCGTCCGGCGGGTGTCGGTCAACGGGTGCAGCACGACCGTCACGTCCTTGCGGGCCTCCACCACCTCGTCGAGGTAACAGATACCGCCCTCGCGCACGGCGCGGGTCAACGGTCCGTCGACCCAGACCGTCTCTCCGCCCTTGAGCAGGTAGCGCCCGATCAGGTCCGCCGCCGACAGGTCGTCATGGCAGGCCACAGTGTAAAGCGGCTTGCCCATCTTCGCGGTCATGTGTTCCACGAAGCGGGTTTTGCCGCAGCCGGTCGGCCCCTTCAGAAGAAGGGGCAAACCGTTGTCATGGGCGGTCTCGAAGAGGTCGCATTCGCGCCCGGTGGGTCGGTAGAACGGCAAGGTCGGCGTGTTTTGCATGTTCATGGCTCATTCTCCCGGAACGGGGTTGGCGGAACCGGGGGCGATGACCTCGGACTTGCGCACCACGAGGATGGAATAGATGAACAGCAGCGCCCCGATCACAACCGCCGCTCCGGCGCCGAAGCGCATCAGGTATAAGATCGACAGGCTGTCCTGCACCCCCATGTAATAGTCGCCGATGACGCGTTGCATATGCGTCTGGATGGTGCCTGCGAATGTCAGAACGAAGGTCATGAAGGCCATGCCACCGGTCATCAGCCAGAAGGATGCCATGTTGAGCACCTGGTTGTAGGGGGCGCGTTCGCGCAGCATTGGCATGGCGTAGCTGAAGACCGCGAGGTTGAGCGCGACGTAGGCGCCGTAGAAGGCAAGGTGGCCATGTGCAGCGGTGATCTGCGTGCCGTGGCTGTAGAAGTTCACCCCGTGCAGCGTGTGTAGGAAGCCCCAGACACCCGCGCCGAAGAAGGCCACGGTGGACGCCCCGAGCGACCACAGGAGCGCGGCCTTGTTGGGGTGGTTCTTGCGGCCCTTCCAGACCATGACGAAGGCAAAGGACATCATCAGGAAGAAGGGGATCACCTCGAAGGTCGAGAAGATCGATCCGACCCATTGCCAGTAACCCGGCAGGCCGATCCAGTAGAAGTGGTGCCCGGTGCCAAGGATGCCGGAAAACAGCGCGGTCGCGACGATGACATAGAGCCATTTTTCAACCACTTCGCGGTCGACGCCGGTCAGCTTCAGCAGCAGGAAGGCCAGGATCGACGCCATCACCAGTTCCCAGGTTGCCTCGACCCAGAGGTGCACGACGAACCACCAGTACATCTTGTCGAGCGACAGGTTGTCGGGGTTGATGAAGGCAAAGACCCACAACAGCGACAACAGCCACATCCCCATCAGCAGCACGCCGGTGATCGCGGTCTTCTTGCCCGCCAGAACGGTCATCGAGATGTTGAGCAGGAAGATCAGCGCGGCAACCAGAATGCCGAACTTGACCCACAAGGGTTGCTCAAGAAATTCGCGCCCGCCATGGATGCCGACAAGGTAGCTGCCAACCGCACCCAGCGTGCCGACCACGAGGATGATCAGCTGGATATAGGCCAGCTTTGGTGACCAGATTTCCCGCTCGGATTCCTCGGGGATCAGGAAATAGGCTGCGCCGAAGAAGCCCAGCAGAAGCCAGACAATCAGCGCATTCGTGTGGATCATGCGGATCACGTTGAACGGCAGGATTTCCGAAAGGAAGTTGGGCGCAACGTAAACCCAGCCTGCGAGCAGCCCGCCCAGGACCTGGATGCCGAAAAGCGCGAGGGCTGCGAGGATATACCAGTAAGCGATTCTTTGTGTTTCGTATTTCAAGGGTCTTTCCTCCTTAACCGGCGTCATTGGGCGGCCAGCCCTGAGTGTCTGTCTGATCGGCCCAACGCAGGAATTCGGCGAGCCCGCGGATATCTTCTTCTGTCAGGTCATACGCCGGCATCTGGCGGCGGCCCTCGATCCCGCTGGGCTGTGCTTCGATCCAGCCCTCTAGGATTTCAAAGGCCCCTTCCGGGTCGTCGAGTACCCCCCAACGGGTCATCACGTTGCCGACCTCTGGCGCGAAATAGGCGCCTTCGCCATGCAGACTGTGGCAATTGATGCAGGAGTGCTCCTCCCAGACATGCTTGCCGTGAATGACCTCTTTGCTCAGCGCCATGCCGGCGGTCGAGGTCTGCACCACGTATCGGTGCGAATGGACGGTCATTCCCACGAAGACCACGACAAAGAATATCGAGCCCCCGTAGAAGATGTTGCGCGCCCGGGATTTCGTCAGGAATTCAGCCATGTTCAGGCCTCCTTGAGTGCGGGATGTCCGTTTCCTAGCCGCGCGGTCAGGACCGAAGTTTGCGCCAGCGCAAAGTTTGGCGCGATGGCGCGCCTAGCGTGATCCTGAAAGGAGGCCTGCCATGGCGCCTATCCGCATGGACGATCCGGACCTGCCGCTGGCCGATCTGATGACCGAGTGGCCGCAGACCATCCATGTGTTCGTGCGGCACAGGATGCTTTGCGTTGGATGCCTCGTCAGCCCGTTTCACACAGTCACAGATGCCTGCGCGGCCTATCACCTCGACGAAGACCTGTTCCTGGGGGAATTGATGCAGGCCGCCGGGCTGGCCTGACCGCGCTCAGCCCTGGCTCAGGACCATCAGGGCATGCGGGTCACGCACGGTGATGCGCTTGCGCTTGCTTTCGACAACGCCGCGTTTTTCCCACCCGCTGAGCACCCTGCTGACGGTATGCAGTGTGGTGGCCGTCAGTTCCGAAAGGTCCTGGCGCGTGATCGGAAAGTCGATCTCGATCCCGGTCTCGACCTTGCGGCCCGTCTGGTTGATCAGGCGCAACAGGGCATTGGCGACGCGCTGTTCGACCTGCTGCGTGGCCATCTCGATGACCCTGTTGTGGACCTCGCCCAGCCTTTGGCCCACCGTCTTGTAGGTTTCGGTGGCAAAGCCGTCGTAGTCGCGGATGAAGCTGTCCCACAGGTGCATTGGCCAACTCAGGACAAGCGATTCCGAGGCCGTCATCGCGGTTGCAGGATAGGTGTCACGCCCGATCGCGCGGGCCATGCCCAGAAGCTGGCCAGCCGGAATATGCAGCGCCGTGATCTGCTCGCCGTTCGGCGTGATACGGATGACCCGGACATAGCCGTCCAGCAACATGTAGAACCGCTCTGCCGGGTGTGCCTCTTCGAAGATCGCGACACCCTCGTCATAGCGCCGCGACGACGCCTGATCGAGGATCACGCGGATTTGCCGTTTCTCGAGGCGCGAGAAGGGCGGCAGGTGCGTCAGCAGGCTCTCGTCGAGCCGCGGCAGGGTTTTACGGTGGGGTGCGTCAACCATGAGTCGCCTAGTGGCACAGCTGCTCGGGTAACGCCATTGCGGGTTTATCGCCAAAACGTTTGGGAGTTTGTTCCAGAGCAAATTGCGATAGCGGAAAATGCCTATTGTTCAGGTCAAGCACTCAAGCGATCTGAAAGGAACACATCATGATCCGCACATTGACAACCGGCCTCGCACTGGCTGCCCTGATGGGCACAGCCGCTTTCGCGGAAACCTTCGAAGTCCAGATGCTCAACAAGGGCTCTGACGGCGAACGAATGGTCTTCGAGCCGGCCTTCGTGCAAGCGGTCCCCGGCGACACGATCAAATTCATCGCTGCCGACAAGAGCCACAACGCCGAAATCAACGCGGGCATGCTGCCGGAAGGCGCAGAGGTGTTTTCCGGCAAGATCAACGAGGAATTCGAAGTCACGCTGGATGTTGAAGGCGTCTACGGCGTTATCTGCAAGCCGCATTTCGCCATGGGCATGGTGATGACCATCGCCTTGGGCGATGTGGACGCTCCCGAGGATTTCCTCGCCGGTCGTGTGCCGCCGAAAGCCAAGCAACGGTTCGAAGCCCAGCTCGACAATCTCTGATCCAATTCCGGCACGTGGGCAGATGCGCCCGCCGCCATATTCAACCCCATGGAGGGACCCATGACCAAGTTCATCAACCCAGGCCTTTCAAAGACAAGCCGCCGCAACGTCTTGCGCGGTTCGATACTTGCCGGCGCCGCCGCCATGACAGGTGCTGGCGCCATGGCCGCCCAGCGTGCGCCCCGGCTTGACAGGGCCAACGCGACCTCTGCGCGGCTCTACAAGGCCGCAGGTGAGCAACCTGCCGACAGCACCGCGAAACCCGCCGACCTGTCGGGCTATACCCGCGTCAAGCAGGAGCTGGTCGCCCCGCCCTTTGCCCCCAAGCATGAACAGGTCGCGACCGGCGGACCCAAGATCGTCGAGATCACGATGGACACCACCGAGAGGTTGATGGTCGTCGACGAGGATACCGGTGCGGAAGTCTGGGCGCTGACCTACAACGGCTCGGTCCCTGGTCCGCTCATCATCGTGCACGAGGGCGACATGGTCGAACTGACCCTGCGCAACCCGCATGACAGCATGATGGAGCACAACATCGATTTCCACGCCTCCACCGGCGCTCTTGGCGGCGGCGCGCTGACCCACGTCTACCCCGGCGAAGAGGCTGTCCTGCGCTGGAAGGCCACCAAGCCCGGTTGCTTCACTTACCACTGCGCGCCTGGTGGGGCCATGATCCCCTACCACGTCACGCATGGCATGAACGGGGCCATCATGGTGCTGCCGCGCGATGGGCTAAAGGATGCCCAAGGCAACCCGCTGCGCTACGACAGCATCGCCTATATCGGTGAGCAGGATTACTACCTGCCGATGGACGAGACCGGCGAATACCGGACCTACGAGGCCGCAGGCGACGATTATTCCGACAGCCTGGAAGCCATGCGCGGGCTTGTACCGACGCACCAGGTGTTCAACGGCGCCGTGGGGGCCTTGACCGGGGAAAACGCATTGCGTGCCAAGGTCGGCGAAACCGTGCTGATGGTGCATAACTCGTGCAACGTCGACAGCCGTCCGCACCTGATCGGCGGACATGGCGACTATGTATGGGAAAGCTCCTTCTCCGACGCGCCGTTGACCGGGATGGAAACCTGGTTCGTCCGCGGCGGCAGCGCGGCGGCGGCGATGTACACCTTCGAGCAGCCAGGCGTCTATGCCTATGTGAACCACAACCTGATCATCGGCGCGATGCTTGGCGGAACGGCCCACTTCGTCGTCGATGGCGACTGGAACAACGACCTGATGGAACAGGTCGTCGCACCGCGCCCCTTCACCACCTGACCTGAAAGAACCAGACTCATGACCGCCCCGCGGAAAGCAAGGCCCACCCCCAGGTTCGCCCTGATATCGGTCGCTGTGATCGCCGTGGGGGCGGCCCTTCTCGGCGCCGCGCTGGACTGGCGCAGCGCCGATCACGACCTCTCTTTTGTGCCTGACATGACCGCCGAACCTGTTGCGCTTTCGACCGGTGCGCGGCTTCATGTCCAGAAATACGAAGTCACCATCGCCGAATGGAACCTTTGCAACGACAGGGGTGGCTGCGCTCTGCGCCTGCGCGCCCGGTCGAACCAGGATCCGCGTGTGACACCCGCGACCGGGATCAGCCATGCCGACGCGATGGAATACCTGCACTGGATCAACGGCGAAACCGGGATGAATTTGCGCCTGCCCACGACCGCCGAGTGGCGCGAGATCGCACGACCGGTGCTGCACGAAGACGCTTCGCCGATCTTTACGGATTCTTCCCTTGAGTGGGCCTCGACCTACCTGACCGAGGCCGCTGCGCCGCGTGCCCTGAAACCGCAGGGCAGCTTTTCGACCTCGCCGGCGGGCATCTCGGACCTTGACGGCAGCGTTTGGGAATGGACGCAGGACTGCTATTCGGGTGCCGCGCAGGGCGTCGATCCGGCGCGCTGCCCCGCCTATTTCGTCGGCGGCGAACATGTCGCTGCGATGTCTTTCCTGATCCGGGACCCGGCTCGCGGCGGCTGCGCCGTCGGGACGCCCCCGGCGCATCTGGGCCTGCGTCTGGTGAGCGATCAGACAGCCCGGCTGTGAATCGCCCCGGATTTGCGGGAGACCACCAGTTGAGCATGAATTTTGCGTGTCACAAAAAACAAGATGGCAAACCGCCATTCGCCCGAGGTCGGGATGATGTTTGAGCCTCCAGGCTCCTGCGGAACGCAGGCGCGCGCGATCGCGGCCGTTTTACCACGCCCGCAGCGCGACAGGCTAGAACATGAGGTCCGGGAGGAACAATGCGATTGCCGGAAAAAGCGTCAAGATGACGACAGCCAAAAGATGGATGACCCAATAGGGTACTGTCGCCTTGGCGACGCGCCCCAGGCTGACTTGGTTCTTCGACAGGCTTGCGATGACCGAGAGATTTAGCCCGACAGGTGGTGTGACCTGGCCGATCTCAATGACGATCGTGATCAGCACTCCAACCCAGATCGGATCGAACCCCAGCCCGGTCAGCAGCGGAAACACGACGGGCAATGTCATGATCATCAGCGACAGCCCGTCGAAAAAACAGCCCATCACCAGATAGACCAGCACCACGAGCAACAGGATAGAATACCGGTCCAGACCGCTTTCGGCAAAGGTTCGCAGAAGCTGTTGGGGAATGCCAAGGATGCTGACCGATTGCGCAAGGATCGTCGCGCCCAGCACGACGAACCCGATGGCGGAGAAAAGCAGGGTTGAGTGAAACACCGCCTCCACCAGCTTGCGCACAGTGAGATCACCCCAAACGAAGGAAATACCCGCCGCCAGCACCACGCCAAGACCGGCTGCCTCTGTCGGAGTTGCAAGGCCGCCGATGATGCTGCCGATCACCGCGAGGATCAGCAGCAACAATGGCCAGACCTGCCCAAAGCCCAGAAGGATCGCGCCGACAGACGCCTTGGCCTGTTCGCGCGGGGCAAGATGTGGATGGCGCAGGACCTTGATCAGGATATAGGTCATGAACATTGTGGCAATCATCAATCCGGGTCCGATCCCCGCAAGGAACAACCGGCCGATCGACGTCTCGGTCAATGCGCCGAAGATCAGGAAAGACAGGCTGGGCGGGATCAAAAGCCCCAATGTGCCGCCGCCCGCCAGGCTGCCGACGATCATCTCGCGGTCATAACCTCGGCGCGTCATCTCTGGATAGGCGACCGATCCGACCGCGGCTGCTGTTGACAGGCTTGACCCGCTGACGGCGCCGAACATGGTACAGACCGCGATATTGGTGTGCAAAAGTCCCCCTGGCACCTTGCGGAACACCGGGGCAAAGGCCGAGTAGGCCCGTTCGCTGACACCGCTGCGCAGCAGGATTTCCCCCATCAGGATGAAAAGCGGCACCGCACTCAGCGTGAAGGAATTGAAGACGTTCCAGATCGCATCAACCGCAAGCGATGTCGCCCCGTTGGAATAGACGTGCAGAAGGACCAGCCCGGTCAGCCCCAACGCCGCGCCAAGTGCAACGCCTGTTGCGGCGGCGGCCACCATGATCCCGATCAGGGTCGTCCAGAACATCGATCAGGGTTCCTCGTGTGAAGCGGGCGCGGAATGATCTTCGGGCGGCAGAAGGCCGGTCAGCCGGGCCGCGAAGATCACCCAGGTCAAACCGAAAGACAGTGGCAGGATCAGCATCCAGGGGTACAGCAGCAACCTGGCCGTTTCGGATTTCAGATTGCGCGCGAAGGCAAATTCCAGCCAGGGCAGGGCTTCGATGAAAATCCAGCCAAAGAACACCACGCCGACCAGCATGGCGGCACCATTGACCGCAAGGCCGAACCTTGGCGGCACCGCGTTTGCCACGATCGACACCCGGACATGCCGGGACCGCAAGGTCACCAGGGGCAGACTGAGAAACAGCACCGCGGTCAGCATCAGCCCGGTCACATCCTCCGTGAATGGAAGCGGCGCACCGAGGACACGGCGCATCACCACACCCAATGTGATGATCCCGACGATGCCAACCATGCACAGCGCCGCGGCAATGGCCATCGCGAGGGCCAGATGAGTCAGCCCCCGCGCAAGGATGCCTTGAAACGCCTGCATTCCGCGATCAGCGGCCCAGGGCGGTGAGCACACGCTGACGATACTCCAGTGCGTTGCCGCCGGCTTCTTCGGCCAGCATCTGCCAGGTTTCGGCCACGGCTGTCAGGAATTCCGCGCGGTCGGATTCGGGAAAGTCTTCTCCCCATGTGATGCCAAGCGCTTCGCGGGCAGCAAGTTCGCGCTCGAAGTCCTGATCGTACTGGTTGGTGCGCTCCCAAAGAGCATCGGCGGCATCGGTGATGGCCGACTTGATTTCAGGATCGGTCGCGTCCCAACGCCCCGTTTCCACGCCGATCGTGTAGGGAGCAGAGGCCATGGGATAGAGGAAAGACGCATAATTCGTCACCTCCTGGAGCGAGATCGTGCTGGCATACAGCGCCGGGTACAATGCGCAATCCACAACCCCGGTCCGCAGTGCGACATAGGTTTCCTCTTGCGGGATGATCTGTGCCGACACGCCCAGCCGGGTGAATGTCTCGACCTGCTCGCGCGCCCAGACGCGGAGTTTGACGTCCTTGAGGTCTTCCAGAGTGTTAACCGGTTCGTCACGGCAGAACACCGAGACCGACAGCGTCGGAATGGCGACATAGCCAACCGTGGAGACACCCCAGTCGGCGTATTCCTCGGCATAGATGTCCCGGGCGACCGGCAACACGGCTTTCAATTCGTCAACCGTGCTGATGGCGCCTTGCACGAAGACCGACCCAAGCGCCGGCGCATCGCGGCCAAGATAATTCGCCCACATCAGGCTCATCTCGACGGCGCCCGAAGGCAGCACGCGCAACAGGTCAGTGTTCTTCAGTCCAAGCGACCCGCCGCTGTAAAGCGTCAGGGAGAAATCCTCATCGGCCAGCGCCGTGTTCACGTCTTCGACGAATTCTTCAAGCTGCGCAGATTCCGGCCGTGTTTCGGGCAGGAAGTTGTTCAGGCGCCACTCTTCAGCACTGGCGGTGGTGGCAAGAAGGCCGCACAGCGCGGCACCCAGCACGATGGGACGGGTCATTTTCGGCATGTCGTTTACTCCTGTTGAGGGGGTCATTTTCTGATTTACACTTGTTTCACGCGATACAGCATCGAAACCTTACAAGAGCAAGGGCGCGACGGTTGTTTCAGGCAGCCTCCAAGCGCCAGTTTTGCGACAGAGCCAGCACGGAGTCTAGGATATAGTCGACGGTTTCCTCCGACATCAGCACGCTGAAATTCAGCCTTACGAAGCCCGGTTTTTCCGCGACTTGCCCGGCAAGGATGCGGTCGCGCAGATGCGCCGAGCGCTGCGAGTCAATCTTAAGCAGACGATGCGCATAGGGCCCCGCGCATGCACAGCCGCCACGGGCCTGGATACCGTATAGCCGTGACAGCGCCGCCGTGAATTCGGCGGCGTCTACCCCGGAGCCTACATGTGGCGAAAAGGAAAATATCGGCAACCGGTCGCGATGCTCTTGGGCAAGAAGTCCGATCGGCGGGGCCTCGCCCCAGGCCGCGAAGGCACGCGCTGTCAGATCGCGGTTGCGTTCCGTGATGAAGCGCTGCCCGATCACCTCCTTGACGATCAAGGCCAAGGCCGCGCGGATGTCGCCGATGATATTCGGCGTGCCACCTTCCTCTCGGGCTTCGAGATCAGACAGGTAATCGTGATGCGTGTCATTCACGAAGGCGACCGTTCCCCCGCCCGTGCGATGCGGGCGCGCGGTCCGGACGGCGTCGCGCCGGATGACCATGACCCCGCTGGCGCCCGGCCCGCCGATGAACTTGTGGGGCGAAAACACGATGGCATCGATTCCGGCCCCGTCAGCGGGTGTCATGGTCATCGGCAGATAGGGCGCGCCTGCCGCGAAGTCCCAGACCATTGTCGCTCCGAACCGTTTGACCAAGGTCGTGATCGCAGCCACATCGGCACAGATGCCGGTCACGTTTGCCGCTGCACTCATGGCAACGATCACGCGCCCTTCTGCGGAGGCCAGCCGGAGCGCCGTTTCCAGCATATCAAGGTCCGGACCCCCCTGTTCAGCTTCGTCAATCGCGTCAACCTTTGCGCCGCTTTCGCGCCAGGGCAGCAGGTTGGAATGATGTTCGTAAGGGCCCGTCAATACGGTCACGCGCTCACCCTGCGCAATTGCGCCGGGCAGGTCCAGAAGGTGGACCAGCTGATTCAGACCGGCGGTTGCCCCGCTGCCTGTGAAAATCACCGAATGCTCGGGTCCGGATGCGTCGCAATGGCGGGCAATCCTGTCCCGTGCGGCTTCGCGTAGCGCCGTGGAATAGGCCCCGCAGAGCGAGGAGTCGGTATGCGTATTGGCGTAGAAGGGCAGGACCTCGTCACGCAGGAAATCCTCGACCTGCGCCAAGGCACGTCCTGAGGCGACATAATCGGCATAGACCAGCTGTCTTGGCCCGTCTGGCGTATCGATGCGATGACAGGCGCCGATAACCCCCGCAGCAAGCGCCGCATGCGGATCGGCGACACCGCGAAGTCCGTCTTCGAAACGGGCAAGGGGAGGCAAATGGGTCACCATGGCGATTTCCTTCTGAGCAGGTGGACAGAGCGTTTGCCAAGAATACTCCGAAAAGCCTGCAAAAACTTCATTGAACTTTGCGATACAAAGGAAAATAAGCGATCATATGATCGCGAAATTGAAAATAAATCGCTGTAATGATCCGAGTTGTGGCGGTAAATCCGAGCCATCATGGCGCTGTGTCCGGGACCCGCAGCTTGAGGCTTGCCTGACAAAAAGAGGTCTGGATGAAGATTGACCGACTGGACCAGAAACTGCTGATGACCCTGCATCAGGATGCGTCGATGTCCCAGCGCGCGTTGGCCGAAAAGATCGGCTTGTCGCAAAACGCGCTCTGGCGGCGATTGAAGCGCCTTGAGTCCAGCGGTATTCTACAGGGAAGCAGGCCGCGCATCGACCTTGCCGGTCTCGGGCTTGATCTGACCGTGTTCGCGATGGTGCGCACAAGACACCATTCCCTTGACTGGGCCGACTCCTTCAAAAACCACGTTGCCCGAATTCCCGAGGTTGTCGAGATGCACCGGATCGGAGGCGACTGGGACTACATGCTCAAGATCGTGACACGCGGCATGGCAGGCTATGACTCGGTCTATCGCAGGTTGACCACAGGCACCGAGTTGGAGACCATCACCGGGTATTTCTCGATGGAAACGATGCTGGAAGACCGCCTGCCGGATCTGGACAGCCACGCGGCGGGACAATCCACCCCCCGATGACCCCAGGCCTTTTACCGTTGTCTCAGCAAGACACCAGGTCGCGGGGCAAGGCGTTCATCGACACGGGGCCGCTTTCGGTGATCTCGACCTGGTCCTCGATGATCATGCCACCCACGCCATTGACGTAGATCGGACATTCGAAGGCCAGCACCATGCCCACCTCTGCCGGGGTTTCGGCCTGCGCGGAGATGAACGGCCATTCCTCGGTTCCGGGCCCGGTGCCCAGCCCATGGCCGAAATGCCCGCGGCAATAGCCGGTCAGCCCCTGCGCGCGGATCGCGGATTGGGTGGCCGCGTGCACTTCGGACAAGGCGACACCGGGATGCAGAACCGACAAGCCGGCGTCGAACCCGGCCATCAAGGCGGCATGGATGTCAGCCTGCAAACGGCTTGGGCCTCCGAGAACGAAGGTACGCCCGCTGTCGGAAGTGTAGCCGTCCATCAGACAGCCGACATCGACCTTGATCAGGTCACCGGGCGTGGCGATAGCCTCTCCTCCCCAGGGGTCGCTCCCGACAGAGATATAGTCCCATGCGCCTGTCATCGGCTGGCCGACGCCTGCGTTGGCAACAGTTTCGGACCAGACCGCCCTGAGATCGCTGCGCGCGACACCGGGCGCCACGGCCTGCCGAACCGCTGCAATCCCGTGTTCTGCCACCGCAACGGCCTGTCGCAAGAGGGCGATCTCTGCCGGGGATTTCACGGCGCGAAGGTTTTGCACCATCGCGGTGGCGTCGACCACTTGGGCGGGTGCCAGCGCATCCACAAGGGCCTGATAGCCCCGTGCCGAAACCGCGCTCAACTCCACACCGACACGCGCTGCGTTCAAGCCTTTTTCGCGCAAGGCATCGCGCAGGTGGCGGTAGCACACCGCCGCGTCAAAGGTTTCGGGACGCAGGTTGCCCGCCGGTCGGTTTGCCGCGCCCCAGATCGGTGCAAATTGCGGCGCCGCGGCGGCATCCGGGACTGGGGCTGGCAGGGTCATCGCCTCGACCCAGATCGGGCTTTGCCGCACGTCCTCGATGTGACTGTCACGGTGAAACATTGGCGCGAACAGATCGCTCACGACGGCTGTCTCGGGTTCGCCCGGATCGGCGGGGATGAGCACCGCAACCGCCCCCTCGCGCCGCCACATCGTGGCGACACCCGGCGCCGCGCCGGTCGCATGTGCGAAACCTTCGGGCGACAAAAGGATCAATGCATCCAGATCCGCAGCCTGAAGGTGTTTCTGCGCCCGTAACCTGTCGAGATGCGCCATGCGATTTGCCTCGTGCCTGTCCGCCTGTGATGGCGCAATTGTTTTGCCAGACCACATTCGAAGATCTGCCTTGCCGGTGACAGACTAGGGCTGGAACGCCCTCATGTGCAACGAGGTTGGGGTTTGACCGCATTGGCGATCATCACGCCTATCGCGTCGGTTCCCCCGGCACGAGACAATGGGGCAAGTGCGGCGCATTGATCGCTGGCGATCTTGATCCGTTGGCCCATGCCAATGATTTGTATCCTGTACAGCCAGTGCCGCTGGAAGTTGCGCCGAATACGAACAAGCCCAACTTTGCGACAACCGGCCCCGATGAAGGAAGCTGCTTCACCAATGCAGGTAACTGCATTGGACACTGGCGCGTATGTTTCACAAGGTCATTCGCAAACGGCGTAATGTGCGTCTTGCGGCGGGGCAGGCCGGCAGCGCGTTCGCGGGCGGGGTTTGAGGCCGTTCAAATGCACCGGCAAGTGGCGCGGGCGGGCATAGCTGCGAGCATGGAGCCCGTAAGCTGTCTCGGCAGGGGAGACGCGCAGCTCCGGGAAGAGGTAGAGGATCTCCTGGCGAACCTTGGCCTCCAACGTGCCGAGGGCGAAGGGGCCGGGGAAAAAGCTTTCCGAGGGCGCACCATTGGAAAAGACGATCTGGTGATCGTCGAACAGGATATGCACGTATGTGACGGCGCGGAGCCCCTGCATCACGCGCGCAGCACCCCCTTTCAGCCGTGCAAGATGGGTCGCCCGAACCAGCCTTTCCTCGCCGTCGAGATCAAGCAGCACACCGTGCTGCGGTGACACGATCAAGGGCGCGTCGCCGCCGGTCAGGTCAGGCGACAGCAGGATTGGCCGCAGCTTTTCTCGCGCAGCAAGTTCCGCGCGGCCGACATGGCACTGCCCGACCCAGCGCAGGGTCTGAACGCCGTTGTCGCGGGTCACAATCCGGTCTCCGGGCCGCAGGCTCTCGACGGGGCGGTCGCCGTGTTCGGTCAGGATGCGGGTTCCGGTCGTGAAACAGACCACGCCGGTGTTTTCCACGGTGAACGAGGAGGTGTCGCCGGTCGCCCCGGTAAAGACCAGACCATCGCCGTCAAAGCTCGTGTTGTCGGAATAATCGACAGTGCCGACGCCATCGTTCGACTGGTTCAGGATACCATCGTCGTTGAAGTCGGCGGTCAGTTCCCAGATATTATCGTAGAAGGACGACAGGTCGATCCGGTCGTTGTTGGTGATATCGCCGTCATTCAGCGTGCCGGTATTGCCGAAGTTGAAATCGCTGATCGTGTCGGTGCCATCTCCGGGCGCATAGACAAACGTGTCGTCGCCATCGCCGCCGGTGATCGAATCGTCACCCAGCCCGCCGGTGATCGTGTCGTTGCCCGTCCAGCCGTCCAGAGTGTCGTCGCCGGTCCCGCCATCGAGCAGGTCGTTGTCGCCGCCTCCAAAGAGCGTATCGTTGCCGTCCCCGCCCAGCAGGGTGTCGTTGCCATCACCGCCGCTCAGTTCGTCATTGCCGGTGCCGCCATCAAGACTGTCGGCAGAGCTATCAGCGCCCCCCAGCAGCGTGTCGTTGCCCGCCCCGCCGATCAGCGTGTCCGCGCCCTCGGCACCATCAAGATAGTCGTCGTCGGTGCCCCCATCGAGGTAGTCGTTGCCCAGACCGCCTTTGAGCGTGTCGTTGTCGTCCTGGCCGTAGATCGTGTCATTGCCGTCGCCACCGGTCAGGCTGTCGGCATTGTTGTTGGGCGCAAGGTCGGTGCCGTCATTGGGCAGATCGTAGGGAGCAAAGAACGGGTAGTCCGGGTTCGTCGGGGCCACGTCGCCATAGATGATGTCATCATCCGCGCCACCGTCGATGGTGTCGTTGCCCTCGTTGCCTTCCAGCGAGTCCATGCCCGCGCCACCCGACACGGAATCGTCGTCGAAGCCTGCATCAACGCTGTCATTGCCATCGCCACCGAAGATGATGTCGTTGTCATCCCCGGTCAGGATCGTGTCGTTGCCGGCGCCGCCATGCACGGTGTCGCGGTCGTTGAAGGCATCGGGATCCGACGGATAATAAAGCGCGTCGCCGGGGGTGCTGTAGCCTTCATCGGGCAGGCCGGTTCCGGGAGAGGTGCGGGTGTTGATGAAATCATCCCCATCCCCGCCGTCGACGCTGTCATTGCCTTCGAAGCCGATGATGGTGTCATTGCCGTCGCCGCCGAAGATCGTGTCATCGCCTGCGCCGCCGTCGAGATAGTCGTTGCCGGCCTCACCGTAAAGCTGGTCATCGCCGGTGCCGCCCTCGACGCTGTCATCGTCAGCCCCGGCAAAGATCAGGTCGTCATCGGCACCACCCAGCAGGGTATCGTTGCCTCCGTCACCGATGATCGTGTCATTGCCGGCCTCCCCCGAGACCGAGTCGGCCCCGGCCAGCCCGTCGTCACCGTCAAGCGAATCGTTGCCCGCACCTCCAAAGATGGTGTCATTGCCGTCCTGGCCGAAGATCGTGTCGTTGCCATCGCCGCCCGACAGGCTGTCGGCGCCGGTCCAGCCATAGACAAGATCGTCTCCCAATCCGGCAAGAACGGTGTCATTGCCAGCGCCCGCGTCGATGACATCGTCCTCCGAGCCATCCACCGCGTCGCCCGCGTCGACCATGTCGCCCTCGGGATCGCCGGTATAGCTTGCGTCGATCAGGTCGTCTCCGGCCGTGCCTTCCACGATATAATTCTTGGGCTCGAGGATCAGCTCCTCGATATCGACGTAGTTGATCGTGGCGGATTCAGCCCCGCGCGACAGCGATATCTGTCCGCTAAAACCGGGACTGCCCGCCGTCTCGGGGTTCTGGGTCATGCTGCTGATGACCCAGCCGTCCGAAATGAGCGCCGTTATATCCAGCGTGTCGGCATCGACCCCGCCCGATCCGCCGTCGACGGAGAGATTGTTGATGCCGCCAAGCTCGAACGGGGTGATCCGGATCACATCCGCGCCGTCGCCGCCGGAAATACTGTCGTTGTTGCCGCTGCTCAGTATCGTGTCGTCCCCGGCCCCGCCGAGGAGGCTATCGCTGCCCGCGCCCCCGTCGATCAGATCGTTACCCGCGCCGCCGTCTATGCTGTCATTTCCGGTGCCACCGTCGACCGTGTCGTCGCCCCCGCCTGCAAGGATTGTGTCATCGCCATCGCCGCCATCGATGCTGTCATTGCCCTGGGTGTAGGTGACGGTGCTGCCATCGGCAGGCGCGCCCAGGTATTGCAGCGGCGTGCCGGTGTTGGCATCCGCGACATACCATGTATGCCCGACGAAGGTGGACTGCGTCAGCGTCCCGCCAGGGGGAATGCTGCCATAGCTGGCGGGTGTCCCGCTTTCGTCGATCCAGAAAAGCTGAACCGTGCTGTCGCTGTCGTTCACAACGGTGAAACTGGAGGCCGTGAGACTGGTCGCGCTGGGGTGGGCCGCCGGATTGAACACGGACGACATGACGTCGCCTTCGACATAATCGGCCCCGTCGCCGCCGAAAATCGTGTCGTCGCCTACGCCGCCGTAAAGGCTGTCGTCTCCCGCCATGCCGTCAATAAGATCATTGCCCGCGCCACCGTCGAGGATATTGGTGAAGTCGTTAGGACCGCCAGTCAGCAACTCGCCGTCAAACCCCGTCAGGGTGTCGTCAAAGGCAGTGCCGATGATCCCGTCAATCCCCGTGCCGGTGTCGCCGGTCGCGTCGCCCCCCGAAAAGCTGCCGGTATCCAGATTGATATCCACGCCCGCGTCCGAGTCGGCGTAATCCACGATATCAAGGCCGGCACGGCCGTTGATTGTGTCAGCACCAGGCCCGCCGACGATCGTATCGGCGCCGTCGCCCGCCTCGATGGAATCATCATTATTGCCAGCGAGGTTGTCATTGTTGTCGATCCGGTCGCCATCGGGATCGCCCGTGTAGTTTACGTCGATCAGATCATCGCCTGCCGTGCCCTCGACAACATAATCCAGAACGTCCAGATCATAGCGGTCGGCAGTCATGTTGTATACGGTGTCGCCATTGGCTGGGTTGGCCGTGCCCAAAGTCAGCGATTCGATGGGCTTTGCTTCCAGCACGTCCGAATACGCGTTGGGGCCGCTGGACGGCGGCAGCAGGTACAGATTGCCGTCGGTGTCCTGCATCACGATGGCATCGACAAAGGCTGTCGTGCCGTCGGTGTAGGTGATTTGTGATCCGGTGTAGATCATCGTCGCGTCATGCGTCAGCGTAACACCGTCGATGACGAATTGTTCGTTGGCCGCACTATTGTCCGAGTCGTAGGAGATCGCACTGGACCCGCCGGTGTACAAACTTGTCGCATCCGGCGACAAAGTGCGCAGGTCACTGGCCAGTGGCGTGCTCGAGCCGCCAAAAACCAATCCTTCCAGCGCCTGGTGGTTTTCCGAGATTATATTGCCCTCGACCGTGTCGATTTCAGGGGCAACGCCGAGGGAGAAGAGATCAAACGTCGTGGGCATGGTCAGGATACTCGGTGATTTTCAGCGTGCGGTTCGGCTGATGAGGCAGGGATCGATGGCAAAAGCCTTCAGGCGAATAGAGGCAAAGGGCGCCATGAAGCGGTGAGCGGACCGAAACGGTGCGCGTGCGAATGTCGGCTCTGTTTGAAATCAAAATGTCGGTCGCCAACACACACACACCCTATTCAATACATTACACGCCTCGGCAGTGTTCCGCCCGGTCCACGCCGAAGCCTCACGGGACAAACCTTGCGAGGCTGTGGCTAACTGGAAATTGCGACCGCAAGTTGATCGCACTTGGGTATTTTTGGGTTTTTAAAATGTCTGGCGTTCAACTGGCCGCCATTCCGGCAGCCGGGAAGTCATCGCCGCGCGTTGTCGACCATCGCGGAAAGCTGCGCCATTTCCGATGGAAACGACGATCGAGAGTGTCCGGCCCCGTGCTGCGACAAAACCAAGCTCGGCCAAATGAGCGCGCAACATATTGATCCGCATGGTTCCCCGATCATGTTCCAGGGCGTGGCGTCCTGATCAGACCAGGGCCTTTACTCGGTTTCAATCCTGCATCGCGCTTTGGGGGAAAACGAAAAAAGCCACCCCGAAGGGTGGCTTTCTCGTGCAATCTGCAGGTCCGCTTAGCCCTGGCGGGCTTTGAACCGGCGCTGCGTCTTGTTTATGACGTAAACGCGGCCCTTACGGCGCACAACGCGGCAGTCGCGATGGCGGTTCTTCAGCGAACGAAGCGAGTTCTTGACCTTCATCGGTCTCTCCTCTTATCGCGGCGCGCGAGCGCCTTAGTGGTTGCGGATGCCCCGGCCCAAGGACCGAGACGGCGAATTCAATGGTGGGCGATACTAGGTTCGAACTAGTGACCCCTTCGATGTCAACGAAGTGCTCTACCACTGAGCTAATCGCCCTTTGACCCTTTGCGATTCGGGCGCCCCAAATAAAAGGGGCGCGTCAAGCCGCGCCGGTGGAGCGGTCTATAAAAGGAGTCGGAACCGGGATCAAGGGCTTTTGGTCATAGAAAAAATCGGTCTATGTTGAGGCATCCGGGAGAGCACATGCCAAAAGTCGCGTATCACCTTGACGAGCCAGAAGCCCACACGTCGCGTGTGGTGTTTGCTTCGCCGCATTCCGGGCGGGACTATAGCTGGCAATTCCTGCGCTACACGACATTGGACGAGGTGACGATCCGATCGTCAGAGGACGCCTTTGTCGATCGCCTCTTCGACTGTGCGCCGCAATTTGGCGCCCCGTTCATCAAGGCTGGTGCGCCGCGGGCCTATATTGACCTCAACCGCTCGGTCGAAGAACTGGATCCGGCGTTGATCGAAGGCGTGTGCCGCCAGACCCACAACCCCCGCATCGCGTCAGGCCTGGGTGTGGTCCCGCGCGTCGTGGCGAATGGCCGCCCGATCTATCGCGGTAAACTGCCGCTGGCCGAGGCGGAGCTGCGGATCGCGCAATACTGGCACCCCTATCATGAGAAGTTGCGCATGTTGATGGGGCAGGCACATGCGCGCTTTGGCGAGGCGATTTTGATCGATTGTCATTCGATGCCGCGCGAGGCGCTGGACGGGATGACCAAATCCATGGCCCGCCGCCCGCAAATCGTGCTGGGTGACCGGTTCGGCGCGTCGGCCAGCCAGACGGTGGTGGACCGGATCGAGGCTGCCTTTGCGGATGCTGGGTTGCTGGTCGCGCGCAACGCGCCCTTTGCCGGAGCCTATATCACGCAAGCCTATGGCCGCCCGTCCAGGCAGCACCACGCTGTCCAGATCGAGATCGACAGATCCCTCTACATGGACGAGCGCGCGGTGCGCCCGAACGCCAACTTCCACAATTTCCGTAAATTGCTGCGCAGCGTCGTCGCCGAGATCGCGGCAACGGGACAAGCGGATGACACGCCTCTGGCCGCCGAATAGCCCCGTCAGTCAAAGAGCCGGGCCAGACGGTCTCTCAAGATGGCATCGTCGGACAGGCTCAGGCGCACGGGGAGTGTCAGGACCTTCGTGCGATAGCTTTGCGGCAGGCGCACCGCGTCCTTTTCGGTGGTGACAAGCTGCGAGTTCGCCGCAGCCGCGTCTTTCTCCAGCCGCGCCAGCAGAGCTGTTGTCAGCTTTTGATGATCGTCAAGGGCGCGTGTCTCGACCACCTGAGCCCCCATTTCTTGCAGGGTCAGGAAAAATTTCTCGGGATGGCCGATCCCGGCGAAAGCAAGGCAGCGCAGACCATCCCAATCCATGCCAGTCTGCAAGGGTGCCAGGTGGCCGGTGACATGTGGCAGCGAAACCTGCGTGCCCCAAAGGCGCTCGAACCGCGTTTGTGCCGCTTGCGACCCGATGGACAGAACAATATCCGCCCGCGCCATCGCGGCGGCCACCGGCTCGCGTAGTGGCCCGGCTGGAAGACATCGCCCGTTCCCGAAGCCATGTGCCGCATCGACCACGATCAGGGTCAGATCCTTGGCAAGACCCGGATTTTGCAGCCCATCATCCAGCAGGATTACATCAGCCCCGGCCTGCGCCGCGGCCCTTGCCCCGGCCGCGCGATCCTTGGCCACCCAGACCGGACCGAAGGCCGACAGAAGCAGGGGCTCATCCCCGACCTCGTCTGCGCCGTGGCTGCGGGGATCGACCTGTACCGGACCCGCGTGCGCGCCGCCATAGCCGCGCGAGACGACATGCGCGGTCTTGCCCAGCGCGCCAACCATCTGCATGAGCGCGATCACGGTCGGTGTCTTGCCTGTGCCACCCGCGTTGACATTGCCGACGCAGATCACCGGTATCCCGACGCGCGCAGGTGCGCCCTTGCGCAGCCGTCGTGCCGTTAGCGCCGCGTATACCGCCCCCAGCGGTGTCAGGAGCCGCGCGCGCCAGCCGGGCGTTTCGGGGGGCAGGAACCAGAAAGACGGTAGTCTCACAACTCGGCCTCCATCGCGTCCAGCCATTCGTTGATCTGTGTCAGCATCAGATCGGCCGTTTCCGCACCAGCCGAGACGACGGTCCAGCCGGCATGCGCCATTGCCGCGGCCTGGTCTGGCGCAATCAGATGCGTGACCGCGGCGCTCAACGAATCCACGTCCTTGACGATCCGTGCCGCCCCCGCCGCCACCAGTCGGGAATAGGCATCAAGGTGTCGCCCCACATTCGGACCATAGAGGATTGCCGATCCCAGGGCGGCCGCCATCATCGGAGCCTGGCCACCAATTTTGGCTGTCAGCGATCCACCAAGGAAACACAGTGGCGCAAGCCGGTACCACAGGCCCAATTCACGATCGTCTCCCGCCAGAAGAACCTGCGTGTTCTCGTCCGGCATCTCGCCGTTTTCCCAGCGTGCAAGGCGCAGGCCGACCTCTTGGCAGTGTTCGGCGATGGCCTCTTCGTTTGACGAGGTCGCGGGCACGATCACCAGCAAGAGCCGGTGCGCCAGGCGCGACGCCCGGCGATGCGCGCGCAGAACGGTATCGGTTTCGCCCGGTTCGACCCTGACCGCCAGCCAGACAGGTCGTCCGGCCAGCGCGGCGGTCAATTCCTCGTGCAGGCCGTCGTGGCAGGTCAGCGGAAAAACCTCGGGCTCCAGCGGGGACGTCACGTCGATCCGGTTGCCGGGCACGCCAAGGCGGCGCAGGCTCTGGGTGGCCTGCCTGTCTTGCGCGAAAATGGTGTGAAACAAGCGCAGCGCGCCGCTGGTTGCATCCGGCATGAAGCGCGAAGAGGGTTGCCGCCACGGTGCATCCGCCGCATCGACCAGCAAGAGGTGCGTACCGGATTGGGAGGCCTCGTTTATCAGGGCAGGGCGCAATTCGTTCCCGGCCCAGACCAGAATGTCCGGCTGCCAATGATCCAGAAACCGGCCGATATCACTGAGCGTCTCCGACGGCAAACTGCTGATCTGTTCGCCTGTCGCCTCGGATGGGGATGTCGGCGAAGAATCGCAGGTCAGCAGCAAAGAGAAATCATCGCGCTGATGGCGCAGGCGCTGGATCAGCGTCAGAAGCGTTTCCAAGCGGTCGCGCGTGTCGCAGTGCAGCCACAGGACCGGGCCGGCGGCACGTGCCGTCCTCTGCACTGACTTCGCGGTCAGCCGATCCTGGCCGCGGGCAAACGCCAGGTAGGCCGCCAGGCTGATGGGCCTTCGCGCCAATGGGTCAGTCCTGCGGGTCCGGGTCGGACGTACTGGACTCCATCAATTGCTGTAAATCGCCGACGAAATAGCGCATATGTGCATTGTCCACCGTGCGCTGGGCCTCGGTTTTCCATGCGTCATAGGCCGATTTGCGATCCTGGAAGATCCCGACGACATGCACGTTCTCGGGGTCCTTGAATACGTTTTCCGACGGTTTGACGAGTTCGCCACCGAAAACGATATGCAGGTGCTGGGCCATGAGTGTTCCTCTTGTGCTGCGATGCGGCCAACCTAAGAAGCTCTGTTGGCAGGTCAAGGTGATTGGGGTCCGCCCGCTAGGGCAGAGTTTGCGCGATCAGCCCCTTGATCGCGCGCACGTGCTCCGGTGTGGCGCCGCAGACATCCTGTGTCAGCTCCGTCGCGCGAATCAGCAGATTGTCTTGATCCGTGATCTCGTCGATCAAGCCCCAGGCCAGCGCGTCTTCGGTGGCGATTTTTTGCCCAGCCATCAGGATCATCTTGGCGCGCGACGATCCGACAAGCGTTGCCAAGCGGGCCGGGTCAGAGGGTTGGGGTAAAAAGCCCAGCTTCATGACCGGGTAAAAGACCTTTGTTCCCGGCACCGCGATGCGCAGATCGCACGCCAGAACCATGCCCATCGCACCCCCCGCGACAGTCCCGTTCAGCGCCGCGATGGTGAGTCCCGGATGACGTGCCAGAGCGCCCGAAAGCCGTTCCCACAACGGGCTCTTTGCGAGCCCGGCTTTTGCAGCCTCAAGGTCGGCCCCGGCGGAAAACACCTTGCCCAGGCCGGTCAGCAGGATCGCACGGGCGTCGTACGCGTCCTCGATGCCTGTGCACAGCGCCTCCAGCATGTCGGCGGTCAGCGAGTTGGCCTTGTCCGGGCGGTTGATGGTCAGCCTGCACAGCGTGCCGCCGTTTTCAACGTCGATCACGTCAGGCCAACCTTCTGCCGGATGCTCTCGTCCCGGAGCGAAATTTCCGATCCGGCGAAGCCATCCGCCTCGGGTCCGCACATCCACAGCAGCGCACGGGCCGGCCAGTCGGCCGGGATATGCTCGGACCAATCAAGCTGGCTCACCGGGTTTATGCCGCTGGCCTTTATCTCTTTTTGCATCTGAGTCGCGACGGTGCCCGGCGACAGCCCCATTGCGCGAATGCCCTTTTCGCCCATTTCCTTGTGCAGGCACATGGTCAGCATTGCGGCGCCCGCCTTGGACGCGCAGTAATGCGACCATGCCTCCACCGGGCCATGCGCCGCGCCGGAACTCACGGTCAGAATGGTACCGCCGCCGGCGTGTTGCATCACTGGCAACGCGGCGCGTATTCCGTGGAAAACGCCCTTGAGATTGATGTCGATCGCCTGCCCCCAGGCTTCGGGATCGACCTCCTCTATTCGCGAGATCGGGTCGATCACGCCCGCGTTGTTGACAAGGATATCAAGCCCGCCAAAGGCCGTTACGCAGTTTTCGACAGCCTGTTCCATTTCCCAGAAGCGGCTAATGTCGCAGGGAATCGCGACGGCGCGGGAGCCGATGTCTCCGGCGAGATCGGCAATGCTGTCAGCCGAGCGCGCAACAAGCGCAACATTGGCGCCGGCGTCCGCGAACGCCCGTGCAGCCTCCGCCCCGATGCCACGGCTGGCCCCGGTGATGAGAGCGGTCTTTCCGGTCAAATCGGTCATGTGACATCCTCCGTTCTGGTCATCTCACTGCTACTGCGGACAGCAGCCAGCGTCCACCCACTTGACCCGGCCGAGCAAGCGTTCGAAGGTATGGATGCAATTTGTGTCAAAGGAAATTCCATGCATCGTCTTGTTCGCGTTTCTTCGGGGGTGGTCCTTGCATTGGGCCTGACGTCCGGCACCGCAATGGCCGAACTGACCGCGCAGCAGGTCTGGACCAGCCTTGAATCCACGTTCAAAGGGTTTGGCTATTCCGTCACCGCCACGGAAATACCCGATGACGACGGGCTGACCGTGTCCGACATCGACCTGCGCTACTCAGGGGCCGAAGATGACAGCCGCATCAGGATCACGATGGACGGGATCGATCTGATCGAGGCCGCAGACGGGTCGGTCCTGATGACCCTGCCCGCTGCCATCCCGATCTCGATCTCTGCGACACCCGAGGGCGATGCACCGGTCACGATGATGCTGGGCTATGGCACGGACGCCATGGAAACAGTCGTTTCCGGCGAACCCGGCAACATGACCTATGCATTTGTTGCGAACCAATTGACAATGTCGCTGATCGACCTGGCGATAGATGGCAAGGAGATCAGCCGCGAGGATGCGCGGTTCGACCTCGTGTTCGATGATGTCACCGGCAAGATTGTCGCCGATACCAGGGACGGGGTGCAGATCGTCCAGGATACGCGAGCCGGCTCGGCCAGTTATGATCTGGCGTTTACGAATCCCGATGGTGGCGAGGCGATGATCCTGGCCGGGGCGATGGAGGCGTTTGCCGCCGAGAGTGACAGCACATTGCCCGAAGGATTCGACTCCAGTGATCCGCAAAGCCTTGCGGCCGGCGGGTTTGCCGCCGACGGGTCCGTGAGCTATGAAGACGGGCAGTCGCAATTCGCCTTCACCGAAGATAACGGAACAACCGCGGGGACGACCGGCAGCGCTTCGGTCGCGCTGGATTTCTCGATGGACGACACCGCGTTGTCCTACAGCCTTGGCGCGACCGGGCAAACGGTCTCGATGTCGGGTCCGGAGATGCCTGTGCCATTGGATTTCAAGATGGCGGAAACCGCGCTGAACCTTACTGCCCCGATCGCCGAGGCGGACACGCCGCAGGATATGGCGATGGGTATTGCGCTCCGCGGGTTCGAATTATCGGATGTCATCTGGAACATCATCGATCCAGAGACGATCCTGCCGCGCGACGCTGCCACCATCGCGCTTGACCTGACCGGAAAGGTCACGCCCGGCGTCAACCTGTTTGATCCCGAAGCCATGGCTCGGGTCGAGGAAACCCGGGTGGCACCGGGGGAATTGAACGCGCTGACGCTCAACGATCTCACCGTCGAGCTTGCCGGCGCCACAATGGGCGGGACCGGATCATTCACCTTCGATAACGAGGATATGGAGACCTTTGGAGGTTTTCCGCGCCCGACAGGATCCGTGGAACTGACGTTTGACGGGGTGAACGCGCTGATCGACAAGCTGATTTCGATGGGTCTTGTCACCGAGGAAGACGCTATGGGCGCGCGCATGATGATGAGCATGTTCGCTGTGCCGGGTGACGGGGAGGACAGCCTCAAATCGTCGCTCACGATCAACGAACAGGGGCATGTCCTCGCGAACGGAATGCGAATCCAGTAGCGGCGTCAAGCAGGGCGTCAGCCCGCCATCAGGTCCGGCAGGTCGCCGTTCAATCCGGCCGCCTCTCGGATGAAGGTCCGTCGCGCAGCGGGCATGGTGTTGATCGCCGCCATGCCCAGATCGCGACCTGCCCGCAGGATCGGGTTGTCGCTTGAAAACAGGCGGTTGAACAAGTCCGTTGCAGTCAGAAGCGTTGCCGTGTCGAACCTGCGCCATTGCTCGTAGCGGGCCAGGACCTGCGGGCTTGCAAAATCCTCGCCGCGCCGCACCGCGTGGCCGATCACATGCGCCAGGGCTGCGACATCGCGCAGACCGGCGTTCAAGCCTTGGCCTGCGATCGGGTGCATCCCGTGCGCCGCGTCACCCACCAGCGCGACCCTGTCCGCGACAAAGCGGTTCGCCACGGTCAGCCCCAGCGGATAGGTGAACCGTGCGCCTGCAAGTGAAATCTCGCCCAGGAAATCGCCGAAACGCGGGCGCAGCACGGTCAGGTAATCCGCGTCCGACAGCGCATTGATCTCTTGCGCCAGACCCGTGCGCTCGCTCCAGACAATCGAGGAGCGGTTGCCGGTGAGCGGCAGGATTGCCAACGGCCCGGCGGGAAGGAAAAGCTGATGCGCGACCCCGCCATGCGGCTTTTCATGCCCGATCGCGCAGACCAGCGCGGTCTGCGGATAATCCCATTCGGTGCGGCGCACGCCGGCGCGCTGACCGGTGCCGCTTTGGCGTCCATCGGCGCCCACGATCAACCGCCCGGATACCACTTCGCCCGACGCCAGTGTCACTGACGCGCCCGAGGCCGTGACCGTCTGATCCACCACCGAGTCCCCGGCCAGATGCGTCACCAAAGGCTCTGCCGCCATCGCCTCGAGCAGCGCGCGCCGCAGATATCGGTCTTCGAGCATATGGCCCATCGGGCCTTCTTCGATCTCCGCGCTGTCAAAGTGCAGACCCAGAAACACCTCGGCATCGCCTGCGCGCCCGTCGCTGACCTTGATCTCGGTCATCGGCTGCGCATCGGCTTTCAACCCGTCCCACAGCCCCAGCGCTGTGAGCATTCGGACAGAGGCGAGGGCAAGCGCATAGGAGCGTCCATCGAAATTGTCACTGCGCCGGGCACCTTCGGGGCGGGCGTCGATGACGGTGCTGCGAAGGCCCGACCGGGCCGCCGCCAGGGCCAGCATGGGACCATTCAGGCCGCCGCCGACGATAAGGATATCGGATCTCGTGTTCATATCCCGAGATATGGAGGCGCAGGCGGGATTGTCCATGCGCTTCTCTGCCGCTACCGTCGCGCCAAATGACAGGGCAGGGGAGACAAGCATGACCGACTGGCAGGATATGACGGCCGCCGATCTTGGACGCGGCATTGACGCAGGAGAGATCGATCCGGTCGCGTTGACCCGAACCTACCTCGATGCCATCGACGCGCATGAACATCGCGACCGCATCTACGCCCGCCTGACCCCTGAACGCGCTTTGGCCGAGGCCGAGGCTGCGCGGGAGCGGGCGCGTTTGAACCTGCGCCGCTCGCCGCTGGACGGTGTTCCGATCAGTTGGAAAGACCTGTTCGATACCGCTGGCGTGGTGACAGAAGCCGGATCCAAACTGCTGGACGGGCGGACACCCGACACCGATGCCGAGGTTCTGCAAGCCGCCACCCACCGGGGGCTGGTGTGCCTTGGCAAGACGCATCTGAGCGAGCTGGCGTTTTCCGGTCTGGGCCTGAACCCCAGAACCGCCACATCCCCCAACATCCACGACCCCGACAACGCGCCGGGCGGGTCGTCATCGGGGGCGGCCGCCTCGGTCGCGTTCGGTCTTGCCCCCGCTGCCATCGGGTCGGACACGGGCGGGTCGGTCCGTGTCCCCTCCGCGTGGAACGACCTTGTGGGCCTCAAGACCACCGCCGGAGTGCTCAGCCTCAAGGGCGCGGTGCCGTTGGCCGCGAACTTCGACACCGTTGGTCCCTTGGGCAAATCGGTCGAGGATGCCGCCCTGCTGTTTGCCATCATGAAGGGCGAAAACCCCATCGACATGATGCCCGGCAATCTCAAGGGACGGCGGTTCGCGCGTCTGACCACCACGGCGCTGGAGGATCTGCGCGACGACCCGCGCAGTGGCTTTGATCACGCGGTTCAGCGTTTCAAGGAGGCCGGGGCCGAGATCGTCGACATTGCCGTGCCCGAACTCGAGACCGCGATGGCGCTGTCGGCGATCCTTTACAGCGCCGAAGCCTACGGCACCTGGAAAGACGTGATCGAGGCCAATCCGGACGCGATGTTCGCCGAGATCCTTGCGCGGTTCCGATCCGGCAAGGCGTTTTCCGCCGCCGATTACGTGGCCGCCTGGCACACTCTGGAACGCTGTCGGACGACCTATCTTCAGGCCACAGCCGGATTCGACGCGGTGCTCTGCCCGACATGCCCGATCACGCCGCCGAACGTGGACCGTTTGATGACCGACAGTGACTATTACGTCACAGAAAATCTGCTGACCCTGCGCAACACACGCATCGGTAACCTGATGGGGGTCTGTGCCCTGACCCTACGCACCGGCACGCCGTCATGCGGGGTGTCACTGATGGCGCAACCCTTTGATGAACGACGGTTGTTGCGACTTGGGCTGGCGGCGGAACGGGCATTGGCCTGAAAGCCACAACAGGCTGACCGTCACGCTCTTTTTCTGGACGCCGCCGCCCCGCCTATGTAATTTGCCCCCAAAGAGGGCGCTGACGACCCTTGATCAGAGGCAGTATTGGCATGTTTCCCGACCGGTTTTCAAACCTTCCGGCCTATGCGTTTCCGCGTCTGCGCGCCCTGTTGGACGTGCATGAACCGGGTGGGCCGGTGATTCACATGTCGATCGGAGAGCCGAAACACGCCTTTCCGGCGTGGATCTCCGAGATCCTCATGCAGAACATGGCCGGGTTCAACAAGTACCCGCCCAACGAAGGCACGCCCGAACTGCGCGGCGCAATCCGCGACTGGGTGCAGCGGCGCTATGGTGTCGTCCTTGATGCCGACGCGCAGATCATGGCGCTGAATGGCACGCGCGAGGGGCTCTACAACGTTGGCATGGCGCTGTGTCCAGAAACCAAGAACGGGGCCCAGCCCGTGGTTCTGATGCCGAACCCGTTCTACCAGGTCTACCTGATCTCGGCGATTTCGGTCGCGGCGGAGCCGGTGTTCGTCAACGCGACCGAAGCGACGGGCCATCTGCCGGATTTCGAGGGCCTGTCCGATGACGTCCTGAACCGCACCGCGCTGGCCTATGTCTGTTCACCCGCCAATCCGCAGGGCGCCGTGGCCGACCGGGACTATTGGGAACGGCTGATCGCGCTGGCGGAAAAGCACGATTTCCGGATTCTCGCCGACGAGTGCTACTCCGAGATCTACCGCGACATGCCGCCCGTGGGCGCTTTGCAGGTGGTGCAGGAGATGGGGGCCGATCCCGAACGCGTGCTGATCTTCCATTCGCTGTCCAAACGCTCCAACCTGCCGGGTCTGCGGTCGGGCTTCGTGGCGGGTGGTCCCGAATCGATCCGGCGCCTCCAGCAATTGCGCAACTATTCAGGCGCACCTCTGCCCCTGCCGCTTCAGGCCGTGGCCGAGGCGGTGTGGAGGGACGAGACGCATGTCGAAGAAAACCGCGCGCTTTATGCCGAGAAATACGCGCTGGCCGACCGCATCTTCGGCAATGTGCCGGGCTACCGGTCACCGCAGGCGGGGTTCTTCCTGTGGTTGCCGGTGGATGACGGTGAAGCGGCGGCTTTGAAGCTTTGGCAGGAAACCGGCGTTCGGGTTCTGCCCGGTGCCTACCTGTCGCGCGACACCGAGACCGGCAATCCCGGCACGCAGTATATCCGGGTCGCCATGGTGGCCCCGAAAGACGAAACCGAAAGCGGCCTGACGAAGATCAGGGACTGCCTGTATGGCAGCAAAGACCAATAAAGAGGCAAAGGATGGCATATCAGGCGCGGGGGCGTGACCCCCTCTTTGACAGCAACATGCAGGCTGCGATCGAAAAACGTGGCAAGGAACTGGGTGGCTTCTTGCTCATGGCGCTGGGCGCATTGGCGGCCTCGATGATCTGGTCCTATTCGCCTGCCGACCCGAGCTGGCTGTCCGCCACCGATGCCCCGGTGCAAAACTGGCTTGGTCGTGCCGGAGCGTCGGTCGCGGCCCCCTTGTTCATGATTGTCGGCTGGGCCAGCTGGGGTCTTGCGCTGGTCCTTCTGGTCTGGGGCGCCCGTCTTGCCCTGCACAAGGGCGAAAACCGCGCGCTGACCTGCCTGATCTTCGCGCCGATCTGGGTGGCCCTGGCGGCTGTCTATGCCGCGGGTGTCCCTGAAACCACCGCCTGGACCCACAGCTTTGGTCTTGGTGGTCTGTTCGGCGACATGATGATGGGTGCGATCCTGACGATCCTGCCTTTGGGCACGACATTCGCGCTCAAGCTGATGATGTTGCTTCTGGGCGGTCTGGTTCTGATCATGGGCGCCTTCGTGCTTGGCTTTACCAAGGCTGAACTGTCCCGCATGGCCCGTTTTCTCGTGGTTGGTGTGATCATGGTTTACGCCACGCTGCTGTCGCTTCTGGGCAAAGGTGCATCCGGTGCGATTTCTGCCGCGCGCGACATGCAGGCGCGCAACGCCGACCGCCGCGCCCAGCGGGCGCAGGACGAGGCCGATGCCGCAGAGTGGGCCGCAGCGCAGTCCGCCGAACCCCGTGTCACCCGCGTCGCTGCGCCATCGCCGCAAACGGTCGATCCGCAGCCTGATACCCCCCATCCCGTGGTGCAGATGCCGCAAAAAACAGGCATCCTGTCCAAGATGCCATCGCTCATGCGCCGCGCCGATCCGCAGCCAGAGCTGGTCGAGACGTGGCCTACAGGGGATTTGCCGGAAACGCTGCCGGGTGACGACCGTGTGCGCGCCAAGATTGCCGATGCGATCAAGTCCCGCGTGCGCAGCAACCCGTCTGTGACCTCCGCCGTCGCCGCCTCGTTGACCAAAGGACGTGGCCGCGGCCCGGACCCGCTGATCTTCAAGCCGAATCCCGACTTGCCGCCAGAGCCGCCCGTGACAGCACGTCCTGAACCGGCGATGCGCGCCGAGCCGCCTGTCACCGCGGGCACTTATGCGCCGCAGGCTGCCTATGCAGGCGCGCCGGACGAGAATACCCTGGACGATATGACCGATTGGGACGATTACGGCGATGCCGCCCCCGAACCGCAGGCCGCCCCGTCGATCCCGCGCCCACCCGCGCCCGACCCGGACGCCCGCAAGGTTGTCCAACAGCCACAGCGCAAACCGGTTCAGCCCTCCAGGCGTGCAAAGGCCGAGGCTCAGCCGAGCCTGCAATTCGAAGACACCCAGACAGATTATGAATTGCCGCCGCTTGGTCTCTTGATGGACCCCTCCACGATCGAACGCCACCACCTCAGCGACGAGGCGCTGGAAGAGAACGCGCGCATGCTGGAAACGGTGCTTGATGACTACGGCGTAAAGGGCGAGATCGTGAGCGTTCGCCCCGGCCCGGTTGTCACCATGTACGAGCTGGAACCCGCGCCGGGTCTCAAGGCGTCCCGCGTGATCGGGCTCGCCGATGACATCGCCCGGTCGATGTCCGCGCTGTCTGCACGCGTGTCCACCGTGCCCGGTCGCAGCGTGATCGGGATCGAACTGCCCAATGAAAACCGCGAGATGGTGTCCTTCCGGGAAATTCTGTCCACGCGCGATTACGGAGACGGAACACAAAAGCTTCCGCTCGCGCTGGGCAAGGACATAGGTGGCGACCCGATTGTCGCAAACCTTGCCAAGATGCCTCATCTGCTGATCGCAGGCACCACCGGCTCGGGGAAATCGGTCGCGATCAACACCATGATCCTGTCGTTGCTCTACAAGCTCAGCCCACAGGATCTGCGCCTTGTCATGATCGACCCCAAGATGCTGGAACTCAGCGTCTATGATGGCATCCCGCATCTGCTTTCTCCCGTGGTCACCGACCCCAAGAAAGCGGTTGTCGCCCTCAAGTGGGTCGTGGGCGAGATGGAAGACCGCTACCGCAAGATGTCCAAGATGGGCGTGCGCAATATCGACGGCTACAACAGCCGCGTGGCGGACGCGCTGAGCAAGAACGAAATGTTCGAACGCACCGTGCAGACCGGTTTTGACGACGAAACCGGCGAGCCGATCTTCGAGACCGAGGAAATCCAGCCGGTCAAAATGCCCTATATCGTCGTCATCGTGGACGAGATGGCCGATCTGATGATGGTCGCGGGCAAGGAGATCGAAGCCTGCATACAGCGGCTGGCGCAGATGGCGCGGGCGAGCGGAATTCACCTGATCATGGCCACGCAGCGCCCCTCCGTCGATGTCATCACCGGCACGATCAAGGCGAACTTCCCGACGCGGATTTCCTTCCAGGTGACGTCGAAGATCGACAGCCGCACCATCCTTGGCGAAATGGGCGCCGAGCAATTGCTGGGGCAGGGCGACATGCTCTATATGGCCGGCGGAGCCCGGATCACCCGGTGCCACGGGCCTTTCGTGTCGGACGAAGAGGTCGAAGAGATCGTCACCCACCTCAAGGCTTACGGCCCGCCGGAATATGTCAACGGCGTTGTACAAGGCCCCGAGGACGAAAAAGCCGACAACATCGACGCTGTACTTGGCCTGAATACCGGCGGGAACACCGATGGCGAAGACGCGCTTTACGATCAGGCCGTGGGCATCGTTGTGCGCGACCGCAAATGTTCCACCTCCTATATCCAGCGCAAGCTGGCAATCGGCTACAACAAGGCCGCCCGACTGGTCGAGCAGATGGAGGAAGAAGGGGTGGTTTCGGCTGCCAATCATGTCGGAAAACGCGAGATCCTGGTGCCAGAGCAGTAAGGACCTGCCGATCCGGTCACAAAAACGGGCGCTGCTATCGCATAACAGCGCCCGGTTCGCCATATAAGGTCCAACGCGTTTCGAGCAGACAGGACCAAACCCTATGCGATTCCCTTTCATCGGCCTGGTGACCATGCTTGCATGGATGTTGGCACTGCCCGCGCAGGCCCAGCAGCTCTCCCTTGGGGCGCTGTCCAATTATCTCAACCAACTGACCAGCGCCGAAGGCAGCTTCACCCAAATAAACGCCGACGACACGATTTCGACCGGCACGCTTTATTTGCGCCGCCCCGGCACGGTGCGCTTCGAATACAACCCACCGGAACAGGCGCTTGTGATGGCCAACAACGGCACGGTGGTGGTCTTCGACCGCAAGCTGAACAGCGAGCCGAACACATACCCGCTCAACCGAACCCCGCTGGGGCTGATCCTCGCCCGCAACGTCGACCTGACCCGCGCCAACATGGTGGTGGCCCACGGTTATGACGGCACTGCCACGACGGTGACCGCGCAGGACCCGGAGAACCCGGAATACGGCAGCATCGAGCTCAAGTTCACCAACGACCCGGTCGAGCTGCGCCAGTGGGTCATCACCGACGATGGCGGCAGCCAAACCACGGTTGTCCTGGGCGCGCTTGAGCGCAAGCAACTGGCGGACCGTCTGTTCAACATCGAGATGGAGCGCCGGGCATCCCGCTGATCCGGCGTCGCTTGCGGCCTGTCTCACGCGGCGATGGGCACGGTCCGGCGCCGGTGTTGCGCAGACCGTCCGCCCCTTGTTGCCATTGGTGCGACTGCATATCTCAATGGGACACTTACAGGAGACCCATCATGCAGTTCCAGCTGAACACCGACAGCCACATTCAGGGCGATGAGCGCCTGGCCGAGATTGCCGAGACCACCGTGAGCGGCGCCTTGGGGCATCTGACCGACCGGCTCTCGCGGGTGGAGGTGCACCTCGTTGATGTCAACGGGGCAAAGGGCGGTGCGGATGATATCCAATGCACGGTCGAAGCACGTCCCGAGGGGATGCAGCCGCAGACTGTCACGCATGCCGATGCCGATGTCGACGCGTCGCTGCGGGGGGCCGGCAAAAAGATGCGGGCGCTGCTGGAAAGCGAGTTCGGCAAGCTCGACAAACGCCGCTAGGCGGAACGGAGGCTGCCCCTGTCTGTCAGGCAGGGCTTGCCCCGAGGCCATGACAGGTTAACGAAAGCTTAAAGGGTCAGAAGCGCTCACCCATTGTTTCGCGCGCGAAACAATGGGTCCGCAACGGACTTACCTGCGCACGTTGCAGGTGGCGAGTTGGCCTTGGTATCTCCGGGCGCGTGATGCGATCTCGTCAGAGACACGCAGGAGCCATGATTTGCCGTTGTATGTTCCACGGGAAAATCCGGTGCGGCCTTCGTGATAGGCGAGGTACTGACTGCGCGCATCGTAGAGTGAAATGCCAAGGCTGCGGTTCGATCCGGCCATGTACCAGCCCATGAAATCCGCAGCATCGCGAATATTGTTGCGCCGTGCGCGGAAGGCGCGTTGATCTTCTTGGTACTCTTCCCACGTCCCGTTCAGCGCCTGGCTATAGCCGAAGGCCGAGCTTTGCCGCCCGACCGGGATGACTCCGAGCTTGTACTGGAACGGCGTCCGCGCGTCCGACTTGAACTTGCTTTCCTGGTACATTGCCGCCATCTGAACATGCACCGGCACGCCCCATTTGCGCTCCGCGGCGCGAAACGCCCTCAAGTAGCCGGGGCGCTGCTTCAGGATCGAACAGGCATTGTCCAGGTCACGCGGCGCCGATGTGCCGCCGCCGCCACCACAGGAGGCCGCAAGCAAGACAATCACCAAGGCGCGAAAGAATCTGCTCATGGGCCTCTCGCATATTTATCGAAGACGGTTGCTCCGTCTTTCGGATTGAGCGATCTATACCGCATTCCGAGGATCGAGGAAATCACATTTCCTCGGGCCGGCAAGTTCCTGTTTTTCCATGAAAAACCGATGTGTCCCCATGTTGCACAGACTGTTTCTCTGAAAATTGCCTCACCAATTGGACAATTTGTCGAAAATCGGGCAAGTAGGGGGCAACGGATGGGACACATGATCAGACAACGCGCAAAATACAACATCGGCCAGGTCGTTCGTCATCGCCGCCACCCCTTCCGGGGCGTGGTTTTTGACGTCGATCCGGAATTCAACAATACCGAAGAGTGGTACGAAGCGATCCCCGAGGACAGCCGACCGGCCAAGAAACAGCCGTTCTATCATCTGCTGGCCGAGAACGATCAAAGCTTTTACGTGGCCTACGTTTCGGAACAGAACCTCATCGCCGATTACTCAGGCGAACCCGTTGAACACCCCGATGTGCCGGACCTGTTCGGCACCTTCGAGGATGGCAGCTACGAGCTGCATTTCCAGTACAACTGACTCTCTTCTCTCCTAGTTTGCCACGAACCTAATGAGTGCCGGGCTCCCGAAAGGGGGCCCTTTTACTTTTTGGGCAACAGGGAAACGAAGCGGTCTAATTGCGAGTCGGCGATCGACCAGTCACAGACCAGCCGCCCGCGCAGCATGGCTTCGGCGTCGCCTGTCTCCAGCGATCCGCCGGACAGGGCATATGTGGCCCCGGCCGCCTTCAGAGTCTGGTGCAGCGCGCGGGGGGCTTCGAAGAAGATCATGTTGGCGGTCACGTCATTGACGATCTGCACCTGCGGGCAGCCGTCCATACCGGCCAGAAGATGCGCTGCCTTGGCATTGGCGCGGCGTGCCATATCCAGCCAGAGATCGTTGCGCAAATAGCCCGCCATTTGCGCCGAAAGGTAGCGATGCTTGGAGAACAGATGCCCGCCGCGCTTGCGCCGCAGTTCGAATTCCCACGCTTTGGCCGGATCGAAAAAGATCACGGCTTCGACCCCCATGAGCCCGTTCTTGGTCCCGCCGAACACTGCCACGTCGACGCCCAGTTTCCATGTCATCTCGGCGGGCGTACACTCAAGCGCGACAATCGCGTTGGCAAAGCGCGCGCCGTCCAGATGGATCGGCAGATCATACGAGGCGGCCACTTTGCAGAGCGCTTTCAGCGCGTCCAGCGTATAGACATTCCCCATTTCCGTCACTTGCGTGATCGATACCGCGCCGCGGCGGGGGCCATGCACGCCGCGATTGCCCTGGCTTTCGATGGCACGGGCCAGCGTGTCGGGTGTCATCCGGTCCGGGCCGTCCACAAGTGTCAGCTTGGCGCCGCCAGTGTAGAATTCCGGTGCGTTGCACTCGTCTTCTTCGATATGCGCCACCGGGGTGCAGAAGATCGTGTCGAAGGGCTCGGTCAAGGTGGCCAGCGCCAACGCGTTCGCGGCGGTGCCGGTCGAGACAAGGTAGACGGCAGCCTCCGGCGCTTCGAACAGGTCGCGGAGGCGTTGGCGCACCTCGTCCATCATCGGGTCCGCCCCATAGCCCATGACATGGCCTGCGTTGGCCTCGGCCAGCGTGTCCAAGACGGCTTGCGGCACTGGACCGCTGTTGTCGGAGGCGAAAAACATCAGGTTGGCTCCTCGATGATGTGATCTTCCCAGTCGTCCTCGTGCACCTCGAATTCCGGCACGGTTGCGTTCCGCATCGAAACGCCCGCGCTGTGAACGGTGTCGGGGGTGCCCGAAATCAGCGGGTGCCAGTCGTAAAGCGGCTTGCCCTCCCACAACAGGCGATAGGCGCAGGTCTGCGGCATCCAATATGCGTGACTGTCGATATTCGACGGCTTGAGCACGATGCATTCCGGCACGAACTGGTGCCGGATGTCATATTGCGCGCAGCGGCAGGTGCTGTCGTCGAACAGGCGGCAGGCGACGCAGGTCAACTCCACATGGCCCGTCTCTTCGTCCTCCAGTTTGTTGAGACAGCATTTGCCGCAGCCATCACACAGCGCCTCCCATTCCTTCGGGCCAAGGTCGGTGAGCGCCTTGTGCTCCCAGAACCTGGGCGCAAGTTCGCTGCGGTCGATCGGATCATCGCTCATAGCGCGGTCAGAACCGTGCGGGCTTTGGCACAGTCGGCCTCCATCTGCACAACAAGGGCGTCAATGCTGTCGAATTTTTCTTCGGGGCGCAGGAAATCCACCAGCGCGACCGACACTGTCGCGCCGTAAAGATCGCCGGTGAAATCGAAAAGGAAGGTTTCCAGGTTGGCCCGGTTTTCCCCGAACATCGGCCGGACCCCGATCGAGGCGGCACCAAGATAGGATCCGGCATGCGGACCATCCAGAACATCGACCAGCACCGCGTACACGCCAAGCTTGGGCGGGTGCAATCCGTCGATGGACATGTTGGCGGTCGGGTATCCAAGGTCCCGGCCGCGCTGTTCGCCGGTAATCACGGGACCCTCGATCCGGTGCCAGTGGCCCAGCATCTCGGCGGCCACGCGGGGGTTGCCGTCGGACAGCGCGGTGCGGATTGCCGTCGAGGACACGGCGCCAGAGGAGGCGGTCACAAGCTCGGCCACGGTGACGCCGAACCCTAGTTTCTTGCCCGAGGCGATGAGGGTGTCGACAGTCCCGGCCCGCGCCTTTCCAAAACAGAAATCTGCGCCGACCACGACATGCCGCAGGCCGAGCCCATCTGCGATGACCTTCCTGGAGAATGCGTCCGGGCTGAGCTCTGCCAAGTGCAGGTTGAAGTTGAGTTCATACAGAATTTCGACCCCGAGCTTGTTCAGTCGCGTTGCGCGGGCCTCGGCGCTCATCAGGCGGAAGGGCGGGGCGTCAGGCCTGAAATATTCGCGCGGATGCGGTTCGAATGTCAGGATGCCGAGCGGCGCGTCCGGCACTGCGTCGCGCGCCTGTTGGATCACCGCCTGATGGCCGGAATGCACGCCGTCGAAATTGCCAATGGCGACAGTTGCGCCCTTGTCCCCGTCAGAGACGAATTGGTAATCCCGTACGATTTTCATAGTCCGAGCACTAGCCGGGGCTTCGTGGCGTTGCAATCCCCGCACCGTGGCGGTCGGGGCGATTTTCCGGGAGTGGACCACTGCGGATGCGTCAACGCCTCCGCGCCGGTGGCGAGATCAGTCGAATTTACGCGACGGCGCGAGTACCTTGGCCTCGCCCATGAGGACTTTCTTGCCATCGACAGAGCAATGACAGTCCAGCGTCACGCGGCGTTTCGCGATGTCGATATCGATCACCCTGACCTCGGCATAGACCATGTCGCCGGGACGGACCGGAGCGAGAAACTTTAGCGTTTGACCCATATAGACGGTGCCATGACCGGGAAGCTGTTCCCCGATCACCGCCGAGATCAGACCAGCGGTCAGCATCCCGTGCGCGATACGTCCTTCGAAGATCGTATCCTGTGCGTAGTCTTCGTCGAGATGGACCGGGTTCCGGTCGGTCGAGATTTGCGCGAACATCTCGATGTCCCGATCCGTCACCTCTTTGCGCAGGTGGCGGGACATGCCCATTTCGATATCTTCAATGCAGATCGTTCCGCGTGGCAGGTTATCCAACATTTCGCTCTCCGCTCTTCGGCGACGGGGTAATAAAAAACAAGTCCAGCACTATGTGGTGAAACTTTCTTACTTCGCGGCCGCAGAAACGCAAGTAAAATCTGCCCTAGCGCAGCTGTCCAATGGTATATGTCGGCGACGCTCTTTCCGTCGACAGATAGGCTTCCAACGCCTCCGGATCGGGTTGGTGCGAAGTTCTGGTCTCGGCCTTGGCCAACCCGCCGGAGATAAACAGCGAATCGATGTCTTCGCCCATTGCACCGCTGATGTCGGTTTGTATGCCGTCTCCGATTGCCAACATGCACGACGCGTCGGCATCTTTGCCAAGCGACGCAAGACGACGGCGCGCGAGGTCATAGATCGGCGGGTGCGGTTTGCCGAAATACAGACTTTCGCCGCCCATCTCGGTATACAGGGCCGCCAAGGCGCCAGCGCACCATTCGCGGCTGTCGCCACGATCGACCACGATATCCGGGTTCGCGCAAAGAAGCTTGAGCCCCATCTGCTTGGCATAAAGAAACTGTGGCCGGTTCTCTGCCGGGTCTGCAGTTGGATCGAAGGGGCCGCAGCAGACGATCCCGTCGGCCTTGTCCAATTCGACCCGCTGGATGTTTACCGGCTCGTCGACCAACTCCAACGGAGCAAAGAAGGACTCATCGTGAGGCTCGCCCATGAACCAGACCTTTTCGCCCACCGCGCCTCGAAACATCGCGGCACGGGCGCTGTCGCCGCTGGTGGCGATGGTGTCATATGCGTCTTCCGGAATGCCGAAGCGGACGATCTGTTTGGCAACCTCGTGGCGCGAGCGTGGCGCATTGGTGAGCAGCACCACGGTTCCGCCGCCCTGCCGAAACCCCTTGAGCGCAGCCACCGCTTCGGGAAAGGCGGTCACGCCATCATGCACGCAGCCCCAAAGATCGACGAGCAGCACGTCGTAGCGGTTGGCGATATCGGCGAGCGAATCGATGATCTGGGTCATTTTGTGTCTTTCCGGAAATTTGATCGTCAGGTCACATGAAAAAGGGGATGCCGTCCAGCACCCCCTTTGGAAAACGCGCACTCTTCGGGTCGGGTCACACCGCGAGGTTGGGGATGATCTGCTTTTTTCGGCTGACGACGCCGGGCAAGACAACAGTGTCGTCGGACACGGTGGCGCCAAAGCTCTTTTCCGCGGTGGTTTTCACAAGGGCGTTGGGGACCAGCAGAGTCGCTTCCTCGTTCAGGATGTCGACGACAAAGAGCAGCACCTGATCGACGCCATCTTCGGATGCCACGTCCTGCATGGTGGACATGAGGCTGTCTTTGCGGGCGAGGACGGTTGCGGGCGCTGTGGTCTCGAGTACCGAAACGCGGAATTTCGTGTCCCCGACGGTGTATTCCTTGCTGTCCATGCGCAGCAATTCGGCGTCGGAGAAGGCGGAGACGTCGGATTTCGCGGCGAACATCCTGGCCGCGTAATCGGGGATCGACACGCCCAGGTCCTCTGCGAGCGAATGGGCGATGGCGGTGTCTTCCTGAGTTGTCGTCGGCGAGCGGAACTCCAGCGTGTCACTGAGGATGCAGGACAGCATCGCGCCCTTGATGCCGGTCGGAGCCTGGGCCAGATCATTGCCGATCATTTTCCACATGATCGTGGCGGTGCAGGCGACCGGTTCGATGCGGATGTCGATTGGCCCTTTTGTCTCCAGCCCGCCGACAAGCTTGTGGTGATCGATGATCGCGCGGATATCGGCGCTGTTGATCTGCGAGGGCAGTTCGGCGGGGTTGTTGGTATCGACCACGACCACCGGCTGATCTGCCGACACGTCCGAGATGATCTCGGGTTTGTCCAGCTTCCAGTGATCGAGCATGAACGCAGCCTCGGTGTTGGGCTCGCCCAGAAGGATCGGCTTGGCGTCTTCGCCCTTGATCTGGTTGAGGTACCACGCCCAGATGATCGGGCTGCCGGTGCTGTCGGTGTCGGGGGATTTATGTCCGAAAACAAGGGTGGTCATGTGGGGCCTCTGCTCTGCCTAACGTGAAGTCGCGCGCCTTATAGGGCGCGCGCTTTGGCTTGTCACCTGTGTCAGATTTGCGTCTAGTTGGCGACCTGTTCGCGCAGGATCGACGCGGTCAGCGAAATCAGGAGATAGATGCCCGAGAAGATCAGCAAGGTCAGCAGCGTGTTCTCGAAGGCGCGCGGGTAGCTTGGGTCCTGTGCCGCCAATGGATAAACGGATGTTGTAAGATACCTCGCCTGGCTATCGGCGTCACGCCTTGCCTGATCCAGACGCTCCAGCGCGGCAGACAGCATCATGTCGCGGGTTGCCAGGTCCGCCTCGGCAAGTTGGATCTGAACCGCGGTTTCGGCCAGCGATCCCGCGCCTGCGGTCTCTTTGGTCATTTCAGAGTTGATCTCCGCCTTGAGCGCGTCAAGCCGACGGATGTCGGCCTCGACCCCTTCAACGCGGCTGCGGTTCGGACGGGCGTTGTCCAAAAGTGCCTGAAGCTGCAGGTTCTTTTCCTGAAGCTGCGTTTCCACCGATTCGATCCGCGCTTGCAGCGCCCCGATCCGCGCCCGGGGATCGAGAACCGAACTTTCCTGTTGCAGGCGGACAAGTCGTTCCTGCGCCTCGCGGCGGGCCGCTTCGGCCTCTTGCAGGCCAAGCTGGGCATCCTTGACGGCATTTTCGCGCTTGCGGGCCGACAGGTTGTCCACGCGTTCCTCGGCATAGCCGATAAGCGCGGTCGAGAAATTCGTGGCCACATCAGGATTGGCTGCAGCGACCTCCATGCGGATCACGCCTTCGGTCGGGTCATATCCGATCTGCACGTATTTCTTGTAGAGCTTGTACATATCCTCTGACGTGGCGTCGGGATCAAGCCGGCGCAACGGATCGAGGTCGGGCTGGGAGAAATGCTCCTTGAAGTTTTCATCCCGGTCGAGTCGCAGCATCGCATCCTTGGAGGTCAGGTAACTTTGCACCGCGATCGCATCCTGGTTGGTGGCGAACTGGGTTCCCGAGAAAAGGCCACCCATCCCGCCGCCTCCGGATTCCGCCTTGAGGATCAGGAATTCCGACTTGGTTGCATACATCGGTGTCGCCACGGTGAAGAAATACCAGCCCGCGATCAGCGTCGGCAGCAAAACAAAGGCAAACAGGCGCGCGAAGAGCATCCGCAAGCGGCGTCTGCGGCGGCGTGCCATGTCTTTCTGGATCACCATGATTTCCTGCGACCGGCGCTCTGCCGGGCTGCGGCTGTCGGTGGCGGGCAGGTTCTTGGTGTCGTCCGTGGTCTGGGGCAGTCCCGGCCGTTTGGCCAAGGGATGGGCCTTGCGCGCGTCTTCGGGCGGCTCTGTCTTGTCCGACTCCTGCTTGCGTTGGGTGGGAGGCATCATCAGGTCGAGCGCGTTCTCCCGCTCGAACGGGTCGATCCCCTTGAGCCGCAGCAGGTAAACCGCCTCTATGTCGGACGCCGGTTCGAGACCGTTCTTCTGGGCAATGCGCCGCGCCATGCGCAACTGGCGACCTGTCAGGCCTTCCTCGCGGATGGCGGCAAGAGCCTTGGCAACACCGCCGTCCTCGGGACGTTTGATGCGGGGTTGCTCGGCCGGTGTCGCGGAGAGCTCGGAACGACCGGGCGCGCCTGCGCCGGCCGCTGCCATCTGGCCACCGCCGCCGGGGGTCGCAGTGCGCTTGATGCGGAACCGTTTAGCCTTGGGTTTCGTAGTCATAGAGCATTTTCGCTTCTTCCAAGGTGTCGAACATGTGCAACTGACCGTCCATGAGAACGCCGGCCTTGCTGGCAAACCGGGCCAGAGTTTCGGGTTGGTGTGACACGATGATCATTGTGGTGGTGCGTAGCCGTTCGGCGAGGATGTCACCCGCCTTGCGGTTGAATTCTACATCCGTGTAGGTCGGCATCCCTTCGTCGACGAGGTAGATGTCGAAATCCAGCGCCAGCATCAGCGCGAATGTGAACCGGGCGCGCATACCCGATGAGTAGGTGCCCAAGGGCTGATCGAAATATTCGCCGAGATCGCAGAGCCACCGGCAAAACGCCTCTACATAATCGGGGTCGATGCCGTAAAGCCGGGCAATGAACCGGGAGTTTTCCATCGCCGAGTGTCGGGTGACAACGCCGCCCATGAAGCCAAGCGGAAAGGACACGCGGCTGGTCTTGCGGATCTCGCCCTCATCAGGCTTTTCCAGACCCGCCATCATCTTGATAAGCGTGGTCTTGCCGGTACCGTTCGGGGCGAGGATTCCCAGGGAGACGCCCAGTTCGACACGAAACGACGCCCGGTCGAGGATCACCTTGCGGTGTGACCCCGTCCAGAACGATTTGCTGACAGTGTCGAATTCCAGCATCAAAACCCCGCTTCATATCCGTACAGGCATTGCACGGTATGGTTTCCGAAGGGTTTAGATGTCGACTTTGACTGGATTGTGGCCAATCTTTAGCAACAAGGCGGTATTGTTTTCAGATCGCGGGGGCATCCGGCTTCAGGCTGGATGTGCCTCGTCGGGCCTTTGGGCCAGGCGATGCAGGGTCAGATCAGTGGCGTAGTACTCGATGAGCTTGCGATGCAGACCGTCTGGCAGGAAACTTTCCACGCTGAGTTTCTTCGGGGTCGGAAGATCGGCTGGTCGGGCGTCGGGCGCCCATTTGTGGTAGATCAGCTCGTTGCTCTTTTCACGGGACACGTTCATCCTTGGCAGAGCGATGTCGCGGCCAAGATGCGCCCGCAGATCACGCGCAAGAAGGTCGAGGCGATTGACGTCGTAGACATGGGTGAAGGGAATGTGATCAAGGTATGCCGATTGTGGGCGCCAGTGGCCATTCAGGCGTGCCGGTTCTTCGGAGAGAATATATTCCGCGAATTCACGGAAGGTGAGGCCCCGGTCGAAGTCCTCGGGCGTGATGGTCTCTTTCAGTAGGACCGCCTGGTAGACCGGGCCGATCGTGGGGGCTTGCGCGGGAATATTCCTGTTCAGAACGAATTTTTCGACAAACACGCTGACAAGCCTGTCAAGTGGATCGCGCAAAACAACAAATCGCATCCAATCGGTGTCCGATAAAGCGGCCCTAATTTCGTGATCGGACCGATCCTCGAACTGAAGTCCTGTGTGCTCGGAATCGAGCTTATGATGGATGTCCTCGCCTTTTGCCGGGATCACGCCACCCAACTCGGCAATAGTGCGCTTCAGGGATGAACAGGCGTTCTTGGCGATCGGAAGGTATATAATCCTGCAGTCATCGATCATCATGGCCTGACAGGTGGGCGGGCGTTTTAGCGGCGAAGGGATGTGACTGAAATCTTCAAGGGCTCTCTTGAACGAGGCGGGGGCGGCTGGTTCAGGTGCAGGTCGACCAAGCTGGTCGCGCAATTTCTCGATCAGCTTGTGGGTCAAATCTGCGGTCCTCTTTGGTGATGTGCAGGCAGTGCCCACTTGGGTGCTTACCTGACGCGAACGGTTTGCCAAGGTCAAGAAGAACGGTTGTCATGATGCGTTCGAGCGTGTGCTCATCGAGCATTTTTATGCGGCCGACCCAGCGCAACTTACAGTCAATTCAGCACTCCTCGAATCGCAGTATTTGTCAGCTTCAAATGGTGGACGGCGTCATTCGAGCGCTGTATCTTTGTGTATTTACCTCGTAAACAATTCAAACCTCTTGGAGCAGATTTCCTTAATCTGAGCGTCTCGCGGGCAATCTTCCGGCAAGAGCGGTCAGAAATTGGTCATATGTCCCGCAAGGATGGGCAAAACGTCAAAATGTGAACGACGTTGTTGCAATGTCATCCTCAACGCGATTTATTCTGTTGAAACAAACGGAGCCAATCCGTGAACACAACAGGGAGTTCGTTTTTGCCCGACTCGTCGCAGAAAGACGCGTTCGTCGAATTTGATCGAGTGCAGAAAAGTTACGATGGCCTTCAGCTCGTCGTGAAAGACCTTAACCTCACCATGCCGAAGGGCGAGTTTCTTACGATGCTCGGGCCATCGGGGTCAGGCAAGACCACCTGCCTCATGATGTTGGCCGGGTTTGAAACCGCAACCCACGGGGACATCCGGCTGGATGGCAAGGCGATCAACAACATTCCGCCGCACAAGCGCGGTATCGGGATGGTGTTCCAGAACTACGCCTTGTTCCCCCACATGACGATCGCCGAGAACCTGAGCTTCCCACTTGAAGTGCGGAGCATTGGCAAATCCGACCGCGAAGCGAAAGTGAAGCGCGCGCTGGATATGGTCGAGATGGGAGATTTCGGCGGACGGCGCCCGGCACAATTGTCGGGGGGGCAGCAACAGCGCATCGCGTTGGCCCGCGCCCTGGTGTTCGAGCCCGAGTTGGTTCTCATGGACGAGCCATTGGGCGCTCTGGACAAGCAATTGCGCGAAAAGATGCAGTTCGAGATCACCGATCTTGCGCACCGTCTTGGCATCACAGTGGTCTATGTGACCCATGACCAGACCGAGGCGCTGACCATGTCGGATCGTGTTGCGGTGTTCGATGATGGCAAGATCCAGCAGCTGGCCTCACCGGATGAGCTTTACGAGCGACCCGAGAACAGCTTTGTGGCGCAGTTCATCGGTGAAAATAACACGCTGGATGGCACGATCCGCGAGATCAAGGGCGACACCTGCCTGGTGGAGCTTGATGATGGCGGGCTGATCGACGCGGTCCCGGTCAATGTCAGCAAGGTTGGCGAGCGCACGCGCGTGTCGATCCGCCCCGAACGCGTCGAGATCAACAAGGATCGCCTCCAGGAAGGGGCGCATACGCTCAAGGCGGATGTGCTCGAATTCATCTACATGGGTGATATTTTCCGAACGCGTCTCAAGGTGGCCGGCAATGACGAGTTTGTCATCAAGACGCGGAACGCTCCGGACCAGGAACGTTTGACGCCCGGCACGCAGATCGAAATCGGGTGGCTGCCCGAAGACTGCCGCGCGCTGGATGCAACAAACTGAGTTTACGTGTCGCGGAGACGCGCTCAGCGCTCCCCGCGACATTAGAGGTGTTGGTTGGTCGGTCCGACAGCCAATGCCGCTTTCTATAAGCGGACCGAAACGGGAGAATATGAATGAAACTGACGAAAACACTTCTGGCGACCAGCGCACTCACCGTTGCCGCCTCTGGTGCGACTGCTCAGGACATGGCAGACAGCATGACGCTTGTCAGCTGGGGTGGCGCATATCAGAACAGCCAGCAGAAGGCGTACCTTGAGCCCTACCTGGAAATGAACCCGGATGTCAGCGCGTCCTGGGACGAGAGTTCCAACGAAGCTGTGGCAAAGTTGCGCGCGATGAACGAAGCGGGCAACGTCACATGGGACCTCGTGGACGTGGTCGCGTCCGACGCGATCCGTCTGTGCGACGAAGGTCTGGCGATGGAAGTCGACCATGACGAATTGCTGAAGCCGGCCCCTGATGGGACCGATGCAAGCGACGACTTCGGCGACCTTATCGTGTCTGACTGCTTTATCCCGCAGATCGTGTACTCCACGACCTTCGGCTATCGCACGGACATGGTGCCCGAGGGCGTGGAACCGCCGTCCGATATCTGCTCGGTCTTCGACCTGGAGACCTATCCGGGCAAGCGGTCGCTGGAACAGCGCCCGATCAACAACATGGAATGGGCTCTGCTATGTGACGGCGTCGCCAAGGACGACGTCTACGACGTTCTGGAAACCAGTGAAGGCCAGGACCAGGCGCTTGCCAAGCTCGACACGATCAAGGACGAGGTGATCTGGTGGTCTGCCGGTGCGGACACGCCGCAGCTTCTGGCGGATGGCGAGATCTTCATGGGTTCGACCTATAACGGTCGTCTGTTCAGCGTGATCGAAGAGCAGGACCAGCCGGTTGGCATGATGTGGGACGCACAGGTCTTTGACCTCGACGGCTGGATCATCCCCGATGATCTGCCCGATGATCGTCTGGCACGGGTGCAGGACTTTGTCCGTTTCGCCACCGACACGCAGCGTCTGGCGGACCAGGCGGCGTATATCTCTTACGGGCCGGCCCGTGAAAGTTCGGCGCCGCTCGTGGGTGATCATGCCGAGCTGGGCATCGCCATGGGGCAACACATGCCGACCGCACCCGATAATTCGGGGAACATCTTCGTCTACAATTACGAGTTCTGGGCCGACTATCGCGACGACATCGACGCGAAGTTCCAGGCGTGGCTCGCACGATAAGCCCGGATTGGGCTTGGGGTGGGCAGATTTGCCCATCCTTCAAAGACAGGGGTGGGCCATCCAGCCCGCCCCGGCAAAAAGGACAGCGCCATGCCCAAGGGCTATATCATCGGCCACATCACTGTGAGCGATCCCGAGGCCTACAAGGAATATATCGAGCGGGATACGCCGATCCTCGAGAGCTTTGGCGGGCGGTTCATCGTTCGGGGCGGCCGGTCCGAGACGATGGAAGGCGACAGCGAAGACCGGCATGTTGTCATTGAATTCGACGATTTCGACGCAGCGAAGCGCGCGTATCACGATCCCGGCTATCAAGAGGTCGCAGAGATCCGCCGTTGCACGGCAACCAGCACAATCATTCTAGTCGAGGGCACCTGAGCCATGACGGACGCAGCATCAGAACCAGACAAGATCACTGGCCCGACGCCGGACAACGCCCTGCGCGCCGCGGACAAGGCGGATGACGGGCCGGTCCTTGCCGCCGATGGCAAACCGCTCAAACAATCTCTGAACCGCGCGTTGCGGGCACAGAAACTTCGGGCGCTTGCGCTGATTGCGCCGCTTTTGATTTTTGTCCTGATCAGCTTTATCGCGCCGATCGGCGACATGCTGTTCCGCTCGGTCGAGAACCAGATCGTCGGGGAAACTCTGCCCCGCACCGTCACCGCGCTGACCGACTACGACGCCGCCTCCGAAGAGGCGCCCGGAGATGACGTGTTCGAGGCGGCCTACTACGACATTTTCTACGCGGCCGAGAACAAGATGCACACGCGGCTTGGGTCGCGGCTAAACTATGAAATGACCGGTGCATCTTCGATGTTCCGCAAGGCGGGCAGGGGTGTTGACGACATCGGTGAGGTCTATCTCGATCAATTCGAGGACCTTGACGAAAACTGGGACGAGGCACGGCCCTGGGCCGAGCTGATGGGCGATCCGGACTGGATCTCGGCACAGGAAGGCTGGGATGGCGAAAGCCGGATGCCCGCCTTTGAACTGCGCTCCGGCATTGCAGATATCTTGCCGCGTACCGCCACCACGTACGAAAATTTCGCGCGGTTCATGCAGAACGAGGAAGAGGAAAGCCCTCTGGAAGAAGAACCCTGGTCCGTTGTGCATACGGCGCTTTACCAGGATTTGTCCGAGGGTGATGTTTCAGGGTATTCCGGCCCGCGGTCCGACATGCTGCAAGGCGCGGCCGATCTCGTGGCCAGCCCGGATTTCGAAACCATCTCGTTTCGTGACGGGTTCGAGGAAATCGACGAAGATTGGGTCACACCGGAGATCTGGCAAATCATCAAGACCTACAGCCCGGCTTACACCTCAGGCTATTTCCTGAACTCCGTGGACATGCAGAAGACCGAAGAAGGTCCAGCGATGCGCGACGAGGATGAACGCATCTACGGATTGTTGTTCCAGCGCACCCTGTTCATGAGCATGGTCATCACCTTCAGTTGCATCCTGCTTGGCTATCCGGTGGCCTACCTTCTGTCGAACCTGCCGGCGAGCCGGGCCAACCTTCTGATGATCCTTGTCCTGCTGCCGTTCTGGACTTCGCTTCTTGTCCGGACTTCTGCGTGGAAGGTCATGCTACAGCAGCAGGGGGTGATCAACGATGTGCTGGTCTGGCTGGGCATGGTGGCGGATGACGGACGATTGGTGATGATCAACAACCAATTCGGCACCATCGTCGCCATGACTCATATCCTTCTGCCGTTCATGATCCTGCCGATGTACTCGGTGATGTCGACCATACCGCCCTCCTATGTGCGCGCGGCGAGGTCGCTGGGTGCGACCAACTGGACCTCTTTCTGGCGGGTTTATTTCCCGCAATCGGTGCCGGGCATCGGCGCCGGGTCCATTCTCGTGTTCATCCTGTCGATCGGTTACTACATCACGCCGGAAATCGTCGGTGGCACCTCGGGTATCTTCATCTCGAACCGGATTGCCTACCACATTTCGACCTCGTTGAACTGGGGGCTTGCAGCGGCCTTGGGATCGATCCTGCTCGTGGTGGTCCTGGCGCTCTACTGGGCCTACGACCGGATCGTCGGCATCGACAACGTCAAACTGGGGGGCTGAGACATGTCGGAAGCGATTCTCACACCGATCGAAAAAAAGCCGATGGGCTTTACCGCGGGGGTTCTGGCTTTGGCCGGTGCCGTTGCAGGGCTCTTCATCGGGACCGCACAAGGTTCTGGCCTGCTGGGCGTTGTCGCTGGCGCCGTCCTGATGGCAGGACTGGCTTTTCTTGCCATGCAAGTTCTTGGCGAGGAGATGGAAAAGCCGGTGCGTTGGGCCATGATCGCGATCGTGGCAATTGCGGGTGTCCTGCTGGGCGGACCGCCGGGACTGGTCGTGGGCGCGCTCTTTGGCTGGTTCTTTGGCTGGTTCATCTACTGGGTCGGCCTGGGGCGCTACCGCGAGCGTCTGTTGCCCTATCTGACCGGTGGGCAGGTGCTCTGGCACTATGCATTCCGGGTGATCTGCGGGGCGATTTTCGTCTTCCTCATCACGCCGATCCTCGTGGTGATGCCGCTGTCCTTCAACGCCGAGAATTTCTTTACCTTCACGCCGGAAATGCTGCGGTTTGATCCGGAGGGCTACAGCCTCAAGCATTACCGCGACTTTCTGACCAACCCGGAGTGGACCGGCGCGGTCAAGAATTCCCTGATGATCGCGCCCGTTGCGACGTTGATATCGGTCTCGCTTGGGACCTTGGCCGCGATCGGACTCAGCCAAAGCCACGTTCCCGGCCGGCGTGCGATCATGGCCATCCTGATCTCGCCGATGATCGTGCCGCTTATCATCTCTGCGACGGGGATGTACTTCTTTTATTCCAAGATCGGTCTTGTCGGCACGTATTGGGGCATTGTGCTGGCGCACGCGGTTCTGGGAATTCCCTTTGTCATCATCACCGTGACGGCCACGCTTGTCGGGTTTGACAGGTCGTTGACGCGGGCGGCGGCCAATATGGGGGCGAACCCGGTCACGACCTTTTTCAAGGTGCAGATGCCACTGATCCTTCCCGGTGTGATTTCGGGCGGCCTGTTCGCTTTCATCACCTCCTTCGACGAGGTGGTCGTGGTCCTGTTCATCGGCTCGGCCGAGTTGCAGACGCTGCCTTGGCAGATGTTCACCGGCCTGCGCGAACAGATCTCACCGACGATCCTCGCGGCGGCGACAATCCTGGTGGCGATCTCGATCTGCTTGCTGACCACGGTGGAAATACTGCGGCGTCGTTCCGAAAAGCTGCGGGGCATGTCGCCCGGGTAAGGGCGACCCCGCGGGAAGCAAAAGGCCCTGCATGTACATGCAGGGCCTTTTGCTTCCCGCGGGGTCGGGATCAGCTGCGGACGAGCTTTTCGTAGCTTTCAGCGATCTCGCGTGTCAGAGAGCCAACCTCGAAATTGTAGTCGCCGATCTGCCCGACCGGCGTGACTTCGGCCGCGGTCCCGGTCAGCCAGCATTGTTCGAAGCCTTCAAGCTCTTCGGGCATGATGTGGCGTTCGTGCACCGCGACCTGGCGATCCTTGAGCATCCCGATCACCGTCTGTCGCGTGATCCCGTTGAGGAAACAATCCGGTTCGGGCGTATGAACCTCGCCGTCCTTGACGAAAAAGATGTTGGCGCCCGTCGCCTCGGCCACGTATCCGCGATAGTCGAACATCATCGCGTCGGAGCACCCTTTGGCCTCGGCGGCATGTTTGGACATGGTGCAGATCATGTAAAGACCGGCGGCCTTGGCATGGCTGGGGATCGTTTCGGGCGAGGGACGCTTCCACTTGGAGATGTCAAGCCTGGCCCCCTTCATCTTGGCGTCACCGTAATAGGCACCCCATTCCCATGTCGCAATCGCCATGCGCACCGGGTTGCGGGCGGAGGCGACACCCATATCCTCTCCGGCGCCGCGCCATGCAATGGCGCGGACATAGGCATCGGACAGCCCGTTTGCCTCGATCACAGCGGCCTTGGCCGCCTCGATCTCGTCCACGGTGTAGGGGATCTCGAAATCAATCATCTCCGCGGACCGCTTCAGCCGCTCCGAATGCGCGCGTGATTTGAAAATCGTACCGCCATAGGCCCGTTCCCCCTCGAAGACCGAGCTGGCATAATGCATCGCGTGGGTCAGGATGTGGACATTCGCGTCGCGCCAGTCGAGCATCTGGCCATCCATCCAGATCATCCCATCCCGGTTGTCATATGTTCCGGCCATGTCTAACCTCCTTGCCTGAATTTTCGTTAATTGCGCAAAATAGGGCCGCAACGGACATAATATTGCGTCAAATTTAGGATTTGCTAGCATTTGATCCTTGGAATGTCAATAAGACTGACTTATTTTCGAGGCAACCAAATGCAAGGATCGGACAGGCGACTCATGGCGGACGGACAATCCCAAAGCGCATCAACCGGGCAGGCGCTGCTGTATCTTACCGATGAACAGCTTCGACAGGGTATCGAAGCGATGTTTTTTGCCTATCGCGGGTTCACGGCCGATCCGGACCGCATTTTAGAAGAACTGTCCTATGGTCGGGCGCATCACCGGGCGCTGCACTTCATCCATTGCGCGCCGGGCACGACGGTGAATAACCTGCTGGCCATCCTCGGGGTCACGAAGCAATCGCTGAACCGTGTCTTGCGGACCTTGATCGAGGATGGTCTGGTCCAAAGCCATATCGGTCGCAGTGACAAACGTGAACGGCATCTGACCCTGACCGAGGCGGGCAAGGCGCTGGAACAGCAATTGTCGGACGCGCAACGAGTGCGGATGCGGGATGCATATCGCAAGGCGGGGCCTGAGGCGGTCGCGGGATTCAAGACGGTGCTCGAAGCCATGATGGATGAGGATATGCGGCAGGCCTATATCGCGCTGCGGGACGGGCGCTGATATGGCTGATCCAGACGCACATCTGCTGATCGTCGATGATGACGAGCGCATTCGTGGATTGTTGCAGAAATTCCTGATCCGCAACGGCTTCCTTGTCACCTCCGCGCGTGATGCGGCGCATGCGCGTCGCATCCTGTCGGGTCTGGATTTTGACCTGATCGTGCTCGACGTGATGATGCCGGGCGAGGACGGGATCAGCCTGACGCGGCGAATCCGTGAGACGGCCGCAACGCCGATCCTGCTGCTTACGGCGCGGGCCGAAACCGAAGATCGAATCGCGGGGCTGGAGGCCGGGGCCGACGATTACCTGAGCAAGCCGTTCGAGCCGAAGGAACTGCTTCTGCGGATCAACGCCATCCTGCGCCGGATGCCGGAGCTGGTGGCTGATAATGGTGCGCCGAAATACTTGAACCTCGGGCCGATCCGCTATGACACGGAACGCTCCGAGATGTGGCGCGGCGAAGATCTTGTGCGGCTGACCTCGACAGAGATCCAGCTGATGAAGATCTTCGCAGGCAAACCCGGTGAACCGCTCAGCCGGTCGCAGTTGGTCGAAGAATTGGGCCGCGACCGCGGCCAGAGCCAGGAGCGTGCGGTGGATGTGCAGATCACCCGTCTGCGCCGCAAGCTCGAGGACAATCCGAAGCAGCCCCGCTACCTGCAAACGGTGCGCGGCGCGGGGTATATGCTTGCACCCGATTGACGGGTTTGGTTTTTGCATATTTGAAAAGAGAAGATGCGAGGGGATGCGCATGGGGACGGCATTGATCACACATGCAGATTGTCTGGATCACGTTACACCGAACGGGCACCCGGAACGAGTCGCGCGGCTGGAACATGTGCTGCATGCGTTGCAAGGGTTGGACCTGACGCGCGAGAGCGCGCCATTGGTGGATCCGGCGCATCTGGCTTATGTCCATCCGCGATCGCATATCGAGGCCATCACCGTGGCCGCCCCGAAGGACGGCTTTAACCAACTGGATGCCGACACATGGATGTCACCCGGCAGCGTGGCTGCGGCCATGCGCGCTGCGGGCGCGGTCGTGCGCGCGGTGGACATGGTGCTGGACGAGGAGGTTTCCAATGCCTTCTGCGCGATCCGGCCGCCGGGGCATCATGCCGAAACATCGACGCCGATGGGGTTCTGCCTATTCGGCAATGCCGCGATCGGTGCGAAACACGCGCTTCAGGCGCATGGGTTGCGCCGCGTGGCGGTTGTGGATTTTGATGTGCATCACGGCAACGGGACGCAGGATTTATTGTGGGACGAAGCGCGCGCGCTGACGATCACCAGTCAGCAAATGCCACTTTGGCCGGGCAGCGGCGATCCATCCGAAAAAGGTGCGTATGACAATGTGCTGAACATCCCGCTGGCCCCGCGCAGCGGTAGCGCCGAGATGCGTGCGGCCTACGAGACGCGGATTTTCCCGCGCTTGCGCGCCTTCGAGCCGGAGTTGATCATCATCTCGGCGGGCTTTGACGCGCATCAGGATGATCCCCTCGCCGAGCTGCAATGGACAACCGAAGATTTCCGCTGGCTCACCCGGGAGCTTTGCGCGCTCGCGGCCGAGCTTTGCGAGAGTCGTGTCGTCTCGACTCTGGAAGGGGGCTATGATTTGTCAGCCTTGGCAGACAGCGCACGCGCGCATGTTGATGAATTGATGGAGGCCGCGTCATGAGCGAGACACCGGTAGAAGAAATGAGCTTTGAGACCGCGATGGCCGAGTTGGAAAAGGTGGTTGGCCAGTTGGAGCGCGGCGACGTGGCGCTTGAGGAGTCCATCTCGCTCTACGAACGCGGGGCGGCTCTCAAGAAGCGCTGCGAGGCCAAGCTGAACGAGGCGCAGGAAAAGGTGGCGGCGATCACGCTGGATGCCGACGGTCAGCCCAAGGGCACTGCGCCGTTCGATCCGGACTAAGCCGCCGCAATGTTTGCCGATGCCCTGCGCCACGATGCCGATGCGATCGGCGCACATCTTGAAACAGTTCTGAAAGACGGCCCCGACCTGCCCCTGGCGGACGGGATGCGCTATGCCGTCTCGGGTGGCAAGCGGTTGCGCGGTTTTCTGGTTTTGGAGACGGCACGGTTGCATGAAGTGCCGCAGGCGCAGGCGATCTGGGCCGCCGCCGCGATCGAGGCGACCCACGCCTACAGCCTCGTGCATGACGATCTGCCTTGCATGGACGATGACGATCTGCGCCGCGGTCTGCCCACCGTGCATCGCAAATGGGATGACGGCACGGCCGTATTGGTCGGCGACGCCTTGCAAACGCTTGGATTCGAGCTTGTGCTGGAGCCGGCCTGTCACCCCTTGGCAGAAGTGCGCGCGGAGCTTGCGCGCAGCCTCGCGCGCGCGTCGGGCCGCAGCGGGATGGTTTTGGGGCAGGCGCTCGATATCGCGGCGGAATCCACGGATGCGCCTTTGACACTTGAGCAGATCACCGCGTTGCAGGCCGGCAAGACTGGCGCATTGATTGTCTGGTCGGCGCAGGCGGGCGCACGCATGGCGCAGGCGGATATGCAACCGCTCACCGATTACGCCAATGCGCTTGGCCTGGCCTTCCAGATCGCGGATGACATTCTGGACGTGGAAGGTGACAAGACTATCGTTGGCAAAGCGGTCGGCAAGGATGCGGATCGGGGCAAGGCGACCTTTGTCTCGTTGCTGGGACTGGAGGGCGCGAAACGCCGTGCCGCAGAGCTTGTCGAGGCCGCCTGTGATGCCGTGTCGCCCTATGGTGACAGGGCGAGAACCTTGAATGACGCAGCGCGGTTCGTTATCTCGCGCGATACCTGATGCGACCCGGAGGCGCGGTACATGACCACCCCTACAGACACTCCGCTTCTCGATACCGTGTCCTCACCGGCGGATTTGAAACGGTTTTCCGACGAACAGCTCGCGCAGCTCGCAGACGAGCTGCGCGCCGATACGATTGCAGCGGTATCCAGGACCGGCGGGCATCTGGGCGCCGGGCTGGGGGTGATCGAGCTGACGGTGGCGCTGCACGCCATATTCGACACGCCACGCGACAAGATTATCTGGGATGTGTCGCACCAGTGTTATCCACACAAGATCCTGACAGGGCGACGTGCCAAGATGGGCACGCTGCGGCAGGAGAACGGGCTCTCCGGCTTCACCAAACGGTCGGAATCGCCCTATGATCCATTTGGCGCGGCGCATAGCTCCACGTCGATCTCGGCCGCGCTGGGCTTTGCCGTTGCGCGGGATTTGGGCGGCAATTGCGATACCGGTCACGGGGACGCGATCGCCGTGATCGGGGATGGCGCGATGAGTGCGGGCATGGCCTATGAGGCGATGAACAATGCGGGTGCCCTCGACAAGCGCCTGATCGTGATCCTGAATGATAACGAAATGAGCATCGCACCACCGGTGGGGGCCATGTCGTCTTACCTGTCGCAGCTTTATGCCGGCGCGCCGTTCCAGGATTTCAAGGACGCCGCCAAGGGCGCTGTGAGTCTTCTGCCCGAGCCCTTCCGCGAAGGGGCCAAGCGCGCGCGCGATCTGGTCAAGGGAATGACCGTGGGTGGGACGTTGTTCGAGGCGTTGGGTTTTTCCTATATCGGGCCGATCGATGGCCATGACCTTGACCAGTTGATGCCCGTCCTGCGCACGGTAAAGGAGCGCGCGGATGGGCCGATCCTGATCCATATCGCGACGAAGAAGGGCAAGGGGTTCGCCCCCGCCGAAGGCGCTGCGGACCGCGGCCATGCGCGGGCCAAGTTCGATGTGGTGACGGGCGAGCAGAAGAAATCACCCTCCAATGCGCCCAGCTATACCAAGGTGTTCGCGCAAGCGTTGATGCAGGAAGCGGCGGATGACCCGCTGATTTGCGCGGTGACGGCCGCGATGCCGGATGGTACGGGGCTGGATCTGTTCGCCAACCGATATCCGTCGCGCACGTTTGATGTCGGGATTGCCGAACAGCACGGTGTTACCTTTTGCGCCGGTCTGGCGGCGGGTGGGCTCAAGCCGTTCTGCGCGATTTACTCCACCTTCCTTCAACGCGGCTTTGACCAGATCGTGCATGACGTGGCGATCCAGCGCTTGCCTGTGCGCTTTGCCATCGACCGCGCAGGGCTTGTCGGGGCCGATGGGGCGACTCATGCCGGCAGCTATGACGTGGCTTACCTTTCGAATTTGCCGGGGTTCGTCGTCATGGCGGCAGCAGACGAGGCCGAACTGAAACACATGGTTGCCACCGCAGCGGCGCATGGTGACGGACCGATTGCCTTTCGCTATCCACGCGGTGAGGGGCAGGGAGTCGAGATGCCCGAACGTGGCCTAGTTCTTGAGATCGGCAAGGGGCGCATGATCCGCGAGGGCAGCAAGGTCGCGATCCTGTCTTTCGGCACACGCCTGGGCGAAGTCATGACCGCATGCGAGGCGCTTGCAGGCAAGGGGATCACGCCGACAGTGGCGGATGCGCGTTTTGCCAAGCCGCTGGATCGTGACTTGATCCTCCAATTGGCGTCCGAACATGAGGCGCTCATCACCATCGAGGAAGGCGCGATTGGTGGCTTTGGCAGCCATGTCTCGCAACTTTTGGCCGAAGAGGGCGTGTTTGACCGAGGGTTGAAATACCGCTCCATGGTTCTGCCCGATATTTTCATCGATCAAGCCAGCCCTGCGGCGATGTATGACGTGGCACAACTCAACGCTGAACATATCGAGGCGAAGGTTCTGGATGTGATGAATGTTGCTGCAATGAGCAAACGTGCCTGATCTGCGGCGCACAAAGCGGGTCCGGATTTTGCGTTTTTCGGGCCTGTGGTGTCAGACGGTCAGGGACGCTCGTTGGAATGTAGATGCCCGCGACGCGTGCTAGGTGAGGCCGGCAACCAGGGTCACTACCACGCCGAGAGACAAGGCCAGCACCATGTAGCCGCCGATCAGAACGACCCCGTCCCGGACCATCAGTGCAAATGCGACAAGCGCCACACCCCCGGCGCTGACCGATGTGAACATCGGCAGGAGCTCCAGAAAGGGCCATGTGGCCGCGACGAGCATGACCGCGAATAGCGCAACGCGATCCATCGGCCGGCCTGACAGGAACCGCAGCCGGTCGCGGCTGTTCCGGTCCAGCCAGTACGCCGGTTTGCGCAGGTTTTGCACCACCCGGGCCAACTGATCACGGCGCAGTTTTCGACGCGACAGGAATTTCGGCAGCCAGAGGTGTTCGCGCCCCAGAAACGCCTGTGTGGCGATTGTCAGGATCAGCAATCCGCTGATCGTCGGGACGAGCGGAATCGCGGACAATGGCGACACAAGAACCAGTGACGGCACCAGGAGCGCCGCACCGAAGGATCGGGCGCCGACACGGTCCAGCATTTCCCTGACGGTGAGACCATCGCGCGCATCGCGCGTCTGGGTGGTTGCCCCGGTGACAGACGTTTCCGGGTCAAGCGTGTCCAGAAGGCTTGTCAGCGTTCGTGGCGCAAAGGTCCTGTCGGTCATTGCCTTGCCCGTTCTTCGGCCAATAGCGCTGCCAATCCGGTCCGGTAGTCCGGGTATTTCAACGTCACGCCAAGATCGGATTTGATCTTGGCGTTTCGGACGCGTTTGCTTTCCGAATAAAAGCTGCGGGCCATCGGGCTCAAATCTGCCTCGTCAAACGGCACCTCGGGGGGCCTTTCAACGCCAAGCAGATCCGCGGCATGGGCGATAACATCCTGCGGCGGTGCAGGATCATCATCGCACAGGTTATACACCGCGCCCGGTTTCGGATGTGCCATCGATGCTTCCAGCGTTTGCGCGATATCTTCGACATGGATGCGGCTGAACACCTGTCCCGGCTTGATGATCCGGCGTGCACTGCCCTCCCGCACCTTGGCAAATGGGCCGCGGCCTGGACCGTAAATTCCAGCCAGCCGAAAGATGTGCAGCGGCAGGTCAGGAATCGCGGACCACGCCGCTTCTGCACGCACCCGGCGGCGTCCGCGTTCAGTGTCCGGCGTCAGTGGGGTGCATTCGTCCACCCAGCCGCCCTGCGCGTCGCCATACACGCCTGTCGTCGACAGGTACCCGGCCCAGTCTAGCCGGGCCGCCTGTTTGGTGATGTCGGGTTGCAAAAGCGCAAGTGCCGGATCTCCTGTTTCGGTGGGCCCGGCGGAAACGAGCAGGTGGCTCGCGTGTTCGAGCCAAGGCAGGATCGCGTCCCTGTCCCACAAGAGCGGGGTGATCCCCTGCGCCCGCAGAGATGCGAATTTGTCGGGATCCCGCGTGGTGCCCGCGATCCGCCAGCCCTGCGGCACCAGCCGCCGGGCTAGATGGGATACGCAGTAGCCATGACCAAGTGAGAGCAAGACTTTATTCATGGTCCGAAGATGGTTCCGAAATTCCCAAGGACAAGCGGTGCAAATAGGGTGCACCCGTCCTTGTAACGCTCAAGCAGCGTAATCGGATCCCTCTTCATCCAGAATTAACTTCAATTCCTGCAAATGGCGGAGGTCCTGTTCCGGGTAGGCTTCAATCTCCTGTGCCGTTTTCTCGGCGATCTCGTCGGGCAGAACCTTCAGAGGCTGGCCGGTTTGAAGCGCGCGGATATAGGTCTCGGCCGCACGTTCAAAATGGTAAAGACGGTTGAACGTGTCGGCCACGCTGTCTCCGATCACCATGACACCGTGGTTGCCCATGATCATCACCTTTTGCTTGGGATCGGTGAACAGGCGGGCACAGCGTTCGCCCTCTTCCTCGAAGGCAAGTCCGCCGTAATCGCTGTCCACGACGTAGCGGTTGAAGAAAGCAGCGCAATTCTGGTCGACCGGCGGGAGGCGGGGGTCTTGCAAGGTGGCGAGCACGGTGGCGTGGATCGAATGCACATGCATCGCGCAGCGGGCGTGGGGGCAGTGCCGGTGCAAGCCGCCATGCAATCCCCAGGCGGTCGGGTCCGGCGCATCCGGGCCATCCAGCGTATCGGGATCATTGGCATCGACGACGATCAGATCGCTTGCCTTGATCCGGGAGAAATGCATCTGATTGGGATTCATCAGGAATCGCGTACCGTCCTCGTTGATCGACACGCTGAAATGGTTGGCGACGGCTTCATGCATGTTCATCCGGGCCGTCCAGCGAAAGGCTGCGGCCAGATCGGCGCGCTCTTGCCAGTGGTCCATGTTGCGGGCGAGATGCGTGACGGTCATTTGGTCCTCCAGTTTTATTGCGGTACAGCACACCTGCCGCAGTGCGAAGTCAAGGACCCCTTTGCCCCGGCACTGTCACGTGCCGCGTCCGACCCCGTTTCGAACAGGGTGAATTTCAGACCGGCACGGCGCAGACCAGAAATTTCAAACCGACGCCGCACAGGCTGGATCCGAACGCTTCGGGTGAACGGAGCTTGAGCTCCACCAGGGGCAAATCCGCGGGGCGATTGCGGGAAACTTGATCCCGTGTCATTGACCTGCCAACCTGTGCCAATGGCGGGCAGACCCCGGAAAGGCAGTGCATGCAGAACCGTTCGAGCAACCTGGATATCATTTCCCCTGAGGCCCCCGCGGCCGAGCGGTTCGATGACTCGGAAGCCGCTGTTAACCGGCTTTGCGAGCTTTATCATCTCTCCGTTCGGTTTCTGTGCGACAGCTTCCAGACCGCGATGGAGCAGGGCCATCCCGGTGTCCGCTACCGCGCCTTTTACCCGGAGCTGCGGATCACGACGACCAGTTTCGCCAAGGTGGATAGTCGGCTGAGCTTTGGTCATGTATCGCATCCCGGCTCTCATGCCGCGACGATCACGCAGCCGGAATTGTTCCGCCACTACCTTGAACAGCAGGTCTCGCTCTTGCTGGAAAATCACAATGTCCCGGTGCAGGTCGCGATGTCCAATACGCCGATGCCGGTACATTTTGCCGTGTCCAACGACGCCGCGATTACCGTGCCGCAAGAAGGTGCGGCCGATTTTATCCTGCGCGACGTGTTCGATGTGCCGGATCTTGCGACCACCAACGACGATATCGTCAACGGTGTTGCCCAGCCTGCGGCGGACGGGACAGAACCGCTGGCCCCTTTCACCGCGCAGCGGGTGGATTATTCGCTTGCCCGGCTGGCGCATTATACCGCCACCAATCCCGAACATTTTCAGAACCATGTTCTGTTTACCAACTACCAGTTCTACGTCGCCGAATTCGAGGCCTACGCGCGGGCGCAGCTGGCCGATCCCGACAGCGGTTACACTGCGTTCGTGAGCACCGGAAATGCAGAGATTTCAGAGCCCGATGCGCCGCTGCCCGCGGTTGAAAAGATGCCGCAAATGCCGACATACCACCTCAAAAGAGCGGGCGGGTCCGGGATCACCCTGGTAAATATCGGGGTGGGGCCATCCAATGCCAAGACCGCGACCGATCATATCGCGGTGCTGCGTCCGCACGCCTGGATGATGGTGGGCCATTGCGCGGGGCTGCGCAATTCGCAAAGCCTTGGAGATTTTGTCCTTGCCCACGCGTATCTGCGCGAAGACCGGGTGCTGGATGACGACCTGCCGGTCTGGGTGCCGATCCCGGCGCTTGCCGAGATCCAGATCGCGTTGCAGCAGGCGGTGGCCGAGGAAACGCAACTGGATGGATACGATCTCAAGCGGATCATGCGGACGGGCACCGTGGCCAGCGTCGACAACCGCAACTGGGAACTGCGTGATCAGCGCGGCCCGGTGCAACGGCTCAGCCAGAGCCGTGCCATCGCGCTCGACATGGAAAGCGCGACGATTGCTGCCAACGGGTTCCGGTTCCGGGTGCCCTACGGAACCTTGCTCTGCGTCAGCGACAAGCCGCTGCACGGCGAATTGAAGCTGCCCGGGATGGCGTCCGATTTCTACAAGACACAGGTCTCCCGGCACCTGATGATCGGGATTCATGCCATGGAACAGCTCCGCGAAATGCCGCTTGAACGCATTCACAGCAGAAAATTGCGCAGTTTCGAGGAAACCGCTTTCTTGTAAATTTGGCCCTGTTGGTTGGCCGACCGGCGTCTTTTGCCTGTTCGGGGTGTCGAAATCTGTGGAAAACCGCTTTTAGCGGCGAAAAACCACCAGATCAGGGCCACAAAGCGTTGTGTTTCACCGCAATATACGGTTAATTTTTGCCCATGAGGCCCAAAATCGGGCAGCGAAGGAGACCACGAAATGGCGAAACCAATGACCAAGACCCAGCTTGTGGCCGCTCTGGCCGAAGAAATGGGCAGCGACAAGAAAACCGCTGGTGCTGCGCTGGACGCGGTTACCGGTGTCATCACCAAGGAAGTTGCGAACGGCGGTGCCGTGACGCTTCCAGGTGTTGGCAAGATCTATTGCCGCGAACGGCCCGAGCGCATGGTGCGTAACCCGGCCACCGGCGAACAGTTCAAGAAAGACGCGGACAAGGTTGTCAAGATGACCATCGCGAAAGCGCTCAAGGACAGTGTAAACGACTGATCCGGAAGCCAACCTGAACGGAAAGGCCGTCCTTTCGGGCGGCCTTTTTTTACGCATGCATCATTTTTCTTCCGGAGTGTCGTGCTCCCGGAGGAGCGCATCCTCGACACGGTCCTGCGCGATATCCTCATTCTGCCAGAGGTCGACGCCAGTGGACAACACAGACCGTCCCATCATGTGCGCACCGATCGGGGCAGTCAGCAGGATGAACAAGACAATTGCAATGACCCTTATGACGATATCCGGTTCTGCAAAGACCACGGCACAGCCAGCGAGGATTAAGCCGCAAGACAGCGTGCCGATCTTGGTCGAGGCGTGCATCCGTATCAGAACGTCGGGCATGCGGAGCAGGCCAAGCCCACCGATCACGGCAAACACGCCTCCCAAAAGGATGAGGCATCCAGCGATTATTTCAATCATCGGTTCCACCCTTGCGGTTGCGCACGATGTTACGTTCGGCGAAGCGGGCGAGCGCAACAGTTGCCAGAAAGCCGACAAGCGCCAGAACAAGTGCGACATCCAGAAATGCGCTTGTCCTGTACCGCACAGCGGCCAGCCCGCAGAAGGCCACAATGGCCACCGTCATGAAATCCAGCGCCACGACGCGGTCCTGAAGGCTTGGCCCCTTGATCATGCGCACGAAGGCCAGCACGACCGACGCAACGACGCACATGAATCCGATTTCCAGGCTGAGTTCGAGAAAACCGCTCATGTCGCACCCTCCACCGCTTCAATGACCCACCGCTCCATGCCGCTCTTGAGGTTGCTCAGAATGGCCTCGTGATCGTCCGCGAACATGGCATGAATCATAAGCGTCTTGCGATCCTCGCTTACATCAAGGCTCAACGTGCCGGGCGTGAGCGATATCAGATTCGTGACCAAGAGAATTCCGGTATCCGTTTTCACATCAAGAGGCATTTCGATGATCGAGGGCCGCGCCCGATGGCGTGGCGTCAGAACGTCCACCGCCACTTCAAGGCTCGACAGGACCAATTCGTAATGGAACATGATGATGAGCTTGATCCATGCGGTGACGCGAGTGAAATACGTGCTGGTTCCGATCAGCGGCTGGATCAGCCAAAGCGCGCCATAGCCGATGGCAAATCCGGTGATCAATCCGGTCAAGGAGACGCTGCCCGTAAATGCCACCCACGCAATGGCCAGAATGATGTTCAGTCCGAAGGTGTTCATGACGGGTCTCCCAAAACTGCGGCGATATAGGCGGACGGATCAAGAAGCTGGGCTGCCGAGTCTTGGGCAAATCGGACGAATGGCTCTGGCATCACTCCGATGATGATCGTCAGTAGAGCCAACCCGGCTATCGGCAGCAGCAGCGCTGCCCGATCTCGTCCTGACAGGGAAAACAGTTTCGGGGTCACGGCCTCGGGATGCGGTTCCCAGAACGCCTGTGCCCAGATTTTCGTCATGGAATATATGGTGAGCAAGCCAACCGCGAGGGCGATCCCGGCTATGATCCAGCCTTCGACCTCCAGCGCCGCCTTGACCAGCAGGAACTTTGCCCAGAATCCGGACAGCGGCGGAAAGCCAGCCAGCGAAAAGGCCGGGATCACGAACAGGATCGCCAGCACCGGCGCGGATTTGTAGAGTCCGCCGATCCGCGCCAAATCCGTATCTCCCGCGATCCGCTTGACCACGCCGGCGATCAGGAACAGGTTTGCTTTTACCACGATATGGTGAACCAGGTAGAACACGGCCCCGACAAGGGCCAAAGGCGTCAGAAGCGCAAGGCCGAGGATCATGTAGCCGATTTGGCTCACGATGTGGAACGACAGGATCTTTCGCATGTCGCTTTGCGCCGCGGCCCCCAGCACGCCGACGACCATGGTCAGCGCCGCGACCCAGAGAAGGATCGTGTGGGTAAAGGCCGTGTCGTGGTCAAAGACCAGCGTGAACATACGCAGCAGAGCGTAGACACCCACCTTGGTCAGCAGTCCGGCAAACACCGCCGATACCGCGAAAGCAGGCGTATGATAGGACGCAGGGAGCCAGAAGAACAGCGGAAAAACGGCCGCCTTCACGCCGAAGGCGATCATGAACATCACCGCAACGACCGTGAGCAATCGCGGGTCCGCGCCGTCCACGGCGCCGGCCAGATCGGCAAGGTTGAGAGTGCCCGTCATGCCGTAAAGCAATCCGATCCCCGTCAGGAACAGGATCGTGGACACAAGGTTCAGCGCCACGTATTTCACCCCTCCATCGATCTGTTCGGGCCGGCCGCCAAGAACCAGCAGGCCGAAAGAGGCGATCAGCATGACTTCGAACCAGACATAAAGGTTGAACAAGTCGCCGGTGATGAACGCCCCGACCACCCCCGCGATCAGCATGTTGAACAGCGTGTGATAGCCCAGTCGCTCCATGCCCTCGTCGACATCGGCAATGGCATAGATCGACACGGCAACAGCGACGATGGCCGTGATCAACACCATGACGGCCGACAGCAGGTCAGCGACCAGCGTGATCCCGAACGGTGCAGGCCACTGGCCCATCTGCCCAGCGATCACGCCATCGCGCAGCACCACGCTCATCAGGGCGATCGATGCAATCAGCAGGAGCGTTGACCCGCAAACCGAGACCCAGCGCCCCCACGGCGTCGCCCGCAGCAGAAAGGCCAGGACCGCCGTGACGAACGGAATGACAATCGGTGTGGCAAGATACCAGCTCACTTTTGGGCCTCGTCAGGTTCGGCCAGTCGCATGTCGTCAGGTGTCAGCGATCCGAGCGTCGTCCAGGCCCGGAACACCAGCACGATGGCAAAGGCAAACAGGCCAAAGCCGATCACGATGGCTGTCAGCACCAGCGCCTGCGGCAGCGCATTGGCCGCGGCCCCGAGCGGCGCGTCCGCCCCTTCCGGAATCAGCGGCGGGGCCCCATCTGTCATGCGCCCGGACACAAAGATCGTGAGGTTTGCCGCGTTCGAAATCAGGACAAGGCCGAAGATGAACCGCAAAAGGTTGTTGGACAGCATCAGGTAAACCGCCGATGACACGAGGACCCCGATGGTAATGGCATACAGGAACTCCATCAGACCTCTTCCTCCATCGCGAAGACAAGCGTGAGGATCGACCCGAATACAACCAGGTAGACCCCGATGTCGAAAACCAGAACCGTCGACAGCGGAACCCCTTTGTCATCGTCGGTTGCGCCGATGAACAGCCATTGCCCGGTGAACAGCGCATCGCCGAACACCGCTGCGAAGACACCGGCCAGAAGCGCGATGCCCAGCCCCCAGATCGCGATGGTCTGGGGCAGGACGCGCAGCGCGGCGCGCGCGTCTTCGGTGCCGCAGGCGATGGCGTAAAGCACGAAGCCGGTGGCGCCGATAAGCCCGCCAATAAAGCCGCCGCCGGGTTCGTTATGGCCGCGCAGCATCATGTAGAACGAGAAGACAAGCAGCAGCCCGGCAAGATAGCGCGTGCCGACGCGCAGGATAACGGAGTTCATTCCGGGCCTCCCTTCCGTGTTGTGCGCAACAGCGCATATGCGGACAAGGCAGCGATCACGACGACCGCGATCTCGCCAAAGGTGTCGAGCGCGCGGAAATCCACAAGGATCACGTTGACGATGTTGCGCCCATAGGCTTCGGGCCAGCTGGTCGCCTCGAAATATTCCGTCACGCGCAGATCAAGCGGGTTGGAGACAACCGAGACAACCGTCAATGTGACTGCTGCGCCAACGGCCAGCGACAGGACCGCGTGACCCGGCCGGAACTCGGCACGGGGCAGGGCGGGCAGGCGCAACATGACGACCGCGACCAGAACGACAACGAGCGTTTCGACCAGCAACTGGGTGATGGCAACGTCCGGTGCGCTGAAGACGATGAAGATCATCGCGATTCCGATGCCGACAACACCAAGCGCGGAGATGGCTGCGATACGCGAACTTGTGGCCAGCACCAGCAGAGATCCGGCAATCGTCAGGAATGCGATCGACGTGTGCTTCCATTCGACATCCGACAGGTCCACCGCGATCGTGGGCATCCCGGTATAGACGAGTGTCAGCAGGATACCGGCTGCGATGGTCAGGAATGTGCCGAACAGGTAGCTCGACAATTTGCCGTTTTGCACGATCCGGGTTTGCAACTTTGCAAACTCTTTGAGCCCGTGAAGGAAGCGGTCCCACCCCGTATCGAGGTTGGGAAGCCCCCCAAAAACCGACGCCAGACGGGCCCGGAGGCTGACATGGCCGGCATAAATCAGCAGACCAAGCACAAAGGTCGCGACGCTCAGGATCAGCGGGATGTTGAACCCGGCCCAAAGTTGCAACTCTTTTGCCTCGCTGATTTCACCAGTGAGGGAAACAACCATAGGATTGATTAATGCGACCTGAAGCAGGTCCGGATAAATGCCGAAAAGCGCCCCGAGGCAGGCCAGCACAAGCGGCCCGGCCCACATCTGCCAAGGGGCTTCGCGCGGGCTTTGTCCTGCGGGCAAGCTGCTGCGCCAGAACGGGCGAAACGCCACGACGCCCGCCACCGCCAACATCAGCGCGTTCGACAAAAGCACCGCGCCTGCCACCAGCAAAGGCTCGGAGGCAACGGCCAGGGCGCCCGCATATTTCAATTCCTTGCCGATAAAGCCGAGGAAGGGCGGAAACCCGGCCATGGAAAACGCTGCCAGCGCTGCAGAGAAGGCGGTTACCGGCATCAATCGTCCCAATCCGCCCAGTTGATCGGTCTCGCGCGTGCCGGCCGACAGGTCGATACACCCGACCACAAGAAACAGCGCCGCCTTGTAAAGCGAATGGACGATCAGGAACGTTCCAAAGGCGGTCATCGCGTAGCCGGATTCCTGTCCCAGAAACAGCGTCAGCGTGCCAAGCGCCATCAGCGTCGTATAGGCCAACGCCTGTTTCAGATCGGTTTGTCTTAGCGCCAGAAGGCTGGCGAACACCGCCGTGACCGCGCCGAAGATGGTCAAGGTCCAAAGCCACACATCGGTGCCCGCCATCGCCGGGTGCAGTCGCGCCATCACGTAGACCCCCGCCTTGACCATCGTGGCCGAGTGCAGGAAGGCGCTCACCGGGGTGGGGGCGGCCATGGCGTTGGGCAGCCAGAAATGGAACGGTACCTGGGCTGACTTGGTAAAGGTGCCGGCCAGCAGCAGGATCAGGATCGGCAGATACATCGCGTGCTGGCGAATATCCTCCTCCATCGCGATAAAGCCTGAAATGCTTGTCGTGCCTGTCGCCGCTGCCAACAGGATCAATCCTGCAAGGAACGCCACCCCCCCGGCCCCGGTCACGAACAGGGCCTGCAACGCGTTTCGGCGGCTCTTCTCGGATTCATGCGAAAAGCCGATCAGCATGTAAGAGGTAAGCGTCGTCAGTTCCCAGAACACGAACAGCAGGATCAGGTCATCGGCAAGCACAAGCCCCAGCATCGAGACCATGAAGGCCGTCAGGAACAGCGCAAATCGGGCATACTGCGGGTGCCCTGCGAGGTAGGTGTTGGAATAGAGTAGCACCAATGTCCCGATGCCGGAGATCAGCAAGGCGAAGGTCAGGCTCAACCCATCGACCAGGACGGCGAAATCAATGCCGAGCGACGCCACCCAGGGCACGGATACACGCAGGATATCCCCCGCAGCGATGGTCGGGACCAGTGACGCGAAATAGACAAAGAGCGCCGCGGAAAAGAGTACCGGGACAACACCGATCGCACCGTTGCCACGCACATCCGTCGGAAAACCACCCGCCATCAGGAAAACACTCCGCTACACTCCTGTGAGGCATTCGCCGTGCACTGCCACGCCGTGTCCGCCAAGTAGCAAAACGCGGTCATGCTTGATCGGGTTCCCTGCTCTGGGAAGTCGGTCCTGTTCACGCTTCGCTCTCCCTCGCTGGGATTGGACTTAGGCTCTTCTCTGGTGTTGACCAAATTGAAAAAGGGCGTGTATCTGATAGATCAAATCTATCGAAAGATCCCGGATGCCGAGTCTGCAACAATTACGCTACTTGATCGCCGTGGCCGATCAGCTTCATTTCCGACGTGCGGCCGAATTGTGCAATGTCACCCAGCCCACGCTCAGCGCCCAGCTCAAGGAGCTGGAGGCGCGGCTGGGCACAACCCTCGTGGAACGGGGCCGGTCAAAGGTGATGATGACGCCCACCGGCAAGGAAATCGCTGAACGCGGGCGCCGAATCCTGCGCGAGGTGGCCGAAATCCATACGATCGCGAAATTGCAGCAAAGCGTTCTGTCTTCCGTCATCCGGGTCGGCGTGGTTCAGACCCTGGGGTCGTACTTCCTGCCCTTGGTCATTCCCGACCTGCACCGCCAGTACCCCAAGCTGGGCCTCTACGTGCGCGAGGGCTTGCCCGATGCACTTTTGCGCAGCCTCGAAGACGGTGCTCTTGATCTGCTGTTCTTCCCGCTCCCGGTCACGCAATCCGAGTTCGAGGCGCGGCCGCTGTTTCGTGAACCGATCGAAGTGGTCATGCCATCGGATCACCGCCTGGCATCCGAGCCTGCGATCGATCCTGTCATGCTCAAGGGGGAGGTGATCCTGTCGCTGGAGCCGGGTCACAAGCTCTATGAGCTTGTTCGCACCATCTCGGACGACTACGGGGTTGAGCTGTCCCACGATTACGAAGGCACCAGCCTGGACACGCTGCGCCAGATGGTGGCGACGGGCATGGGGGTGTCGCTGATGCCCGCGCTCTACGTGAAATCGGAAGTGGCGCATCAGGACCTGGTCATCGCAAGGCCATTCCACGGGACATCGCCATCCCGCACCATCGGCATGGTCTGGCGCAAGGGCACATCGCGCGAGGATGAGTTTCAACTGTTGCTCCAGCTGATTTGCGGGTCCCTCACCGCGCGTGCACCCGAGGTATCCGTGCTGGGAACCTGCGATCCCGGACCGGCCTGAGCTTTGGCAGGGTCTTGTGTGACAACTGTGTCAGCGCATGAGCATGGCCGTTCAACCCAGCCGTCAGATAATCTCGTCCTCATCAAAGATCGGATCATCCTCGAGTTGTGACGAAAGATGTTCGAGGGTTTGTTCAGCCTCGTCAGGGTCGGCAACCTGCGCGACGTGGAAAAGCGCGTCGCCTTCATTCACATTGGGGAAAACGGTGCGGCCGACGATCAGGCCCGCGCACTCAGTTGTAATCGGCATATCCACCGCGCCGAACGGATCCGATACGATGGCCAGTGTCTCCCCGTCCGAGACCATATCGCCCTCTGACTTGAACGACCGCAACAGCCCACCCTGGGGTGCCCGTATCCAGCGGCTCGATATCGACAACAAGGGTTTTCGACGCGCTTTGGAAATGCCCTTGGCGGGCAGCATGGACTGATCTTTCAACACCCGCAAAATTCCCGATACGCCCGCGCGCACGGCCATTTCGTCAAAACGCAATGCCTCACCCGCTTCATAGAGCAAAACGTCAATGCCCGCATCCTTGGCGGCCCCACGCAATGATCCGTCACGCAGCTGTGAGCGCAGGATCACCGGCGCGCCGAACGCCCGTGCAAGACGCAAAGTTTCCCGGTTGTCCGGGGATATGCGGACTTGCGGCAGGTTTGTCCGATGCACCGCAGCTGAATGCAGGTCGATCCCGAGGTCACTGCGCCCGACGATTTCGGTCATGAACAATTTCGCCAGCCGCGAGGCCAAGGACCCGCCTTGGGTTCCGGGAAAACACCGGTTCAAATCGCGCCGGTCAGGCAGGTAGCGCGAATGCGTCAGAAACCCGAACGCGTTGACAATCGGCACCGCGATCAGCGTACCGCGAAGGCGATCCAGGTTGGGCATGCCAAGAAGGCGGCGCACGATCTCGACACCGATGATCTCGTCCCCGTGCACACCCGCGCTGACGAAAACGACCGGGCCTTTGCGCCGTCCATGGATGACATGGGCCGACATGGTAGCCGGTGTATGATCCGACATGACGCTGACCGGAAGATCAATGGTCCGGCGTGTGCCCGGGGCGACGGTCTCGCCTCCGATCGCGAATTCAGTTCTTTTGGCCATCAGCCAATCCCCTTCGTCCGGGTGGTCCGGGCACCGCATTTGATCCATACAGGGTGATCTGGACGCAGACCATGCAAATGCCTGGTGCACCGGCCGTTTACATGCTGCGCTACGCGGATCACGGAGCACCCGAGGATATGACAGGAGAGTGTCTTGCGAAAGGCCACTTCATCTGTCTTTTGCGACATGCACCAAGACGTTGCCGATGCAGGTAAGCGCCAAGCGTTCGGGTCTGCGGCGGCAGCGCGCCGCTGCAAAAGCTGTAGACACGTCAACAAGAGCGTTTCCCCTCATGTCCCACATCAGCCGTTCCAAAAGACAAGGCTTGACCTGCGACCGGCCGCACGTGCACATGAGGGTGTTTACGGTCTGGGCGTGTCACAGCGTCCGGTGAAAAGGGAACGCGGTGCGTCGAGAGGCAAATCCGCGACTGCCCCCGCAACTGTGAGCGGTGAGCGACGCTGAAACTGCCACTGGGACCCCTTGGGCGACTGGGAAGGCCAGCAGAGCGATGATCCGCAAGTCAGGAGACCTGCCGTAAGCCAACACCCAGTCCGGTCGCGGGGTGCGACAGGGCGGCGGCGCTGTCCGCAGTGGTGTCCATCACCGTCTGCGGATGCCTTGCGTTCCAGATTAAAGTTACCGATCCGGCCATATTTGCCGGAAAAAGACCGGGGTCTTTGCCATGGTACGTCTCACGACCAAACTTCTCTTGTGTTCCACTCTTGTTGCGCCCTCCGTTTTGGCGGCACAGGACCTGGGTGGGCCTGTTGTCGAACTGGAAGACATTGTCGTTTTCGGCGGGTTGCTTCCGACAAGTCTTGAAACCACCGGGGCCATCATCGACGTCGCGGAACGTGACGCGATTGTCCGCGAGGGTCTTGGTGCGACACAGGCGCTTGCCTCATTGCCCGGTGTGTCGGCCAGCGCGAACGGCGGCCTGGGCAGTGTTTCATCCGTGCGGATTCGTGGCCTTGGTGTCCCGTATGTAGGTGTGCGGCTGGACGGGATCGATATCGCCGATCCGTCCTCGGTTCAAACCGCTTTCAACTTCGGCCCATTGACCACTGGCGCGCTGGACCGGATCGCGGTCATCAAGGGCACGCAATCTGCCATCTACGGCTCCGACGCGATCGCGGGAGCGGTCGAGCTGCAAAGCTGGCGGCCCGCCAAGTCCGGGGTTTCGGGCAGGGCAAAGGCCGAGCTGGGCAGCAATGAGACCCGCGCGGCGACCCTGAGTCTCGGGTACCTGGACGACCGCGCAGAACTGGCCCTGAGCCTTGGCCGCGTGACCTCGGAAGGGTTTTCGGCGCGCGACACCGACGATGAGAACGATGGGTTCACCCAAAGCAATGTGACGCTTTACGCCGCGTATCAGGTCAGTGACGCGATCCGGGTCGGCGCCAATGGGTTCTGGTCGGACGGCACAACCGAATTTGATCGCTCCACCACCGACCCGACCGGCGAAAGCGACGAGACACGCCGCGGGGTGCGGGTGTTCGGAGAGGTCGAAACCGGGGGCTGGTCGCATGACCTTTCCTTCAGCCGGTACGAGATCGACCGGTTCGATGCCGGAGGCTTCACCCGGGAATTCCTTGGCGCGCGCGATACGGTGGCGTATCTGGCGCGGGGCGATGTATCATCGTCCGTGTCGTTTGCGTTTGGGGCGGATTGGACCGAGGAACGGGCGGAACTGGATGGCGATGACTATGACGCGTCGAATTCGGCCGCCTTTGCCGAGATGAAGGCCACTCCGATCGATGCAATGGAGCTTTCGCTGACCCTGCGCTACGACGAGTATTCGGATTTCGACGGACAGCTGTCCGGGCGCGCGGCGTTGTCCTATCGGATCAACGACGCAACGATACTGCGCACATCCTTGGGAACCGGGTATCGGGCACCATCGCTTTACGAAAGGTTCGGTCCGTATGCGGGTTCGGTCGCGCTCGACCCGGAAGAAAGCCTGAGCTTCGATCTTGGGATCGAGCATTCCTACGGAGATCGCGCGACCGTCAAGGCAACCGCGTTCTGGTCCGAGATCGAGGACCTGATCGGCTTTGGCGCGTCGCCCGATTGTCTTCCGTCGCAAAGCTTCGGATGCTACATCCAGACCGATGGCACCACGACGACGCGGGGGTTCGAGCTGAGTGGGAGCTACGCAATCACGGATCATGTGCGTCTGGCCGGCGCCTACACTCTGACCGATGCCGAGAACGACGGAGAGCGTGTGGTGCGTGTGCCACGGCATGACCTGTCACTCGCGCTCGAAGCCGATGTGACAGATCGGCTGCAACTCGGTGTGAACATGACCCGCGCGGCTGACAGCCTTGATGGGGCCGGAACACCGACCCGGCTTGACGATTTTACGGTTTGGGATGTGTCCGCCCGCTATGACATCACCGAAACCGCGTCGGTATACGGTGTGATCGACAATGTGGCCGACGCGTCCTACCAGACCGTGCGCGGCTTCAATGCGCCAGAGCGGACCATCCGCTTTGGTGTCGAAACCTCGTTCTAGGCGATGTGGCGCGGTCTGGCGCTGTTGATTTCTGCGCTGGTCCCTTCGGGGGCCGGAGCATCCGATTTGCCCCGGGTTGTATCGGTGAATGTCTGCACCGATCAGCTCGTGCTGCTGTTGGCCGAACCGGAACAAATCGTCTCGCTCAGCCCGCTATCCGTTGATCCGCGAACATCTGTCATGGCGCAGGAAGCGGTGAACTATTCCACCAACAACGCCCAATCCGAGACGATAGCCATGCAAAACCCCGATGTCGTGGTTGCGGGGGCATTCAACGATCCGGCCTTTTTGCGGATGCTGGAGTCGATTTCGATCAAGGTGGAGACGTTCCCGATCACCTCGGCCCTGTCAGATATCCCCGACGAGATCCGGAAAATGGGTCAGGTGCTGGATCAGTCCGACAAAGCAGAGGCGATTGCCGCGCAGTTCGAGACCGATCTGGCGCGCTTGCCCCCACCGGCAGAGGATGCGCCGTTGGCAGCCTTCTTTTTGCCGAACGGGTTTTCGCTCGGGGCCGGAACGCTCAGCCATGATATCCTTGTGGCCGGCGGTGCGCGCAACCTGTCGGTGGAGCTTGGGATTCAGGGCAACGGCACCGTGTCCCTGGAGCAGGTCATCCTGCATCAGCCCGACCTTTTGATCGGGGCGCAGCCGTTCGGAGGGTTTTCGCAATCCGAGGAAATGGCGACGCATCCTGCCTTGGCCGCGTTTCCGGTGCTGCATAGCTCGGTGGCCTGGGTTTGCGGCGTTCCATCCGTTCTGGACGCGGTGTCACAAGTGTCGGAAAAAGTCGACGCATTGGACGCACTGCCTGACAATTAGACCGTCTCGCAGAGTGCGGCAGTGGTCTTTGCATCATACCGAAAGCTCGGGTCGAGATGGATGCCCGCCCAATGCCGGTCCTCGGCAAAGACGCCGTATTCCGATGCGGACCGCAAAACCTGCGCAGGGCCCGAACTGGCCATGGCACATGCGATTTCCGGCTTGATGCCGACGCGGTTGATGAGCATAGCGACCGCCGACGACAGGTCCAGATCCGCCCCGGCCAATGTGCCGTCGCTCAGCGTCAGGCGTCCATCGCGGCGCAGCACCCGTCGTTCGTTCAGTTGAAATTCGGTGATCTCCGATCCCGCTGTCGCCATTGCATCGCTGACGAGGAAAATCGCGCCGGGGCCGGTCTTGGCCGCCATCGCCGCGCGTATCGTGCGGGGATGAACATGAACTGCATCGGCGATCAGCCCGGCATGCAGGCTGCCATGGTCGAGTGCCGCACCGACCAAGCCGGGTTCGCGGCTGCCCAGTTGACTCATCGCGTTGAACAGATGGGTGACGCAGCGCGCCCCGGCATCGATTGCCGCCGCGGCTTGGTCACAGGTGCAGTCTGAATGACCGAGCGAGACGATCACCCCGGCTTTGGTCAAGCGCGCGATCCGTTCCGGCGCGACGGTTTCCGGCGCGAGTGTGACCATGAGGTTTGGAAGCCGTTGCGCGGCGTCGCAAAGCAGCGCCTCGTCGGCATCGGTCATGGGGCGGATCAGCTCGGGCGCATGCGCCCCCTTGCGGGCCTGTGCGATATGTGGGCCTTCGAGGTGTAGTCCCATGATGCCGGCCACGCCTTTCGCGATCGCGTCGTCCACGGTGTCGATCGCGGCCCGGGTCTTGTCACATGTGTCGGTGATCAGCGTGGGCAGCAAGGCGCGTGTGCCAGTGGTGGCATGGGCCATCGCGATGCGGCGCAGCCCATCGACCGTGGTTTCCTCGTTGAAAAGGATACCGCCGCCGCCATTGACTTGCAGGTCGACAAAGCCCGGCATGAGGACCCCGGCGCTCACCTCCTGCCGGACGTATTTGGCGGGCGCCTTGGCAATAGGTACGACCCCGACAAACACATTCCCGTCCAGGAGCAGCGCATGGTCTTCGTACAGGGTCCGGCCGTCGAATATATCTGCTCCGACAAGGGCGCGGCGGGTCATGGGTTTTCCGTGGCTTGGTTCAGGTGGCGCGGCGCATCCATGTTGGCCCTGGCCCCGTGGGACAAGAGCCGGTCGACCGCACCTGCGACCTTTTCAATTTCGGGGTGCATCTGGGTGGTGGCTGGCATTCTCTTGATCCTGTTTGGAGAAACGCTGACGGGGTCGGTTCTGATGCGTGACCTCTTTGGTGACACGCGCTAGGGTACCATCTGTCGAGCCAGGGCCAATGCCCCGTCAAGCGCGGTGCCGCGTGGCCCCGTCAATCGGTTTTGGGCCGTGCGCGGCAGCCATTGTGCAAAGAGCGGCCCTAATCCCCCCGTCAGGCACAGGTGATCTTCCTTCGAAAATCCCGTTGTTTCAAGACATAGCGACAAATACGCCGTCGCTTCGGCTACAATCTCGATTGCCTGTGAATCGGCCTGCGTCGCCGCGGCCATCACCTCCGTTGCGTAGGTCGCAAAGTCAGCCGGCGTCGCGGATTGGGCAAAGGCAATCAGTTTTGCCGGATCGTTGTTGAAATCTTGCCAGATCCGAGTGGTCAGCCCGGAGTTTTGCGCCAAGCCATCGCGGGTCAAGGCGCAGCGTTGCAACGCCTTTCGGCCCAGCCAGGCGCCGGATGCCTGATCTCCAAGCTGCAGGCCCCAACCACCGATGTGCCGGATGTTAGCCCCGCGTTTGACCGCAATGAAGGAACCGGTTCCGACCGAGATTACAACGCCGTTTCTGTCGCCCAAAGCTCCGAAGACGGTGGTGACCTGATCGTCAGTCACGGTGCAGCGAAGCAAGGGCAGTTTTGCGGCCAGTGCGCGTGCGGTCTCGGGTGACACGATCCCGGCAAGGCCGACATGCGCCGGCACATTGGCCAGCTCTGGCAGATCCAGCCCCGCATTCCGTGCCGCCGATCCAAGCGCCCCGATCAGATTGCGCACAGTCCCGTCAGGATCGCTGGTGTAGTTCGCAGGTCCGCCATTGGCGGACCCGAGAATGTTTCCCGCGCGATCACTGATGGCGGCGCGGCAGCCGGTCCCGCCGCCATCGATTCCGATCAGGTAGGGTCCAAGATGTCCCATCGCATTCGGACGACGCTTATCCGAGCACAGCCTTGACCGCCCGCAGGGTCCCGGCGACCACTTGGTCCGCCTCTTCGCGGCTCAGGCAGAAGGGCGGCGCAAAGCCAAGGATATCGCCTTGAGGCATGGCGCGCGCGATGATCTTGTCCTGCTCGAGCAGCTTGCCGGACAATTGCGCGCCAACCTTGTCTGCCGGATCGAAGAATGCGCGATTATCCTTGTCCTTGACGAATTCCACGGCACAGATCATGCCTTCGCCGCGGACCTCTCCGACATGAGGATGATCGGCCAGCGCGTCCGCCATCGCGGCATTGAGATAAGCCCCGACATCGGCTGCGTTTGACACCAGATCGAGTTCGTCGATCAGCTTGAGGTTGGCAACCCCGGCCGCGGCCCCGATCGGGTGGGCGGAATAGGTCCAGCCATGACCAATGGGGCCGTTCTCGTCCGTTCCCTGTTCCAGGACAGACCAGACCTTGTCCGAGACAATGGACCCGGACAGCGGCGCATAGGCCGACGTGAGGCCCTTGGCGATGGTGATGATGTCCGGCTCGATGCCGTAGTGCTCGGATCCGAACATCGTGCCAAGACGGCCAAAACCGGTCACGACCTCATCTGCGATCAGCAGGATGTCGTGTTTTTTCAATACCGCCTGGATCGCGGCCCAATATCCTTCGGGGGGCGGTACGATGCCGCCGGTGCCGAGCATAGGTTCCCCGATAAAGGCGCCGATCGTGTCGGCCCCTTCACGTTCGATCAGGTCTTCCAGATCCTGCACGCATTGCGCGACAAATTGTGCCTCCGTCTGATCGAGGTTTCCGCGCCGGTAGTAATACGGCGCGGTGGTGTGGATCACCTGCTCCACAGGCAGGTCGAATTTCTTGTGGAACAGCTCCAGCCCGGTGAGCGATCCGGTGACAAGCCCCGAGCCGTGATACCCGCGCCACCGCGAGATGATCTTTTTCTTTTTCGGACGGCCAAGGATGTTGTTGTAATACCAGACAAGCTTGACGTTGGTTTCGTTCGCATCCGAACCGCCAAGCCCGAAATAGACCTTGGACATGTTGGACGGCGCCCGGTCGAGGATCATCTTGGACAGGGTGATCGACGCTTCGGTGCCATGCCCGACATAGGAATGGTAATACGCCAGTTCGCGGGCCTGATCGGCAATCGCCTTCGCGATTTCCTGGCGGCCATAGCCCACATTGACGCAATAGAGTCCGGCAAATGCATCCAGCATGCGATTGCCGTCCCGATCCTCGATGAACACGCCAGATGCGGTCCGGATCACCCGGTTCGGGCTTTCGCCGCGCGCGTGCTGGGCGAGGTGTGTCGAGGGATGAAAGAAGTTGTCCCGATCCCATTGATCGAGTTGATCATTCCGTAGCATCGCGGCCTCCGTAAGTTCTGCCGATGGCAGGTGTTATGAGCGGTGGGCTGAAATCTCTTGAACCTCTCAAGAATTCTGCCCAGTGTCAGATCCAGTCTGCGGCACACGTAGTCCAGATGGGCCCATCATACCAGACCCACCGTAGTTAGGATCATTCATGCCACAGGGACACGCCCCCTTCAGCGAGATGGAATATGACCGCCGCCTGGCCTTGACGCGCGAAGCGATGCAGCGCGCAGGGCTTGACGCGATTTTTGTGACCGACCCGTCGAACCAGGCCTGGCTGACTGGGTATGACGGGTGGTCCTTTTACGTGCATCAGGGTGTGATCATCCAGATGGAGGGCGAGCCTATCTGGTGGGGCCGGAACATGGATGCGGTCGGCGCGGCGCGCACGTGCTGGATGTCCGAGGACAATATCCATGGCTATTCCGACCACTTCGTGCAGTCGACGCTGCAACACCCCATGGAAGATCTGGCGGGACATTTCCGGGACCTGGGGCTGGAGACGTCCCGGATCGGCGTGGAGATGGAGAATTACTACTATTCCGCCAAGGCCCACGAGGTGCTTTGCGCGGAATTGCCCGAAGCCACGATCATGGATGCCATGTCGCTGGTGAACTGGCAGCGCCTGATCAAGTCAGAGGAAGAGGTCGTTTTCATCCGCAACGCGGCGCGGATCTCCGAAAAGATTCTCGGGATCGCCATCGAAAAGGCTGCACCCGGTGCGCGCAAGAACGAACTCGTGGCCGAAATTTTTCACGCAGGGATCACCGGGGTGGACGACATCTGGGGCGACTACCCGGCGATCGTGCCGCTGACCCCGTCCGGCCTCGATGCGACGGCTGCGCACCTCACGTGGAACGGCGATCCGATGCGCGAAGGCGAGGCGACGTTCTTCGAATTGTCCGGCTGCTACCGCCGCTACCATGCGCCGCTGTGCCGGACCGTTTATCTGGGGACGCCGCCGCAGGCCCTTCTGGACGCTGAAAAGGCGCAGCTGGAGGGAATCGAAGCTGGGGTCGAAGCGGCGCGCGCCGGCAACCGGACCTGCGATATCGCCAACGCCTTTATCGATGTGTGTCAGAAGCACGGCATCGAACGCAACGGACGCTGTGGATATCCCATCGGTCTGAGTTACCCGCCCGACTGGGGCGAACGCACAGCCTCCATCCGAAGCGAGGACATGACCGTTCTGCAACCGGGCATGACGTTTCACTTCATGCCTGCGCTTTGGATGGACAGTTGGGGTCTGGAGACAACCGAGACCATCCTGATCACGGAAGACGGAGTGGCCGAAACGCTCTGCAATGTGGAACGCAAGCTCTTCGTAAAGGACTAAAGCCGTGGGGTATCTTGAGCGCAGCACGGAAATCCTCGGCGATCTGATCGCCTATCCGACGATGTCCGCTGACAGTAATTTCGACATGATCCTGCACATGGCCGGTCTGCTGGAAGATGCCGGTGCGCGCTGTGAGGTCATGTCATCGCCCTGCGGAACAAAGGCCAATCTTTTCGCAACGCTTGGTCCCGATCGCGACGGCGGCATTCTTCTGTCCGGTCACAGTGATGTGGTGCCCGTCGCCGACCAGCCCTGGACCCGCGATCCGTTTCGGATGGGGGCGGTGGATGGGCGGCTCTATGGCCGCGGAGCCTGCGATATGAAGGGGTTCATCGCGGCAACACTTGCCATGGCCCCGCATTTCGCGGACCGCGTCGGCGACCGCCCTGTGCATTTCGCCTTCACGTATGACGAAGAGGTCGGGTGCCTTGGCGCGCGCCATCTTGTCGAACACCTCAGCGAACGGAGCCTGACCCCCGGAATCGCGATCATCGGGGAGCCCACCGAGATGCGCATCATCGATGGGCACAAGGGATGCAATGAATATACCACACGGTTCGAGGGGCTGGCCGGGCACGGGTCCAACCCCGATCATGGGGTGAACGCGGTCGAATATGCCGTGCGCTACGTGCACCATCTTCTGGGTCTCAAGGATGCCCTGCGTGCCCGCGCCCCGGCCGATTGCCCGTTTGATCCGCCCTGGACAACCGTGAACTTGGGCGCCCTTGTTGGCGGCGTTGCGCATAACGTGATCGCACCGTCCGCCCATGTCGAATGGGAAATGCGCCCGGTTCAGTTGTCAGACGCGGAATTTGTCAAGGAAAACCTGCGTGCGTTTTGCGAGGCAGAGCTGCTGCCGAAAATGCAGGCCGTTTACCCGGAGGCGTCGATCACGACAGAAGTCATCGGAGAGGTCATCGGCCTTTTCCCCACCGACGAAAATGAGGCCCGCCGGATCGTCAGCGATCTTACCGGCGCAAACAGCAGTGACTTGGTCGCCTTCGGAACCGAAGCGGGCCTGTTCCAGGCGCTCGGCACCGACGTGGTGGTTTGTGGCCCCGGCTCAATCGAACAGGCGCACAAGGCGGATGAATTCGTATCGCTCGACCAGATGTCGAAGTGCCTGGGGATGTTGGAACGTTTGGGCGACAGGTTGACGTCGTAACGTCGAAAAAGTCGACGGCGGTGCTGCGTGCTTCTGGCGGCATCAACCGAACAAAGCGACGGTCCCCTTACGTCAGGCGCCCGCCCTGGCTCTTATGTCCGGGCTGGCCTCCCAGCCGAGGTTTGGTGCAATCTCTTGTGCGATCTGAACGATCTGCGGGCCCAGCATTTCGCGGAAAGCTGACGTGAACACACGCACTGAACCGGCTGCGCCGATCGACATCGTGGCCCCGGGTCCGCTTTGTGCAAGCGGCGCCGCGACCGAGCACAATCCCCGTTCGATTTCTTCGACGCATTCCGCGAAGCCGCGGCGCCGGATCGTGTCGAATTCCGCTTCGAGGTCATGCACGTTGGTCAAGGTGAATTCGGTGTAGGCGCGCAACCGGCCTTCCATTTCGCCGGTCACGAAGAGATCGGGCGAAAAGGCGGCAACCGCCTTCGAGCAGGAGCAGGCGTGCAAGGGGCGCTTTCCCAACCCCGGATGAAGGTAGGATACCCCTGTTTCCGGTGTCTCGACATGGATGATTTCCACGGTCTTGCCGCGCAGCCGCGAGAGGAAAAACGCAGCTCCGAATTCCGTTGCGGCTTGTTTTAGTGGGGGTGCCATCAAGTCCAGCAACGCGCGGTCCGAATGGTCGCTGTGGGTTATCCGCTTCAGGCGGGTGCCGATGGCGAACTGTCCGCGCGTGACGGGTTCCAGCAGACCGACGCTGACCAAATCCTGTACCAGCCTGTAGGCGGATGGCTTTGGCAGGTCCATATGAGCGCAGATCTCGGCCACACTTGCCTCCTCCAACTGCCCCACGATTTCCAGGATGCCTATTATGCGTTCAAGATGCATATTTTTTACCTTGCGAGAATCTAATTATCGAATTACGAGAATCGAAACGTTATCGCAAGGGAGGAGTGTGATGATGGACGGCGCATGTTGCGGTCCGGGGTATGCAAGCCCGGCCGAGGCCATCAAGGCCCCCCGCGAAAAGCTGCTTTACACGATCGCCATTTATACAGGGACCGGGATTCAGAAGCCGGATTACCTGGCGACTGTTGATGCCGATCCTGACAGCCCGACTTACAGCCAGGTCGTTCACCGGCTCGAGATGCCGGGCATCGGCGATGAGCTGCACCACATGGGCTGGAACGCCTGCTCCTCGTGCCACGATGACACGGGCATGTCGCGCAAATACCTCCTGGTGCCGGGGGTTCGGTCAAACAACATCCACGTCATCGACACCGCCACCGACCCCTTTGCGCCGCGTCTGCACAAGGTGATTGACGGGGCCGAGATCAAATCGAAGACCAACCTAAGTGGTCCGCACACCGTGCACTGCCTCGGAAGCGAAATCATTATCTCCTTTCTCGGCGATGCTCAGGGTGAAGCGCCCGGCGGCTACCTGCATCTCGATAAGGATTTCGAGATCGTGGGCCGGTGGGAAAACTCCATGGGCGACATCCCCTTCGGCTATGACTTCTGGTATCAACCGCGCCACAACGTCATGGTCTCGTCCGAATGGGCCGCGCCAAACACCTTCATGCCGGGCTTCGATCTGGAAGAAGTGGGGCACCTCAAGTATGGTCGGCGCCTGCACATCTGGGATTTCGAAAAGCGCGAGCCGGTCGAGACGATGTATCTGGGCGAAGACGGTCTGATCCCGCTAGAGGTCAAGTTCCACCATGACCCCGACAGCACGCATGGCTTCTGCGGCGCGGCCCTGTCGGCCAACGTGATCCATTTCTGGAAGTCAGAGGCGGGCAAGTGGGAATGGGAAAAGATCATCGACGTGGAAAACGAGCCACATCCCGAGTGGCCGATCCCCGTGCCCGGCGTGATGAGCGCGATCCTGGTGTCGATGGATGACAAGTACCTTTACCTGAACAATTGGCTGCATGGCGACATGCGCCAGTATAACATCGAGGACCCCCACAATCCGGTGCTTACCGGGCAGGTCTGGATGGGCGGCTTGCTGGGAAAGGCCCCCGAGGTCAACGGTGTCAAGGTCGCGGGCGGGCCGCAGATGTATCAGCTAAGTCTTGATGGCAAGCGGCTCTATGTCACGACGTCTCTGTTCAGCACCTGGGACAACCAGTTCTACCCCGAGATCCGTGAGCAAGGTGGTGTCATGGTGATGATCGATTGCGATGTCGAAAACGGCGGCATGAAGATCAACCCCGATTTCATCGTCGATTTCGGCCAGGAGCCCAATGGTCCAAGCCGCTGCCACGAGACCCGTTACCCCGGTGGCGACTGCACCAGCGATATCTGGCTGTGACCGAGACCTGTCGCATCACAATCGCCAACCGTGGCGATGCGACCTACACGGTCGAGGCGCGCAGGCCCCTGCTCGACACCCTGCGCGAGCAGGGCGTCGATCTGCCATATGGCTGTAAATACGGCGGGTGCATCACCTGCGCGGCCAGGCTGACGTCCGGCGAAGTCGATCAACGCCGCCAGGTGGCGCTGAACAACCGTCAGATCAACAACGGCTATGTCCTGCTCTGCGTCGCGCGCCCGACAAGCGACCTGACGCTCGAAATCGGCGTCGAGAGTCACGGCCAGCTTTACCGCAACCCCTTCCTCGATCCGCTGGAGCCGCATGAGCTGAAGGCGGACATCGCCACACCCAAGGAACGTTAAAATGCCCGCAACAGCGCTTGATGACCGCTACGATTACGACCAGCGTTACCTCTCTGATATCCTGAAATCGGTGAGCACGATCGCCATGGTCGGGGCCAGCGCAGACAAGACCAAGTTCAGCTATGGCGTGCTGCGTGTGCTTCACGAGACCGGATATGATATGATCCCGGTAAATCCTAATCCGAACCTGACCGAGATTCGCGGGATCCCGGTGGTGCATTCGCTTCAAGAGATCGACCGTCCCGTTGACATGGTCGAGGTCTTCCGCCCCAGGGAAGAGCTTTACGCCATCACCGAACAGGCAATCGCGATCGGCGCAAAGGTCTTGTGGGGGCAAATTGGCGTCTATGATGATGATGCCGCGAAACTGGCGGAAGACGCGGGGCTGAAAGTGGTGATGAACCGCTGCCCCAAGATCGAACTGTTTCGCCCCTTCTGGAAGCCGCGTCTCGACCTGGCTATCTGACCTGGGCAGGCTGACGCCACCGGACAGGGCCGGGGCACATTGGAGAGAGTTATGGACGGAACTTTGGAAAACGATCAGCTGATCCTGCGTTCGGACCAGGATGGCATTGCCATTCTGACGCTGAACGCTCCCAAATCCATCAATGCACTGTCAGAGGAGATGCTGGACGCGCTGTCACGGACCTTCGACACGATCGCGGACGACCGCAGCGTAAAGGCCGTGATCCTGCGCAGCGGCTGCAAACATTTTTGCGCCGGTCACAATCTCAAGGAAATGACGGCGCGCCGGGCGGATGACGACGGGGGCTTCCAGTATTTCCAGGACCTCTTCGCCAAGTGCTCGGCAATGATGCTGCGCGTTGTGCATCTGCCTCAGCCGGTGATCGCAGAGGTCAAGGGCATTGCCACGGCGGCAGGCTGCCAGCTTGTGGCCTCTTGCGACCTGGCGGTGGCAGCAGAGGATGCGACATTCGCAACATCCGGAGTGAATATCGGGCTGTTCTGCTCGACCCCGATGGTTGCCCTGTCGCGCAACGTGCCGCGCAAGATGGCAATGGAAATGCTGCTGCTTGGGGAATTTCTGCCCGCCGCGCGGGTCGCCGAAATGGGTCTGGTGAACCGCGTCGTGCCGCTGGCCGAAGTCGAGGACACGACGATGCAAATGGCGCGCATTATCGCGGATAAATCTCCGGCCGCCGTCAAGATCGGCAAGCGCGGTTTTTACGAACAGGCCGAGATGCCGCTGGAAGAGGCCTATTCCTATGCCGGTCGCGTGATGGCGGAAAACATGATGGCCGAGGATACCGTGGCCGGGATCAACGCCTTCACGCGCAAGGAACCGATGCCAGAATGGACAGGCAAATGAAGACGTTCGACGGCCCGGAACTGGCACGCGTTGCCGCCAATCATACGGCGCTGTCGCCGGTGTCGATGCTCAAACGCGTGGAGCGCGTGCATCCGGAATTGCCCGCGCAGGTACATGGATCGATCCGGCGAAACTGGGGCGAGGTCGCGGCGCGTTGCAAACGGCTTGCCTCGGCGATGGCGAGGCGCGGGATCGGCAAGGGCGACACGGTTGCCCTGATCGCACCGAACATCCCCGAGGCGCTTGAATGTGCGCTGGCGCTGCCGATGATCGGCGCCGTTCTGAACGCGAACAACACGCGGCTCGATGCCGGAACGATCGCTTATATTCTCGAACACGGCGAAGCGAAGGTCCTTTTGGTCGATACCGAGTGTTCGGCCATGGCCGCCGAAGCTGTTGCACAATCGGGGCGTGATCTTCTGATCGTCGACATCGAAGACAGCGAAGGGCCGGGGGGCAACAGGATAGGTGCGCTCACATATGACGCACTTCTGGCAGAGGGCGATCCCGACTTCGCCTATGCGCTGCCGGACGATGAGTGGGATGCGCTGGCGCTCAACTACACCTCCGGGACCACGGGGCGGCCCAAGGGCGTGGTCTACTCGCACCGTGGAGCATGGACCAACGCGGTCAACAACGTTGTAACCTGGGAAATGCCGCATCATCCGGTCTATCTCTGGACGCTGCCCTTGTTTCACTGCAACGGATGGTGCTTTCCCTGGACCATCACCATGCTTGCGGGAACGCATGTGTTCCTGCGCGCGCCCCGCGCCGACGCGATCTATGACGCCTTCGCAGATCATGGCGTGACGCATCTCTGTGGGGCACCGATCATCATGTCGATGATTTCCGGTGCAGCGGAAAAGCGCGATTTTCCGCAGAAGATCAAGATGATGACCGCCGCCGCGCCCCCCCCCGCCAGCGTGATCGAAGGGATGGAGGCGATGGGTATCTCGATTACACATGTCTACGGCCTGACCGAGGTGTACGGCCCTGCCGTCGTTTGCGCGGAAAAACCCGGATGGGGCGCGCTGTCACCCGAGCAGCAGGCCGAGATGAAAGCGCGTCAGGGCGTCGCCTACGAGCTTGAGGAGGACGTGCTGGTGCTCGATCCCGACACCGGCACCCCGGTGCCATGGGACGGCGAAACCCTGGGCGAAATCGTGTTTCGCGGCAACATCGTCATGAAAGGCTATCTGAAAGCCCCCGAGGAAACCGCCAAGGCCTTCAAGGACGGCTGGTTCTGGTCGGGCGACATCGCGGTGCAGCACGCAGATGGCTACATCGAGATTCGGGACCGCTCAAAGGACATCATCATTTCGGGGGGTGAAAACATCTCCTCGATCGAGGTGGAAAAAGCGCTTTATTCCCATCCGGCCGTCAGCCTCGCGGCGGTTGTCGCCTTGCCCGATGAAAAATGGGGCGAAGTGCCCTGCGCCTTTGTCGAGCTGTCGGGGGAAGCAACCGAAGACGACTTGCTGGCGCACGCAAGAGAGCGCCTGGCAGGATACATGCGGCCCAAGAAGGTGGTCTTTGGCGAACTTCCGAAAACCTCTACAGGCAAAATCCGCAAGAACGAGCTACGTGATCTGGTCCGCTCAAAAGGCTGACCCCTTACCCCAGACTGGATACATATCATGGCACATGAACTAGAATTCGCACATTTCAGCTTTGGCACCCAAGTCCGGAAATCCCCATATTCCGACGCCGCGCTGCGCTGGGGGGCCAAGGGCTTTTCAGTGTACAACCACATGTATATCCCCCGCGATTTCGGAGATCCGGAACAGAACTTCTGGAGCCTGATCAACCACGCGACCCTTGCGGATGTGTCGGTGGAGCGCCAGGTCGAGATCACGGGCCCGGATGCGGCCCGCTTCACCCAGTATTTGTGCGCGCGTGACCTTTCGACCTGCGAGGTCGGGCAATGCAAATACGTGGTGCTCACCGATCAGCATGGCGGTATCATCAACGACCCGATCCTGCTCAAGTTGGCCGAGGATCATTTCTGGCTGTCGATCGCGGACAGCGATGTTCTCCTGTGGGCGCGGGGCGTCGCGGTGAATGCCGGGATGGATGTCGAATTGTCCGAACCCGATGTGTCACCTTTGCAGCTTCAAGGTCCCAAATCGCGCGATATCCTGCGCAAGGCCTTTGGCTTCAAGCCGACAGAACTGAAATATTTCCGTTTCATGGAATACGATTGGTACGGGGTTCCCCTGATCATTTCGCGCACGGGCTGGACGAGCGAACTGGGCTACGAGATCTATCTGCGTGACGGCTCCGCTGGCAGCCGGCTTTGGGAGCATATTCTGGATGTCGGTTACCCGATGGGTCTCAGACCCGGCCACACCTCCAGCATTCGCAGAATCGAGGCAGGCATGCTGTCTTACCACGCCGACATGACCCTCGCGAACAACCCCTACGAGTTGAACCTGGACCGTCTTGTCAATCTTGACATGGAGGCCGACTTCGTTGGCAAGGAGGCGCTGAAACGGATCAAGGAAAAAGGTGTCAAGCAGCGGCTGACAGGTATTGAGATCGAAGGCGTTCCTTTCGAGGGCGTCAACGATTTCTTCTGGCCGGTCCTGAAGGATGGCGTGCAGATTGGCACGATCACGTCGGCTGTCTATTCTCCGCGGCTGGCAAAGAACATCGCCCTCGCAATGCTGGACGTCGGCCATACGGATATCGGCACCGAGGTAACAGTCGACAAACTTGGCGAAACACGCGGCGGTGTCGTTGCGCCGATCCCGTTCTATGACCCCAAAAAGGCACTTGCCGTCGCGAGTTGATCCGATCGCAGCACCGGTTTGCCAAGTGACATCGAAGGGGCCGATCTGCTTGATCGGCCCGCGGTCAGGTTAGACTCTGAAACCATTGATTCCGACAGATAGCATGAGTCACGGTTCGAAAAGGCGCGGTGAACAAGTCAGAGGCGGTCGCGGAGTTTCGGACCAGTTGCTAAGCTTTAGCGACTGATGAGGGACCGACCTGAAATGACTAAACGCAAACGCTATACGGCGGAGTTCAAGGCGAAGGTGGCGTTGGAAGCCA
>Ga0102928_1000009_pt1 | contig 89270 bp, 80 predicted proteins | sample SalPonR1_B_D1_MG_FD_78504 | JGI IMG/M metagenome (GOLD analysis project Ga0102928, IMG submission 78504) | Salt pond soil microbial communities from South San Francisco under conditions of wetland restoration - Salt Pond MetaG R1_B_D1_MG | ecosystem: Environmental > Aquatic > Marine > Intertidal...
AGCTGCTTTTGGCGTGGCTCTCGCTTCCAGAGATGGACACCAGGCTGCAGAAGCTTCACTTTCAAGGCTCTCCTGTACACGGCCTACTGCTGTCAACCTTTTTTGGGTTTTACAGAGAATGAAAAAACTTATTGACACAACTGAAGATAGATCCCTTTTCCCATGCCTTGTGCTTGAAGCGGAAAAGTTGCTTGAGCAGGATGTCGAGGTCAATCGCAGGCTTGGGGGATATGGTCAGACACTTCTTCCTGAAAATCCTGTGGTAATAACACACTGTAATGCTGGTGCTCTTGCGACTGGTGGTTATGGAACTGCTCTTGGTGTTATCAGGGCTGCGGCGGAGAAAGGAAAATGTCCAGTTGTGTATGCATGTGAGACACGTCCGGTCCTGCAGGGAGCAAGACTTACTGCCTGGGAGTTATTTATGGATAACATTGATGTTACTGTAATTACCGATAATATGGCGGGTTCACTAATGGTTGAAGAACATATAGATGCCGTGATCGTAGGTGCGGACCGAATTGCCATGAACGGCGATACCGCTAACAAGATCGGTACTTATTCCCTTGCGGTCCTTGCAAGACATCATAATATTCCTTTCTATATTGCCGCACCCGTAAGTACTATCGACAGGAACATTGGAACAGGCTCTGAAATTGAGATCGAGCAAAGGGATCCCGAGGAGGTCCGCTGTTTCAGATCGGAACGGGTTGTAGCTGAGGGTATACCGACCTGGAACCCTGCCTTTGATGTAACTGAGGCTGAACTGATAAACTGTATAATAACTGAGCGTGGACTTGTTTTCCCTGAATATCCGGAAAATATTGCAAAGCTTTTCAGATAGATGTTGGGAGTGTAAAAAAAATGGGAAATTACCGCATAGCTGATATAGAACTTTCTGAAAGTGGAAACAACAAGATCGAATGGGCATGGGAATCTATGCCTGTCCTGAAGTCTATCAGAGATTCGCAGATATCTCTGCAGCCCTTTAAAGACCTTACTATAGCCGCGTGTCTTCATCTTGAGGCAAAAACGGCCTGCCTGCTCGAGGTACTTGCTCAACTGGGTGCAACTGTAGTGGCAACAGGTTCCAATCCACTGTCAACCCAGGATGATGTTTGTGCGGGACTTGTAAGCTCAGGGGTTAATGTTTTCAGCCACAGGGGAATGTCTACTTCAGAGTATTTTGCCAATCTGAGAACGGCTCTTGACTTCCATCCGGATATCGTAATAGATGATGGAGCCGATATGATAGCTCTTCTGCATAAAGAAATGCCACATCTTATACGTTCTGTTCTTGGGGGGTCTGAGGAAACCACGACAGGGGTGAACAGACTCAAAGCCATGGAAGCAGATGATGCACTGAAGATCCCTGTTATAGCGGTAAATGACGCAAAGAGCAAATATCTTTTTGATAATCGTTATGGAACTGGCCAGTCAGTACTTGATGGAGTAATGAGAACGACCAACCACTTGATCGCAGGGAAAAGTGTAGTAGTAGCCGGCTATGGCTGGTGCGGAAGAGGAGTGGCCCTCAGAGCGTCTGCTTTCGGAGCAAGGGTGATCGTTGTAGAAGTTGATCCTCACAGGGCTTTCGAGGCTGTTATGGATGGTTATGAGGTCATGTCCATGGACATGGCAGCCAGCAGGGGGGATATCTTTCTCACCCTCACAGGCAATACTGATGTGCTAAGGAAAGAACATTTCAAAGTCATGAAAGATGGCGCTCTCCTGGGGAATGCCGGTCATTTCGATGTGGAGATAAACAAACAGGACCTTGAAGATATCGCTGTCAGTAAACGGTCACTTAAACCAAATATTGAAACGTACAAACTCGAAAATGGACGGAATCTTCATCTCCTCGCGGAGGGTAGACTGGTGAATCTTGCGGCGGGAGATGGTCACCCTGTTGAGATCATGGATCTGAGCTTTGCCCTGCAGCTTGAATCGGCGATCCGTCTGACCCGGGAGTCCCTCAGTCCCGGAGTTTACAATGTTCCTTCTGATATCGACAGAAAGATCATGGAAGTGAAACTTGGATCAATGAACATAAAACTTGAAAAACTCACACCAGCCCAGGAATTATATCTCAAGAGCTGGACTGAATAGATCTGTTAGCAAATACTTTTCAGGGGAGGGGTAAACTGTTTTGAGTATTCTACTTAGAAATGTACTTGTGCAGGATGGATTTCGGGATAAGGCCTCTGCCAGTGATGTAGTTATAGAAGGGGAAAAGATCCTTTCTATTGAAAATGCATGTTCTGTGGATCCGAATGAACATGAGTTGATAGACGGTAAAGGACACACTGCAGTAATACCGGGCCTGGTGAATGGACATACACATGCAGCCATGAGTCTTTTAAGAGGGCTTGGTGAAGAAAAACCTCTGATGGACTGGCTGAAAAAAAGTATCTGGCCTGTGGAAGCCAGGCTCACCGCTTCTCATATTTATTGGGGTACAAAGCTTGCACTTCTCGAGATGGTTTCCGGGGGTATAACCTGTTTTGGCGATATGTATTTTGAGATGGACCAGGTAGTGAAGGCGTCTCTTGAAATGGGTGTCCGCTGCGGTATATCCAGAGGTATAATCGGTGATGATAATTACCGTATTGATGATAATGCGCGTCTTTTTGATGAATGGAATGGCAGGAATGGTCTTGTGACAGTGCAGTTTGGTCCCCACGCGCCATATACAGTTCCTCTTGAAACACTCAGAAATATTGCCGATCTGGCCAGTGATAAGGGTGCAGGTATACATTTTCATTTTCTGGAGGCTGAGTGGGAGCTTGAATATATAAGATCTGAATATAATATGGGTCCACTTCAGTATCTTAATGAAACAGGTCTTTCAGGTAATGCTGGTCTCATTCTTGCGCATGGAGTCTGGGTACGACCTGAAATAATGGAAGGTCTCGCAAAGGATAATATTACCATCGTGCATAATCCAAAGAGTAATCTCAAGCTTGGAAGCGGGATCCAGGATCTGCCGGCCATGCTCAAGACAGGTATACATGTATCTCTCGGAACGGATGGTGCCTCAAGTAACAACCAGCTTGATGTATGGGATGAAATGAAGACAGCGGCACTTCTTCACAAGGGCAAACAAATGGATGCCACTGTAGGTAAGGCCCTGGATGTTCTTCGAATGGCAACCTGGGAAGGTTCAAGGAGCCTTGGTTTTGACTGCTGCGGAAAGGTCTCCCCCGGGTACATAGCTGATCTTGCGATCATAGATCTTGATAAACCACACTATGTTGGAGCGGATGCTGATAATCTTGCATGTTTCCTTGTTTACGCAGGATCAAGAGCTGATGTAAAATCAACAATTATTAACGGCAAGTTCGTATATAGGGATAAGGCATATGTTACCGCAGACAGGGAAGAAGTTATGAATGCTGCCAGATCTGCAAGAAATGATCTGCTTAAATAATATCTTTAACATCCTTGAGAGGAGTTCAGCAAAATGGTACATAAAACTGGTCAGGAATTAAGGAAAATGTTCATAGATTTCTGGGTCTCCAAGGGAAGCAGGCATTACCCGAGTTTCTCGCTTGTACCTGAAGATCCTACTCTTTTATTTACTATTGCAGGTATGGTCCCCTTCAAAAAATACTACCTGGGGATGAAACCTGAATATCCAAGGGCTGTTACTTCACAGAAATGCATAAGGACTAATGATATAGATAATGTTGGACGTACGGCGAGACATCATACCTTTTTTGAAATGCTTGGCAATTTTGCATGGGGGAATTATTTCAAAAGGGAGGCAATAACCTGGTCCTGGGAATTCCTGACTGAATATGCAGGTCTTGATAGAGACAGGCTTTATGCCACCATCTATCTTGACGACGAGGAAGCTTTTGACATATGGCATAAAGAGGTGGGTCTTTCAAAGGACAGGATCTACAGATTCGGTGAAGATGAGAACTACTGGTTTATGGGCAATACGGGTCCATGCGGGCCATGTTCAGAGATAATGTACGACCAGGGTCCTTCATTTTCGTGCGGGAAACCGACCTGTGATGTTGGATGTGACTGTGACCGTTATCTTGAAGTATGGAATCTGGTCTTTACTCAGTTCGACAGGCAGGAAGATGGATCATTGATCTCCCTTCCTAAAAAGAATATAGATACAGGAATGGGCCTGGAAAGACTTACTGCTCTTGTTCAGGGTGTAAAGACCGACTTTGAGACTGATCTTTTCAGTCCGCTTATAGAGCACACGTGTTCCATGGCAGGAATTAAATATGGAGAAAAACCAAAACAGGATATGGCCGTAAAGGTCATAGCCGACCATTCAAGAGCCCTTGCCTTTATGATAGCTGACGGCATCCTTCCGTCGAATGAGGGGCAGGGTTATGTATTGAGGCGTCTTCTAAGAAGAGCGGTGAGATATGGAAGACTTATCGGTCTCGATAAACCATTTTTATGTGACATATTACCTGTGGTCATAGAGCTAATGGGTGATCCATATTCCGAGATCATTGATCAGAGGCCCACAATAGAGCATGTCATAAGCCTTGAGGAAGAAAAGTTTGATCGTACACTTGAACAGGGGACCAATCTTCTTGATCGGGAGATCCAGAAGCTCATGGGAAAAGAAGAGAGGATCCTGTCTGGAAAGATAGCTTTTGAGTTGTATGATACTTATGGATTTCCTTTTGAACTTACCGAAGAGATCTGTAATGAGCAGTCCATCGAAGTAGACAGTGATGAATTCGACAGCGAGATGACGAAACAGAAAGAACGCGCAAGAGCCTCGAGTAAACATGTTCACTCAGAGGTTAAAGCTGATGTTTTCTCAAGACTTCAGGACAAGATCGGGGACATTGATTTTCTCGGCTATGACAAGGTTACTTCTGATACCGTCGTAAAAGCAGTCATACGTGATGGGGAAGAGGTGGATATCCTCAAAGCAGGACAGGAAGGCGATGTTGTTCTGGACTCTTCACCATTTTATGCTGAGCGAGGTGGACAGGTAGGGGATACCGGAACTCTAACGGGGGATGATGTTGAAGCAGCTGTAGATGATACTTTCTATGCTTTCGAAGACCTTATTGTGCATAAAGTAAGAGTGATATCCGGAAAACTGGAAGTTGGTAAACGAATATTCGCAAAAGTTGATGAAGGACGAAGACTTGATATTAAGCGTAATCATACAGCTACACACCTTCTTCATGAAGCGCTGCAGAGTGTTCTGGGAATGCATGCCAGGCAATCTGGGTCTATGGTATCTCCGGAATTCCTTAGATTTGATTTTACGCATTTTGAAAGTCTATCTCGATCACAGATCAATGAAATTGAGAATATTGTCAACGAAAAGATCCTTGACGATATTCCCGTTGATACTACTGAAACAACAATGTCTGAAGCCAGAAAAGCCGGCGCAAAGGCATTATTTGAAGAAAAATATGGGGAAAAGGTACGTGTTGTCAATATCTCCGGTTATTCAGTGGAACTCTGCGGCGGAACTCACATAGGATCAACCGGCCAGATAGGGCCATTCAAGATCCTGAGGGAGGAAAGCGTGGGTTCAGGAGTTCGCAGGATCACAGCTGTGACTGGACACAAGTCACTGTCTCTTTTACATTCTCTATACGATGTTACATCAGGACTTTCCCGGGAACTTTCTGTCGAATCCGGAGAAATACCCGGCAAGGTAAAGGAGATCATAAATGAACTTAAGTCATCACAGAAGGAGATCGAAGATCTCAAACTCAAGCTTATTTCTACGACTTTCGAGGAGAAACTGAACAAAGTCGAGATCCCTAAAGGAATTTCAGTTCTGACGGCATCCTATGATAAGGTCTCTCCGGATCTATTGAGGGAGCTCGGTGATAAAGTAAAGAATAAGAATTCTGGCAGTGTACTTGTCCTTTCAACTGTTCAGGGACCTGACTCAGTTCAGCTCATAGCAATGGCAGATGACAAAGCTCTTGAGAATGGAGTTCACTGTGGTCGATTAATTAAACAGGTAGCTTCTTCCATAGGCGGCGGCGGTGGCGGAAGACCGGCAATGGCACAGGCTGGAGGAAAGGATGCTGCGAATCTTGAGAAAGCTCTCCAGCAAGTTGCTGACATTGTGAAGGAGCAGTTGAATTAAACGTATGAAAAGATATATGGCTCTTGATGTGGGCAGTGTTAGAATCGGAGTTGCAGTAAGCGATCCCCTGGCAATTACTGCCCAGGGGATCGCTGTTATTCCCATGACAAAATGGCGGGAAAAACTCCAGGTCCTGGTGAATAAATATTCTCCGGATTATTTCGTTATTGGACTTCCGATCAGAACCTCTGGTGAAATGGGACCTGAAGTGGAGAGGGTCAAACTTTTCAGCCATGAGGTCAGATCGGTATATCCGGATATTGATATCTATTTTTATGATGAACGATACTCATCAAAAATAGCACACCAGGTTCTGGATGAATCCAATGTTTCTGCAAAGAACAGGCGCGGAAATGTAGATAGTATTGCAGCAGCAGTATTTCTCCAGGGCTTCCTTGATAGTATCAGGAGGACAGGAAACAATGATCCCAGCTGATATAAAAATAACCCCCATGCTTGAACAGTACTTTTACTGGAAAGAGAAGTATCCCGACTGTCTTCTTCTCTTCAGGATGGGAGACTTTTATGAGCTCTTTTTTGATGATGCAAAAACTGCCTCTAAAGTCCTGGATATTGTTGTTACAAGCCGTGATCCCCAGAAGAAGATACCCATGGCTGGAGTCCCTCATCATGCTTTGAACAACTATACTTCCAAACTTGTAAGATCTGGGTATAATCTCGCTATTTGCGATCAGATCAGTGAGCCGGATGGTAAAAACATAGTTGACCGTAAAGTTACAAGGATATTAACCCCGGGTACATATCTTTCTGAGGACGATAACGAGGATGCAAAACTTGCAGGAATAAAATATATCGGTCCTGACTGTGTGGCTCTTGCACTCCTTTCGGTAGGAACGGGGGAGCTCAAGGCGGGAAGATTAACGGAGAACATGGCAGTTTCTCTCGTGATCTCATTTTCTCCCGGAGAGATACTCTATCCGCGTGATGATAAGAATACATCATATTTTATTGATACCAACCTTTCAGATATTGAATCCGTTGAACGTGAAATTGATGAATTTGAAGGAAAGACAGCTACCCGCAGATTAAAACAGCTACTGAAAGTGTCAAGTCTTGAGGGTTTTGGTATAACTGATAATACAGAAGAATGCGGTTGTGCTTCTGTGCTCTGTAATTATGTTGAAGAGACCCAGTTTACTTCTGCAGATCATATCAGGGGTATAATTCCCTTACATTCAAAAGGTGAGCTTTTTCTTGACAGGACAACCCAGTTCAATCTTGAGCTCATCAATGGATCTACATCTCTTTATTCGATCCTGGATCAGTGTCGCACTTCCATGGGTAAACGAAAACTTAAACAGTGGATATTACATCCTTTGCTGGATACCTCTGAACTTGCAATGAGGCAGGAAGCAGTTGAATTCTTTTACAATGAGATATCTACCCTGGAGGGACTTCGCAAGAGTCTGTCAGCATGTTCGGATCTTGAAAGGACTGTTGCAAGATTATCTCTTGGTAACGGAAGTCCCCGTGATCTTTCTGCCATAAGGGATACGTTATCAGAGATCCCGCAATGTTTAACTTTTATTAATAAAGCCCCACTGAAGTCCTGGTTCTCATCAATATCACCTATGGAGGATCTCCTCGAATTTCTCAAGGGGGCCCTGGTAGATGAAGTACCCAGGGTATTACATCAGTCCCCTTTGATAAGAAAGGGTTTTGATGAACAGCTTGATCACTGGAGAAGTCTCTCAGATGATGCAAACAGCTGGTTAAGGGAATATCTTCAGAGAGAAAAGGAAAGAACTGGCCTGAACCGGCTTAAAGCAGGATACAACAAGGTATATGGATACTACCTTGAAGTAACAAGAGCAGATGTTTCAAACATTCCCGAAGAATATATAAGGAAACAGACACTTGTCGGGTCGGAAAGATTCATAACGCCGGAACTTAAAGATTTTGAGGAAAAGATAGTCCGTTCGGAAGAAGAGATCAAAAAACTGGAAAGATTATTATGGGAAAAACTTGTTGGAGAAGTCCTTGCATATTCTGAGATACTTCAGAAAACGGGAAGCGCCCTTGCTGAAATCGATATCTTATCTTCCTTCGGGAAAATCGCTCTTTCAGGTAATTACTGCCGTCCGGTATTCAGTGAAGGAAACAGGATAAATATAATCGGAGGAAGGCACCCGGTGATCGAAAGAATGACATTCGATGTACCCTTTGTTCCGAATGATGTCGAACTTTCTGAAGAAAGCGAAAGGATCGCTATTCTGACGGGCCCGAACATGGCAGGCAAATCAACTTATCTCAGGATGGCGGCACTTATAGTTATTATGGCTCAGGTCGGTTCATTTGTCCCTGCGGAATCCTGTATAATGTCACCCGTTGACAGGATCTTTACAAGAATAGGGGCCAGAGATGATCTTGCCCGCGGTAACAGTACCTTCATGCTTGAAATGCTTGAAACTGCCAATATCCTCCATAACGTGACAGGTAGCAGTCTTGTTATCCTTGATGAGATCGGAAGGGGTACATCGACATATGATGGTATGAGCATAGCCTGGTCTGTAATTGAATATCTTCATGAACACTGTGGCTCGAGGCCCAAAGTTCTTTTTGCAACTCATTATCACGAACTGACGAAACTTGCAGAGGATCTGTCTTCTGTAGTTAATTTAAGCATGGACGTAGAGGAATCCAGGAAAGGTATACGTTTTTTACACCAGATCGTAAAAAAACCCTCTGACAGGTCATATGGAGTTGAAGTTGCAAAGCTCGCCGGTATTCCTTCCATAGTTGTAAGACGTTCAGAGGAGCTTTTGAGACAGTTTGAAGATCCGGAAAATGCATCCTGGGGCAAGATCAATAATTCTTTGAATGTCTCAAATGAAGGACAGCTCAATATGTTCTCTTATGCAAAGCAGGGAATAATAGAGGAAATAGCGAATATAGATCCGGATTCCATTACACCCTTGGAAGCCCTTGAATTAATATACAGGTTACGTGCAAAGAGCAGGGATGTGATCGATAATTGAGCAGGATCAGGATCCTTAACCAGGAACTTTCCAGGAAGATCGCAGCAGGTGAAGTAATTGAAAGACCTGTTTCTGTAGTAAAAGAATTAATTGAAAACTCTATTGATGCAGGTAGCCGAAAGATCAGGGTTCATATTCTCCAGGGTGGTAAATCCGGAATAATTGTTGACGATGATGGGGCAGGGATAGATGAGAATGAACTTCTTCTTGCTATATCTAAGCATGCTACCAGCAAAATAAGTAAAGAAGAGGATCTCGATTCCATCCTGACCCTTGGATACAGGGGAGAAGCTCTCTCAAGCATCGCATCTGTAAGCAGGCTTGAGATCAGAAGCAGGACCTCTGAAGCAAAGACCGGCGCTCTTCTTGAGGCGGATCTGGTAAATAGCGATACAGTTTCAAGAAAGATCAACTGTGAACCTGGCACAAGGATCCAGGTCGAGGATCTCTTTTTTAACATGCCTGCAAGACGAAAATTTATGGGTAGTGCAAGGTCGGAATTCCGAAGGATATCAAGACTCGTCAAAGAATTTGCAATTCTTTACCCTCAGATAGATTTTCAGGTTTCTCATGATAACAGGACAGTTTTTACATCATTCCAGATGAATTCAAGGCAGGAAGTAATAGAGAGTATATGGGGCAGGGACCCCGAGGTCCGTTATGTCACAAGAAATGATAGTGATATAGGATCGGAATGCTGGTATCAGCCATATCCGGGTAAAAGGTTAAATCTTCTGATATTTATCAACGGAAGGGTGGTAAGGGATCCCGTTATACGTTCTGCAGTAAACTCTTCAGATGCGGGGATCTCAGGTAACCTTGCATTTTTCCTGACAGTTCCACCGGAGAAAGTTGATGTAAATATCCATCCGGCAAAAGCAGAAGTGCGTTTCAGGAAAAATAATGAGATCTTTGACAATGTGCGACACACTGTACAGGAAATCGCAGGACTCTCCATCCAGAAAAGCAGTTTTTCTTTCCACAGCGAAAACCCTGAAATGCCTTTTCCTGCCAGGAAATTCCGGGGATCTGAACCTGAAGGATCGTTCCCTGGTCTTTTAAATACCCGGGTCGCTTCCCCTGAAAGTCTTTTCACAAAACTTGATCCTGATAGCAAAGAAGAACAGCCAAATGCTGAGGGACCAGAGGCTGTTGAATTTCTGGGTCAGATGCGTGCAGGTTACCTTGTTTTTGAAACAACAGAAGGGCTTCTGCTTATGGATCATCATGCTGCACATGAAAGGGTCAATTTTGAAAAGATCCGGAAAGAATTTACAGGAGGAATAGGGAAGCAGTCACTGTCAGATCTTCAAATGGTCCCTCCCTCACTAAAAGAATCCATAGAAGAACATGAAAAGGTCCTTTCAGAAGCAGGATTTACTTTCAGTCAGGAAGCTGGAGCATTGTACATAAAGGAAATACCGTCTTTCCTGAATTACATATCCCTGGGTATTTTTGAAGTTGTTCGTACTCTGGTCTATGAACTCGAAAATAACGAGTCCATATCTTGTGCGTCGGACAGTGCCATGTGGTTAAAATGGGCTGATATGGCCTGCAAGCGTTCTATTAAACTCACGAATAGAATAGACCCTGCTGAAGCTGTCAACCTTTACAAACAACTTTTGAAATGCGATAATTCCTTGTTTTGCCCTCACGGGCGGCCAACTTTACTTGTCATTCCTGTTTCAAAACTTTCAAGGGAATTCGGGAGGGAATAAATGAACTCCGGGAAACTGCCTGTAATTGCGATCATTGGGCCTACAGCAGTCGGGAAAACCGAGCTTAGTCTTCAAATAGCCGAGGAACTGAATGCAGAGATAATATCTGTGGATTCAAGACAGGTCTATCGCTACATGGATGTAGGTACCGATAAAGTTACTACAGACACAAGAAAAAGGGTTTTACATCATTTGATAGATGTTGCTGATCCAGATGAACGTTTTACTGTAATGGATTTTGTTAAAAAAGCCGCTGAAGCTGCAAGAAGAATAACAGAAAGGGGCAAAAAGGTAATCTTTGCCGGAGGTACACCCTTTTACTACAAGGCTGTTTTTGAGAACGTCGTTCAAGAGGAATTACCTGAAGACAGAAGTAAAAGGGATGACCTCGAACAGGAACTTCAAGAAAAAGGATCACTTTCAATGTACCGGAAGCTTCTTGAGGCTGATCCTGTAACGGCCGATCGATTACATCCAAACGACACACACCGTGTTCTGAGGGCTCTTGAGATATTTTCCCTGTCCGGCGAAAAACCCTCCGAGATCTATTCCCGCTCAAGTACCAAAAAAAGTACGATAGATCCTCTATATATTGGACTTGAGAGAGAGAGACCTGCCCTTTACAGGAGAATAGAGGAAAGGGTCAGGGAACAGTTTAACAGTGGTTATATTGAAGAAGTCCAATGGCTTCTTGAAAACGGGTTTCATTCAGGTCTTTCATCAATGCAGGGTTTTGGTTACAGGGAGATAGTAAAGTATCTTTCCGGTGAACTTTCATTTGAGGATGCGATCCAGGGAGATATAAGAGCTACAAAAGCATTTTCAAGAAGACAGATGACCTGGTTCAGAAAATTTTCTCCTGTAATATGGTATGATACTTCTGTTGGGGAAAAAGCGATTTTAGCAAAAGAAATATGTCAAGTGTGCCTCAAACATTATAGCAAGGAGGCAGGTACTGGGTTTTGAATATAGTTCTTGCTGATCCTACAGGTTTTTGCTTTGGAGTTAAACGTGCTATCACTGAGCTTGAAAAGGCTTTATCCGTTCATGGGACGATTTATTCTACCGGTAGCCCGATACACAATCCCCAGGAAGTCAGAAGACTCAGCAAAAAAGGACTGGTAGTAGTTGACGATGTTTCCAAAATCCCTGATGGTGCCCGTGTCTTTATAAGAGCCCACGGTGAAAGCCCGGATGTGCTTGCCGGAATAAACCAGAAATCATCGACAGTGATAGATGGCACGTGTCCTTTCGTTAAAACTGCCCAGAACAAGGCAAGGTCCCTTTCCAGTGAAGGATATTTTGTAATTATTATTGGAAATCCTGAACATCCGGAGGTAAAAGGGATACGCGGTTTTGTAAACGGGGATTCAATTGTTGTAAATGACCGGTCTGTTATTCCTGAAAAAATGCCGTCTGAAAAGACTGGAGTGGTGTGCCAGACTACACAACGTTACGAACTTCTGGCTGATATCACATCATGCATAGTCTATAAATGCAAGGAACTTAAGGTTTATAATACAATATGTAATGCTACTTACGAGAGACAGAAAGCTATAAGGGAACTTGCTAAAGTTGTAGATGGAATAATTGTTATAGGAGGCCGGAACAGTGCAAACACTTCCAAGCTGTTCCAGATAGCCAGGGGTGAGTCCCCTGCTGCAGTCTGGATCGAAGAGGCTGCAGAGCTTCAGGAGGAGTGGCTTGTAACTAAGGAAAATATTGGCATCGCAGCAGGAGCAAGTACACCTGACTGGTTAATAGAAGAACTGAAATATAAATTGAAAAATACAGGTAGTCAAAGGGGATGGAAACGATGACAGAAGAAATATTGGAACCAAAGGATCAGGCAGTTGAAGAATCGGAAGTTTCTGGACAAAACGATGAAAAAGAAGTGACAGAAACCTCTGAGAATGGTGAAAGTATGGAGAGCATGCTTTCACAGTATGAAGTTGAAGAGATCCACAAAGGCAAAGTCATTTCAGGAACTGTAGTGGACAAGAATCAGGACGGATGGCTTGTCGATGTCGGATATAAATGTGAAGGCTTCCTGCCGACCCATGAATGGACACACCGTATCCTTGTAGAGGAAACTGAAACACCCTCTATTGGAGATGAGATACAAGTCCAGGTTATCAATATAAAACATGGAGAAGAATCACAGCTGATCGTCAGCCGTTGGAGATGCGAGTTCGACAATCGCTGGAAGGAACTTGAAGATAAATCAGCTTCAGGTGATCCTTTCTCTGTAAGAGGTATCCGTAAAGTCAAAGGTGGGCTGATGGTAGACTGCTGCTCACTTGAGGGTTTCGTCCCCATTTCTCACCTTGCTGAAGAGGGTAGAGGTGTAAATCCTACTCGCTTTGTTGATGAAGTATTCGATGTTAACCTTCTTGAAAAGGACAGGAGGAAAAGAAGGCTTGTTCTATCGAGAAGAGCTCTTATAGAGGATGAAATGGCACACAAGAGGACCGAATTCTTCGAAACGACCTCTGAGGGTGATGTTCTTGAAGGTTCAATAAGCAGTATTACTTCTTTCGGTGCATTTGTGAACCTCGGCTGTATAGACGGTCTCGTACATGCAAGTGAACTTTCCTGGAAACGTAATGTAAAACCAAGGGAAGTTGTCAAGAAAGGTGCTTCTGTTAATGTAAGGGTTATTGGACTTGACAAGGAAAAGAACCGTGTATCCCTTAGTATCAAGCAGACGCTTCCAGATCCGTGGAGTGTAGTACCTGAGACGTTCACCGAAGGTCAGTCAGTTAAGGGATCAGTTACAAATGTAACGGATTTCGGAGTGTTTGTTGAAGTTGATGATGGAGTTGAAGGGTTGATCCATATAGGTGATCTCAGCTGGAAACGTATCAAACATCCCAAAGAAGTATTATCAAAGGGAGAAGACGTAGAAGTCAAGATCCTTGAGATCGACCCTGAAAAACAGAGGATGAGCCTCGGATACAAACAACTTCATGATCCATGGATCGGTATAGAGGACAAATATTCAAAAGGACAGGATCTTCCCGTGAAAGTCGTTCGTCTTGCGGATTTCGGAGCTTTTGTTGAGATCGAGGAAGGTATAGAGGGTCTTATACATATTTCGCAGTTAAGTACCAAAAGGGTTGAAACACCTGGAGAGGTACTGACTCAGGGACAGAGTATAACTGCCAGAGTAATTGAGATAAACCCTGCAGAAAGAAAAATGAGGCTCAGTATTTCAGCGATCGAGGGAGAAGGCGAAAGAAAGAAACGTAACGAAGAAAAAAAGAAACGGGAAGTTGAAGCAAAGAAGCGACAGGCTGAAGTCCAGGAAGAAAATAATATTACAATAGGCGATGTTTTCAAGGACGTACTGAACCAGTAATTATTGAAAGATCAAAAGGCCGTCCAGAAGTGGATGGCCTTTTCCACTTATTATGGAGTGTGATATTGAAGTGGCTAAAGATTATCCCATAAGAACTTATCCAGACCCTGTTCTGAGAAAAGAGACTTCAGAAATAACTGATTTCAATGAGGAGCTTGAATCCTTCGTGTCTGAAATGCAGCGTATCATGTTTGAAAATGATGGAGTTGGTCTTGCGGGACCACAGATCGGTTTTTCTTTAAAAATAGCGATTGTGTACTATGAAGAAAGACTGTATACTTTAATTAATCCTGTGATCATTGAATCCAGCGGGGAAGAGTATGGAGAAGAAGGCTGTCTCAGTTTTCCCGGGATATACGGCAGGGTTAAGCGTCCTGAAAAGATCAGGATCAAGGCTCAGGATATTAATGGTTCTGAAAGTATTTTTGATGCAGAAGGTTTTCTGGCACGTGCTTTTTGTCATGAAACGGATCATCTGAACGGTGTTTTACTAATTGATCATTTTTCTCCTATGAAAAAGAATATGGTAAAAAGGAAAATGCTCAAAAAAAACAGGGAAACACAATAACAATGAATAGACTCTGGTTCGCTGGATCAGGAAAGTTCGGGGCAAGATGCCTTGAACTTCTTTCGCGAGAATTCAGTATTCAGATGGTCATTACTTCACCACCTGCCAGAGCCGGTAGAAAATACAAGAAACGTCCTACGCCGGTTGAAGATCTTGCAGGTAATATCAAGTCTTCTATTTACAGAACAGCGTCATTTTCTGATGATGAATATCTCCTTGAAAGATTGTCAGAAGAAACACCCGAAGCAATTATCGTTGTGGATTTTGGCCAGATGATCAGAGAACCTTTTCTTTCATTTTCAAAAGCAGGTTGCCTCAATATCCATCCTTCACTGCTCCCTCTTTACAGGGGGGCTTCACCAATACAAAGAGCTATTCTGGATGGAAGGGTAGAGACTGGAGTGTCGGTTTTCCGCCTTGATACAGGTATGGACTCCGGACCTGTTGTTAAGCAGGCATCAAAGCAGATAGCACATACGGACACATGTGGAGACCTCATGGAAAGCCTTGCATTTGAAGGCAGCAGGATAATGACAGAAGTAATACATAATTATCGAAAAGGAATATTCCCGTTAAGTGTACAAGATGACGGTAAAGCCAGTTATGCCCCCAAAATACAACGTAGTGAAGCACATTTTTCATGGGATGAAAATGCACTGGCGATCCATAACAGGGTCAGAGCGTTCAATCCTGTTCCAGGGGCTTTTACTGAATATAAAGGACGAAGACTGAAGATCTGGAAAACAGGGATACGGAATATTGAAGGTAAAGCAGGAAAAGTCATTGAACTGGTTGACGGGTATCCCGTTATTGCAGCAGGTTCCGGAGCTTTACTTCTTGAAACGGTCCAGCCTGAGGGCAAAAAACCTGTTTCTGGTAAGGACTGGATCAATGGTTCACACATAAGGAAGGATGATCTGATAAATGAATGAAAAAATGGAATTCTTCCGTAAAAGGATAGAAATGTACGATTGGCCTGAAGCTGTTGCAGTTACCGGGGCTCTTGGTTGTGGCAAAACAGAATGGGTGCTCAATCTTGCCCTGGGTTTTAAGGCTGCTTTCCACGGAGTTACCATTGCTGATGTTGATATAATAAACCCCTATTTCTGTGTCAGACAGGTTACTGATACTCTTGAACAACAGGGATACAACGTAATCACTGCTCCTGACAGTACAAAATGGTCAGATATGCCCGTTATATCAGCTAAGGTTGACTGGGCTCTTTCTGATTCCGAAAATAAACTCCTGCTTGATATTGGCGGGGATTCAATAGGTGCAAGGGCTCTTAAACAATATGAGGTACGTATAAAAAAAGCCGGATACAAGCTGATCATGGTGGCAAATTCTTTCAGACCGCATACCTCAACTGTTGAAGGTATGGAAAAAATGGTACGCCGGATGGAAGAGATATCCGATCTCAAAGTTGGGGCCCTGATCTCAAATTCTCATCTTATGACCGAAACCACACTTGAAAATATCCAGGAAGGGCTTGAAACGGTAAAAGCTGCCGGCAATAAACTGGATCTTCCTGTTCTTTATGCAGGGATCCCTCCTGCAATTGCCGAGGAAGCTGCCAGAGTATGGGATGATGAGGTTCCTTACTGGCCGGTCTCACGATACATGCTTTTGCCCTGGGAAAGGGGAGCAATGTGGTCCATGGGAGTTCCTGGCAAAAACCATGGTTCCGCAATAATCCAAAACAGGAATAAATAGATCCTGAAAAAAGTTCTATCACTTTGTGAGAGGGGTGTTGTAAGTAATGGCAAAGGGACGGATCAAGGTCTCTGAGGATTACTGCAAGAGTTGCGGGTTATGTGTAGCAGCCTGTCCTGTCAAGGTTCTGAAGATATCAGACAGGATAAACGCGAAAGGCCACAGGCCTGTGGAACAGTACAAGGAAGGTTGCATAGGTTGCGGTATGTGTGCAATTTCCTGTCCTGATGCAGTGATCGAAGTCTACAAGATCGAAGACTAGGTTTTGGAGGGATAACAATGGCGAAAGTACTGATGAAAGGAACTGAGGCAATTGCTGAGGCTGCCATTCAAGCTGGGTGTACGCACTTTTTCGGGTATCCGATAACTCCACAGAATGAAATACCTGAATATATGTCTGCGCATCTTCCTGAACATGGCGGTGTTTATATTCAGGGTGAAAGTGAAGTTGCATCGATAAATATGGTGCTTGGAGCAGCAGCTACAGGCTGCCAGGTCATGACTTCTTCCTCCAGTCCCGGTATTTCTCTTATGTCCGAGGGTATCAGTTATGTGGCTGGATCCGAGTTACCATGTGTTCTTGTTAATGTAATGCGCGGAGGTCCCGGGCTTGGTGGCATACTTCCCTCACAGGCTGATTACCTTCAGGCTACAAAAGGTGGAGGAAATGGTGACTTCAAGCTTATGGTCCTGGCTCCCAGTACCCTGCAGGAAGCTGTAGACCTGGTTCAGGCTGGATGGGATCTTGCTTTTAAATACAGGAACCCTGTAATGATCCTTGCAGACGGTTTCATGGGTCAAATGATGGAACCTGTAGAGATCAGTGAGCACAAAACAGATAGAGGAGATGTTGAAAGCTGGGCTCTTGGTAATTTCAGGGAACGAGGGAACAAAAGGACCCTTCTTAAAAGTATGTACCTTACTCCTGAGCTACTTGAAGCTCATAACATCAAACTTCAGAAAAAATATGATGCAATGCAGCAGAATGAGACCAGATTTGAACTTCTGGATGTCGAGGATGCCGAACTGGTCATAGTTTCCTATGGTACTTCAGCGAGGATCTCTAAAACAGCCATAAGTCATTTAAGGGAGCAGGGTTACAAAGTCGGTATGATCAGGCCAATATCACTTTTCCCATTCCCCTATGAGGCTTTTGAAAGTATTCCCGCTTCTACCAGCCACATTCTGGATGTAGAAATGAACATGGGGCAGATGATCGATGATGTAAAGATCGCTACAGGAAGCAAATACCCTGTGTCCTTTTTTGGTCATTGTGGCGGGTTGGCTCCCTCGGTTGAAGAGATCGAGGAAGAATGCAAGAAGATACTTGGTTAGCAGGGAGGTTATGACGATGTCTGAAACAAAAGTATATTCCAGACCTGAAAGCTGGATGGAAGGCGTTCATACCCATTATTGCCCCGGTTGCGGTCATGGTATAGCCCACAGGATCATATGTGAGCTTATCGATGAGTTCGATCTTCAGGATAAGGCTATAAGCATGTCTCCTGTTGGATGTTCGGCGATGATGTATGATTATATAAATATTGACTATGTTGAAGCTCCACATGGTCGTGCTCCCGCTGTTGCGACTGGAATAAAGCGGGTACTTCCGGAGAATTTCGTATTTACGTACCAGGGAGACGGAGATCTTGCGTCCATAGGTATAGCGGAGATAATCCATGCAGCAAACCGTGGAGAGAACATTACAGCTATTTTTATCAATAATGCTATATATGGAATGACCGGAGGACAAATGGCACCTACGACTCTGATAGGTCAGAAAGCGACCACATGTCCCCTGGGAAGAGATCCCAAGCTTGCCGGGTATCCAATGAGAATGTGTGAAATGCTGGCTACACTGGAAACTCCTTCTTATATTGAGCGTGTTACTCTTGCCCAGCCGAAATATATCAAAAAGGCAAAAGCGGCTATCAAGAAGGGGTTCCAGAATCAGTTGGACAAAAAAGGGTTTTCCTTCATAGAGGTACTTTCAACCTGTCCGACAAACTGGGGAAAGCCACCGGTCAAGGCATTTGAGTGGGTTCTTGATACAATGGTACCTTACTATCCACTCGGTGTATACAAGGATTTTGAGTAGGGAGGCCGATATCCATGTCAGAACGATTTTATAAAGATGTGATCGCCGCTGGTTTTGGTGGTCAGGGAGTAATGGTACTCGGGCAATTGATCGCGTATTCAGGTATTGCTGAAGGTAAACATGTAACCTGGATACCCTCCTATGGTCCTGAAATGCGTGGTGGTACTGCTAACTGTACGGTTGTTGTAAGTGATGAGGAAATAGGATCACCGGTTGCTACCAAAGCTGAAATAGTTGTCGTGATGAATCAGCCTTCTCTCGAGAAATTTGAAGATGCTGCAATTGAAGGCGGCTATATTTTCTATAACAGTGATCTTATCAAGTATGATTCTCCAAGAAAAGATGTAACGGCTATTGGGGTACCTGCTCAGAAAATCGCTTTTGAGCTTGGCAGCGACAAAGTAGCGAACATAGTGGTTCTTGGTGCAATTGTTGGGACTACCGGGATCGTTTCAAAAGAAATATGCATTGAAACGATCAAGGAAAAACTTGGAAAACGTAAACCAGAGTTCCTTCCAATGAATCTGGAGGCCTTTGAAAAAGGAATAGAAGCCGCGAAAGAATCTGCAGGTAAATAGTATCAATTATGGACAGGACTGAAAAATGTCTCAGTTCAAATATTCTTTACAGCGGTAGTATCATTACACTGAGGTTGGATCAGGTGGAACTTCCCTCAGGCAAAACAGCAAGAAGGGAAGTTGCGGGACATTCTCCCGCAGTCGGGTTGATACCAGTGCTTGATAACGGGAATGTTCTTCTTGTCCGTCAATTTCGATATGCAGTCGGAAAAGAGCTGCTTGAGATCCCGGCAGGTATTGTTGAAAAGGGTGAGGATACAAAAGAAGCATCTTTGAGAGAGCTTCAGGAAGAGACGGGCTATACAGCTTCCAGTCTTGAAAAGATAGCAGAGTTTTATACATCGCCCGGTTTTAGTGATGAGCTGCTTATTGTATATCTGGCTACAGGGCTTTCAGAGTCAAGGCTCGATCCTGATGACGATGAGTTCATCGAACTTGTAGAGGTTCCACCGAAAAAGCTTATTGAAATGTTAAGAACTGGTGAGCTTTCAGATGGTAAAACTCTTTCTGCCCTTTCTTTATATTTGCTCGGAAAAGAACTATAAACGATCTCAGGGGACCGACTTCATTATGTCGGTCCCCTTTTTAAACAGAGGTTTTATGGAGAATAATATTCTGGATTATTTCATTGACAGTTTTGCTGATTATCTTCTGCTTGAAAGAGGATCAAGTAAAAATACTGCAGAAGCATATCTCCATGATATTCATGGATATGTAAGGTTCTGCAGGGAATCTGACTATGACCCTCTGTCATCACTGGAATCCAATATCACAGAATATATTAAAAGTCTTTCGATCAAAGGAAGGAAAAGCAGTTCCCTGCAGAGACTGGTTGCAGCTATTCGTTCATGGTATCGATACCTGGTTGAAGAGGGTCTTGTAGTGAAAGGGAAGGAAAAGCTTCCCCATCTTCCTTCAAGAACTGATTCTTTACCTCATATAATCAGTGAAGGTGAAATAGAGCGTCTTTTTAATGCATGTAAGGGAAGGTCGTTTTTTGATCTCAGAGATATGGCAGTTCTTAAACTTGCATATGGATGCGGTTTAAGGGCCAGTGAGTTATGCGCTTTGAGGATAAGGGACCTTAACCATTCCTCAGGAACTCTCTGTCTGCAGGGGAAGGGTGGGAAGGAAAGAATAGTTCCTTTCATTGGAGAAGTAGAGAAAGCAGTGAATGATTATTTAAGTCATGGCAGGACAAAGAAAACTGATGTACTGACCGGGCGTCTTTTTCTGACGAGAACCGGAAGACCGCTCAGAAGAGAGGATTTCTGGAGGATAATCGGGAAAAGGGGCAGAATGGCATCAATCGCTTCCAGTAGACTTCATCCTCATATTCTCCGTCATTCTTTTGCAACCCACCTGTTACGCAGGGGTATGGACCTGAGGACACTGCAGGAACTTCTCGGGCATGCATCCATTGGAACAACGCAGAAATATCTGCATTTTGATCTGGAAATGCGTGATGTGTATGATAAGACCCATCCCAGAGCATAGAGGCCTGGCATATAGCAGGAGGTATTACTGATGGATCAGATAATTAATAAATGTTCTTCATTTCTGAGGGAAAAGCTGGATTTTATTCCGCAAACAGCGATTGTTCTCGGTTCCGGACTCGGAGCGTTTGCGGATTGTCTTGAAGACAGGACCCAGATCGATTATTCAATGATTGAGGGATGGCCTGTTTCAACCGCTCCAGGGCATGCCGGGAAGCTTATAGCAGGCCGCATTGGAGGAAAGACAATTCTGGTTATGCAGGGAAGAGTCCATTATTATGAAGGATATTCCATGCAGGATATCATTTTCCCTGTGCGAGTACTTGGGAAACTGGGAATTGCAGATCTGGTACTGACGAATGCGTCAGGCGGAATTAATTATTGCTATGATCCTGGAGATCTTGTCCTTGTAGATGATCATATCAACCTGATGGGTTGCAATCCTCTCAGGGGGGAAAATGATGACGAATCGGGCCCAAGGTTTCCAGACATGACATATGCATACAGTGGAGATCTCAAAAGGAGAATGGAGAAAGCTGCCCTTAAGGAAAGTATACATCTTCAAAGGGGCGTTTACGTTGCATTTCCGGGACCTTCTTATGAAACTCCGGCAGAAATAAGAATGGCCAGAACAATGGGTGCAGATCTGGTCGGTATGTCAACTGTTCCTGAAGTCATTGCGGCCAATCATATGGGAATAAATGTTTGTGCTGTTTCCTGTGTAGCCAATTATGCTGCAGGCATGACTTCTGACAGGCTGACTGAAGAAGAAGTGCTGGCTGAAATGAACAAAGCTTCATCCCGTCTCGTAAGGTTGATCAAGGCTTTTATGCTTGGTTGATAAATATTAATAGATTCCCGGTGATCCTTTTTCTGTTTTTCTATAAGATCTGAAAAAGGGAAAACCCGGATGTATCAAAGGAGTTATTGATTTGGGTGGAAAGAAAAAAAATGAATTCGCTGATGAAGAAATTCTGAATAATCCTTTTGCAGAAGTCGCTCCGGATCTCGGTTTTAAATCAAAATCAGATATCTCCGGTAAAGTCAGTACTGAAAATAAAACTAAATCCGCAAAGAAAGAAGAAACCTTTAAATTTTCCGATATCGAGAGGGTAGTACTTCAGAAAAGCCGGAAAGGCAGGGGTGGCAAAACCGTTACCTTTGTTTCCGTATTACCGGATATGTCGGGGGAAAAACTTAAAAGCCTCTGCAGCATTCTGAAAAAACAGATGGGATGCGGAGCATGGGTTGAAGAAGGGGCTGTAGTGCTTCAAGGTGATGTTTCTGAAAGAACCCTCGAATTTATGGGCAAAAAGGGTGTTAAGAACCTGATCCGGGGAAATTAGGGACTGGACAAAATCATCTATAACAAATAAAATCTCCTTGCTACTGTGGAGGCGAATGTTCACTGGTGTGGGCCCCGGGCTTCAAACCCGGTCGGGAGGCGCCTTGGGGTGTCTTCGGTGGGTTCGATTCCCACACGCCTCCGCCACAGTTTTCAGGTTTATCTTCGTGTATCTATTATTGGAGTTACATAATCATACTGATATTCAGCGTCCCATGGGAACAATATCCATGTATCCTGACTCACTTCAGTAATAAAAGTATCCACAAAAGGCCTGCCCTCTGGTTTTGCATAAACAGTAGCAAAATGAGCTTCAGGAAGCCTTTTCCGCACAAGTGCTGCAGTCTTTCCGGTATCTACAAGATCATCGATTATCAGCCATTTTTTCCTGTCTGTTTCCTTTATGTCAAGATCCTTGAGTATTGAAAGTCTGCCCTGTTCTTTTACGGTATAACTGGATATGCATATTGTATCGACATGGTGTATATCAAGTTCTCTTGCAATAATTGCAGCAGGTATAAGACCGCCTCTTGCTATCCCTATCAGCCAGTCAAAGGGACCAGAATCAAGCAATCTCCAGGCCAGGGCTTTGCAATCCTGATGCAACTGGTCCCATGATATTCTGTATGTTTTTTTGTATCTCTCTTTACTGTTCATTGATATACACCTCATTTTTACTGTTATTCTGATGATTATTTAAAAATGATCCTGAGTTGAAAATATCATACATAATAAATGAATCTGTTATCTTAATCTACCACTATTTGCAAAAAAATAAATTAATGGTTGATAAATAACTATTTTTAGTCATAATTGTAAGGTAATGAAATATTTCAGATTAGTATTCCAGGAGGGGTAGCAGTATGAAAAAAATGATCTGTTTAGTTATTGCCTTGGTTTTTATTGTTTTTGCAGGTACGGCTTTTGCAATTGACGCGGTTCCTGAAGAGGATCTCAAAGCTGGATTTATATATATCGGTCCTGTTGGCGACGGAGGATGGACATATATGCACGAACAGGGAAGGCAGGAAATGGAAGAGGCATTTCCAGAAATGACATCCAGTTATGTCGAATCAGTTCCGGAAGGTCCGGATTCTTCACGTGTTATGGAAACTTTTGTTCGCAAAGGTTTTGGTCTCATATTTGCAACTTCATTTGGTTATATGGATTTTGTGCAGGAAGTTGCTCAAAGACACCCAGAGGTTGTTTTCATGCATTGTTCTGGATACAAGAGAGCTGAAAATGTCGGGACATATTTTGGCAGGATGTATCAGGCCAGATATCTTTCCGGTATTGTAGCAGGCGAAATGACCAAGACAGATACGATAGGTTTTGTTGCTGCTCAACCTATTCCTGAAGTTATCCGGGGTATCAATGCTTTTACTCTTGGCGCAAGGAAGGTCAACCCGGATGTAACAGTCAAAGTAATCTGGCTTTTCTCCTGGTTCGATCCAGGTAAAGAGAAGGAAGCAACAAAGGCACTCATTGATGCCGGTTCCGATGTAATAGCCATGCACGCTGATTCTGGTGCAGCTCCACAGACAGCAGAGGAGTCTGGTGTATATGTGGTTGGTTACAACAATGATATGAGCCAGTATGCTCCCACTAAACAGCTCACAGCTCCAGTCTGGGACTGGGGTATGGTCTATAAGGATACTGTAAAACGCCTGACCACCGGAACCTGGGAATCCCATGATATCTGGTGGGGCCTCAAAGAGGGACTTGTAGGTCTGGCTCCGTTCGGAGATGATGTTTCTGCCGAGATCAGGACAATGGTGGAAACTGAGAAGAACAGAATTACCAGTGGAGAATGGGACGTATTTACCGGACCTGTAAAAGATCAGGAAGGCGAAACAGTTGTTCCTGAAGGGCAGTCCATGTCTGATGGCGACATGCTCTCCATGAGCTGGTTCGTTGAAGGGGTTCAGGGTAATATCCCCAAATAGGGGAGACCTGTAACTGTGGTATTAAATGTATAATCTTGAAGGGCGCTTGAATGGGCGCCCTTCAAATTATTTTATTACTGATCTATGCTTATCTTAAATGTGTTTTTTTCTGTTATTATTTACTGGTTGACTTAAGAACACTGTGATCTCACTGATCTTCATACTCAACGGGAGTGAATTTATGATATACCAGCCTGAAACCTGTTTAGTAGAAATGAAAAGAATAACAAAGAAGTTCGCTGGCTTTCATGCCAATGATCAGATCGATTTTGATGTCAGACCAGGTGAGGTTCATGCACTTCTTGGTGAAAACGGGGCAGGTAAAACAACTTTAATGAATATCCTCTCCGGTCTATATGTGCAGGAAGAAGGTATTATTAAAGTAGACAACAGAAAACTTGTTCTGAAATCTCCGGGGGATGCTATAAAAGCCGGAATTGGAATGGTTCATCAGCATTTTATGTTAGTCCCAAGTCAGACAGTCTGGGAAAATATGATCCTTGGACTTGAGGAGATCCCATGGTTTTTACCCAAACAAAAGGTTATTGCAAAGATAACTGAGATCTCCAGACAATATGGACTCCATGTCGATCCCGAGGCAAAAGTGTGGCAGCTCTCAATAGGCGAACAGCAGCGAGTTGCTATTTTAAAAGTTCTTTTCCGACAGGCCAATATCCTTATACTTGATGAACCCACGGCAGTTCTGACTCCACAGGAATCTCAGAAACTTTTCCAGACAGTAATGCAGATGAGAAAAGAGGGACACGGAATTGTCTTTATTTCTCACAAACTTGATGAAGTGATGGAATTTTCCGATAGAGTAACTGTTCTAAGAAAAGGGCGAAAGATCGATACTGTTGATACTGCAACTATAACAAAACACCAGCTTGCCGAAATGATGGTGGGTGAGAAAGTTGCTTTTACCGTAGATAAACCTGAGATAGAACGTGGTGAAACAGTTATGAAGATAGATGAGATCTCAGTATTGAGTGATAGAGGTCTCAGCGCTGTCAATAACATTTCCCTGGAATTACATGAAAATGAGATAGTTGGGATCGCAGGTATTGCTGGTAACGGACAGAATGAGCTTTGTGAGGCTATTGTCGGCCTCAGACGACCTTCCTCTGGACATATCTTTATGTCAGGTCACGATCTTACATCATCAAGGCCAAAAGCCTTCATTTCAGCTGGTGTAAGATATATACCTGCAGACAGAAAAGGCACAGGTTTAATACCTAACATGAACATAAACGAGAATTCTATTTTAAAAAAGTATTGGCAGAAACCTGTTTCAAAAGGATTTACAATTGACTGGAAAGCGGTTCTGAGCTTTGCAAAGGCAATTGTTGACAAGTTCCATGTAGATACACCCTCGCTTGAAACTCCAGTAAGAAACCTTTCAGGAGGAAATCTCCAGAAACTTATGCTTGGCAGAGAACTTAAGGATGAACCAAAACTCCTTGTTGCAGTACATCCTACCTGGGGGCTTGATGTTGCGGCTACAAGTTTCGTCAGGGAGACCATTCTTCTGGAAAGGACCAGAGGAGCTTCTATTCTGTTTATTTCCGAAGACCTTTCTGAACTGGTCTCACTGAGTGACAGACTTGCAGTTATTCATAAAGGGGAATTTATGGGCATACTGGATGATCCTGCCTCAGTTGATCTTGATACGATAGGACTTATGATGGCTGGTGTTTCGTACTCAGAAGTCCTTGCAGGAGGTCGGTCATGAACTATGGTGTAAAAGTAGAGAAAAGATTATACAGGCCCAAATGGGTTTCGGTTCTTATTCCAGTTGCTGGTCTGATAATGGCACTTATTGCAGGAGGGTTCTTTCTCTTTCTGCTTGGAGTTTCCCCTTTTGAAGCCTATTCTGAAATGATCAGTTCTTCCCTTGGTAACAGTTATGGTTTAAGTGAAACCATTGTTAAGGCAATACCCCTTGCAATGGCTGGCATAGCCGTGATGCTTTCCTTCAAGATGCTGATATGGAACATTGGAGCAGAAGGGCAGATAGTAATTGGGGCTCTTGCAACAACTGCAGTGGTGCGTTATGCATACGTTGACAATTCCTTACTAATGTTTCTGATGATGTTTTGCGCTGCTGGACTGGCAGGAGGTCTGTGGGCTGCTTTTGCAGGCTATCTGAAAGCGAGATGGAATGTTAATGAAATAATTACTACATTGATGATGAATTACATTGCACTGCACCTTGTCGATTTTTTTGTTTACGGTCCATGGAGGGATCCTGCGAGTCTCGGATTTCCAATGACTAAACCTTATCCTGAAGTTGCAAGGCTTTATCAATTTTTTGGTACACGTGTTCATATAGGGATCATAGTCGCTTTTTTACTTGGTATTCTGTTTTACTGGATATTCAAAAATACACGATGGGGCTATGAGATCAAGGTCATTGGAGAAAATCCCAGGGCAGCAGATTTTGCCGGTATAAATTATGTATGGAATGTAGTCTTTGTAATGTTCCTTTCTGGTGCTATTGCAGGTATTGCAGGAATGAGCGAGATAGCTGGTCTACAGGGCAGACTTCAGCATGGTTTTTCGGGAGGATTTGGATATACAGCGATCATTGTAGCCTGGCTTGCAAGGCTGAATCCACTGGCTATTCTCTTTGTTTCCTTTTTGATGGGTGCCCTTTTAGTTGGTGGAGATTCTCTCCAGATAGTAATGCGTCTACCTCTATCGAGTACTCTTGTTATTCAGGGGTTAATACTCTTTTTTATTCTTGGTGGAGAATTCTTCCGCAGATACCGTATCAAGATATTTAAAAGGAAGGTCAAGTAGATATGGAAATCATTGTTGCAATACTTTCAGCAGCAGTTAGAAGTGGAACCCCTATACTTTATGCGACCCTTGGGGAGATACTGACGGAGAGATCCGGTGTCCTGAATCTTGGTCTTGAAGGGATTATGCTTATGGGGGCTTTTACTGGATTTTCTTTTACCTATGCTACCGGTAATCCCTGGATTGGCATACTTGCTGCTTTTATAACAGGAATGGCAGTTACCCTGATACATGCTTTTCTTTCAATTACCATGGGAGCGAACCAGGTGGTTAGCGGTCTTGCTATTACCATGGCCGGTACCGGGGCAAGTTCCTTATTGGGAAGACATTATATAGGACAGACTATTACCGGCCTGAGTCCTGTGCCTGTTCCTTTTCTCCATAATATACCTGTATTAGGTCCTGTGCTCTTTGATCATGATCCGCTTGTCTACATCTCATTCTTTCTTGTTGCCGGTATGACACTTTTTCTCGGATTCACAAAAGCAGGCCTTAACCTCAGGGCCGTAGGTGACAGTCCCCGCTCTGCAGATTCTGTAGGTATAAATGTTCAGAAGATCCGCTATTTATATACAATTATTGGAGGCGGAATTGTTGCAATAGGCGGTGCCTATATGTCCGTTGCCTATACGAAAATGTGGGGGGATCTTATGACCGCAGGCAGGGGCTGGATAGCAGTTGCCCTTGTCATTTTTGCAATATGGCACCCATTGAGAGCAGCTTTCGGGTCTTATTTATTTGGAGGTGTGACTGCTTTTCAATTAAGGCTTCAAACAGCCGGTACGAACATTCCTACATCTCTGTTAATGATCCTTCCATATGCATTGACAATACTTGTTCTTTTCTTCATTTCGGTAAGACAGGGTAAAGGAATACTTTTCGGAGCACCAGCTTCACTGGGTCAGCCTTTCTACAGGGAAGAAAGAGATTGATATCGAGGCCAGGATCCCTCAGAATCTGGCCTCGCTGTTTTTTATTCGATCCTGATATCTATGTCAGAGCCGTCACTTTGAACAGTTATAGTGGAACCTTCATGTGCATTATTCTGTATTATTGCTTTAGCTATGGCCGTTTCGAGTTTATGGACAATAAAGCGTTTCATGGGTCTGGCTCCATAAACAGGATCATATCCTTCTCTTGCTATAAACTCAAGAGCTGTTTCAGTTACTACCAATCCTATCCTTTGAGCAGCAAGACGGGAACGTAATCGTTCTATCTGCAATGAAGCTATCTCTTGAATTTCATGCAGAGAAAGAGATTTGAATAAAACAACATCATCAACCCGGTTCAGGAATTCCGGTCTGAAGTTTTCGCGGAGTTCGCTCAAAACGTTATCTCTTGTTGAATCGTTGATCTCACCTGCTGGGCCAATACCTTCCATAAGAAAAGAAGCGCCGATATTACTTGTCATAATTATTACTGTATTTTTAAAATCTACAGTTCTGCCATGGCTGTCTGTTATCCTTCCATCGTCAAGTACCTGAAGGAGTATATTAAAAACATCCGCATGGGCTTTTTCTATTTCATCGAAGAGAATCACTGAATATGGTTTTCTGCGTATCGTTTCAGTGAGTTGTCCCCCCTCTTCATATCCTATATACCCAGGAGGTGCTCCAATAAGCCTTGCTACAGAATGTCTTTCCATGTATTCGGACATATCTATTCGTACAATATTGTCTTCGCTGTCGAACAGGGCCTCTGCAAGTGATCGGGCAAGTTCAGTCTTACCAACTCCAGTGGGACCAAGAAAAATGAAAGAACCAACCGGCCGGCCTGGATCTTTAATACCTGCTCTTGCTCTTAATACTGCATCTGCAACAAGACTTACTGCTTCATCCTGACCAACAACTCTGGAGTGTAAAATATCTTCAAGTTTTAAAAGTTTAAGTCTCTCGCCTTCCATAAGTCTGGAGACGGGTATGCCGGTCCATTTGCTGACTATCATGGATATCTCTTCATCAGAAACTTCTTCCCGGAGTAATGACTGTTCTGAACTTCTTTCTTTCATTTCGTTCTCAGCCTTCTGTAATTCCGCTTGAATTCGGGGGAGTTCACCATGTTTGAGCTCTGCAGCGCGATTAAGGTCATAATTTCTCTCGGCGGTTTCGATCTCTGAGCGAAGCCTTTCAATTTCTTCTCTCAGGTTACGTACTTTTGAAATGGCTTCTTTTTCAGTTTCATAACGGGCACGAAGTGTCTCAGCCTTTTCCCGGGCCTGTTGAAGTTCCTTCCGAAGGGATGTAAGCCTTTCCCTGCTCGCTGTATCCTTTTCTTTGTTCAATGCTGCTTCCTCTATCTCAAGCTGCATAACTCTTCTTGTTATACTGTCAAGTTCAGAGGGCATTGAATCAATTTCAGTTCTCAGCATTGCACAGGCTTCATCAACAAGATCTATTGCCTTGTCAGGCAAAAACCTGTTCGTAATGTATCTATCAGAAAGTTGAACAGCAGATACAATGGCATTATCCTTGATCCTGACGCCATGATGAACCTGAAAACGTTCTTTCAATCCTCTTAAAATGGAAATAGTATCTTCGATCGTAGGCTCATCAACATTTACGGTCTGGAAACGTCGTTCCAGGGCTGCATCTTTTTCGATATGTTCCCTGAATTCATCAAGTGTTGTAGCGCCAATACAGTGCAGTTCGCCGCGGGCAAGCATAGGTTTAAGCATGTTGCCGGCGTCAAGGGCCCCCTCGGTTTTTCCAGCACCAACAATATTATGCAGTTCATCAATGAAAAGAAGGATCTGCCCATTACTTTCTTTTATGTCATTCAGTACTGCCTTAAGCCTTTCTTCGAATTCTCCACGAAACTTTGCACCGGCAAGAAGGGACCCGATATCCAGCATAAATACAGTTTTATCTTTCAGTCCTTCAGGAACATCACCCTTGACTATCCTGTGAGCAAGTCCCTCCACAATGGCAGTCTTGCCAACTCCGGGTTCACCTACAAGCACCGGGTTATTCTTTGTTTTACGACTTAGGATCCTGATAATTCTACGGATCTCCTCATCCCGTCCAATAACTGGATCAAGTTTGTTATCACGGACTTCTTTGACAAGATCTCTACCATATCTTTCAAGAGCCTGATATGTAGTTTCAGGGGTTGCACTCTGAACTCTCTGGTTGCCCCTGACTTTGTTGAGCACATTCAAAAACGTTTCGGGATCTATTCCAGCTCCTTTCAGAATGGTCCCGAGAGATCTATCTTTCTGATTTTGCAGGATCGTGTAGAAAATATGTTCCACAGACACGTATTCATCCTTCATTGATTCCGCTCTTTCAACTGCTTTTACCATCAGTCTTGAAAGATCACCTGAAATGTAGATGTTACCGGGATTTATTCCCGGTCCGCTTACCCGAGGTTTTTTTGACAGTTCCTTTTCAAGAGCATTAATTAAAAAAGGTACATTAACATCCATTTTTTTCAGTAGCGAAGGAATAAGTCCATCCTCCTGTTTCACCAGTGCCCATACAAGATGAATAGTATCTACCTGTTGATGTCCATAGTTTATGGCCAGGTCTTGTGCCTGTGATACTGCTTTTTGTGATTTTTCTGTAAATCTGCTTATATCCATTGTAAGCCTCCAATAATAAAAATTACAAAGTGCTGACCAGTACTGACCATTATAATGGTCAAAACTGGTCAGTCAATAGGTCAATGGATATATTCACTTATTTTCCGGCGAAGTCAGGGAAAACTGTGGACCTGAAGGGATCAAAAGTGTACAATTCGGAGCTGGATAGAAACTTCAGCGTCTCAAGACTTTTGATAGTGGATTGTCAGGAGGTTCCTGTTCCAATGAAGTCTCTTTTGAACAGCCGGTTTGAAATCTCCACACGGAATATAGTGACTGCAGGTATGATAGCAAGTCTGTACTGTATCCTTGTTCTTATCTTTGCTCCAATATCATATGGGCCTGTGCAGATCAGGGTAGCAGAAGCCCTGACTCTTTTGCCATATTTATGGATAGAGGCTGTACCAGGCCTGTTCACAGGCTGTATACTTGCAAATCTTTTGGGTGGTTTTGGAATAATTGATGTGATCTTTGGTAGTCTTGCTACATTAACGGCGGCGATCTTAACTCGAAAAATGCCAAATCCTTTCATGGCAGCAGTACCACCGGTTGTAGTAAACATGATCATAGTTGGTGGTTATTTATCCTGGTTTCTTGATCTTCCATTTTTCATGACCTCTATTTACATTGGAGCTGGTGAAGCAATAGCCTGTTTTGGTCTTGGAGTGCCGCTTGTTATATATCTTCAAAAAAAATACAGAGAAGGATAAAACTATCCCCCCTGTATTCTGGTGTTTTCAGTAAAACGAAATGACTCAGATTACTGTTTTTTCTTCCACCTTGGGCCTTCTGCGGTATCTTCAAGAACGATCCCTTTTTCAAGAAGCTCATCCCGAATTGCATCTGCTTTGGAGAAATCCCTGCTTTTTCTTGCTTCTTCACGTGCTTTTATAAGTCCCTCAATCTCTTCGTTCGCTGTTTCGATAGTTCTGTCAGAAATATCCATTACTCCGAATATCTGATCGATATCGTCGAAGAATCTGAAAGCCCGTTCGATGGCATTTTTATCAAGCTCTGCTGTATTTTTGAGATAATTATTGATATGACGGACTGTTTCAAATACGATCCCCATGGCGCCGGCAGTATTGAAGTCATCGTCCATTTCATCCTGGAATCGTTTTTGAAACTTCTCTATCTCTTGCAGAAAATCCTGGTCGTTCTTTTCGATTACAGGCCTGTTCCCGGCTGCATGTTTAAGGTCCGACCAGCAGTTAAGAAGTCTTTCCACTGCTGATGCAGATTGTTCTATACCATCAGGGGCAAAATTGATCGGGGATCTGTAATGTGCGCTCAAGATGAACATTCTCAGGGCAAGAGGTGAATATTTTTCTCTTGCAGCCCTTGCCGTCATAAAATTGCCAAGTGATTTTGACATCTTTTCTTTATCTATAAGAAGATATCCATTATGAAGCCAGTAATTCACAAAGGGTTTCCCGGTAGCCGCTTCTGCCTGGGCTATTTCATTTTCATGATGAGGGAACGTAAGATCCACGCCACCGGAATGTATGTCTATGGTTTCTCCAAGATATTTCATGGACATTGCACTGCACTCAATATGCCAGCCCGGCCTCCCTGGACCCCAGGGGCTTTCCCATGCCGGTTCCCCGGGTTTTTGTGATTTCCATAGAGCAAAATCAAGAGGGTGTCTTTTGTCGGTGTTAAGGTCGACCCGAGCACCGGACTGGAGTTCATCCAGTGATTGTTTTGACAGTTTGCCGTAATCTTTGAAACTTGCTACGCTGAAATATACATCTCCTTTAAGTTCATATGCATTACCATTTTCAATAAGTTTTTTGACCAGCAGGATAATCTCATCAATATGATCTGTAGCCCTTGGATAGAAGGTAGCTCTTTTGACACCGATCCCATCGGCATCCTCAAAATAATCTGCAATGGTCTTTTCGGCAAGTTCTGCTACTGTAATACCAAGTTCTTGCGCCCTGTTGATCATCTTGTCATCTATATCAGTGAAGTTCTGTACAAAAGTGACTTCATATCCAGAATATTCAAGATAGCGCCTTAATACATCAAAAACAATGAACGGTCGAGAATTTCCTATGTGAAAATAGTTATATACAGTGGGTCCGCAACTGTAAAAACCGACTTTTCCAGGTGTTACGGTCTTGAACAGTTCTTTTTTTCTTGTAAGATCGTTGTAAAGTTTCAGGGTCATCAGGAGCACCTCCGTTAAAATGTCTTATTTATTTTACTGTCTTATTATATAATTTGAGATCGGGGTTAGGAACCTTTTTTAACTCTACAACAGTAAATGAGAGGGGTCAAATCAGACTTTAATGATGGATAGAAGTTTTCAGTACAAGGTAAAAGAACAGATAAAATACTTTCCTGCAAAACCTGGTGTTTATCTGATGCATGATCTAAAGGGGACCGTAATATATGTGGGAAAGGCGAAAAATCTGAAAAAACGGGTTTCTTCCTATTTCCGTCACAGCGGGTTTGCATCACCGAGGCTTAACAAACTTGTTACCAGTATCGCAGATATTACAACTATACGCACAGAAACCGAAGCTGAAGCGTTTATTGTCGAGGCAAGACTAATAAGAAAATACAGTCCCTTTTTTAACGTTGAACTGAAAATGGGAGATCGTTATCCGTATATCAAGATAACCTCTGAACGTTTTCCCCGGATAATAATTACACGCAATCGGCAAAAGGACGGGGCAACCTATATGGGTCCTTTTATTTCAGCAGGAGAGCTTAGAACTTTGCTCAAACTGATCCAGAGATATTTCCCCCTGAGAACATGTAACATGGATCTGGATAAACGTTCTGCAAAACGCCCATGTATCAATTACTCAATAGGACGTTGTCCAGGACCCTGCTGCGGTAAATGCGGAGAAAGTGAATATCGTCAAAGAGTTGATGACATTATTCTGCTCTTGAGAGGGAATTCCGCTGATCTTGTTGAAAGGTTGAGATCAAGGATGGATAAGGCCTCATCGAATCTCGCTTTTGAAGAAGCCGCCCGTCACAGGGATGCCATCAGAGCAATATGGAAACTTAACAGGCACAAGATATCATCAAGTCTTGAAAGTGATCTGGACAAGGATACATGGGAAGTACTTCTTGATCTACAAGAGCAATTATGCCTTTCAACAATACCATGGAGAATCGATGGTTTTGATATTTCTCATATTCATGGGGTTTCAACTTACGGTGTTGCTGTGGTATTTGAACAAGGCATACCCAATCCTTCTCTTTATCGAAAATTCAAGATCAGGTCAGTTGAAGGGATCGATGACTTTCGAAGTATCAAAGAGACTGTCTTGAGAAGGTATCAAAGATGTATAGAAGGGCAGGAGCCCCTTCCACAACTAATCCTTATTGACGGTGGTCCTGTCCAGCTTCAGTTCGCAAAAGAAGCCCTTGAATCCCTTCAGCTTGAAAGGATACCTGTAGTTTCAATTGCAAAAAAAGAAGAACTTCTATTTACTACAAATCTAAAAGATCCCTTAAGGTTATCCTTTGAAAGTAAAGCCCTTAAACTTCTTCAGAAAGTCAGGGATGAATCTCACAGGTTCGCAATTACTGCTCATAGAAAAGGTTATGACAGGAAACTCACTCGAAATGCTCTCCAGGATATTCCGGGAATTGGTAAACACAAAGCAGCAGTGCTATTATCACATTTCGGAAGCGTAAAAAGGATCCGATCACTTCCGGTAAATGATATTGCTGCTATTGAAGGTATTGGACCCGTTCTTGCCCAGAAGATACAGACTTACCTTTCAGGGGCGGAAAGAGAGGCACAATGAAGCAGAGATCAACAATTGATTCCTATTTTATGAAAATGGCAATTAGTCAGGCTGTCAGGGGAGAGAGAACAAGTCCTAATCCAAAAGTCGGTTGTGTTCTTGTAAAGGATGGGAATGTAATTGCTACAGGTTATCACAGTGAAGCTGGAAAACCACATGCAGAAGTAATAGCGTTAGAGAAAGCTGGACACAATTCTGAGGGGTGTACTGCATATGTAACCCTTGAACCCTGTGCACATCAGGGTAAGACGCCGCCATGTGCACCACGGCTAGTCAGGGAAGGAATAAAACGCGCAGTGTTCGGATGTTTTGATCCAGACCCCAGAGTAAGTGGTAAGGGAGCAGATATTTTAATCAAAGGCGGAGTAGATGTTACCTCTGGCGTTCTTCAGGAAGAGTGTAAGTGGATCAACAGGGGATTCATAAGGAGAAATACACTGGGCAGACCCTGGGTTACTCTCAAAACAGCGATCAGTATCGACGGTAAAATGGCCCTGTCATCTGGAAAGAGCAAATGGATCACCGGTTATAAATCAAGACGTTATGCACACTTGCTCAGGGGAAGCCATGATGCTTTAATGGTTGGGGCTGGCACATGCCGGTCAGATGATCCAAGTCTTACCCTGAGATATACGTCAGGTGTAGAGCCGTTGAAAGTTATCATAGACCCATGTCTTTCAATATCTTCGGATACTGCTGTTTATAAGAAAGGTAAGGGTTTTATAATTACAGATACTGACACCGTTGTGCCCTGGCCCGGAGATCTTTCGGATATACCCTTCAAGGTAATAAGGCTGGACAGAGGCAAAGATGGCTTTTTTGATCCCGGTGAGATACTGAGATTCCTGCTTTCTAAGGGGATAAATTCAGTTATGGTAGAGGGTGGTGCAAAAGTAGCTTCACAGATGCTTTCCTGCGGGCTCGTAGATGAGGTGAGTCTGTTCATTTCACCAGGGATCATTGGGAAAGGGTTGTGTTTTTCCGATTATATTTCAATAGAGACCATGGATGATACAATCCATTTAAGAAATGTTAGAATAAGCCGCGCAGGAAATGATATATGGGTTGAGGGGATGCCTGAATGTTCACCGGACTTATAGAGACAGTTGGTAAAATTACTGGAATCACAAAAAAAACCAACATAATTGAACTTTCAATAAGCTCATCAGAGATATCATCGGAGCTTGCAGTGGGTGATTCTGTATCCATATCTGGAGTCTGTCTTACTGTAACTCGGATCTCCTCTGGTTCTTTCATTGTCAGTATGATACCTGAAACATGGCATAGAACGACCCTGGGCAGTTCTTCATCTGGTTATGAAGTTAATCTTGAAAGAGCTCTTCCTGTTTCCGGAAGATTAGATGGACACATTGTCAGTGGACATGTAGATGGTGTGGCAGAGGTCATTGAGGTCGTAAAAGATGGACGGACTTCTACCATGACTTTCAAAGCTGAAAGTTCTCTGCTTGAACATATGGTTCCCAAAGGTTCTATTGCAATTGAAGGTGTAAGCCTGACACTTATAGATGTATCAAGTGAATCTTTTTCAGTTGGTATTATTCCAACTACGTTAGAGGTCACAACTCTCGGGAGACTCAAAAAGGGAGATCATGTAAATATAGAAACAGATATCCTTGCGAAGTATGTCCATAAATCAATAAAGAGACTTACAGGATCCACAAACCCAGATACAGAAAACGCGGATCTTACCTGGGATAAACTTGCAGGATATGGTTGGACAAGCTGAAAAGGAAGGTGAACCATCCTTATGAAATGTGAAATATCTGAAATCAAGTTCGATACTATTGACAAGGCGATAGAAGAGCTGCAAAACGGTCGAATGGTGATCGTTGTGGATGATAAATGCAGGGAGAATGAAGGAGACCTTGTAGCTCCTGCGCAAAATATTTCACCGGCCCAGATCAATTTTATGGCCCGGTTCGCAAGGGGGCTTACCTGCGTTCCAATAACAGAAGAACAGGCAGAAAGGCTTTCTCTTGAACCTATGGTCGTTAATAATACTGAAAGACACGGAACTGCTTTCACTGTTTCTGCGGATGCAGTCGAAGGTACAACGACGGGGATATCGGCATCAGATCGAGCTCTTACGGCTCGGGTTCTGGCTGATCCTTCCTCATCCCCTTCCATGTTGGCCAAACCAGGGCACATGTTCCCTCTTGTAGCCCTGAGAGGTGGAGTATTAAAACGCGCTGGACATACAGAAGCTTCTGTGGATCTTGTCAAACTGGCCGGATTGTCTCCAGCGGCTGTGATCTGTGAGATAATGAATGAGGATGGAACAATGTCCCGTATCCCAGATCTTGCTGATTTTGCAAAAAAGCATAACCTGGTGATAGTAACTATAGAAGATCTGATAAGATACCGTTCAGAAAAAGAAAAACTTGTCGTCCGTGAAGCAGTTGTAGATCTGCCTACCAGGTATGGAGATTTCAAGGCTTACGCATATCGCAGCCTTCTTGATGATGATGAACATGAGAGACTTCACATTGCCCTGGTAAAAGGTGATATATCAAGCGGTAACGATGTTTTAGTGAGGGTTCACTCTGAATGTCTGACAGGCGATGTTTTCGGGTCTCTTCGTTGTGATTGCGGTCCCCAGCTACATACAGCCATGAAAGCAGTAGAGAAATCCGGCAGAGGAGTCATTCTTTACATGAGACAGGAGGGACGCGGGATAGGTCTCCTCGAAAAACTGAAAGCATATAATCTTCAGGAAGAGGGGCTTGATACGGTAGAAGCAAACGAAGCCCTTGGACATGAAGCTGATCTTCGGGATTATGGTCTTGGTGCACAGATACTGCAGGACCTCGGCATAAAGAGTATAAAGTTAATGACAAATAATCCGAAAAAAGTTGTAGGTTTACAGGGATACGGAATTCAGATATCGGAGAGGATCTCCATCGAGATAGATCCTAATGAACATAATGTCAGATATCTTACTACAAAACAGGAAAAACTTGGTCATCTTCTGCATCTGAAGAATATCATAAAGTGATTCTTTAACCATCTCTTATATTTCTGAAAGGGGATATCTATATGAAGGTCTTGCAGGGAAAACTTATTGGTACTGGATTGAGGATATGTATTATAGCCTCAAGATTCAATGAACTTATATCATCACGACTTCTGGAAGGAGCAAAGGATACTCTTTTCCGTCATGGGGTAAATCCGCAGTCCGTTGATATAGTCTGGGTCCCGGGAGCATGGGAATTACCTCTTCTGGTAAAGGAAATGGCAATTTCGGGGAAATATGATGGAATTATTGCGGTGGGTGCTGTGATCAAAGGGGATACACCCCATTTTGATTATGTTGCTGCTGAAATGTCAAAAGGTATTGCTAATGTGGGTCTTGAACAGAGAGTTCCTGTCGGTTTTGGTGTCTTGACCTGTGAAAATCTTGACCAGGCATTATCCAGGGCAGGCAGCAAGGCTGGAAACAAAGGTGCGGAATCTGCACTCTCAGTTATTGAAATGGCTAATCTTCTTACAAATGTTCGTACCGCCGGAGGTGTTGATAACAATGCTTGATATTAAATGGATCCGAAATAATATTGAGGAAGTAAAGAATTTCCTTGATTCAAGACATCATGATTTTCCTATTGATCAGCTTGTTGCACTTGACAGGCAGAGAAGGGAACTTATAAATGAAACTGAGGAACTTAAAGCACGCAGAAATGAGGGTTCCAGAAAAGTTGCTGAATCGAAAGCATCTGGAAACGATGCTTCAAAATTAATGAAGGAAATGAAAGAAACAGGGAAAAGGATCAAGGAAGTTGATAATGAGATTTCCGTTATCGATTCCCGTATGCAGGAAATGCTTCTTTCGATACCCAATAAACCTCATGAAAGTGTACCTGAAGGTGAAGATGAGTCTTCCAACGTTCTCAACAGGACATGGGGAGAACTGCCTCAATTTTCTTTCTCACCAAAGCCGCATTGGGATCTTGGAGAAACTCTCGGGATCCTTGATTTTGAACGAGGTGTCAAACTTGCTCAGAGCAGGTTTACGGTTATTAAAAATAGCGGGGCAAGGCTGGAAAGGGCGCTGATCAATTTCATGCTTGATCTTCATACCTCTGAACATGGCTATATCGAGATAAATCCTCCTTTTCTTGTAAACAGTAATACCATGCAGGGAACAGGGCAACTTCCCAAGTTTGCTGATGATCTTTATAAAACTGATGGAGATGATCTCTGGCTTATTCCAACAGCAGAAGTTCCACTTACCAATCTGCACAGTGGAGAAATACTCAGCGAGGAACAGTTACCGCTTTACTATACCGCATATACTGCATGTTTCAGGCGTGAAGCAGGAAGTCATGGACGTGATGTAAGAGGTATGCTCAGACAGCATCAGTTTGACAAGGTAGAGCTGGTTAAACTCTGCAAACCAGAGGATAGTTATAACGAACTTGAGAAGCTGACCAACAATGCTGAAATGGTGCTTCAGAAACTCGGTCTTCCCTACAGAGTAGTTACACTGAGTACTGGTGATATGGGATTCGGTGCAGCAAAGACCTACGATCTTGAAGTATGGTTACCATCGCAGGATAAGTATCGTGAGATCAGTTCCTGTAGTAACTGCGAAGACTTTCAGTCTCGCAGGATGGGAACCAGATACAGACCTGCGAATGGTGGCAAACCAGTTTTCGTGCATACCCTGAATGGATCCGGAATTGCTATAGGACGTACTCTCATTGCCATACTTGAAAACAATCAGAATGAAGATGGTTCTATAACCATACCGGAAGCTCTGGTTCCATATATGGGTGGATTGGAACACATCGTATAGCGATCTGTTCCAATATATTTGAACTATGTCTGACCGTTGGGGATAATATTATTTTAGATATCCTGTTGTAATGGATATTTCCCCCGGTCCTTGGTACAATTGTACTGAAGTACTATTTAATGTTAGTAGTCTGCTAAATATAAGGGAGAACAGTAGATTTGTCTGAATATCCTTACATTGCCAAAGTTTTCGTTGCCCTGATAATGTTGGCTGCCGGTCTTTTTGTATGTCAGAAATCATACAAGAAGATACTGGACAGATCCCAGTATGATTACATAAGGGATGTTACCCTTGTGACAGGATTCTTTATGAGTGTCCTATGGTTTGGTGGATATCTTTCGAGATTTGTTGTAGGAGCATCTTTTTGTGCTCTGATGATAGGGATCCTTCAGCAGAAATACAAAAACAGGAATTTGCGGTTCCTGTTTATTCTGATCGGGATAATGTTTGCCTTATGGGGGCCCGGGATCAGATTTATAGGTCTCCCGGGGGGGGAATATATGTATCTTTCTGGATGGACGGCTATGCTTATTACAACGATCTGGATTGCTATCTTTCCTGCCCTGATCCAGGAACTTGATCATATTCCTGGAATGTCCGGCCATCTTCTGGCAATAACATTTATTCTTTCTGTTGCTGTGACCTTCTTTTCCGGCCAGGATCTTGGTGAAGCCTTCCTGATGTCTCTCACGGCGCTTCTCCTACTTGCCGTTTTCTGGAGCAGGCATGGTCACATGTACAGGCAGCTCGGCAGTCCACTGGCTGCGTTCTGGGGGACGGTTCTTGCCGGGACCTCTCTGCTGGGTGTCAGTAAGGGTATTACCTTCAGTACTCTGATGATACTGCCTCTTGGGCTGTTCGCTATTCCTATCATGGAGACTTCACTCCATTTTGCGTCCGTTGCACTTTCTAACAGGACACCAAATCCCAGATACATTTACAGAGGACTCATAAAAAAAGGCATAGAACATCCTACTGCTGTACATCTCATAACTTTACTCTGTGCCACACTTGGAGCGGTAATAAGCGTTATCCAGCTGACCGATGGGCCACTTGCCTGGCTGATCACCATGTTCATAGTTGTATCGGTGGTTATATTCAGCCTTCCCGTCATCTCAAGAGTACACTCACATCCGCTTACATCAAGAGCACCCCGTTTATGGGGAGTTGCAATAGACAATGTATCGATGAATTATGCCATTTCCAAAGTACGAATAGCTTTAAAAAAAGCGGAGGAGCCATTTCTTGTGGTAACATTAAACGCTCTGGCCGCTCATATGGCAAGATATGACCCCTGTTACCGAAGAGCTGCATCTGGCTCTTCTCTCTGCCTGGCAGATGGATGGGGTATTATCTGGGCTTTGAAACTACTTGGCACAGAGATTCAGGAAAGAGTAACTGGTATTGATTTTATGGAACAGGTATGTCGATGTGCTTCCATCGAAGGCTGGCCCGTCTTTCTCCTTGGAGCCAGCGAGGATACTGTCAATTCGGCAGCTTATACCCTTGTACATAAATTCCCCGGGCTCAATATAGCAGGTTGTCAGTCAGGTTATTTTACAGAAGAAGAAGAACCTCAGATACTTGAAAGGATCCGCAGATCTGGTGCAAAGGTCATCTTTGCTGGAATGGGTGTCCCAAAACAGGAGATATGGCTTGATCAGCATCTTGAGGAGATCGGTCCTGTTGTCGGGGTAGGAGTTGGAGGAGCTTTTGATGTTATTTCAGGTAAGCTCAAAAGAGCGCCGGGTATTTTTCAGAAATGCGGCCTGGAGTGGTTCTACAGACTTGTACAGGAACCGTGGAGATTTAAGAGGGATCTGCATTTACTGACTTTTGTCTTTCTTGTATTTTTAACCAAGGCAGGAATTATTGAAAACAGAAAAGAGGATATAATTTAATGAATACCCTTGCAAGAGAGTTAATGCATCCTGATCTCACGGCTGTCATGCCTACAGATCTTGTTCATGATGCTGTGCATATCCTTTACAGCCATAATCTGACAGGGATCCCAGTCATCAAGGATGACTGGAAACTTGTAGGTTTTCTGTCCGAATCCGATGTTCTAAAGGCTGCAGTTCCAACATATCTTGAAGTTCTTGCCCAGAGTTCATTTCTTTCCGATGAGGAATGCACATTTCTGGAGCGTTTTGTGGAACTGGGAAATTCAACTGTTTCAGAATATATGAACTATGAACCAATTTTTCTTGAGCCAACTGCGAGTCTTATGACAGTTGCAGATTTGATGTTGCGCAAGAAAATAAAAAGGATTCCCATCGTTGAAAATGGCAGACTCGTCGGGATCATTGACAGGGGAGCATTTTGTGAATTCTTGATGGAGGCTGATTTTTTTGACCGACCAGGATCAAACAGTCCAGGATAGATTTTTTGATATAGATGATGAGCTCGCGTCTTTCAAGGAAACTATTTCTCGTGAAATTGAGGAATACAGGGTTAAGATGAAAGCCGAGATCGAACGTGCTGGAAACAAACTTCATGATATGGAAAAAAATACCATAGAAAAGATAGAACATGAATGGCAGGACTATGAGACACGATTAGAGGCACATCGAGTCTCGATGATTGAAGCTAATGAAACACATATTTCCAAACTTAAAACCTTGAGTAGCGAAAGTGATATTTTAAATTCTCTTTTGATTTCGGTTAAGAAAGAAATATATGATTCAGACAAGGTGGAGATCGATCTTTGATTAGAAATATGGTCAGGATTGCTGTTTGGGGCGTGCTTTCACGACGCAGTCAGATTGTGAAGTGCCTGCATGATCTTTCGGTTCTGCACATCGATCAGCATTCCATAAATAAATTATCTAATAAAGAAATTGATAGCTTGCGCCTTTTGAGGGGCAAGCTTCTTGGTATGTTGGAAGCCTTAGACTGGAAAGACTGGAACTCACTTGAAGAGAGCATGCTGGCTCAGGCTCGCAAAAGTTTTGATATGCCTCTTGAAGAGACTATAAGGGAAATTAACAACAGTCTTGACAATTTTCAAGAGCGGCTTTCAAGTATTCTCAAGGAAAGAGATCTGCTCAAAGACAAAAGCCTGAAACTCAGACAGGCTCATGATGTTACTGTCCATTTTCATAACTTTATCAAAGACGAAAATAAAAAAAACAGGGTAGTTTCCCTTTGGTGGATACCATCAGATCAGCAGTCAAGAATAATCTCTTCAGTACGAGCCAGGCTGAAGGAAATATCACCTGATACAAGGAAAGATCTTTTCGAATATCATACTGTTCGTATGCGGGAAAATGAAAATATGATATCTTTTAGCGTAGAAAGTACTGCAGATCCGTTTCTTGAGGAAGAAATGAATAGTGCAGGCGCAGTAAGATGGACTCCTCCCGTTGCTGTTAAAGGTGAAGAGCTCTCAAAAGTTATTCTGGAGATCGAGCAGGAACTTTCCATCATTCCCCAGAGGGTTCAAGGAATCCAGGAAGATCTTGTCAGCGCTAAGGATCAGTGGGGACCAAAACTTGCAGCATTATTTATCCTTGCAGATGAAAATCTGGAAGAACTCAATGTTGAAGCTGATACCCTTGATAGAGAACATTTCTTTATGATAGAAGGCTGGTTACCAGTTGACAGATTGAACGATACTATCGAAGATCTTAAAGAAAGATTCGGCAATGATGTTCTTATCAGATGGCGACATCCTACCAGCAATGAGTGGCATTCTGTACCAACATCGTTATATAACTGGACTGTCTTCCGACCATTCGAGATATTTCTTAAATTGATGGAATCACCAGGTTACAAGAGCTCAGATCCTACACCTCTTATTGCGATCTTTTTCCCTTTTTTTTCAGGATGCATGATAGGTGATATTGGTTATGGAGCAATTGCTTTGCTAATTGGAATTTTCATGTACCGAAAAAGATCAAAACCATTAGTTTCAGATATAGGATACATCCTGATGATTGTATCTTTATGGAGTTTTTTCTGGGGTATTGCTTACGGAGAACTTTTCGGGGATGTAGGATACCGTCTTTTCAATATGCACCCTCTATGGATAGAACGGTCTCATGCTGTTCTTCCTGTTCTTGTTTTTACAATAAGTCTTGGTTTTGGGCATGTGATCATAGGTCTGCTCCTCGGTATTGTCCAAGGCCTGCAAAAAAAAGAACATCATGTATGGATTGAAAAAACAGGTAATCTTGCAATGCTTTTTGGGTTGACCTTTTGTCTTGTAATATTTAAAGGGTGGTTACCCGAACAGTTATTTACCTTTTCGATCTCCCTGTTAATTACGGGACTGGTCCTTTTAATGATAGGTGGAGGTATCGGTGGTCTTGTTGAAAGTTTCAGTACTATCGGTAATATCCTGAGTTATGTCAGGATCGCCGCCATAGGTCTTTCTTCAGCTATTCTTGCAGTAGTGGCCTCGCGATTTATTGATGTTTTCGGTTTATCAGTGCTGGGGCTCTTTCTGGCTCTTTCGATTCATATTCTGAATTTCGTCCTTGCTATTGGTGGGTCCAGTTTACATTCTGCAAGATTACATTATGTTGAATTTATGGGAAAGTTTTATTCAGGTGGAGGAAAACAATATAAACCATTTTCCAGAAGGAGGGGTAGAAATTGGAAAAAGCCTTAATTGCTTTGGCTGCAGCCCTGGCTGTAGGTCTTCCTGCTCTTGCTACTGCATATGCACAGGCCAAGATCGGGAGTGCCGGAGCTGGTACAGTAGCTGAGAAGCCAGAAACTTCCGGAATTATAATTATCCTGGAAGCAATACCGGAAACTATGGTAATACTTGGATTTGTTGTTGCAATAATGCTGATCCTTCAGTTTGCATGATTTGGAGGTTAATTCTTGATATCTTTTCCAGTTACACAAGATCCTTCAGGAGGGGACATAGAAAAGTTTAAAGAAGCCCTTATTGAGGATAAAAAAAGAAAATTTGAGCAGATCCGTGTTGAAACAGAGCATAAGATCTCTGAGATGATCGTTGAAAAAAGGCTTTCTGTAGAAAAAAGGGTTGCAGGTCTCAGACAGGAACAAAAACAAAGATATGAAGCTTTATTTAACTCGCAGATGACAATGATAAGACATACGACTCTTGAACAAGTGGGGGACTATTCGAGGTTCTTACTTGATGAGCTTGAGCAGAATGTCTTTACCTTTTTTTCAACAATCCTCCAGGATGAGGATAAATATAGAGATCTGCTCTGTTTTCTCTACAAAGAGGCATCAAATAAAATTGATGGTGCCGTTGTAGTTCAGGTAGAGCCAGGTCATGGACATTTACTTGAAGAATGTAGCGGTGATGTTCATATTATAGAAAAGGAAACGGGATCTTTTGGAGGGTGTACGGTATTTTCTGAAGATAAAAGACATTTAGTTGACAATACACTGGTTACCAGATGGAATAAAGTAAAATCACATTATATGAGGAGGATATCCATTTATACCATTGAAAAAGTTTCTCAGATTCCTGAACTCAACAGACAACTTTGAATATTTCAATGCAATACTGAGGAGAAGAGTCTCACTTTTATTAGATTACGATGACTATGTCAATATATTAAGGGGAGATATGCATTCTTTTGAACAATTCCTTCTTGACAGTCGTTACGGTGAAAGTTACAGGCAGGAGCTTATCAGGGGTCGTAACTCAATTCTTGCGAGAATCGAGCATGCAGTTGCAAATCACGTCTCTGAAGAACTCAAACATTCACGCAAGATCGCAGAAGGTGAGGTTTTAACCCTTCTTGAAGTTATTCTTGCAAGGGCTGATCTTCTTAACTCAAGGCTTGCTTTAAGAGCTTTTTTTTCCGGAAGTACCGGAGGTGCAGATCCATTGTGGCATAGCTATGGCTCTCTGCCTCTGTTCTTTTTTAATGACATATGGAATTCCAGCAGCTCTATAAGTAATGCTATAGAAAAATGCCACTCAAACGGTCATCCGCTTGCACTATCACTTGCATCTGCATTAATGGATATGCAATCCGGATCTGAGCTCTTCCACGCTGAGAGAACGCTTTTACTTTCAGTGATCGATCATCTTCGTAAACAGCTTGAAGTTTCGGGTTCAAAAAATTCTCAAAGAGTGGAAGAATATCTGGGTATGAACATTGATCTCTGGAACCTTGGGATGTGGGTACGTAGCAATTACGGCGTTTCGGGTGATCATATTATTAAAAGGAGCTATATTCCAGGAGGTTTATGTTTTGATATTTCAGATCTGGAAAGAAACAAGCTGCTTGGTCTGCTTGTTCGCGGAACAGTCTGGAATGGAGCGATAGACCTTTTGGAAAATATTGAACCCAGAGACATACAAAGGGCAATGCAGAGACAGTTCCTGAAATGGCAGAGACAGTTATACAGGGCTAACCCTCTTGGTATCGAGGTTTCACTCGGCTATGTTGCAAGGGAACTTACCGAATGGGAAAACCTTAATCTTCTGGCTGTGGGGATGGCTTCTGGAGTAGAGTCCGAAGAGCTTATCAAAAGATTGATCCCTCTGTCATAATAAAACTGAAGGAGGATTTATGAATTCAGAGAAACCGGCAGTTGTAATAGGTAGACAGCTATTTGTTGATCTGTGGAGTATCTCTGGTTTCAGACCTCTTGTGTGCGAATCACCGGACGAACTCTCTTCATTTATTCGATCTATAGAGGAAATGGATGCAGCAATTGTTGTTGTGGAAAAGGGATGGTTTGAGAGAATTCCCAAATCCCTCTACTCAAAGCTTACAAAAAGCAGGAAACCGGTCTGGGTTCCTTTTCCTTCTATTGGCCCTGTAGATCTTTCCAGTGAAAGGTAGGTTTGTATGACTTCAGATGGAATAATTACGGGAGTTTTCGGTCCTGTTATTCAGGCTAAAGCTTTCCACGAGGTTAAAATGTTCGAAGTTTCGTTTATAGGGAAGGCGCGTCTGCTTGGTGAAGTGATAAGGATCAAGGAAGACATGATCGACGTGCAGGTCTATGAAAACACTGAGGGGCTTCGAACAGGAGAACCCATTGAATTAACGGGTAACCTTCTGTCTCTGGAACTGGGTCCTGGTCTCCTGGGAAATGTTTTCGACGGGATAGGCAGACCGCTGAACAAGATCTCAGAGAATGGTATCTTTATTCCCAGAGGTCTGCATTGTGATACTCTGCCGAGGACTAAAAAATGGCAATTTACACCTTTTCTAAAAACAGGAGATCCAGTAACTGCTGGAGATGCAATTGGAGAAGTTCTCGAAGGAACATATCTGAAGCACCAGGTTCTCGTTCCTCCATATCATAAAGATTCAACTATTGAGCATATTGTTACAATGGGAAATTATTCTTTGGAAGATACTGTATGTGTTCTTTCCAATGGTACTGAAATCTCTTTAAGTCACGAATGGGAGGTCAGGAAACCCAGGCCCTACAGAAAACGTCTTCCATTTACTTTCCCTCTTTTAACCGGACAGCGGATCCTGGATACGATGTTTCCTGTTGCACTGGGTGGTTCTGCAGTCTTACCAGGTGGTTTTGGAACCGGGAAGACCATTACGCAGCAATCTCTCGCCAAATGGTGTAATGCCGATATCATAATTTATATTGGGTGCGGAGAAAGAGGTAATGAAATGACCGAGGTTCTTGAAGAATTTCCTGAAATACAGGACCCCGAAAACAATGCACCCTTAATGGAGCGCATGGTACTTATTGCTAATACTTCAAACATGCCTGTTGCTGCAAGGGAGGCAAGTATCTATCTCGGTATGACCATAGGAGAGTATTACAGGGATATGGGTTTTGATGTAGCCATGATGGCTGATTCGACATCCCGGTGGGCTGAGGCTTTGCGCGAGATAGCCGGGAGACTTGAAGAAATGCCGGGAGAGGAAGGCTATCCAGCTTATCTTGGCTCCAGGCTCGCACAATACTATGAAAGGGCAGGACGGGTCGTACCTTTGGGAAATGCGGACAAAAAGGGCTCTGTTACTGTTATTAATGCAGTATCTCCGCCAGGAGGGGATTTTTCTGAGCCAGTAACACAGTCAAGCCTCAGACTGGCAGGAACTTTCTGGGGGCTTGATAAGAATCTTGCACAACAGAGGCATTTTCCTGCTATTAACTGGAAAACAAGCTACAGTCTTTATAATGATCAGCTTTATGACTTTTTAGTTAAAAATATTGGTTCTGAATGGTATGATCTGAAACATTTTCTTTCGAGCGTACTTGACCAGGAGAAAAGGTTGTCTGACCTTGTCCAACTGGTTGGACGCGATGGTTTGTCAGAATCTGATAAGTGGACTCTTGAATTTGCTGATCTCGTAAAAATATTCTTCCTGCAGCAAAACGCATTTTCTGACGAGGATTCTCATTGTAGTTTGAAAAAACAAAAGGCAATGCTCAATGTTCTTAAAAAAGTATTTCAGTTGATCGGTAACAAGATTGATAAAGGACTTCTATTTGAAGAATTGCAGGATATCCCATTTAGGGCAAAACTTGTCCATTTAAAGGATATGAACAGGGATGAATTGAATAATGCGGCTGAAAAATGGATCACTGAACTTGACCGTTCACTTGCTGTTGAGGTTATCCAATGAGTTTATACAGGGAAGGCTACAAAACTATTACGTCAATAGAAGGTCCGTTGATCTTTGTACAAGGTATTAAAGAGGCCGGGTTTGGTGAGATGGTTACGATCGAAACACCAGATGGTCTAAGGCAGGGCCAGGTATTGCAGGTAGATGGAGATATTTCAGTTATTCAGGTTTTTGATGGTACCAGTGGTCTGGATACAAAGAATGTTACTATCTGGCTTGAAAGGGATGTTATTAAAGTTCCTGTAGGAATGGGCATGAAAGGACGATTATTCAATGGAAGAGGACAACCCCTGGATGGTAGACCACTTTCATTGATCGAAGAATTCAGAGCCGTAAATGGTTTTACTATCAATCCAGCCTGCAGAACAAGTCCCAACAATTTTATTGAAACAGGCATATCCACAATAGATTTGATGAACACCCTTGTCAGAGGCCAGAAACTACCGGTTTTTTCAGGTCCGGGGATGCCAGCGAATCAGGTAGCAGCTCAACTTGTTGAGAACGCAACGATACCTGGTCGGGAATCATCCTTTCTGGTTGTTTTTGCAGCCATGGGTATTACAACCAGGGAAGCAGATTATTTTATTGAGAGTTTTAAACGCAGTGGTGCCATCAATAATGGTGTATTTTTCATGAACCTTGCAAGTGACTCGGCAGTGGAGCGTCTTCTTACTCCGCGAATGGCACTGACTGTAGCCGAATATTATGCATTTGAAAAAGATCTTGATGTACTCGTAATACTTACAGACATGTTATATTACTGCGAATCTTTGAGGGAGATCAGTGCTGCGAGAGAGGAAGTCCCCGGACGAAGAGGTTTTCCCGGTTATCTTTATTCCGATCTTTCTGAAATATATGAAAGGGCAGGGTGTGTGAGGGGTAAAAGCGGGAGTATTACCCAGATCCCTGTTATAACTATGCCAAATGATGACATGACTCATCCAGTTGCTGACCTCTCTGGTTATATTACTGAAGGACAGATCGTTCTGGATCGGGATATATATGAAAAAGCAGGGTTCCCCCCTGTCAATGTACTTCCCAGTTTAAGCAGGTTGATGAACAAAGGGATAGGTACTGGCAAGACATTTGAATATCATAGACAAATGGCGGACCAACTTTATGCTTCCTATGCAAGATCAAGGGAGCTGTACAGGTTGAAACTTGTTGTAGGGGATGAGGGACTTAATGTGACAGAACATAAGTATCTTGCTTTTGGTGACAAATTTGAAAGACTTTTCATTAACCAGAGTTCCAACAGGCGCTCACTTGAAGAAAGCCTTTCTATGGCGTGGGAATGTCTTTCTGAATTACCTGATAAAGAGCTCTACAGATTGCCGGAAAAACACATCTTATCCAACAGGGATAATATATTCGCAAATGAGTAGCAAAAGACCTCCAACCAGAGAACAGTTGCTCGATGTAAAACATCAGCAGGAAGCAGTACAATATGGGAAAGGCCTTCTTGAAAAAAAGCGGGATGTTCTTATGAGGAAACTTGAGAATGACAGAATCCGTTTCAGAGAACTTGAAATTCAGTTTACCCGTCTTTGTGCTGATATGAGTACCTATTATTCCCTTGTCCGAATGTATGAAGGGCAGGGTATATTACAGATCATGAAACCGGGTAGGGCCTATACCCGTGTAACGGAGAAAGTGACAAGCATAATGGGATGTTCTTACAGTCAGTTCAAACCAATACAGGGATCAGATGGTAATCTTGATACTCCTTCTTATGATCCTGCTATGACTTCTTTATATGTCGATGATCTTCTGGTATCCCTTGAAAATATGAGAACTTTACTCTGGGAGTATATAAATCTGAGAACAAGGATCGTTGCTCTTGAATCTGAACTCAGGAAGAGCCTTTTAAAAATTAACTCACTGGAGCATGTAATACTACCGGACCTGCAGGAGGAACAGAAATTCATTACTGAGGTATTATCTGAACGGGCCAGACAGGAACAGTTTGCAGTCAAAAAGATAAAAAAGAAAAAGATAAAAAATAGATCAGAAAGTCAGCAGGGGAAAATATTATGAAACTTATGTTGCTGACAGTAGGAAAAATTAAAGACAGGCAAATGTACACAATTGCAAATCGCTACATTGAAAGAAGCTGTCAGTTCGCACCATTAAAATGGGAAACAGTCAGCGAATTCTCAACAAGGGGAAATGTTGAAAGAGCAAAACAGAAAGAAACCGAAAACCTTAGAAAAGTCTTGAAGCAGAGAGATTTTGTGGTCCTGCTTGATGAAAAAGGAAAAACAATGTCAAGTACGGGCCTTTCCAGTTTTTTGTCAGATTCAATGTCAAATACGCCAGGAAGAATTGTTTTTATCATAGGTGGAGCTTACGGTGTTTGCAGTTCTTTACATGAAAGAGCTGACATGTTACTGTCATTATCCCGGATGACGTTTCCCCATGAACTCTGTACGGTTTTTCTTGCAGAGCAATTATACAGAGCTTTGAGTATTATAGCAGGGAGTTCCTATCATCACTAATTTTTGGAGGTAAGAAAAATGAAAATGAATAATATTATGAAACAGGCCCAAAAGATGCAGGCTGAAATGGCTCGTATCCAGAAAGAACTTGAAAACGAAACTGTTGAAGGTAATGCTGGAGGTGGTATGGTAACAGTTATGGCTAACGGCCAGGGCGATATTCGAAGTATATCGATCGAGCCGGAAGTAATTGATCCGGAGGACAGGGAGATGCTGGAAGACCTTGTTCTTGCTGCGATAAATGATGCTTTACAGAAAAGTAAGGAACTTTCAAGTTCCAGAATGGGCGGTCTTGCCGGTGGTCTTGGAAATCTTGGGATAATGTAGTCAGGGGGTAAGAGGTGGCTCTTCCTGAACCTTTAGAGAGACTTATAAATGTATTTAAGAAATTACCTGGCATTGGTGAAAAAAGTGCGAGACGCATGGCTTTTTCCCTTATGCAGGAATCTGAAACATATGTACAGGAGCTTTCCGGAGCATTAATTGAAATGAGAACGAAACTTCATCCCTGTCCGGTTTGTGGAAACATAACTGACATTGATCCATGTTCTATCTGTTCAGATATGTTGCGAGATCGTAATACTCTTCTGGTTACAGAAACATCAGAGGACCTTATAAGTATTGAACAGTCTGGCGTATATTCCGGGATATATCATGTCCTTGGTGCGAGATATTCCCCCCTGGACGGTGAGGACCTTGACGAAGCAGTACTTTGCAAGCTCAAGAACCGCATACTATCATTCGATATTGATGAGGTAATAATTGCTACGAGTCCAAGGATAGAAGGTGATATGACATATTTTGAACTTTTGGATGTGCTGGAAGATCTTGATGTTAATGTTTCAAGACTGGCTTATGGTCTTCCTGTTGGAGGTAGTATAGAATTTGCGGACAGGGTCACGATTCATGCGGCACTCGAATCAAGGATCAGGCTTAACAAAGGAAGAAATGGAAAGGAGTGAGTAGATGGCTGAAAGTCCCGGGAAAATGGTGAGAATTGGATTTAGGGGTTTGTTGACCATGGTAGGTGGAATCGCCGGCTATGAACTGAGTATGTATTTAATGCCCAAAGTACCTCAAGTCTGGTTACAGATAAATATACCGTACATACCTGGTCCAGTTATGTTCCATCTTATTTCTGTACTTATTTTTGCTTTGATCGGATTTTTACTTGCACCACTTGTAGTATCAGGATTGGGCTTTATAGGATCTTTTTTTGAGAAACAGCTACAGTCAACAAGCTGGCAGGATATAAGTGCTGCAACTATGGGCCTTATAATTGGACTCCTTCTGGCAAATCTTATTGCACTTCCATTTTCAGAACTTCCCTTCGGGAGTTATTTTGCTGTATTTCTGAACGTTGTTCTCGGTTATCTGGGTGCAAGGCTCGTACTCAAAAGGCAACATGATCTTGCTGGTGTATTATCACCAATAAAAGGGCTGAAGGAACGTTTTCAGAACCTTAAGGTCAAACAACTCGGGAGCAATGGTGAATCAGCTTATTTAACTGAAGCAGGTGAAGCGAGAAAAAAGGTACTTGATACCAGCGTAATAATTGATGGAAGGATTCTTGACATTGCCAAAACAGGTTTTCTTGAAGGGATCCTGATCCTGCCCAGATTTATATTGATCGAGCTTCAGGCAGTTGCAGATTCAACTGACCCGGCAAGGCGTACCAGAGGAAGAAGAGGTCTTGATGTTGTTAATTCTCTTCAAAAAATAAATACAATTAATATTCAGATAGTAGAAGAGAACCTTAAAAGCCTTGAAGTTGAATCAGTTGATGAGGGACTGGTTGCTTTAGGCGCAAAGGTAGGAGCCGATATTCTGACTACAGATTACAATTTAAACAAGATAGCACAGATCCAGGGGCTTTCAGTCCTGAATGTAAATGATCTCGCAAATGCATTAAAACCGATGTTACTTCCAGGAGAGACAATAAATGTTGATGTGATCAGGGAAGGTAAGGAAATGCACCAGGGGGTTGGTTACCTTGATGATGGAACCATGCTTGTGGTTGAAGATGGTGAGGGTTACATTGGCAAGAGAGTTGAAGTTGTAGTCACTTCGATGTTACAGACTTCGGCAGGGAGAATGGTATTCGGGAAGATCCGCAGAGAGGTTAAGATTTGAACAGCTGGACATTTATTATTGTAGCTGGAGGAAGTGGAAAGAGAATCGGCGGAACTCCAAAACAGTTCCGCCAGCTCTCTTGTATGCCAATGTGGATGTGGAGTTTCAAGTTGGCTGAAAAACTGTATAATTCTGGACATATTAATGATTGCGTGGTTGCTTTTCCAGATGAAAAAATCGAAGAATGCCGAAACCTGATGCAGGGGATTGATATCCCAACTAAGTTTGTGAAAAGTGGGTTTGATCGAAGAGATTCTGTATATAATGCGCTTACGGTTTCTGATCATGAATATGTATTGATACATGATGCCGCAAGACCTTTTCTTACTGAAGATCTTGTGTTGAGGGTTATGAATGAAACCAGTTCTGATACAGGAGCTATACCCTGCATTCCTGTTGCAGATGCTCTAAAAAGGACTTCAGATGATAATTCGCTTAAGGTAGTGAATAACAGCGACCTCTTTAGGACTCAAACTCCCCAGGCTTTTCCCCGTAAAAGACTTATGGAGATACTTTCCAACAGTTCTGAAAAATTTAAGGATGAAGCTGAAGCCTGGATGGATGCAGGATATAATATCCGCCAGGTTCCGGGACATCCGCAGAACTTTAAGATAACATACACTTCAGACTGGGATCTTGCGGAAAGTATAGCCAGGCCATTTTCAGTTACAAGAACCGGAACTGGATATGATCTGCATCCACTGATTCCCGGAAGAAAACTTGTAATTGGAGGTATCGACATTCCGGATTTTCCTCTGGGGCTGGAAGGTCATTCGGATGCAGACATTCTGGTGCATGTTATTTGTGATTCCCTTTTAGGAGCTATAGGAAAACCGGATATTGGAGTTTTATTCCCTGCTTCTGATCCTGTTTATAAAAATATTCAAAGTACTGTACTTCTTAATAATGTAATTGATATCCTGAAAGAAGCAAACTGGGTTATTGAATCTATCGATGTCGTTTTACATGCCCAGAAACCAAAACTTCAGCCTTATTCCTACCTTATTCAGAGAAATCTTGATCGAATATTCCTCGAATTCGGCGATCATTCTCCGGTACTCAGTTTAAAATTCAAATCAGGTGAAAAAATTGGATCGGTGGGTTCATGTGAATGTATGCAGGCATGGGCTTTAGCCTGTGTTTCGAGAACTGAACGATTATACTGATCTTTTTTCTTGTTAATAAGTATTTTATATTAAAATGCCTTACTTCCTGATCTCATATCCTGATTATTTCAGATTAAGCTTGCACTTTTGCGGTGATGACCTTAAAATCATCCAAAACAGTTTTCTGGGACTTTTATATAAAAATGTAATTAACACTATTTTTATTCAGTAGAATTGTTTTAGAGTAATTGATTATACCGGAGGTGAAATAATGAGTGTTAACTCAAGATTTGTAGATTATGAAGGTCTTACTTTCGATGATGTTCTTCTTGTTCCCGGTTACAGTAATGTTGTTCCTTCCGAGGTTGATTTTCGTACGGAACTTCTTAAAGGGATCCCTCTGAATATGCCCGTTTGCAGTGCTGCTATGGATACTGTTACTGAAGCGAGACTTGCTATTTCAATTGCAAGAGAAGGCGGGATCGGCATAATTCATCGTAACAACAGTATTGAGGAACAGTGTAAAGAAGTAGATCTTGTAAAGCGTTCAGAATCAGGTGTTATTGTTAATCCGTTTTATCTTAATCCTGATGACAGGATTGAAGAAGCAGTCTCGCTTATGGAACATTATCATATTTCTGGTGTACCAATTGTCGATAGTACACGAAGACTTGTTGGAATAATAACCAACAGGGATCTTCGTTTCATTAAGGATTATTCTCAACTGATCAAAAATGTAATGACGAAGGAAAATCTGGTTACAGCAGCTGAAGGTACCAAGCTTGAAGATGCTAAGGATATTCTAATGAAACACAAGATAGAAAAACTTCCAATAGTAGATAATGATTTTAAACTAAAAGGCCTTATCACAATAAAAGATATTCAAAAGGTCAAAGATTTTCCGAATTCGAGCAAAGATCATCATGGAAGATTACTTGTTGGTGCAGCTATCGGGGTTGATGTTTCTTCGGTTGAAAGAGCTAAGGCCCTTGTCAAGTCCGGTGTTGATGTAATTGTTGTTGATACTGCACATGGTCATTCCCAGAAAGTTATTTCAAGTATCAAAGAGATACGCCGACTTTTCCCTGAACTGGGTATTATTGGAGGTAACATAGCTACAGCTGATGCAGCTGAAGCGCTTATTGAAGCAGGAGTCGACGGATTAAAAGTGGGAGTAGGTCCTGGTTCGATATGTACTACGAGAATAATTGCCGGAATTGGAGTTCCACAGCTTGCAGCAATAATGAATGTATCTAAAGTTGCTCATGCTAATGGGAAAAAAGTTATTGCTGATGGTGGAATAAGATTTTCCGGAGACATTGTAAAAGCTATTGCAGCTGGTGCAGATACGGTTATGATCGGCTCCCTGTTTGCAGGTACCGAAGAAAGCCCGGGAGAAGTTGTTATATATAGAGGACGTTCTTACAAGAGTTACAGAGGTATGGGGTCTATAGCAGCTATGAAAGAAGGAAGAAGTAAGGACCGGTACTTCCAGGAAAACTCCGAGGTGGATAAACTTGTTCCTGAAGGAATTGAAGGTTTAGCAGCTTATAAGGGGTCACTGAATGGTGTCATTTATCAATTGGCTGGAGGTCTTAAATCCGGGATGGGCTATGTTGGGGCAGCAAACATAGCACAACTTCAGGATAATTCAGAATTTGTCCGGATATCTCCAGCAGGTGTAAAGGAAAGCCATCCTCATGATGTAGTAGTAACTAAGGAAGCACCTAATTACTGGGTCGAATAATCATCTCTGTTTATTGAGTTGGTAAAGTAGAGTAACTTGTAATTTTTTCATATCGCATGGTATACTTTCATGTGGGTTATATTTTATCTTGCCAGAAGAGTGGGTTTTTCCCACTCTTTGTTTTTTGTTACAGAATTAAGAATAAGTTCCTGGAGTTGATCTATTTTGAAAAAAGGGAATGTCGCATTTCCTCTTGAGCTTAAGATAAGAGAAATAGTTGAAAATGAAGGTTATGAGTTCGTCGGGATACAATTCATAAACGAACATGAAAGGACCACTCTTCGCATTTACATAGATTCTCTGGGTGGAATAGTGGTTAAAGATTGTGAAAATGTATCTAAAGCAGTAAATCGTTTTTTTGAAGAAGACAGTAAACTTGAACCTGGAGACAGGTATTATCTTGAGGTCAGCTCTCCTGGCCTGGAAAGACCTTTGTTTAGAATAGATGACTATCTTAGATTTGCTGGTGATCTTGTCAGGATCAAAACAAGGGTGCCAATAGAAGGCAGGAGAAAGTTTACAGGTACTATAGATTCGGTCAGAGAAAATATTATCACAATAAAAACAGATTCCACTGAATCCTTTGAGATTGAAATTGAAAAGATAACTAAAGCCAATCTTGTATGGGATGGAGATACAAAAAAATAGAACTGCCTAAATTCTGAAATTTGTAAAAGGGGGATAAACTAAATGTTACTTGGACGTGATTTCGTCCGTGCTTTAAAACAGCTTACAAGTGAAAGAGGACTTCCAGAAGAAGTTATATCTTCAAGCCTGGAAGCTGCAATTATTTCCGCTTACCGGAAATACAGGGGCGGTAATCAGAATATTGAGGTGTTTATTGATCTTGATAACGGTAATGTATCGATCTATGAGGTTCGGACGATTGTTGAAGAGATTAATTCTCCTGATACTGAAATGACTATTGAAGAAGCACGGTCTCTTGATTATCCAGATATAGAACCTGGTGATATTATAAGAATAGAGGCAAATCCTGTAAACTTTGGAAGAATTGCAGCGCAGACAGCCCGCCAGGTAATAATACAGAGATTAAAAGATGCAGAAAGAGAAATCATATTTAATGAGTTTGCAGATCGCATAGGTGATCTTGTAACGGGGATAATAGTTAAAGCTGAAAATGACCAGGTCCTGGTACGTCTTAACAATAGAACCGAAGCAATACTGCCAAGAGAAGAAAGAATAGTTACTGAACAATATTATCCTGGAGAAAGAAAGAAGTTTTATCTCCTTGATGTTAGACAGACCACCCGTGGGCCAAGAATCGTTGTTTCAAGGACACACCCGGGTCTTCTAAGGAAACTGCTGGAACTCGAAGTTCCTGAGATAGTTGACGATGTAATTGAAATAAAGGGAATTGTAAGGGAAGCAGGTGCAAGGGCAAAGTTAGCTGTCTTGTCAAATGATCCAAACGTAGACCCTGTTGGAGCTTGTGTTGGCAATAGCGGAGCAAGGATAAAATCTATCAGTCAGGAACTCTGTGGAGAAAAAATCGATATAATTATCTGGAGTACAGATCCTTTACAGTACATCAGAAATTCACTTTCTCCGGCAAGAATAGTAAAAATTGAACCAATGCTTGAACAGGAAAAAGCTGTTAAGGTTTATGCGAGACCAGACCAGCTTTCTCTTGCTATTGGCAAAGCAGGTCAGAATGTTCGACTATCAGCACGATTGACCGGATGGAAAATTGATATCAATGCCCTGGAAGCAGAAAAACTGCCTACTCTGCATGATATATTCCAGGATATCATTCCTGAAGATGAGTGATAATCTTGACGGGAAAGCGTTCAAGACCGCGGACGTGTGTTGGTTGCGGAGAAAGTACCTGTAAAAAAGAACTCTTAAGGATAGTCAGGAACTCTGAAGGAAAAGTCAAAATCGATCTTTCGGGTAGAGCACCGGGAAGAGGAGCATATATCTGTCCTGATATTAAATGTCTTTCCAGAGCAAAAAGTAAAAATACGCTGGGAAAAGCTTTAAAAACAAATGTCAGTTCAGAGATCTATGATCAACTTGAAGAACTTATAAAGGCTGAAGATAAGCAAATGGGGGAATGATAATTGAAAGTGAAGAATTACCAGGAATTACTCCCATTATTAGGCATGGCAAGAAAAGGTAATTCGATCATTATCGGGTTTGATAATATCAAATCCCGTGTTGGTAAAAACAGGAAACTGCTGGTTATTTTATCAGAAGAATTTTCTGATTCTGTTTTTAAAACACTGAAGTATTATGAATCAGTGGACAAGTGCAAACTTCTGGAACTTGTAGGATGTGACCGCAAATGTCTTTCTGACTCTCTGGGATTGAACAATGTTCAGGTTATAGGAATAAATCTGAACACAGGTTTGTCAAAAGGGATACTTCAGCTTTCAGCTCAAGGAGGAGATGCCATTGAGTAAAATCAGGGTGTATGAACTTGCAAAAATGTTGGGTAAAACAAACAGGGAACTCCTCGATATGCTTGGCGATCTCGGCATCGAGGTTAAAACACATATGAGTTCTATCGATACAGAAACTGCACAATTGATAGAAGACACTATCAAGACTGAATCGGGGAAAACAGGAAACAAATCTGCCGAAAGTTCAGCTTCAGAGAAAAACGTTTCCAAACAATTGATAAAGGTTCCTGCAGGAGCATCTGTGAAGGATGTTGCCGATATGATCGGAATTTCCGCTGGTGAAGCAGTCAGAGAACTTGTCGCTGCAGGAATGATGGTTCCTGCAAATATGCCGGCATCAGAGGAAGTTCTTGTAATTCTTTCTGATGCTTTTGACATTGATCTTGAAATATTTGAGAAAAAAGAAATTGAAGCAGAGACAGAAGCTGAATCCGTCAGAGAAAGACTGAGAAAGAAAAAGGAAGTTAAAGGTGATAATGCACGATATCGTTCACCAGTCGTTACTGTTATGGGCCATGTCGATCATGGTAAAACAACGCTTCTGGATTATATACGTGATACAAATATAACAGCGCGTGAAGCTGGCGGTATCACACAACATATAGGAGCCTCCCGTGTCCGTTACAATGACAAGGAAATAGTATTTCTTGATACACCAGGTCATGAAGCTTTCACGTCCATGAGAGCTCGAGGTACACAGGTCACAGATATAGCTATTCTTGTTGTTGCTGCAGATGACGGGGTTATGCCTCAAACAGAGGAAGCTATCAATCATGCTAAAGCAGCAGGTGTACCAATCATTGTAGCTGTAAATAAAATTGATAAACCTGGTGCCCGTTCGGATAGAGTCAGACAACAACTGTCCGATAAAGGTCTTGTCCCGGAAGAATGGGGCGGAGATACTGTAATGATAGATGTATCGGCTAAATCCGGTGAAGGTGTTGATCATCTTCTTGAAATGCTTCTTCTGGTCGCTGAAATGGAAGAATTGAAAGCTGACCCGACAATAATTGCTGAAGGTACTGTCATTGAGTCAAAACTTGATAAAGGAAAAGGTCCGGTTGCCACCGTTCTCATAAAGCAGGGGACACTTGAAACCGGAGATATTATTCTCATGGATTCATCGTGGGGTAAAATCAGGGCGATGCTGGATCATAAAGGTGATCAGGTTAAAAAAGCTGGTCCCAGTACTGCTGTAGAAATACTTGGACTTAATTCGGTTCCACAACCAGGTGAAGCTTTTGCAAAGGTTGAAAATGAAAAAGTCGCGAGAGATACTACTGCAGACAGGGAGCAAACCAGAAGACAGGATCAGAATGTATCAAGTAAAAAGATGACTCTTGAGGAACTTTATGCCCAAATGCAGGAAGGCGGTGTCCCTCAGCTTAACCTCGTGCTCAAATGTGATGTCCAGGGTTCAACTGAAGCCGTTGAGTCCTCAGTAGCCAAGCTGGCCACCGCAGAAGTTGGTATCAATTTTGTTCACAAAGGAGCCGGTAGAGTATCGGAATCTGATGTAATGCTTGCCGCAGCTTCTAATGCAATTATTGTTGCTTTTAATGTGAGACCCGATAACAATGCTAAAAAAGTTGCTGAGCGTGAAGGGGTCCAGATCAGGATATATAATGTCATTTACGATCTCCTTGATGATGTAAAAGCTGCCCTTGAAGGTATGCTTAAACCCATCATTCGTGAGGAGATCCTTGGACAGGCTGAAGTCAGGGAAGTATTTAAAGTGCCTAAAGTGGGGCAGATCGCAGGATGTTATGTTCTTGAAGGTGTTATCCGAAGGAATGCCCGAGCCAGGGTTATCACTGACGGAGTCGTAAAATGGCAGGGTAACATTGCCGCCCTCAGAAGATTTAAGGACGATGCAAGGGAAGTCAATGCTGGTTACGAATGTGGAATAAATCTTCAGAACTATCAGGATATTTCTGAAGGTGACATTATTGAGGCATTCCAGGAAGTTGAGGAAAAACGCAAGCTTCAAAAATGATTAATTCTATTCCTGTACCATATACAGGGTTACTTCTTGTTTATCTGCAGATACCATTTAGCAGAAGCCTTAAAGATAGAAGGCATGTAGTTCGTTCTGTTATAGACCGGGTAAACCAGAGATGGAATATATCTTCATTTGATCTTGGGCCGGATGGTTCGAGATCAGAGGTTTTTTTGTGTTTTACATTGGTTGACAGTACATCGGAAATGGCTAAAACAAGACTGGATTCAGTTCTTTCATTTATTTATAAAATGGAGGATCGTAATGGTTTTTCAGTAATTCAAAAGTGGGTAGAGGTTGATTGTTATGACGAGTTATCGTTTGGAGAAAATTAATAAGCAGTTTCAAAGAGAAATTGCACTTCTTCTTGAACTCAGAATTAAAAAAGAAGATGTCAAATCAGCTGTTATTACTGGAGTTGATTGTTCAAGGGATCTTGGTACTGCAGATGTTTTTTTTACAACTCTTGATACCGGTACAAAAGGAGATCTCCAGAAAAGACTTCAATCTGTTTCTGGTACTCTAAGAAGCATGTTAGGTAAAAAACTCCATCTTAAACAAATACCGGAACTCCATTTTAAAGAAGACAAGAGTGAAGAATATGGAAGATACATAGATTCAATTTTAGACAGCATTAATGAAAAAGAAAACAATGAGTAGAAGAATGTCTGTGAATTTTAAGAAATTCGAAGGATTATCTTTGAAACAGAAATTTGATGAATGGAATAATTGGTTAGTTATAAGTCACCATAAACCTGATGGAGATACATTAGGTTCTGCAAGCGCAATAGTTTCTCTTGGTAAAACGCTTGGCAAAGATGTATCCTGGGTCGGTGTAGATCCTTTACCAGATAAATATCTATTTCTTCCTCATGCAAGCAAATATCGAGTTATAAGAGAGATATCACCTGAACCTGATGATCATATGCTCATCATTGCTTTGGATACAAGTAACGTGGCACGTTCTGTACCGGGGATAAATATTCCAGACAGTTATTACTTTATTCTTAACATAGATCATCACGGTGACAATGAAATGTATGGTACTTTTAACTGCGTAGATGACAGTGCTTCTTCCACGGCTGAACTGCTGTTCCAATTATTTGAAGAAGAAAGTATTGCCATATCATATGATATGGCAATTGCTTTATATACTGGTATTATGACGGATACAGGGAACTTTTCTTATGATAATACGTCTTCTTTGACTTTAAAGATCGCATCGGAACTGGTAGATATTGGAGTCCAACCTTTCAGCATTTACAGAAGTGTTTATCATGGCCAAAGTCTTCAACTCCTGAAATTATGGGGCAGAGCTTTTGACAATGCTGTAATGCTTACCAATAGTGTAGTTATATCCTGGCTGAGCAGTCATGATTTTCTGGAAACTGGAGCAAACCGTTCTGATACGGAGAATCTTGTAAGCAGATTTCTGGAGCTTGACAACGTTGAATTCTCACTACTTCTGGTTGAAGAGGATCGTTCAATAAGAGTAAGCCTGAGATCTGCAAATGACAGGTTTTCAGCAAGAGAGGTTGCTAAGCTGTGGGGAGGCGGCGGTCACGAAAAAGCTGCCGGATGTACAATAGATCTTCCTTTAATCGAATCATTGAAAACTGTAAAGTTGAAGATAAAAGAATATGTTAAACGGAATTCTACTTTTTAACAAACCCCCCGGTCTCAGAAGCAGGGAGTCATTGAATATAATAAAACGTACACTTGGCAGGGGAGTCCGGTTAGGTCATGCCGGGACACTTGATTCTACTGCAGGTGGTCTACTTATAGTCCTCATTGGCGGTGCTACCAGGACAAGTTCGTATATCATGGAATTACCCAAGAAATATGAAGTAACCCTCATACTTGGACAAAAGACAGATACTGATGATTATGATGGGAATGTCATTCAGAAAAGATCCTTCGTGAATGTTACGCCTCAAGAGATCGACATGGCCCTGATGTCACTTCAGGGCACGCGTTTTCAGACTCCTCCAGACATTTCAGCGATAAAGATCAAGGGGCAAAGAGCTCACAGAATTGCCCGAAGAGGTGATCAGATCAAGATATCACCTCGTACAGTTTCGATCCCGAGGATCAAAAGAGTCTCCGCTATTGGAGAAAATGGGGAAGTTTCTTTGGTGATAAACTGTCATAAAGGAACATATGTAAGGAGTATTGTCAGGGATCTTGGTGATCTCCTGGGTTGCGGTGCATTTGTATCCAGCCTTAAGAGAACTTTTACCGGCCCATTCTCCTTAGATGATCCTGCATGTTTACACAGAATTCAAGATCTTGAGAAACCTGATATGGTTTACTCAGGAATTCTGAAACTGGAATCTCTTCTTCCGGGATTCACATCTTATAAAATGGACTCTGTACAGGAAGAAATGGCTGGGAACGGTCAGAAATTACTTTTAAGCATGCTTGAAAGAATATGTTTTGGACAGGTTTCTGCAGCAAAAGGAGTAATCTTATCAGGGGAAACACTCTTCTCTTTTTCTTCCATCTGCCTGGACAATCTTTCAGGATCTTTTCTTTTACATCCACAAACAAACATATTTCTTTAAAGGAGTAAAGAAATGATAGTTGTAGCAGGTTCATTTGATGGGTTCCACCTTGGACATCAAAAGCTTTTCGAAGAGGCGGCCAGTCTTTCTCTTCAAACATCTGAAAGCTGGAGTGTACTGACCTTTTATCCTCATCCCCGTTTTTTATTAAGTGGAAATGATAAACGACTCTTATTTAATGATTCTGAGAGAAAAAAAATATCGAAATACCTACAAGTCCCAAAGATCATAGAATTGCCCTTTAATATCCAGGTGGCCAACATGGAACCAGAAGAATTTATAAGCTATTTATCAGATAAATATACTATAACCGGTATTGTAGTTGGAAGTAATTTCAGGTTTGGGAAAAATCGTGTCGGTAATTTAGAATATCTCCATTTTATTGCCAGGGAAAAGGGTTGGTATCTCAAGATTGTTGAAATGTTCGAAAAGAAAGGTACTCCGATCTCCAGTTCAATGATCAGGGGTCTTATAAGTTGCGGATCTATATCTCAGGCTCGAAATCTTCTTGGATATCCGTACTTCATCAATGGGAAGGTCATTTCTGGGGATAAAAGGGGAAGGACTGTAGGTTTTCCAACGGCTAATCTCGATAAACAGGACTTCAAGGTGATGCCACCAGATGGGGTTTACGCATGTGCAGCCATATTTAATGGGAATATATATCCTGCAGCAGTTAACATCGGTTTTAATCCCACTTTTTTAAATGTTTCCTCAATCAGGATAGAGTGCCATATTCTGGATTTTTCAGGGGACTTGTATGATCAATATCTGACAATTGCATTCCTTGAAAAGATCCGCGGGGAAATAACATTCTCTAATGCTTCCGAGTTATCAATTCAGATCAGGAAAGATACTGAAGATACAAGGTCGATCTTTTTTACTCATATAAGCAATTTCTATTCAAAGGAAGAACTGGAACACCTGGTAAATTCTCTTGGATGATATATTTCCAAATAAATTAGTGGTTGAACAAGTGAAAGACTAATGATAAGATATTCGCCGTTCCAACGGGCCTGTAGCTCAGGGGATAGAGCGAGTGCCTCCTAAGCACTAGGTCAGGGGTTCGAATCCCTTCAGGCCCGCCATTTCTTAAAGTCCGGGATATAATCCCCATGTTAATCTCAGACATTCATTTTTTTGTTAATGGTCTTGTGCATTATCCTTAACACTCCTGTTCTTTTTTGCTTCCTGATCGCTACCAGATTGTTTTATCTCCCAGAATCTTTCTCCACAATAAATTTTAAAAGACACTAAACTGTGTTAGAATTTTTAATTGAATGAACTAAAAAAAATCCCAGATCCAGAGTCTGATGTTTTTTTTCAGCTTTTATCGCTGTTAACAGTTCAGAAATACTTAAAAAGGCGGCGAACGAATGTATAGGCCGACATTTAGACTTTTGTTTGTGATAATATTTTTAATTTCAATCATTACAGTTCTTTTCTCTCCAGTTAATAATCTAATCATAAAGACAGATGAACTATCCCTGCTTTCGCTTCCTGTTAGTTCAGTTAACACTTTTCAGACAGGATATACTCATTCTGTACAATTAACGCCAGTGGAAGATGACTATAAGATAATCGACGGTTCTATCTGGTTATGGGAAGAAAGAGTAGTATCTCATAATGCTGGGCTTCCTGTAGAGGCTCCGCGAAATGGTCGTTTTTTTCAGGATAAAAACTGGATGTATGTACAGGGGGGTCGCTATAATTCTCAAAAATATTTTTTGAGGGTTGGTAATTCTATTCTTGGAAAGAACTGGCTCAAGATTTCACCTTTTGCGAAGATTAATCTCTTCGAGCATTTCCCGTCAAAACTACTTGAAATAGAAATAACTGCAACTCCACTAATAATTTCAATTTACGAAAAACAAGAAACCCTTTTACAAAAAGGGATAAGGCATAATACAATAAACGGGAAATAATGTTTCAGTTCATGGTAATTAATATTTATGAGTCACGGGGGGGATCAATATTCAATGGCAGAAGACAACAATGTCTTAATTGAACAGAATCTTGATAATACTGAGATCGATGTTGATGAGTTGAGGAAACAGTTTGATACAGAGGCAAGAAACAGAAGCCTGTGGGGGTGGCAGGCAAAGCTGGTTGTAATCTTAGCTGTTTCAATGTCTGTATTTCATCTTTACACAGCAGGTTTTGGCCTTTTACTGGCGATGAAACAACGTGCGGTCCATCTTGCTTTTGTGCTGGTACTTGTTTTTCTGATGTATCCGATTTCTCAAAAAGTAGGTTCGAAGAAAGGGATACCCTGGTACGACTTTATCTTTGCAGCGTTAGGAGCTTTTGTAACCCTTTATATGGTTGTAAACTTTGAAGCCCTTGTCATGAGAGCGGGGTTACCTACTCGTATGGATCTTTTTGTCGGTTTTCTTGGTATAACGCTTTTGCTTGAGGCCACAAGGAGAGTTTCCAGTCCTATCCTGCCATGTATTGCAATATTTTTTCTTTTTTACTGTTTCCTTGGACGACATTTTCCAGAAATGTTTCAGCACAGGGGGTTCACTCTCAGTCGTGTGATAAATCACATGTATATGGGAACTGAAGGAGTATTCGGTATTCCTCTCGCTGTATCTGCTACGTTTGTTTTCATGTTTATACTATTTGGTTCCTTTCTTGAACAGACAGGTATGGGTAAATTTATAATCGATCTGTCAATGTCTCTTGCTGGACATTCAACTGGTGGTCCAGCCAAGGTTGCTGTACTGAGTTCCGGATTTATGGGTTCTATTTCAGGTTCCTCAGTAGCAAATGTCTGCACAACAGGAATGTTTACCATACCTCTAATGAAAAGTGTTGGATACAAGCCGTATTTTGCCGGAGCTGTGGAAGCTGTAGCATCGACGGGTGGACAGATCATGCCTCCGGTAATGGGGGCTGCAGCGTTTATAATGGCTGAGTTTCTTGGTGTGCCATATATTAAAGTTGCTGTAGCTGCTATAGTTCCTGCATTGCTATATTACTTCGCAGTTATGGTACAGGTCCATCTTGAAGCTTCAAGGCTTGGGCTTGAAGGACTGCCAAGAGAAAAACTACCCAAACTGTGGAATCTTCTGAAAACGAAAGGTCATCTGCTGTTGCCTCTTTTTGGTATTGTATATTACCTTCTTGCAGGTTACACGCCTATCAGAGCAGCGTTTAATGGCATTCTGATCACCGTAGCTGTTTCCTATCTTAATCGTAAAACCATGCTCACACCCATGAAACTCAAAGATGCACTTGAAAGTGGTGCTAAAGGAGCCCTTGGAGTGGCATGTGCTTGTGCGACTGTTGGTATTATAGTCGGTACGGCTACTTTGACTGGTCTGGGGCTAAGGATCGCAAGTGCAATTGTAGCTATAGCAGGTGGTAAACTACTACCATCGCTTATGCTTACCATGGTAGCCTGCATTCTTCTCGGAGCCGGACTTCCGACCACTGCCAATTTTATTGTTACCAGTACAATGTGTGCACCGGCACTGTTTAAACTTGATGTACCACCCATGGCTGCCTATATGTTCGTTCTCTACTTTGGTATTGCAGCGGATCTTAGCCCACCTGTTGCTCTTGCAGCGTATGCCGGCGCTGGAATAGCTGGCGATGATCCAATGAAAACAGGTGCTACAGCGATTAAACTTGCCTTAGCTGGTTTCCTCGTGCCATATATCTATGTTTACAACCCAATGCTTGTACTTGTTGGTTTCAAACCAATTCCGTTTTCTATCGCAGTAGTGACTGCCCTGCTTGGTGTTTTTCTGCTTGGCATGGGATCAATAGGTTATTACAAAGTAAAAATGCAGATCTGGCAGCGCTTACTTGCTTTTGGAGGAGCTTTAACACTGTTAATACCAGGGATCCAGACCGATGTCATCGGTCTTGGCATACTTGTTGCCATGCACTTGCTGCAGGAAAGGAAACGTTCAGCACTTAAAAAAGAAGCTGTGTAAACTGCAATTAAAAAATAATTGCTCTTGTGTGATAAAATTCATTTGTACAAACAGCCGTCTCCTTTCAATGGAGACGGCATTTTCCTATATATTGAGAGGAGAGTTAGTAATGACAACAGATTACAAGGATACTTTGAACCTTCCGAGAACATCTTTCCCAATGAGAGCGAACCTTTCCAAAAGGGAACCGGAATACCTTAAGTTCTGGGATGAAATAGCTGTTAATAACAAGCTTAAGGAAAAGAGAAAAGATTCCCCTGATTTTATACTCCATGATGGTCCTCCTTATGCAAACGGGAATATTCATATAGGTACGGCCTTTAACAAGATACTCAAAGACTTTATTCCTAAATACAAATGGATGAGAGGTTTTCGTGCTCCCTATGTCCCTGGTTGGGATACACACGGTCTTCCCATAGAATTGCATGTTCTTAAATCAAAAGGGATAACCCTGGATGACATGGATCCTGTAAGTCTCAGAAAAGAGTGTACGGAGTATGCATACAAATATCGGGACATTCAGCGGGAAGAATTTAAGCGTCTTGGTGTAATTGGAGACTGGGATAACCCATACATGACCCTCAACCCGGAGTATGAAGCAGCACAGATCGGTGTATTTGCTGAAATGGTAGAAAGGGAACTGATATATAAAGGTCAGAAACCTGTTTACTGGTGCATAGATTGTCAGACAGCTCTCGCAGCAGCAGAGATCGAGTATGGGGATGAAACATCAGATTCGATCTATGTAGGGTATTCTATACCTCAGATATCCGAAACCTTTAACGAACTTAAAGGTATGGAAACTCAGGTTATCGTCTGGACAACAACAACATGGACTCTTCCCGCAAGTATGGCTGTAGCAGTAAATCCCAACCTCGAATATGTTTTTCTTCCTTCGGGTGGTACTGTCTATTTAATTGCAGAAGGACTGATAAAAGATGTTTCCGAAGCCACTGGCCTGGAGTTTGGACAGCCTGTTCTGAAAGTAAAAGGACGGGAGCTTGAAGGCATTAAGACTTTACATCCATTCTATCCCGAAAGGAAAGAACCTTTTGTTCTCGCTGATTATGTCCTGCTTGAACAGGGTACTGGTTGTGTACATACTGCTCCGGGACATGGTGTTGAAGACTATGAAACGGGAATACGATATGGAATTGAAGTTTATAATCCAGTTGACGAAAAGGGAGTATTTCTACCTGAGACACAATTAGTCGGAGGTCTTCGACTATCTGATGCTGAAAAGATAATTCTTGAGACTCTTATTGAGAGCGGCAGACTGCTTGGAAAAAATAAAATACTGCACTCCTACCCACATTGCTGGAGGTGTAAAAAACCCGTTATATTCAGATCTACTGACCAGTGGTTCGTTAATGTCAGCAAATTCAGAAATGAAACTCTTGATATTATTCAGAATGATGTTCAATGGATCCCGGACTGGGGTAAAGAGCGTATATTTAATATGGTCAGGGACAGATCTGATTGGTGTATCAGCAGGCAGAGAGTCTGGGGCGTACCGATACCGGCTTTCTACTGTAATAATTGTGGCAAACTTATTCTTGACAAGGACAGGATCAGTAAAGTACAGGAACACGTTCAACAAAGTGGGAGCAGTATCTGGTGGGAACTGACACCTGAGCAGCTTTTGGGGGATTTGGCATTCTGTCCCGAATGTGGCGGTAAAGACCTTAGAAAAGATGAAGATATTATGGATGTATGGTTCGATTCTGGTTCCAGTCATGCTGCAGTCCTCAAGACAAGGTCGGATCAGAAATGGCCGGCGGACCTGTATCTCGAAGGAAGTGATCAGCATAGAGGGTGGTTCCAGACCTCTCTTCTCACTTCAGTAGCTACAAAAAACCTGCCACCTTACAAAGCAGTGCTTACTCATGGTTTTATTGTCGATGGAGAAGGGAAAAAGATGTCAAAATCTCTGGGTAATGTAATGAAGCCACAGGAGATCATCGGTAAATATGGCGCAGATATTCTCCGTTTATGGGTTGCATCTACAGATTACAGGAACGATGTTCGAATTTCCCAGGGTATAATAAAGAATCTTACAGAATCTTACAGGAGGATCCGTAATACTTTCAGGTTTCTGCTTGGAAACCTCAATGATTTTGATCCTTCAAAACATGTCCTTGATTTTGATGAACTTACAGAGATGGATAAATGGATTTTATCGCGTTTGAATAATCTTGTTGAAAAAGCTACAAATGCATATGATAAATATGAATTTCATGTGCCGACATTTGTTATTCACCAGTTCTGCGTTAATGAACTTAGCTCTTTCTTTCTGGATGCAAGTAAAGATAGACTCTATGCAGATGCTACGGATGCTCTTTCAAGAAGAAGCTGTCAAACTGCAATGTGGGAGATCATCCAGGTATTGTCCCGTCTTCTTGCTCCTGTACTCAGTTTTACAACTGAAGAAACATGGCAGGAACTGAGGAAGATCGATGGGGATCTTCCTGAAAGTATATTCCTCTCTGACTGGCCTACTACCAATGATTCATTTACAGACCGGGAACTGGAGCAGGAGTGGGAAAAGATCCTCTTATGTAAAAGTGCAGTAAGCAGAGCTCTTGAAAAATCACGTTTTGATGGGAAAATAGGGCATCCTCTTGAAGCTGCGGTAGTGGTGGAAAGTTCTTCACAATATAGTGACCTATTTAAAAGATTCAGTCCTGAAGATTGGGCTATGTTCTGCATAGTTTCTCAATTCAAAGTAGCAGAATCACAATTATCTGAAAATGAAAGATTTCTTGATGAGGAAACTGGCATTGGTATAATGGTACAAAAAGCAGCTGGCGAAAAATGCCCACGATGCTGGAAGTTTTCAACAGAACCGGACCGATCTGGTTTATGCCCAAGATGCGCAGAAGTTATGGGTGTTATAGATCCTGAATAACAAAGATCATCCTCAACCAGACCTTATCGCTCGGGTCTGGTTGAGGATGATCTTTACAGCAAAAAGGAGGGGAAATGGATGGATGTAAAATATTGGGAAGGCTATCTCTGCAATAAATTGAAAGATATGAACAGTCTTCTGGAAAAGCTTTATTCAGAAGTATCGGGGAGTCAGTCCTCCCTCAAGCCGGACTCCTCCAATAATGATTTTGCAGATAGTGCCTCAAGACTTTCAGCCCAACAGCATGCTTATTCGGAAATATATAATCTTAAAAATGAAATATTCGAGATTGAGCATGCACTTAAAAAGATACATAACAATCCAGATCATTTTGGTATATGCGAAAAATGCTATCATGATATAGAAACAGAAAGGTTAGAAGTCAAACCCTGGGCACGTTACTGTTATAAGTGTAAAAATAGCAATGAAAATCGAAATTCGGATCAGAGAAAAAGACATTATTGATGGCAAATGAAACTGGTTCGAGTTTTCATGAAAATGAAACTGATAGTGAAAATAATGATGATCTGATTACACAATATCCGGATGGAACTAACAGATCCATTTTTGTTGTTGATGCTTCCGAAGAAGGCATCAGGCTTGATGTTTTTTTATCAAGGAAAATGGGAGTAACTCGATCTTATACACAAAAACTCATTGACAGAGGTAATGTAAATGTGGGGGGGGGGAACAACAATGTCAAGCCTTCCCTGAAGGTAAAACCGTTAATGGTTTTCACGGTGAATGTGCCACCTCCTCAAAAACTTGAGATCCTGCCGGAACCAGTGGAATTTTCAGTTATTCATGAAGATGATGATGTTCTTGTAATAAACAAACCCGCCGGACTTGTGGTACATCCTGCCCCCGGCAACCTGTATCACACTCTCGTGCATGGTTTGTTATTCAGGTATCCTGACATTGGATTATTCAATAATGTGATAAGGCCGGGCATTGTTCATCGGCTTGACTCAACTACTTCAGGTTTGATGGTAGTTGCCAGAAATATTACTGCCATGGAAAAACTTCAAATGCAATTTCGAACAAGAAAGATCGAAAAGATCTATCTTGCCCTCATAACAGGTAAACCCAAAAGGATATCTGGAGAATTGGATCTTCCTATTGGTAGAGATCCCGTGAATCGTTGTCGTATGGCTGTTACACCCTCAGGTAAAGCATCCCTTACATCTTACGAACTGCTCTGGTCAAGAAAACGATTTAGTCTTGTTAAATGCCAGCTACATTCAGGTCGAACCCATCAGATACGGGTACATTTCAAATATATTGGATGTCCTTTAATTGGTGATAAACTCTATGGTTTTAAAAATAGAACCTTAGGTAATCTGACTCTTAACAGAGTCTTTCTCCATTCGTGGAAGTTAAAGTTCAATCATCCAGTATCCGGAAAGGAACTTGAGTTCACTCAACCTTTGTCAGATGATCTTGTTGATCTCCTTCAAGCACTTCTCTCCAGAGATGAGGGCTGATATTTATTGACTCTGGTAAACGATAAGTTACCTGCGCAATTGAGCCGCCTTTTATTGGTCTTACATTCTTTTTGTGTGTATAGATAACTCTTGCTTTGCCAGATGTCCTCAACTTACTGTAATAAGCGGCAAGGGATGCTGCAATTTCAATAACATCATTATCGGATAGTTCGTCGGAAATCTGTTGAGAAACACGCTTCAACACAACATGAGCTCCAGAAGCCTCATAAGCGTGGAACCATATATCATCTGGTACAGCCTCCTCGAATGTTACATATCTGTTGCCACGAGCATTAAGTCCTACCAGGATAAGAAATCCGCCGATCTCCTTTTTGAGATGTGGAGGAGTAGGACGTTCCCGTTTTTTTCTTCCTTTTTTATTTGAAAAGGTAATATTTTCACCAATTGTATCCTCAGAAACTTCAAAGAGTTTCTGTAGATCATCAATAAGTTCGACGGTCTCTTTCTGCTCTAACAATTCTCGGATCTGGATCTGTAGTGCTTTAATTTTGTTATCAAGATTCTTTATGACTTTTTTATACTTTTTGTATTTCTTAAACATGAGTTGTGCGTTTTCAACAGGTGATAGATCCGGTTCAAGGTAAATAGTAATCTGTCTATCAGGGTCTTTCAGACAGGTAAGAGTGGTTTCTGTTTGTCCCTTTTGCAACTGGAAAAGATTTGCGAAGATCAGATCAGCATTTTCTCTGAATTTATCTGCTTCCTCAGAATGTGTTTTTTGTTTTTGAAGGCCTTCAAGATGCCTTGATCTGCTCCGAATCTCCTTTTCAAAAAATGAAGTGATCTTTGAAAGAAGTATCCGTTTTTTTGTTCCGATCATTGGGTTTATTACCCTTTCTTTTCCCCCCTCCAGTGGCGAAATACCCTGATTTAAAGTCCCAGGTAAAACTTCGGGGAAAAATGTTAAAACTTTTTCAGATATTAGGCAAAAACATTCTTCAGGTTTTTCGTATATTCTCAAAAATTTTTCACCCCATTCTTCCAGGGTGTGGATATTCTGATTTGATGATATGATCCGACCAAGATCTTTTCCAATTCCTTTAATCTCAAGTATCTTTGCCATCTCTGGTTGTTCTGAAAAATCTTTTATATCGATCCCACTAACTGGAGGAGGAGGAATATATTGATGAGAAGGGAGTATAGACCTGTACCTGTTCATAGAGGGATGAATATGCTTTGCACATTCCATGATCATGCCAGAATTATCAGTTATTATAATGTTGCTATTAGGACCGGTTGTTTCAAGAATAAGATTAAGGTAAGATTTGTGACCTGCAGAAACCCTTTTTTCAAATTCAATTCTTATGACTCTGTCTCTATTGATCTGAAATACGTTAGTTAGAGTAGCATTTATCAAATGCTTGTTAAGGAAACTTCCGATAACGCTAATTCCTGGATTTGTATTCTTTAAAAAATAAGATTCGGAGGAATTGATAAAACAACACCCAGAATGTTCAGAGGACCAGGATAATAATATTGATGGAAGACCTTTCCCAAATCTAAGAATGATCCATGATTTTCCAGCATCAATGCTAAAGATTCGTTTGCTGGCATACATTCGTGATAATTCATTTACCCAGCCATTTACTAATTCGGGTCCTATTTTCAACAAGCATCACTCCATGAAAAAACTGTCTATAAAGGGTATATGTTTTTTTTAAGCTTGACAAGTCCTCTTTAGATAACTAAAATGGTCGCCGTCGGTTCTCAAGGGGGCTGTAGCGCAGAGGGAGCGCGCTTCCTTCGCACGGAAGAGGCCGGGGGTTCGAATCCCCCCAGCTCCACCAGGAAAAGTTGTTGCAGAATTGACGAAACTCGTATAGAATATCGGGGCGTAGCGCAGTCTGGTTAGCGCACCTGCTTTGGGAGCAGGGGGTCGAAGGTTCGAATCCTTTCGCCCCGACCATATCGGCAAGACTGATGGGCGGAAATAGCTCAATGGTAGAGCACTAGCCTTCCAAGCTGGGGGTTGCGGGTTCGAGTCCCGTTTTCCGCTCCATTTTTGTTTTTGCGCCTGTAGCTCAGTTGGATAGAGCAACGGCCTTCTAAGCCGTAGGTCGCGGGTTCGAATCCTGCCGGGCGCGCCATACATTCAATGTGCAGGATTTATGGTGGGTGTAGCTCAACTGGTTAGAGCGCTGGATTGTGGTTCCAGAGGTTGGGGGTTCAAGTCCCCTCACTCACCCCAAGTTTGCGCCCGTAGCTCAGCCGGATAGAGCGATGGACTTCGGATCCATAGGCCGCGGGTTCGAATCCTGCCGGGCGCGCCACAAAAGAATAGTTTTTTGGGTCATTAGCTCAATTGGCAGAGCACCTGACTCTTAATCAGGGGGTTACAGGTTCGATTCCTGTATGACCCACCAAAAAAATCAGGAGGTCCGGCTTTTTTGCCGGGCTTCTTTTTTCGGTATAATCTTAGTTCATTTTTTTCGATATTACTGAATTGATTATTTTTTGTGCGAGAGTGGTGGAATTGGTAGACACGCGAGATTTAGGATCTCGTGAGCTATGCTCATAGGGGTTCAAGTCCCCTCTCTCGCACCAGTATAAAGCAAGGATTAATTTTAATGGGCTATTGAACAGAACCCTTGACAAAAGTTGAGTTTTTGATTATTCTTTTCGGTCGAAAAGAAAGGTGTTTTTGACATTGCTGAAGATAGCGACATCCGGCCGGGTGTCGCTATCTCTGTTAAAATACATTGTTTCTTAATATTAAGTTCTACCTGTCGGCAATTATCTTTTTGTCGAACATGAAAGGGGTTAAAAATAATGCGAACTGAGATATTGAACCAGGAAAAGAACAGGATAACAATAAAAGCAGAGATACCAGCAGAGGAGTTTCAGGCAAAAATCAACAATACTGTTTTTGAAATGTCCAAAAAGGTATCTGTTAAAGGTTTCAGAAAAGGTAAAGTACCTCGTCATGTACTCGAAATGAAGTTCGGAAAAGAAGCGATCTACTCGGAAACTCTGGATTCAATGCTTCCAGTAATGATGGATGAGATAGTCAATGATTACGAACTTGCACTTATCAGTCAGCCAAAACTTGATATCAAAAAACTTGTTGAAGGGGAACCACTTGAACTTGAATTTGTTTTTGAAACTGCTCCCCAAGTTCAGTTACCGGACCTTTCTGTCATCGAAGTTGAGAAACTTAGAGCTGAAGTTACCACTGAAATGATAGATGAAGCTATCAAACATATTTCAGAAAGTAATGGTTCGAATGTAGAGGTAACTGATCGGAATAAGACTGAGTCTGATGATATTCTTAATATCCAGTATTCAACAGAGATAATAGATCCCGATTCAGAGGAAGTTAATGAAACAGAACCCTCAGAGACCACAATAGATCTCGCTCAGGAAGGGCTTGACGACAAGATCAAAGAAGCCCTTACAGAGAGGGAAACTGGTGAAAATGTACAAGTTGAGACTGTGATCGATGGTAACGTTGAGGATAAAACCCTCGAGGGAAAAACAGCCAGACATAAGATCAGAATTAATGGAATTATGAAAAAGGAACCTGCAGAGATCAATAGTGAGTTCTTCAAAAAGATAAGCGGAAGAGACATGGATTCAGAAGAGGAGTTCCGTGAATTCGTTAAGGAGCAGCTTACTCAAAGAATGGAGCAGGAATCATTGAATGCTGCTCAGAATTCTGCGTTGAGCAAAATTGTTGAACTTTCTGAAATGGAAATACCGGAAAGTATGGTTTCGAAACAAGTTGAAGATCTAAAAAAGACAGATGAGGAAAATATCCAGAAAAAGTTCAATAAATCTCTACCTGAATTCCTTGAAGAATCATCAATGACCGAGGAAGAGTATCAGAACACTCTTCAAAAGAGAGCTGAAGAAAGTGTAGGCCATTATCTTGTAGTAGACGCAATTGCAAAACAGGAACAGATATATGTAACTGATGAGGATGTTGATATGGAGATAGCTAACATTGCACAAATGTATGGCATGGATTCTAATACCGTCAAAGCATCTCTTTTCAAAGAAGAAAGCCGTTTGGACGAACTTAAGAATGAAATACGATACCGTAAGATCATGAATGTTCTAACGGAAAACGTGAAATTAAATGAAGTTGACAAACTATCTTCCGATGATAATGATGAAGCTGAAAATACTGACGAGTAGTCGGAATTCTGGTCAGAATCTAAGAATCTGGTGGTGAGTAAAGATATGCTCGTTCCAATGGTAATAGAACAGACTGGAAGAGGCGAAAGAGCCTATGACATATACAGCCGTCTCCTCAAGGACAGGATAATCTTTATTGGAGAACCCATTGAGGAACACCTTGCTAATACAACAGTCGCTCAATTACTTTTTCTTGAGAGTGAGGATCCTGACAAGGATATTCATCTCTATATAAATAGTCCTGGAGGCGTTGTTTCAGCTGGACTGGCAATTTATGATACGATGCAGTATGTAAAGTGCCCCATTTCAACGATATGTATTGGTCAAGCCGCCAGTATGGGTGCAGTCCTGCTTTCCGGTGGAACAAAAGGTAAAAGAATAGCTTTACCTAATGCCCGTATAATGATCCATCAACCACTTGGAGGGATGCAGGGCCAGGCTTCTGATATTGAGATTCATGCAAGAGAGATCCTTCACCTGAGAGAAAGACTTAATGATATTCTTATCAGGCATACAGGCCAGAACAGAAGGAAGATCGAAAGTGATACTGAAAGAGACTTTTTTATGTCTGCAGAACAGGCAGTGGAATATGGACTGATCGATAAGGTGATCGATCAACGCTAATTTCAAAAAATCTCCGCAAATCTGCGGAAAAGAAGTAAAATATATGGGAGCCCGTAAGGTGCTCCCATTTCTGTGTGGTTGAGAGAAATTGTATATCAAGATCAAATAACTACCAGGTTTCAATATGACTGGTACCTATAAGGAGGTCTCCCGTATGTTCAAGTTTGAGGACCAGGACAATGAAAACAGAAACAAGGATCTGCATTGTTCTTTTTGCGGGAAAAGTCAGGAAGAAGTACAGAAACTGATTGCTGGTCCCGGTGTATATATATGTAATGAATGTGTTCATCTTTGTAACTTGATACTTGATGAAGAAAACGAAGAGGTTTTAAATGAAAGTGCTGGTCTTACAACTCCCCTTGAGGAACTTCCCAAACCACCGGCTATCAAGGCTTTTCTGGATCAATATGTCATAGGTCAGGATTTTGCCAAAAAAAGTGTTTCAGTTGCTGTATATAACCATTATAAAAGAATACACAACAATACCTATCGATCCGAGACAGATATAGAATTGCAGAAGAGTAACATCCTGATGATCGGTCCAACTGGTTGTGGGAAAACTCTTATAGCACAGAGTCTCGCTAGAAAACTTAATGTGCCATTTGCCATGGCAGATGCCACAACCCTCACTGAAGCCGGTTATGTAGGAGAGGATGTTGAAAATATACTTGTAAAACTTCTTCAGGCTGCTGATTATGATGTCAAATCTGCTGAACAGGGTATTATTTATATTGATGAGATAGATAAGGTTGCTCGAAAATCAGAGTCAACTTCCATAACAAGAGATGTTTCTGGAGAGGGTGTCCAGCAGGCCTTGCTAAAGATTCTGGAAGGTACACAGGCAAATGTGCCTCCTAAAGGTGGACGTAAGCATCCTTATCAGGATTTTATACAGATCGATACTTCAAACATCCTTTTCATTTGTGCCGGGGCCTTTGATGACCTGGATGAAGTCGTTGCACGAAGGGTAAACCAGCAAGTCATTGGTTTTGGTGGATCTGTGATAAATCTGAAAACCCAGGAAAAGTATAATCTTCTGAAACAAACTCAACCGGAAGATCTTATGGGGTATGGTTTTATACCTGAACTAATCGGTAGACTGCCTGTTATAGTACCTCTTCAGGATCTCGATGTAGAATCACTTGTCAGAATACTTGTCGAACCAGAGAATGCTCTGATCAAACAATATAAACATACTTTTTTCATGGAAGATGTCGAACTCGAACTTACGGACGATGCATTAAGGGAAATTGCCAAAAAAGCTAAATCCCAGAATACAGGTGCAAGAGGACTAAGATCGATCCTTGAGAATCTCATGATGGACCTGATGTACGAGGTTCCTTCGAATTCTGATTCCATCGAAAAGATTATAATCAATGGAAAATGTGTTACATTCGATGAAAATCCTGAAATTATAAAGAAAAATAATGAGGAGGTAGCTTGATAAATATGCCAATAGAGGCATCAGAGATTCAGCACTATTACGTTCTGCCTGTTAGGGATATGGTACTGTTCCCCGGGATCATAGCTCCCCTTTTTGTCGGTAGACCCAGATCACTCAAGGCTATTGAGCATGCAATGCTGCAGGATCGCAAGATACTCGTGGTTGCTCAGAAAGATGTTGAAACTGAAGACCCTGAGGCTTCGGATCTTTATAAAGTGGGAACTGTCTGTAATATTCTACAAATGGTCAGAATACCGGATGGGACAACAAAGGTACTGATCGAAGGTGTTGAACGTGTTAATATTGAAAGTTTAATAAAGGGTAAGGAAGTATTGGAAGCGGATGTCGCAAGCATCCCTAAAGATAGTTCAGGAACTGAGAATACTGAAGCTCTGAAAAGAAGTGTTCTTGAACAGTTTGAGAAGTATGTTACCTTGCATCCAAGAATACCAAATGAAGTTTTAGTATCTGCAATGAATCTAGATGACCCCGGACAGATCGCGGATCTTGTCGCTTCTCATATAACAATTAAAGTTAGTGATAAACAGAAGTTGCTGGAAATTGCTGAAACCGAACAGTTTCTGAAACATCTTTTGAAAGTTCTCATCGAAGAAATTGATATTCTGGAACTGGAACAAGACATTCAGGATAAGGTAAAGAAGGAGCTTGAAAGAGGTCATAAGGAATATTATCTCCGAGAGCAACTGAAAATTATTCAGGATGAACTGGGACATGGAGAATCTTCGTCTGAACTCGATGAGCTTAAACAGAAGATCGATGAAGCAGGAATGCCGGAAGAGGTAAATTCCAAAGCGTTACATGAATTGGACCGACTTTCAAAAATGCCAGCTATGTCCGCTGAAGCAACCGTTGTAAGAACATATATCGACTGGCTTATATCCCTGCCATGGAAAATATCAACTAAAGATAAACTTGATATTTCCATGGCAAGTTCTGTGCTTGACAAAGATCATTATGGACTTGAAAAAGTCAAGACACGAATACTCGAATATCTTGCAGTGAGGAAACGTGCAGCAAATGAAGATATCAGGGGGCAGGTGCTTTGTTTTGTCGGGCCGCCTGGCGTAGGGAAAACATCTCTTGCCAAATCCATTGCCAAATCGCTTGGTCGCAGTTTTGTGAGTATGTCTCTCGGAGGAATGAGAGATGAAGCAGAGATCCGCGGACATCGAAAAACATATGTAGGTTCTCTCCCTGGAAGAATAATTCAAAAGATCAGGCAGGCTGGGACCCGAAATCCTGTATTACTTATGGATGAAATTGACAAAATGGGTATGGATTTTCGCGGAGATCCCTCTGCAGCGCTCCTTGAAGTACTGGATCCTGAACAGAACAGTAACTTTACGGATAATTTCCTGGAAGTTCCATTCGACCTTAGTCAGTGTATATTTATTACTACCGCTAATGTTACACATTCTATTCCAGTTCCTCTGCTTGACAGAATGGAGATTATCCAGATCCCGGGATATGTTGCTGAAGAAAAGAAACATATAGCTCGAAAGCATCTCTTACCCAAAAAAATGAAAGAACATGGTTTAACCAAAAAAGAAATAAGAATATCTCCAGGTAGTATTGAACTGATAATTTCTGATTATACGCGGGAAGCCGGGGTTCGCAATCTTGAAAGACAGCTTGCAACTGTTTGTCGTAAAGTTACCAGACAACTTGTAGATAACGAAGAATCCGGTGAAGCTATCAATCTGCCAGTTTCTGTCAGTAAAAAGAAAATTGGAGAATATCTCGGCCCGGCAAGGGCTCGCAATGTCAGATTACCATTGGACAGTCAAGCTGGAATCGCCGTTGGACTGGCCTGGACACAAACTGGTGGCGATGTACTTGTAATAGAAGCTGCGTCCATGAAAGGTAAAGGACGCATAACACTGACAGGTAACCTGGGTGATATTATGCAGGAATCAGCTCAGACAGCACTTGGATTTCTCAAATCTGCTTCTGAAAGATTCGAGCTGGATAATGTTAAATGGGAAGAAATAGATATTCATCTGCATGTTCCTGAAGGAGCTATACCTAAAGATGGTCCCTCAGCAGGTTGCACGATGGCTTTAGCAATTCTCTCAGCTTTATCAGGCAGGAAAGTTTCTTCAAAGGTCGCTATGACCGGAGAAATATCATTGAGAGGTGATATTCTGCCTGTCGGTGGAATACGTGAAAAAGTTCTTGCTGCAAAAAGAAACAATATCTTTCATGTGATCCTTCCAGCTGCTAACAGGATCGATGTTGCAGATCTTGCATCCTGGGCAATTGACAAAATGAAGTTTACTTATGTTGAGCGGGCTGAACAAGTTTTTCATTCAGCCCTTGACTAAATAATTATGATAAAATTCAGATCCGAACTCATTGCCACTGCATATAAAAAAGACCAGTTCCCAACATTGGATCTCCCTGAGATAGCAATTGCAGGGAGATCCAATGTTGGAAAGTCATCTTTAATTAACTCTTTACTTGAACATAGGATAGCACATGTTGCATCTCAACCGGGAAAAACAAGAAGTGTCAACTTTATAAAAGTTGATTCTGATGATGTTTCTTTCATGCTGGTAGATCTTCCCGGCTATGGCTATGCTGCAAGAAGTAAAAAAGAACAGAAGGCCTGGGCGGATCTTATTGGGGAATATTTTATTTCCCGTCCTTCTCTTGAGTTAATTGTAAGTCTGGTTGACTTTAGACATGGATTGCTTGCAAATGATCTGCAACTTCAGGAATGGATAACATCCCAGAATATCCCTTTTCAGGTGGTATTTACGAAAGTTGACAAGATATCTCGTGGGCATAGAAAACAGATGCTTTATAAATATATACGAACTGGTCTAAGGTCAATTGATGTTCCACAAATGACTTCTGTAAAAACCAAAGACGGTATAGAGGAATTACGTGGATTTTTAATTTCCTATATTAAAAAGATCCTTAATACTTAAGCATGGTAGGGATGATCAATGCAAATTGAACCTTTTTTCTTTCCATGTAATAATGCCATAAAATAAGTTTTGAATTTAAGAACATTTCCTGAAAATTCAATCAAGGGGGGCTACTTCATGGCCGATAGTGAGAGAACTTTGCCCAAAACATATGATCCAGATCCAGTTGAAAGCAAATGGTATGACGAATGGGAAAAAAGAGGTTTGTTCAATGCTGATGTTGATGAAGAAAAGAAAGCTTTTACAATTGTTATACCTCCCCCAAATGTTACTGGATCGTTACATATCGGGCATGCTTTTAATCACACGTTTCAGGATATCATATGCAGGTACAAGCGTATGTCAGGATATAATGTTTTGTGGCTTCCAGGTACTGACCATGCTGGCATTGCTACCCAGAACGTTGTTGAAAAAAAACTTGCCAGTGACGGTATTTCACGCGAAGATCTTGGTCGAGAGGAATTTGTAAAGAAGGTCTGGGAGTGGAAAACTGAATATGGTGACAGGATCATAAATCAGCAGAAAAGACTTGGTGATTCATGTGACTGGAGAAGGCTTCGTTTTACAATGGATGAAGGACTGTCCAAAGCCGTCAGGGCAGTCTTTGTCAGATTATATAAAAAGGGGCTCATTTATCGCGGAAAGTATCTGATAAACTGGTGCCCAAGATGTCATACAGCGTTATCAGACCTCGAAGTTGAACATGAAGAGACTGCTGGAAATCTTTATTACGTAAAATATCCTATAGTTGGAGAAGATGGTTTTCTGACTGTAGCTACAACCCGTCCTGAAACTATTCTTGGAGACACCGCAATTGCAATACACCCGAGATCAACAGACAAAAAACACCTGGTTGGTAAATCTGTCCGGGTTCCAGCTACTGATAGACACATTCCAGTCATTGAGGACATTATGGTTGATCCTGAATTTGGTACAGGATGTGTCAAGATCACGCCAGCACATGATCCAAATGATTTCCTTGTAGGACAGAGACATGGTCTTGAACAGATCCCGGTAATTGATGAAAGTGGATTTATGAATGAGAATGCGCTTGATTATGAAGGACTGAATGTTAAAGATGCCAGAAAGAAAATTATCGAATATCTTGATTCTCAGCAAATGATAGTGAAAACTGAAGAAATACAACATTCAGTTGGTCATTGCTACAGATGTAACACTATAGTTGAGCCCTATCTTTCTGAACAGTGGTTTGTAAAAACTAGAAAACTTGCAGATGCGGGAGTAAGTGCCGTTAAAGATGGCAGTATAAAATGGGTCCCAAAGCAATGGGAGAACACGTATTTCCAGTGGATGGAAAATATTCGTGATTGGTGTATATCCAGGCAGTTATGGTGGGGACACAGAATTCCAGCATGGACCTGTAGTGAGTGTGGTCATTTAACTGTATCTGAATCTGATCCCACTGAATGTGAAAACTGCGGAAGCCATCAGATTGAACAGGATCCTGATGTTCTTGACACGTGGTTCAGCAGTGCTCTCTGGCCCTTTTCCACACTTGGATGGCCTGATGATACAATGGATCTTCAATATTTCTATCCTACATCACTCATGGTAACTGGTTTTGATATTATTTTCTTCTGGGTAGCAAGGATGATAATGATGGGACTTGAATTCATGGAAGATGAACCATTCAAGGATGTTTATATTCATGCTCTTGTAAGAGATGAAAATGGCCAGAAAATGAGTAAGTCAAAAGGTAATGTCATCGACCCTCTGACCCTTATTGATCAGTATGGAGCTGACTCCTTACGGATGACTATTGCTTCATTAACAGTTCAGGGAAGAGATATCCTTCTTGGCCCCAAAAGAGTTGAAACTTATAGACTATTTATGAATAAACTCTGGAATGCTTCAAGATTTGCACTTATGAACTGTAGTGACTTTGACAAACAGATGTCTCCATACGATGGGCACCTCAGGATTCAAGATCAATGGATCCTTGAACGTACAGATCAGGTTGCTGAAAAAATTACAGAATATATTGATGGATACTTTGTAGGAGAAGCAGCAAGACTTATTTATGATTTTGTCTGGGGACAACTCTGTGACTGGTACCTGGAATTATCAAAACCGGCACTTAGAGGAGAAGAGGGGCAGGAAAGGAAAGAAACTACACAGGCTGTTATAATGTTTACTTTTGAAAAGGTTCTTAAACTTCTGCATCCCTTCGTACCTTTCATTACTGAAGAACTCTGGCAGGCCTTTGGATTTTCAAATGCTCTATTGGAGGAGTGTGAATGGCCGGTTGCAAATTCAATTAAATCAGGGACCTCAATTCAAGAACAGTTTTCTACTTTGCAGGAAATAATAAGCCGCATCAGAAATTTAAGAGCTGAAGCAGGATTACCACCTCAGAAAAAGATTGAACGTGTACTTATTCGTTCGAATGATGATCCAACAATATCATTGGTAACATCTAACAGTGACCTGATCTCTCTTCTAAGCAATGTTGAGAAAATCGTAATGATCACTGAATTTGATGAAAAACCTTCCAGATCTCTTACAGCTGTATTACCGGAAGCGGAGATCTTTCTTGAGATCGGGAGCCTAATGGACGTAGAAGCCGAGATAGAAAGGCTGAAAATCGAATTGGAACAAGTAGAAATCAACATCAGGAAAAGTATGAGCAAACTTGAGAATGAAAAGTTTATAACAAAAGCACCTCCTGAGATCATCAAAAAAGAGAAAGACAGGCTTAAGACAAGTAACGATAGGAAAGAACGCATACTTGAAAATATTGAAAGTCTAAGTTGAAAAAGATTAAATGAACTGTAAAGGCCAAGATCGACATATAGAACAGATAATTACATCAGTATCCAGTCCCGGCATACGTCCGGGACTGGAACGTATAACCCGCTTACTGTTACTAATTGGAAACCCTCACCAATCTTTCCATTCTGTAAATGTTGCAGGAACAAATGGGAAAGGGTCCGTTTCTTCAAATCTTGCATCCATATTAGTTTCATCCGGTTACCGAACTGCTCTATATACAAGTCCTCATCTGGAGTCAATTACAGAGCGACTGTTGATCAGTGGTAACCAACTGTCTGTAGAAGAATGGCTCGATGCTGCTTACAAAGTGTCAAAAACGGTAGAGAAAGATCATATCCTGTCACTAGATAAACCCTCATATTTCGAAAACCTTACAGCGATATCTTTTTTGCTTGCAAAACAGAACTCTACGGAAATAGCTATACTTGAAGCTGGCATGGGAGGCAGACTTGATGCTACAAACCATGGTCAGAATGTACTTCTTTCTGTTATCACTCATATAGCCGAAGATCACAAGGAGTTTCTCGGTGAAAACCTTAAAGATATAGCTTTAGAAAAGTTTGCCATTATTAATAAAAATGGCAAAGCTGTATTTGCTGGTCAGGATAAGGAACTAACAGATCTGTTTTATTCTTTTTGTAAAGAAAGATCAGCTGAGGGTCACGTTCTTTCCGAGGAATGTATAATAAAAGAACCTAAGTATTCAATATCCGGTAATACATTTGATCTGGAACTTAACGGGTTGATTTTTCAGGAACTGAAGAGTTCTCTTCCGGGAAACTTTCAGGTAAGTAATTGTTCCCTGTCAATTTTTGCAGCGTTGCTTCTGGAAAATAGATTAAAGAATATTAATGAAAATACAATAAGATCAGGGATATCAAATGTAAAATGGCCGGGTAGAGTCGAAATCTCAGGCTCATACCCAATTATGGTCATGGATGGTGCACATAATTCAGACGGTATGCAGTCCCTGATTGAAAGTATCATTCAATTATGGCCTGTCAGAGAGAACATATCGATATCTGTAGTATTTGCCAGCATGAAAGATAAAGATTATATCTCATCTTTCAGCAGCCTTTCTCAAATTCATCCTGAAGTTTATTTCACCCAGATTCCTGGTAACCAGAGATCCGAAAAAACCTCTATCCTTCAAGCCAGGTCCCAGCCTTTTTTCAATAAAGAATCCGTGTTTACATTCGAAGATCCTGTTGAAGCGGTTTCCGAGGCACGTAAATCAGCAGATGTTGTAATTATTTGCGGGAGTCTGTATCTACTTGGTTATTTGAGAAAAAACTGTCCGGAAAAATTCTTTTGAGGGGGTTGGTATTTTGAATTGCCCTGAAAAGATTTATGAAGGACCAGGGTTTTCTATTTACAGTTATCATAAGCAAAAGATTCTTCAATATCATTTCACCTCTGGTCTGAAGAACTGTAAAGTATCTCTATTCTTGAAAGGTCCTGAGGTTACAGGATCAAATGGGGATCCTGGGCTATTATGGAAAGGATTCACTAATAACCATAAGAGAATACCTCCACTGGTTGCTCCACGTCAGGTGCACGGAACACAAGTTCTTACGGCGGGAGATGAAACTTGTCTTCCGTTAAGGCCTGAAGGTGATGGAGTACTTATTAGAGATAGTAAAATCAGGGGATCACTGCGTTTCGCTGATTGCTTTCCAATTATTATTGCATTTGAATACCCGGAACCGGGCATTATGATTCTTCATTCCGGATTTAGAGGCACACTCAAAAATATTGCAGGTCACAGTATATCCTGGCTTGTTAAAAAGCTGGGAGAGAACGTTCTGGCTAATTATCATATCTTTATAGGACCTGGAATAGGTAAGTGCTGTTATTTTCGCAATTATCATGACACGGTTACCCGTGAAGCCCTCAATTCTTTTCCCCAGGAATATATTTCAAGAGATAAAGAAAGGATCTTTTTTGATCTTGGCAATATTATTAAAATACAATTATGTGAATCAAAACTGGATCCTGATAATATTTCATTAATTCCTTTTTGCACTTCATGCAGAAAAGATATAATGTATTCATATCGGCAAGGTGATCTTTTGGATCGAATGTTCCTTCTGGCAGAAATTAAGGATCCAACTTACCAAAAAAGTTCTTTCTGGTGGGACAATATTTTATAGAGTGGGTAATGAACAACTCAGAGGGGTTGATTCCTGAATGGAATGCAAAAGACTTGGAGTTATTGGAGTAGGACATCTTGGTCAACATCATGCCAGAGTTTATACTGAAATTCTCGGGGCACAGCTTGTAGGAGTTGTAGACCTCAGTGAAAACAGGGCTGCTGCAATAGGCGAGAACCTGGGAGTTCCATATTATTCAGATGTAGATGAATTCATAAGAAAAGCTTCTCCTGACGCTGTCAGTGTTGTTGTACCAACAAGTCTTCATTATGAAGTTGCAAAGAAAGCACTTGATAATGGTATACATGTTCTTATTGAAAAACCTGTTACAACAACTGTAAGTGAGGCAGAGGATCTTCTGAAATGTGCTGAGCGATCTGATCTTGTCCTTCAGGTTGGACATATAGAGAGGTTCAATAGCGCAATTCAATATATCTCGAAAATAATCCATAAACCGCTTTTCCTTGAATCAAGACGACAGGGTCCTTTTTCACCGCGTATAAATGATGTCGGTGTAGTATTGGATCTAATGATACATGATATAGATATTATCCTTTCCCTTGTGGGTTCAGAATTGACCAAAATATCGGCTATGGGAAGTTGTCTGAAATCAAGGCATGAGGATATTGCGACAGCCCAGATGTCTTTCAGAAATGGTTCTATTGCACATATAAATGTCAGCAGGGTTTCTGAACGTAGAGTCAGACAGCTGGAGATCATGGAGCCTGAACGATATGTCTCGGTAAACTATGAAACTCAGGACGTTTCCATTCACCGTTGTGTAAGGGAAAACAAAGGAATGGTAGAAGTTATAGAACACCCTGTATTCCCAAAAAGTGAACCCCTTAAACTCGAACTTCAACATTTTGTCTCATGCGTCAGAGAAGGAAAAAAACCTCTTGTTGGTATAAGTGACGGTAAAAGAGCCCTGGAAGTTGCAATATCTGTACTCAAACAGATACATGGTTTCAAATCTGATTTTGTTGAAAAAACCAAAAACGGGACAGCTTGATCCTCCCGCTATACATTGATCTCAAAGAAAGATTTCTGGAGGAACGTCATTCAATGAAGCGTTCCTCCAGAAATCTTTCTTTGCAGTTATAAATAATCTGAAAGGCTGAGACAGAATATGGAAATACCAAGTGTAAATATTCAGGCACTTCTCGCTCTTGTTCTTTTTATTGCTTCTCTCTTGATCGCCAGGATCGTCGGCAATATTAGAAGAGGTAAATGGCCGGGAGGAGAGCTATGGATCTTGTATTTGCGAATATTATTAGGATTTTTATTTGCCGCTTCTATCACTTTTGCTTTTTATTCTTTTGCAGGAATAAGTATAATTGGCAGATGATCTGATATTTGCTTTATTTTGTTATAAAACCTCCCTTGCAAATCGGGAGGTTTTATGTTGGATAATAGGAATTATCAGATTTGGGAATACAAGATATATGAAAGTTTAAATAAATAAAAAACTATTATTCTATCCTTGCAGAATTCAAGAATATTAAAAAAATCAGCTTGTATGTTGATACTTTTCCATATATTCTCTTTTATAGCTTTCTAAAGAGTAAGTTTGGAAATTTATTATCTTTATATTTTGTTATACTGTTTCATATATAGATGAATGTAATTAATTCTATTGATTTTAAATAATTTATGCTATTAACTTATCGTTTTTAGGGGGAGAGAACTTTGTTTGACAAGAAGGAACTTCAAGAGATAAGAGATCTTGAAACATCCTATGAAAAAGCTTTGGAAAAAATACTCTCCAAAGCAAAGGAGCGAAAGGATACATTCAGAACAGTTGGTCAAATCCCTGTAAAAAGAGTGTATTCACCAGAAGATATTGAAAATACCAGTTTTGCTGAAGAAATAGGATTTCCTGGATTATACCCGTTTACCAGGGGAGTACAGCCGAATATGTATCGTGGGCGTATGTGGACAATGAGAATGTATGCTGGATTTTCTACTGCTGAAGAGTCCAACAAGCGTTACAGGTCTTTGCTTGAACAGGGAGGATCTGGTTTATCTGTTGCTTTTGACCTGCCCACCCAGATTGGCTATGACTCAGATCATCCAATGGCTCAGGGAGAATGTGGTAAAGTCGGAGTTGCCATTGACAGCCTTGCTGATATGGAGATCCTTTTTGATCAGATACCTCTTGATAAAGTATCTACATCAATGACCATCAATGCACCTGCCAGTGTCCTTCTCGCTATGTATATATGCGTAGGTGAAAAACAGGGTATCCCAACTGAAAAGCTTTCGGGAACTATTCAGAATGATATTCTGAAAGAGTACATAGCAAGAGGTACTTACATTTTCCCCCCGGAACCGTCAATGAGACTTATTACCGACATTTTTGAATATTGTAGTGCCAACGTCCCCAAATGGAATACTATATCCATTTCAGGTTACCATATCAGGGAGGCTGGAAGTACGGCCTCACAGGAAGTGGCCTTTACCCTTGCAGATGCAATAGCTTATGTGGATGCAGCAATTAAAGTTGGTCTGGATCCGAATGTTTTCGGAAAACGGCTTTCCTTTTTCTTTAATGCACATAATACCTTCCTTGAAGAAGTAGCAAAATTCAGGGCTGCCAGAAGAATGTGGGCAAAGATAATGAAGGAAAGGTTCAATGTTACTGATCCAAAAGCCCAGAAACTCAGATTTCACACTCAGACTGCCGGATGTACGCTTACTGCTCAGCAACCTGAGAACAATATTGTCAGAGTAGCGTTGCAGGCTCTTGCTGCATCTCTTGGTGGAACGCAGTCCCTTCACACCAATAGCATGGATGAAGCACTTGCACTCCCATCAGAAAAGAGTGTTCGCATAGCCCTCAAGACCCAACAGATAATCGGTTATGAATCTGGTATTACCGATACCGTTGATCCACTTGCAGGCAGTTATGCAGTTGAAAGTCTTACAAATGAAATAGAACAGGAAGCAATGGAATATATTTCCAAGATCGATGATATGGGCGGAATGCTTAGATCCATAGAAAAGGGATATGTTCAGAAGCAGATCCAGGATGCTGCTTACGAATATCAGAAAAATGTTGAAAATGGTGAAAACGTTGTGGTTGGTGTTAACCGTTTTCAGACTGAGGAAGAAAAGAGAGATTTCAATCTGCTTAGGGTAGATGAGAGTGTCGGTAACATGCAAATTGAAAAACTGCGTAAACTGAAAGAAAATAGAGATAACCTTGCTGTAACAAACTCTCTCAATGAAGTAAGGAAAGCTGCAAAAGACACTTCCGTTAACCTGATGCCCAAAATAATAGATGCGGTTCGCTGTTACGCTACCGAAGGTGAGATCTGTGGGGTTCTGCGGGAAGAATTTGGTGAATATACGGAAAATATAGTTCTTTAAATATTATTGGATTTAAGTAGATGTTATACAGGGGGAATAAGTATGTCTGAGAAAAAGATTCGTGTTATCGTTTCAAAACCAGGTCTTGATGGTCATGACAGAGGTGCGAAAGTTATAGCAAGAGCCCTGCGTGATTCCGGCATGGAAGTGATTTATACAGGATTGAGGCAAACACCAGAACAGATCGTTGATACAGCGATACAGGAAGATGCCGATGCTATTGGAATAAGTATTCTTTCAGGCGCTCATAATTTTTACTTTTCAAAGATTATTGAACTTTTAAAAGAAAAAGATGCTTCAGATATTATTGTCTTTGGTGGCGGTGTCATCCCAGATGATGACATAGCTGGTCTTTTAGAAATGGGTGCTGGGGCTATCTTTGGTCCTGGTACAAGTACTTCAAAATGTGTTGAATGGCTGAGAGAAACAGTTGGAAATAAACATAACCTGGAGAGTAATTGACAATTGCAGGAGCTAATAAACAAAGCATTAAACGGTAATGTCCGTTCTATTGCAAGAATAATCAGTATAGTTGAAAATGAATCCCAGTTTACAGAAGAAATAATGAAAACCATGTATCCACACTCTGGAAATGCCCATATCATAGGTGTAACTGGAAGTCCTGGAGCAGGTAAAAGTACACTTGTGGATAAACTTATCGAATCAAGCAAAGCTGATGGTAAGAATGTAGGAGTTATTGCCGTAGATCCAACAAGCCCTTTCAGTGGAGGGGCCATTCTGGCCGATCGTATAAGAATGCAGAGACATGCTGTAGACCCGGCTGTTTACATAAGAAGTATGGGTACAAGGGGTTCTCTTGGAGGTTTGAGCCGTTCAACCTACGAAGCAGCTCTTATCCTTGATGCATGCGGCAAAGATGTTGTTTTTATCGAGACTGTTGGCGTTGGACAATCTGAGGTAGATATAATGAAAATAGCTGATACTGTCTGCCTGGCTCTTGTCCCCGGTATGGGTGACGATATACAGATAATGAAAGCAGGAATAATGGAAATTGCTGATATTCTGGTAATAAACAAATCTGATAGAGATGGTTCTGAAAAGATCGTGGCTGAGGTTCAGACTATGCTCGATCTACTGAAAGGGAAGAACTGGGTTCCTCCTGTTCTTAAAACAGTTGCAGAAAAGGGAACGGGAGTAAAAGAGCTTTCTAATAAGATATTATGTCATAAAGAATTTCTCCAAACTGATCCTGAAGGAAGAAACCGAAAACTGCGGCAATTGACTGTAGAAATCGAAGCTATTCTCCAGCGTGAACTCGCTAAACTTACTGAACATCAGTGGGGACAGCATAAAGATGAACAGTTAATGGAAAAACTTTTGAACAGAGAAACAGATCCTTATACAGTAGCAGGAAAGATTCTTGAGGATACGCTTTTGAACACGCCGACAAGAGATTGAAAGGAGGCATATCCGAGATGCCGGAAAGAAGCATAGAGGAGTTATGCGAGGAGCTGGAATCAAGGCGGGAAGACAGCCTTAGAGGCGGAGGCGAGAAGGCCG
>Ga0102928_1000011_pt1 | contig 86251 bp, 68 predicted proteins | sample SalPonR1_B_D1_MG_FD_78504 | JGI IMG/M metagenome (GOLD analysis project Ga0102928, IMG submission 78504) | Salt pond soil microbial communities from South San Francisco under conditions of wetland restoration - Salt Pond MetaG R1_B_D1_MG | ecosystem: Environmental > Aquatic > Marine > Intertidal...
GCCGTGATGAGTTATCTGAATACCGGTGCAGACCGCAGTAAAATGCTCCATACCGAAGTCAAAAAAGTTGAAGTATACGCACCGCAAGTTACCTGGGAAACTACAAATAATGAAGGCAGGCCGGTGAGCCAAGAAATGCTGAACGCCATTGAAAATGACTACCTCAATGCCTGGTATGTAAAACAAGTGGCTTATAAAACCAACACCCGAAATGGCATTGAAGATTACTATACCAGGCACTCAAGAGAAGAGGTCTACCGGTTTATTGAAAATCAATCAGCCCAGAATACGAGTGTAGAATCTACAACCTTGCGACATCATTTATCGCTGGAATTTTTGAGTGAAGATGGTCAGCTGGCTGTTTTGACGGATAAGGATGTTGTGGAATTCAAGCGATTTTTGATTGATGGTGAGTTGTCATTTGAAACCTCAGAACAATCGACTTATAAGGTCATCTTATTGCTGGAAGATGGATTTTGGCGTATCCGGCACATGGTAAAACAGGATTCAAAACCGTATGACCACCATATAGCCAATCAACAATTTACCAACCTGAACATTAAGGGCATCAATTATTATCCTCAGGATTCACCCTGGAATACGTTTGGAGATCAGTTTTCGACCGACACTTTATCGAGAGATTTTAAGATTATTAAAGAGTCCGGACTAAATAGTATCCGGATTTTCATACAGTATGAAGATTTTGGCAAAGCCGAAGTGCGTTCAGATAAGCTTCAAAAACTGCAACAGCTTTTAGATGTAGCGCATAAGCAGAACTTAAAAGTCGTAGTGACCCTGTTTGATTTTTACGGAGACTATTCAGTGTTGAACTGGACCTTAGATCAAAAACATGCTGAAATCATTGCAAAACACATCAAAGACCATCCGGCATTGTTGGCCTGGGATATTAAGAATGAACCCAATCTGGATTTTGATTCCAGAGGAAAGCCTCTGGTGCTTTCCTGGCTACGGGCGATGACCGACCACATCAAAAATATTGACGAAAACCACCCCATAACCATCGGCTGGTCTAATCCCGAATCTGCAACATTATTGAGCGACCAGGTCGATTTGGTCTCCTTTCATTATTATAAACCATTGGAAGACCTTGAACAGGACGTGATAAAACTAAAACAAGTCGTCCCAGACAAACTCTTGGTTATGCAGGAATTCGGGCAATCCTCCTATTCCGGGCTGTGGCAACCCTTCGGCCATTCAGAAGAAGACCAGGCGCAGTACCACAAAAAAGCACAGCAGATCGTCGCTGAACAAAACCTTCAATTCATGTCCTGGACCTTATACGATTTTAAAGACGTCCCGAATGCCGTCACCGGCTGGCAACCCTGGCGAAAAAAGCCTCAAAAAGCCTTTGGATTTATCGATAAAGATGGAAAGAAAAAGCCGTCTTTTGAGTATATATCTTCGGAGTGAGTTTATGTTACGAGCTTAGGAGAATATCTACAGGTTTTGCAAAATGGTAGATGGAGCTTTTTAAATTCTTAAAAAAGTTAGAAATAGCTTCTTACCTAGGCCTGTGCTGAGCTCGTCGAAGTAAGGGAAGACGGGAGAAGGGTGATTTTTCAGTTCTCTAAACACCCTTTGCCTATCGGCATTTCCCTCAAGGGAAAATACTCTTTTTTTAGTTTAGAATTCAAATTATCTGAGATTGCCACGCTAAATTACATTCCGCTCGCAAAGACAAGGCAAAATACGAAAGATTCTTTACTGACGCTACCGGTCAGCACAGGCACTTTGCAGGCTCCGTTCCCGCCAAAGGCGGGCAGGCAGAATGACAAACGCCTTGTCATTCCTGCCTGTCCTGAACTTGGTTCAGGTAGAGAAGCACAGCATAGTTTACACTGAGCGGAGACGAAGTGAGGAATCTCTCTGTATAACGCAAGAGATTCCTCTACCGAAGTCTCGGTATCGGAATAAAAAAACACCTGCCATATATTAATATAACAGGTGTTAGTCAATAAAAAATTAAAACCATCTTAAGCCATAACCCTTCGAGCTTCAAAAGATTGTTCTCTTTTTCCCATGATGTCCCTAAAGGACTCCAGGTAGATCTGTGCGATTTCACTCATGGGATGGGCGGTTGCGGCTTTATAATTCGTTTTAGCCAAATGTAGTCGATGTGCTTCATTAGTTACCAAAGCTTCGATAGCTTCTGCCAGACTCTCTACACTGGTGGGATCAAAGAACACGCCTTTATAGCCTTCATCTTCAACCAACAAAGCCAGGTCGCCCAGATCCGGCATCACCACCGCTTTACCGTAACTACCTGCCTGGTGCAACACCCCTGAACTTCCGGTTGTAGAGGTGTAAGGGAAAACCACCATTGCACTATCCTGAAACAATTGCGGAACTTCATGCTCTTCAACATAACCCGTGAATCTGGTGTTGGCAATATGCTTATATTTTTCTTTTACGTTATCAAGATAACCGGGAACATTGGGGTTATCGGTACCGGCAATTACCGTCTCTAAATCAAGTCCGGTAGATTGTCTGACTTTTTCTACCGCTTCTATCATCCCCTCAACTTTTTTGTAAGTCCCAAACTTACCAAAAGTCATGATCTGCATCGGTCCTTCCGGAAGGTTGTAGTTGGGTTCTTCTGCAACTTCAAACGTACCGTGCGGGATGAGCCTGACGTTGTTGACTTTATATTTTTTCTCAAGGATGTTGACATATTTCTGCATTGTCACCGCTACAGTATCGGCCTGTAATATCAGTCTGGTTAAGCTTGAGCCGATAAATCCATATATCTTTTGCATTAACCTGTTCGATGTAAATCCGGCACTGCCCAAATCAACTTCTTCCATAATATTGTGCAATAACACGATGTTTGGAATACGTTTTAATTTACATACCAATGGCAACATCAAGCCTAAAGCGGCAGCCAGTTTCTTATCCCCGAATTTCATAAACTGTAAATTGAACAAGATGGCATCAGGCTGCACAACGTTTATAGCTTTTGTCACTGAAATCAAATTGGTATAACTGTTAAAAGACCAGCATTCTTTTACGGTGATTTTACAACCTTCGCCTTCAAATTCCAGATCTTTTGCACCTTCAGTTTTATCGGTCAATAAAACAAGTTCTGTAACGTCTTTGTTTAATCTGAATTGTTTTACCAGGTGGTAAGCATATTCGTTCAAAGTAACTTTACTTGGTGGAAAAGCAGTTAAGATAGCAAGTTTCATGAGTATTAGTATTTAATGTTTGACGAGACAAAAATCAGATATTTATGGTCTGGTTCAATTAAATTTAGATAATACGACATTTTGTATCGATGAATGGCAGGTTGGATAGGGTTAAGGGGTAATTGTTTTTTGTCTTTGCTCAATGAAGATAGATTGTCAAATGTAGTTCTCCAGACGCAGAAAACACCCTTCTCCCGTCTTCCCTCCAGGGAAGAAGCTCAATTACAGTAATAACGAAAACCTTTCCCTTGAGGGAAATGTCCGGAGGACAAAGGGTGTAACGCGCGCTCAAAAAAACACCCTTCTCCCGTCTTCCCTCGAGGGAAGAAGCTCAATTATAGTTCTGTTCTTAATTTTCCCTCGAGGGAAATGTCCGTAGGACAAAGGGTGTAACACGTTCTCAAAAAACACCCTTCTCCCGTCTTCCCTCAAGGGAAGAAGATCTATGATAGTTTTTGTTTTAAATTTTTCCTTGAGGCGATGCACTGAATTTAAACTAAGTGGAAATGTCCGGAGGACAAAGGGTGTAATAAATTCATTTTAAAGGAAATACTCAAAAGAAAAAGATTTACAAATTCAGTTTATTTTTATAATTTACGGTCAAATTACGATTATGAGAAATCATAATATTTTACCTTACACTCAAGATGCAAGAAAACTTGCATCTGAATTGAGAAAAAACCTAACACCAGCTGAAAAACTATTTTGGGGTGCAACAAAAAGTGCAAAACTAGGTTTCACAATGAGAAGACAAATGCCAATCCTTGATTATGTTGTTGATTTTTATATCAAAGAAGTCGGACTTGCCATTGAATTAGATGGAAGTGCGCACGATCATAATGCTTTAGAAGATGGTATTCGACAAGCAAGAATTGAAAAGCTTGGTGTCAATTTTATTCGATTTAGTAATAAACAAGTCATAAATGATTTACCCTTTGTTTTAAAAGAACTGAATAAGAAAATATCAGAATTAAAAGGATAATAGTTTTAGACCATATGACCAAAAACACCCTTCTCCCGTCTTCCCTCAAGGGAAGAAGCTTAATTATGGTTTAAAAGAAATTTTTTCCTTGCTTGTACTAAACTTAATTTAGTAAAGGAAATGCCGATAGGCAAAGGGTGTAACACGTTCTAAAAAACACCCTTCTCCCGTCTTCCCTCTAGGGAAGAAGCTCAATTACAGTAATAACGAAAACCTTTCCCTTGCTTGTACTAAACTCAATTTAGTAAGGGAAATGTCCGGAGGACAAAGGGTGTAACACAAAGACCTATCTATCTTACTAACACCTACCGGTTCATCCTAAAAAACACCAACTGTATCAGAAGTAACAGAGCCATGGCGATGATCTGCATGTTTACCACCTGATCGAGGGAGTCGTGGAATAAAACCACCAACAACATCTGCAACACCCCAAACACACCGGAGATGATCACGGCGACATATTTGTCCAGCGACAGGTAGTAATAGGCGAAGATGTTAGAAATGGCAAACATAGATGTGGCGATAGCGTACTTCCAAAGTAATGGTGCCATGCTGATGTACTGCTCACCAAATAAGATCTTGATGATTAATTCCGGAAAAATAAGACAGCCGGTGACTATTATTCCTGAAACTACCGCGATATATCCGACGTATTTGAATAAGACAAAAGCAGTTTCTTTGCCTTCTTTTTGCAACTGAACGACCGCAGGTAACAACAACATCACAAACATCCAGGCGATAAAATAGACTATTCGACCAATCAATGCGAGTGAGGCGTATAATCCGGCTTCGTAGGCATCAAAATAATGCTTGACCAGAAGAATATCTGAGTTGTTGATGATGATTTGAGTCAATTCATAAAAGGCCGTCAGTAAGAAAAATCGCTTGATCTGTTTGCTGTAGGTCTTGTCCAGCTTAAGCGTTTTGGTCAGGGATATGTGTTTAAACTTAAAAGGAAACAATCCGAATACAAAAGACAGTAAAATTCCGACGGCAATGACCACCGAAGACTGAATATTAAAGATTAAGATCAGGGCCAAAGTAATGAGCAAACGACTGATCATTTCGCCCTGATAAGTGATAGAAAGGGATTTATAGGCTTTTTTACCCTGATAAGTCCCGCGATTCACACTCATAAGAAAGTACAGGGGCACACCGCATCCAAAAACCACAAACATATTGGACGAAGAAGTATTGAAGATGTCCTGAAGTTGTGAAGCAAATACAATAATCAAAGCTCCCAGAACTATACCTGCCAAAAATGCTTGTTTGTAAACGGTTGAAATAAATTGTTTAAATATTTCATTTTCAAATAGAACCGAAAATTTTGCAGTAATCAATTGAAAGGTCATCGCCACAAATGACAAGACCAGTAAAAATGTGATGAGCACAGCCGCATCTGCAAACTGAGCCGGACCTAAGATCCGACCTAAAATTAGATTGTAAAGGTAATTCCCGCCGTTTACGATCAGGACGCTGATCATGAACAATTGTTCGGGAGATATTTTTTTGGTCTTTAATGCGGTAATGGCCATCATAATCTTAGGTGTTTTCAATTGAATATTAAACTATTAAGCCCAGGTGTTGTTCCTGCTCTTTCGTTAGAATGAAGTCCAGTCTTCTTTTAAATAATCCGGCATATTGCTTAAGGTGGCGTATAGAATGTTTACCTTCAGTATCGATATGACTCACCTTAGAAAGGTCTATCGTAAGGTTCATCAAAGATTTTAAAAGGCTTTTGATATGATTATCAAAATTGTTTACAGTAATGGAATTGATTTCACCTTCAATTTTAAAAGTGTTTTGATGATTGATAATTTTTAGTGCCATGATGAATATTTTTATTAGCTTTCAATTAAATTCTGATGCAAATATCAGAAGCTTTTCCGTGTAACAACAGATGATTTCGACGAGTGGCAAATTGCTGTAGATGAATGAAACGGGTTTTGGGCTTAACTTGCACATGTTTAAAACAAACAACCATGAAGACTTTACATGCACTCTTTTTCATTGCTTTATTCAGCTTAAGCTTAAACATCCTGGCGCAGGATATGCAGGAGGGTTTTACCTATCTGGAAACGGGACAATACGCTAAAGCAGAAGTTTTTTTTAAAGGCATTTTAAAAGACTATCCCGACAATAAAACCGCCAGATTGTGTTACGGCAGAGCCATAGGATTGAATGGACAGGCCAAAGAAGCCAATGTTTTATTCACAAATCTCCTAAAAGACTATCCCAATGATTTTGAAGTGAAGCTCAATTACGGCGAGTCCTTATTATGGAACAACAACTTTGATGACGCCAAAACCTACTATAAAGGACTGGTTGAAGAGGATCCCCAAAGTTTTGCCGCTTTGTTGGGTTTTGCCAATACACTCTCTAATCTGAAAGATTACGAATCTGCGCTGAATTACGTGAATAAAGCCCTTGAAGTTTCTCCCGGAAATCCGAATGCCCTCACCTCAAAAAAATATATCTATCTGGGCTATGCCTATCAAAATCAGCAGAACCAGAATTATGATGAAGCCGAGCGCCTGCTCATCAAAAACCTGGAAATTTTTGGTGATGATAAAGACACATTATTGAATCTCGGCAACCTGTACCTCATCATAGAAGATTACGATAAAGCCGAACAAACCTATAACCGACTTGCACAACAGGAAGCCCATAAAATACCGGCTTTAAACGGCCTGGCGCTGGTTGCTCATCTTAAGAGCAAAGAGAAAAAAGCACTGGAAATCAGTTCGCAGGCATATGGACAGCTCGATGAGAATACAGACCCGGTCATCAGGCAACAAACTCAGGAACGCTACGCGCAGGCGCTCATCTGGAACAGAAAATACAAAGCTGCAAAACAACTCATAGACAACCTCAACACCGCGCATCCCAATGAAAACTGGGCTTTGGCCTTACGGGCCACCTTAAATGTGTACAAAAGTAATTTTAAAGCCAGTCTGGAAGACTACAATCGCATTTTGGCCAACGATTCCACGTCTTTTGACGGTAATCTGGGCAAAGCCAATGTCCTTAAAGCTTTAAACCGTTACGAAGACGCTTTGACCTCAGCGCAAAACACGCTGTCGTTTTACAACAACCAAAAGGACGCGACCAATTTTATCAATAAAATGAACCTGAGCTTTAATCCGGTCATCGAAACCAAAGCCTCGCATACTTTCGACAATGGCGATAATAAAGCTTATGCCTTAAATACCAATGTCATTTATCCCCTATCGACCCGACTAAAACTGCTCGGAAATTATAACTACAGAACAGCAACTAACGACGTGACCAACAACAGCGCTACCGCCAGCAACTTGTCTCTGGGACTAGGCTATCAGCTTTTGCCGGACATCAGTATTTTGGGAAGTGCCGGCATATCCTCTGCCAATGCAGAAACTACCGACTATACCCAGGTCCTGACCGACATCGTCTTTAAGATCAAACCTTATAAACTCCAAACGCTGGATTTAGGTTATCAACGACAGGTAGAAAGTTTTAATGCTGAACTTTTGGACCGTGAACTGGTTCAAAATAACTTTTATGGCAATTACAATTTGAGCACCAATTTCAATTTAGGTTGGTACACGCAGTACATCTATACCACACAAAATGACGACAACCAAAGAAATCTGCTGTTTACCTCCTTATATTATAACTTTTTACGTAAACCGGGTTTAAAGGTCGGGTTCAATTACCAATACATTACTTTTAAAGACCAGGTGCCGACCATATACTTTAGCCCCGAAAAATTTAATGCTTACGAAGTATTCGTTAACCTGATTAAAAATGAAGACGCATCCAAACCCAAACAATGGTTCTATAACCTGACTGCGGCTTTTGGCTACCAGTATATTGAAGACGACCCCAGACAAAGCGCATACCGTTTGCAGGGTGCTTTTGGATACAAATTCTCTGAACGGGCTCTACTCAATGTCTATGGCACGCACTCCAACATCGCCTCCGCCACTGCCGCCGGATTTACCTTTACTGAAATCGGTTTACGCATTAAATGGACGTTTTTGGAGAGGAAGTTTTTTAGGTAGTACTTAAGAGTATTTATGACTTCTTTTTTTGCATTCCTGTAGCCGTAATTATTGATGGATTTTAATGATTCTCTTGTTTTTGGCGGTTAACCTCCGAATAAAAGAATTCATTAATTCGTATTTTTTTCTAGAGTTCTCGGTTCTGTAATTTAATTCAATTTCTTGAATTAAAACATAAACGGAACCCGATATAGAAAAACTCAAATTTTAGGTACGAAAATTCTAATTTTTCTTAGGGTCGAAAAGACATGAATACTTTTTTAATGAATTTTACGAGTTAAATGATGCTAAGGTCGAATAATATAAAATAGGCATGGCAACCTTCTATTTGCTCGATATTTACGCTGGCATTAATTGTGAAAATCTGTTTTCAATTGATAACTTCCATTTTAAAAATATAAATTTGTATGTAAACCAAGCCAGATTATGGATAGACGATTTGTTGATATAATACGACTGATTAAAAAATCCCGAGCTAAAGCTATAAAATCAGTAAATGCTGAACTGATTAACCTCTATTGGAATATCGGAGAATACATCAGTAAGAAAATAGAACAATCAGAATGGGGAGACTCTGTTGTTAAAGAATTATCTAATTACATCAAAAAGACAGAACCCGATATTAAAGGCTTCTCCGACAAAAATATTTGGAGAATGAAACAGTTTTATGAAACCTACAAAGACTATCCAAAACTCTCAACACTGTTGAGAGAAATTAGTTGGTCTCATAACCTGTCCATTTTTTCCAGATGTAAAACCAATGAAGAAAGAGAATTTTACTTGAATTTGGCTAAACAAGAAAGTTACAGCTTTCGAGAACTTGACAGACAAATCTCTTCTAGTCTTTTTGAACGGACAATGATTGGAAATTCAAAACTCTCGACAGCGTTGAGAGAAAATAATCAGGACTTAACCAATACATTTAAGGATAGTTACGTTTTTGAGTTTTTGAATTTATCTGAGCGTCATAATGAAAACGATTTACAGCGTGGTCTTATAAAACAAATGAAAGATTTCATTCTTGAGCTTGGCAAAGACTTTTTGTTTATTGGAGAGGAGTACAAAATACAAGTTGGAAATAGTGACTTTTTTATTGATTTACTTTTTTATCATCGTGGACTTCAATGCTTAGTGGCCTTTGAACTTAAAACAGGTAAATTTAAACCCGACCATTTAGGACAACTGAATTTCTATTTAGAGGCCTTAGATAGAGACATAAAAAAAGTAAATGAAAATCCGAGTATTGGAATTTTATTGTGTAAAGATAAAGATAATGAAGTTGTGGAATATGCATTGAGCCGAAGCCTATCACCAACAATGGTTTCTAATTATAAAACACAACTTCCTGACAAAAAAATATTACAGAATAAATTACACGAATTATTTGATAGTGAATCAGACACGGGGTAGAAACTTTAGAATATTCTTCGCTTAATAAGGGCGCTTTTGGCTACAAATTCACAGAACGGGCTTTACTCAACGCCTATGGCACGCACTCCAACATCGCCTCCGCCACTGCAGCGGGATTTACCTTTACTGAAATTGGTCTGCGCTTTAAATGGACGTTTCTGAATAGGAAGGTGTTTAGGTAAAAAGCTGCTTAACGTCAGGTTAGCTAAGAATATAAAATTGAAGATTGATGTATACGGACTTTTATATTATATTTGTACGTATATTAAATTAATTATGGACAAAAAACTCACGTTAAAGCTGGATAAGGATGTTATTGAAAAAGCTAAATCTTACGCAAAATCCCATAATCGCAGCTTGTCCAGAATAATTGAATCCTACTTAAAGTCAATAGCGAATGATGAAGATTCTAAAAATAAGACGCACATTGAACTTTCTCCGTTTGTAAAAAGCATGTCAATGGGTGTAAAAATACCTTCTGATTTAGATTACAAATCTGAATATTTAAATCACATGAATGAAAAACACCAATAACATGAAAGTCTTTCTGGACACCAACATTATGTTGGATGTATTGGGAGAACGTGAGCCATTTTATATAAATGCCGCGCAAATTGCTACACTTGCGGATAAAGAAAAAATTGAAATAGCCGTTTCTGCATTGTCTTATGCTACCGTAAGTTATTTCCTCACAAAATATGAGGGTCTTGAAAAAACCAAAAACAAACTGAGAATGTTTAAAGTCATCTCGACAGTCTGCGAACTCGACGAAAAGATCCTTGAAAGAGGACTTAATTCAGAATTTAAGGATTTTGAAGACGCCTTGCATTATTTCAGTGCTCTAAAACATGAATGTGATATGATAATTACAAGAAATGAAAAGGATTTTATATTGGCACAAATACCGGTCATGAATCCAACTGAATTTCTAAACAGTTTAGAAATTTAAACGGAGTTATCGCCTCATATTACCATCTGTATTCAAGCTGCTTTTGAAAGAAAAACTCTTCAAATAACAAATAGTATATGTAAAAACATATAAAAGTGTTATTTTTACTACTATTATATTTAATTACATATAATTTGCTATATTTACTCATTATTATATTTATTTGCATATAATGAAAACATTAGCAGAATTTGTAAAAGAGCGCAGAAAAGAAGTTAATCTCACTCAGGAAGAATTCGCAGAACGCACAGGAGTAGCCTTAACGGTCATACGTAAAATCGAACAAGGTAAAACAAATTTGAACCTGGATAAAGTCAATTTAGTCCTCAACATGTTTGGACATGAACTGGCGCCAATTAAAAGTAGAAATACAGATTAATGAGAAGGGCTAAAGTTTTATATCAAAATGATTTGGCGGGAATTCTTACGGAAACAAATGAGGGCGATTATGTGTTTCAGTACGATGAAGACTACGTAAAGCATCATCCAAATGACTTTATCACTTTTACCATGCCTGTAACAAATACACCTTATACAGAAAACCGACTTTTTCCGTTTTTTGAAGGTTTAATACCAGAGGGATGGCTCTTAGATATTGCTTCCGAAAACTGGAGAATTAATAAAAATGATCGTATGGGATTGCTTTTGGCCTGTTGCGGAAATTGCATTGGTGCAGTTAGTATTAAACCTATAATCGAATATGATGAAAAATAGATGCTTGTACTGTTATGAGCCTGTTGAAGACGAGGCAGATTTTCATCAGAAATGTTCAGGCCAATTTTTTGGGACAGCAACCTGTCCTAAAATAGATTATTCACTTGACGAAATGGATGAGCTCGCAAAAAAAGTAATTGAGCGAAGCATTGCCGTGCCCGGTGTTCAACCAAAATTGTCTATGTCTTTGGTTAAAAAAACCAGAGAAACTTCAGACGCAAGGCTTACTGTGGTAGGCGCTCTGGGTGGTCACTATATTTTTAAGCCACCTTCAGATAAATTTCCTGAAATGCCGGAAAATGAACATCTTACTATGCGGATGGCAGAGTCTTTTGGAATTCCGGTTGTACAATCTTCATTAATCAAATTATCGTCCGGAGAATTATCCTACATCACAAAACGGATAGACAGAGGAGACAATGGAGAAAAAATTCACATGATAGACATGTTTCAAATCACAGAAGCTTTTGATAAGTACAAAAGTTCTATGGAAAAAGTAGGGAAAGTCATAGGCAGCTATTCCAGTAACCCTTTACTTGATAAGACCTATTTTTTAGACATCGCGCTTTTCTCTTTTATAACAGGCAATAATGATATGCATTTAAAGAACTTTTCTATGATTAAAAGTTCGCTTGGCTGGACATTGTCTCCGGCCTACGATTTATTAAATGTCTCCATAGTACTCCCGGAAGATACTGAAGAACTCGCTTTAACTCTATCGGGCAAGAAAAAAAAGTTGAAGCGAGAACATTTTGAACAATTAGGAAAAGGACTTGGTTTAAATTCTAAACAGATCAATGGAAGCTTTAAAAGACTTTTAAAACACAAAGCAAATGCCCTTGAATTGTTAGACAAGTCATTCCTGTCATTAGAAATGAAGTTAGCTTATAAAGAGGTTCTCACAAAACGATACCTACAATTAGACCTCATCTCTTAATCTGCCATCAACATCGCCTCCGCCACCGCTGCGGGATTTAACTTTACTGAAGTTGGCTTAGGCTTTAAATGGACGTTTTTGAATAGGAAGGTATTTAGGTGATTAAAAAGGCTAATAATACTTTTTAGCTAATTATCCTGTTCACAAACTGCCTCTCAAATGGTTGAACATTCAACTCAACCTTACCTGAAATTTCATTTGTAAATCTCTAAATGTGACTCTTAGTCCGTTGAATTAAATACAACATAGGCTTAAGTTTGAATTCGCAATTATTACAATCCTAATGAACATTAATGAAAAAATAGGGCAGCGTATTCTTGCGCTTAGAAAAGCCCAGAATTTGTCTCAAGAAGCCCTAGCACATAAATCTGGTGTCGACAGAACCTATATGACTGGTGTTGAGACCGGTAAGCGGAACGTAACTGTAAAAGTATTAGAGAAAATCATTGTTGGGTTAGAGACTGATTTTGAAACTTTTTTTAAAGCTCATGATTTTAGCAAATGAAAGAAAAGCTAACAGTTATTGATTTTTTTTGTGGCGCAGGAGGATTCTCCGAAGGTTTCAGGCAAATGGGCTTTGAGATAGTCCAAGGTTATGATAATTGGCGGCCGGCTATAGAAACTTACAACCACAATTTCGGTACAAATACAACCTTAAAAAACATTCTTGACTTTAATAACATAGAAGAAATAGAAGCGCTACCAAATACAGATGTAATTATTGGATCACCGCCATGTGTTTCATTCTCAAGTTCCAACAAGTCAGGTAAAGCCGACAAATCATTAGGTGTACAATTAACGGAATGTTTGTTAAGAATAGTTGCGGTAAAAAAACACCAAAAGAATTCTACACTTAAAGCATGGTTTATGGAAAACGTAGTGAACTCGAAGCGTTACCTCCAACCAGAATACACTTTCAAAGACCTTAAACTAGAAAAGTGGGCTACAAGCAACAAAATTAGCCCACATAAGACTGCCATAAGATTGTTGGAAAATACTGAAGTAATAAATTCTGCTGACTTTGGATCTCTTCAAGCAAGAAAAAGAGTTGTTTCAGGCGAAGTAATCAATAAAGGTAAATTGATTAGACCTAAACAAACTCATACCAACAAAATGGATATACCATTACCAAAATATCGAACAATTACTCAAATGAAAAAATTGTTCCCTACTCCATATGACTCAAAAAATGATTCCCTTGTAAAAGACCCTCAATATGACATTTTAATACAGCAGAAAGAACTTTCAGATCATTTCTACGATACAGGTATTTATGCCGTTGACGCAAAATTTTCAAAGCATTGGAAAGTGAATCACCCATACATGGGCAGAATGGCATTTCCTGAAAATGAAGATAAACCAAGCAGAACAATAACTGCAACTAAAATTTCAAATTCCAGAGAATCTATAATCTATAAATCAGAAATCTCAAGAAAAGGAAATGGGGAATTTAGGTTGCCAACTGTAAGAGAAGCTGCAATTTTTATGGGCTTTCCTATTACCTTTCAATTTAAAGGCTCGGAATACACTAAATGGCGTTTGGTCGGCAATGCTGTATGCTCCTCTGTAAGTAAAGTACTTGCAAAAACTGTTCTTCAAGAATTGGCTTTGCCAATGCCCAGAAAAATTAATGTAGAGAAAAAGGCCAGAATTGAAGGAATTGAAAACTTAAATACATTTACGACAAAAATATTTGATTCACCTCCTGTTAAAAACAAAGGAGCAAAATGCAGATGGCACTCTTTCAAAGATGGTAATCTCACCGTCACTCTTTCTAATTTCAGAATTGGAAAAGACAAATCCTCAAAGAAAAAATGGTTTACTTCTATACAATACGGTAATGGAAAAGGTTTTCCTTCACATTTAGTCAGAGATAATACATTCATGAAATTAGAACCGATTATCAAAAAGCAATTGAGTGGAGATTTGTTTCTTGAAATCATAAATAATGGGTTTTCTGAAAAAATAGGTTCTAAAAAAGAACTTCAATTCCTATTTGAAAAGCAAATTGAAATTGACGGCAAAAAAGATCCTACCGAACTCATTGAAGAGTTAAAAGAAATAATTAATTCGCTAATTCAATCAAATTCTGCCATTAATGAAAAATTAAGTGTTTTTAAACACAAAACGAAGGTACCCTTAAAGCAAGTATTTGCATTATATGGAATAAACAAAATTGCTTCAATCGCAAATAGTAAATAAAATGCCAGTAACATTCCATCCAAATAATCCCATAGACGCTCTTGAGAGAATAATTACCAAAGAAGATAGCAGTCCACTTCATGGGGAGATTAATATTTACAGAAAGCTATGGAATGACTTAAGAGATAGTGGTATTGAATGGGAGGTATGGCATGACTTAAAACTTCCTGAGCACTCAGATAATTTCAATTATTACAAAAAAACAAGCGCACAAATAGATTTTGTAATTCTCTCTAAATTAGGTGTAATTATCATTGAGGTAAAAGGCGGCCCTATCTCTACAATGGATAATACTTTTTATTATGGGAAGAACTTTGAGACAAAGATGAAGCAAAACCCCTTCAAACAAGCTGAGGGTTATAAATTTACCATAAAAGATAAAGTTCTAAATAATGTAAAGAATTGTTTTTTCTGTGAAGTTGTTGCGCTTCCACATGTTGATTATCCTTTTGAATCAAAGCTATTTGATTCAAATCTATTATGGACTAATTACAAAGCTCCTTTTTATGATAATTCAATAGAAAAATTTATTGTAAGAGCGATAGAATACTCTAAAGTTAAACATCAAAAGCATTTTAGACATTATAACAACCTTTCTATCAAAGAGTATGATTCAATTAAAAAAATTTTAAGTCCTTTAATTAGTGATAGGAACCAAAATAAATCAATCAACACTTTAGAATGGTTAGGTATTCAAAATATTGAAATCCTGGAGGGATTATATAAAAACCCTAGAATCATGATTGAAGGTCCACCAGGTTCTGGTAAAACTACAATTGCTAAAGCCTTTATAGACAAACAACAGAATAAAAATGGGATTTACTTATGCTGGAACAATCTTTTGATGCACTATACAAAATCAGTACTTGAAGAGAGAAATCTAACGAACAACATTGAGGTAACTACCTTTTTTAGATTTTTCAAAAAGTTAAATCCAAATTATTCATATAATGAACTTACCTCCATGAGTGAAGATGACTTTTATGAAATGGTTAAGAACACAATTTATAAACTTGAAGTAGAAGATAAGCTAATCCCATATGACTTTATCGTAATTGATGAAGCACAAGACTTTTTTGACAAAGGATTGGATGTTTTTATCAATAAATTCTCTGGATTCAATGGTCAAGGATTAAATAACGGAAACTCTCTTATTCTATATGATATTGATCAAAGCTACGCAATGAGTGGGCGAAATGTTGCTGAAATTGCGGATTTAATGACTGAATATTATAGCCACTATAAACTAAATGAAGTAAAGAGAAGTGCTCAAAATCCTGATATTCGAAAGCTAGCATCAGAAGTATTAGAAAACCCAGAGATAATTTCTAATCAAGCATTTGAAAGGGACTATTCTGAAATAAAAGTATTTCTACACAACTCATTACTACAAGTAAAAAAACATATTCTCAAAAGTATTCTAACGCCAATTAGAGAAACAGATTCTTCTTTGATTGGAAAAGATTGCGTATTACTTATTGAGTCAGCATTTCTAAGAGGCAGCTATAAAGGTGGGGAAGATTTGCGTGAATTATTAATTATAAAAGATGTTGAGGAACTGGATGAAAACAATATTGCCGATACCACTAACAAATTGCGATACACTTCTGTTTTAAAATATAAAGGACTTGAAAAAAAGAATGTATTTCTAGTTATATCAAAACCAACAGAGTTGAATAAGTATGAAGTTTTTGTTGGATTGACTAGAGCGATGTTAAATGTTGAAATTAATGTTGTTAAGTAATGAATATTTTAAAAAATCATATTAATCAATATTTAAACACCTTTTTAGAAAAAAACGACAAAGAATTTTTCAAAAAAGTCTTTGAAAAAATAAAATCTGAAGATAAAGAAACTTATAAAGGTGTGCTTCAATATCTTTTAATGTTAATTGAAGAATCTTTAAAAAAAGACAATAATCTTTTAACTCCTTTAAACATTTACTTCGAAACAAATTTTTCTGATTCTGTAAAAACACTTTTAGCTGAATTTTTATGGCATTACTTGTTTGAAATACACTATAAAAATGAAGAAACACAGAATGTAAATGAAATTTTACTGGACAGAATAAAAGAACTCAATGATGAAGTAAGTAGGCCTTTATATCTACCGTCTAATAATGGACATTTAATTAATAGAGTAAGAGAAGAGAGAAAGGTGAAGAAAAAGCACCTTAAGTTTTACCAATCTCTACAAGGTACTGCGAATTTATCACCCCAAACTTTATTGAATTTAAAAGTAAATCAAGAAAGTGATTTAAGTAAATCTTTAAATTATAACCCTACATATTTGTCAGTAGATCAACTTGGTGACATAAACTCATTTGTACTTGTTAACACTAAAGGTTTTAATGACATAAAAGGCACAAAATTGAATGAAGAACCTTTATTTAGAATTATAGAAAACATTGTTCTTTTTGACTGTGAAAACAGCATTCAACGTTTTCTTCCTTTCAACTTTCTACAACTAACTAATCTAAATCAGAATCACGGTACAAGATTTAAGCTATTGCTACTAATAACTTTTTCTAGAAAAGAAAATTTAAATGCGCTACAGACTAAAATTAATCGTCTAAAAGAAAGATATCACTTACAAAATGAATATTCCTATGTGATTACTAGGTATGAATTTGAAAACTTAACAAATATCAAAAGTCAAAATGCAGCAAAAATTACTTTTTACGGTTCAAAATACTCGACCTTTTGGGATGACTTTCATCTTGAATGTAAAATCAATGGACTATACGAATTGCGTTCTATCAAAATGATGAATGTCTATTCCCTTTGTTACAACGAACAAATTAAGGAATATATCTTGAAGCATATTTTTTCACCTAATACGAATAGCCAACTGATTACAGAAGAAAGTAAATCAGATATCTTAGATTTACCAGAAGAAGATATTGAAAATCTAAAAAGGGCTTTGAGCAATGTATTGGATATCGTTATTAATGAAGATATAAACAATACAGTACGTGAATCAATTGATTTTGACTACAAAATAGTTATTGATAGGTTTGTCTTAAAAAATCAGAGTTTATTTAGTTTGATAAAAAACGCTATAAATGTACAGTCTAATAGAAAATTTGTTGACTGGGAAAAAGTAGAAGATATTAATACCGAAAAAATTATTATTGTCTCCTACAGAGATCAAGGCAACTTCAATAATCATTTCTATCCGAATATTAACGAAATGTCAACTAGTGATGATACAAAAGTGAAATTTATCCTCCCTGCTCTATTTTTTGAGCAGACCTATAAGTGGTCCAATTATAATTTGGCAAAAGAATATTTTAAATCCCTCGACCACCCTATAAGAAGGAGTCATTTTGAATGGGATATTCTTAAAGCTAAAATACAAAAGCTAAAGCCTGAAAAACGGCTTGATATTTCATGGGACTTAGAAAGTGATTATTCGGGTTCTGATTCACGAATAACATATAGAGTTCTTTTTGAGAACAATCGGCACATTACACTTAATCCATCAGATTTGATGATCTTTTATGAAGAAGTTAATTCAGAACAGAGAATACAACCCATAAAATGGATTTATCAGAATTTAGATTTAGATGAAAATCGTTTGTATGTCCAGAAACTTGAGGAATTAATTGGTGAGTTTAACCCTGCTGAAAAGCTAATAAACACTGCTCGACAAGAAAAAGATTTAGAAATCTTACGAAACCAATTTGATTTAGGTGATGAAAACGCTGGACGATTATGGAAAATTCTACTAGCAAGAAAAGTTGATTGTTCAACCACAGATGTCGTATATGGTGAATTAAAATCCTTATTCACTCAAAATAACTTAAACGTGGTTTCCAGAAGCCACTTTGACAGCACTTGGATAAATCCTGAGTCAGAATCTTTAGTTCCCAGAGGTAATAAAGCTTTTAAGGTGCTTTGCAACTATCTAGAACTACCTAAAGCCTATTTAAGGATAATATATACCATTAAAAACAGGAATATTAGTGGAAGGCGAAATGCCACGCGCATTTACAGTAGGCTATTAAAAGATTTATTCAATGACGGTTGTTTTGATGAAGAGGCAATACCAAGTCAAATTTTAATCCAACGAATAGATTACTATAAAAATCATCATAATTTAGACGAGTTGGGTATAGACGAAGACAACCCAATAGAAGGACTAGTAACACTAGTAGAGTTACTTAAGCCTGAAATAAATAACTTATCATTTAGAAAAATAAAAAGCATTCAAAAGAGAGAAGAATGAGTAAAATATTTAGTAAAAGAGAAAGCTTAGAACGATTCATCAGAGAACAAACACTCGGTCCTGGCATAAGTGGCTATAGGTTTGTGTACTTGGCATCAAACTGTTATGCAGAAAAAAATCTGAGAACTGAACCACCAATTAATAATAGAATTGAGATCCTAAATGCAATGCCAGCATCTGTTTACAGTACGGGTATTTTATTCCCAAAAGATAGCAGTGACTCTGCTGATATTGGAGCACAAAATGATGCAAATTCCAGTGAGGATGATTTGGATGAGGAATCAGAGCAACTTAAAAATAATACAGAGGATGCAGAAAGTGAGAGTTCTTTGGAACTGAACCAAATGTTTCCACAAACAATGGGATTAACGTTTTGCGTGAAAGAAGAGTTTCTCGAAGATGGGGTTCTTAATTTTAATATCTCATCTCGCTATTACAGGAAACTAGGTAAAGATGAGTTGCAAAATATAGGTGTTTTATGTGAAGTGAGCCCAGAAGCACTGAATCAGTTCATAACTAATAATGGTTTATCAAACTATCTATCCATTGTTGACTTTGGAATCAACAAATGTTTAAAAGCTAACCACAAATTATCCAGTGATGAGATAAAGGATATAAATCAAATAATACGTTCTATAGAAGAGGATAAAGCCAAAGAAATGTTTGAAAAAGTTGTTAAACCTAATATTAGTAGACCATTAAATTTTACACCTAAAAACTTAAGTAGTCTAACGCAAACAATTTTTTCTGAACTTAAAAACAAAACAGATAGTACAAAGACCCGAAAGAAACTCTATGAAGCCTCTCAAAAGGTAGAGTTGCTTGAAAACTTTATAATTCATATTAAGGACCTCAAAAGCATATATACTAGAGACACGATTTGGATGGCTGATAATTTACAAACTGTAGTAAAAATATCTAACATTAATTTTGAACAACATAAAGCCAAAAAGACTTTTTTAGCCAATAAATCCGAAGAATATCCTGAGAAAATCGAAGTAAAAAGAAGTGATGACACATCATCAGGTAGTTTAGAGCACCTGTTCAAAATCCAACTCGATAAGGAGGAATATGCTTCCTTATCTGCGAATATTCAATTAAGTAGAGATTCGCGAAAGTCAAATAATAAAGTATTCGTTAAAATACAATTGATTAATGATAGCACTCCTTTTGAAGAGGATCCTGAGGGTAAAAGATATTACTCAGTAGCCACAGAAAAGGTGAATAATAAAGCTTTTTTTGGCGTACAGGTTAGCTCACAAAGTGAAAAGATTGTTCCTTATACGAACCATTCTTATGTTAAAGATGAGAATAATAAATTTAATGAAGATACAACTACCAAGTTTATATATCAACAGTTTGATGATTATGCCGTAGGGCATGGTTGTTCTGTAAATTGGAAGAAATTGAATAATGAAGTACTTGTTCAAACTAACTATCTTCCAGCCTGTGAGACGCCTGATATAGAACCCATACCAAGAGATAAAACTAAAGAACCAATTGAGAAAAATAGCGGTAAATTCCATTCTCCTCCATTTTTGGAAAATTCTAAATCGCAGGAATTTAAATGGCTTTCAACATTTTCTGATGCCGAAAATCAAGAGGTTGTTTCACTCTTGTTAGAGTTTGTAGACGCTTATGGTAATTGGATTCAACAAAAAAGAAAAAATCCAAAGTATCAAGGCGAATTTAAAGAGATTGCGAATCAAGAACTAGATAAGTGTGAAGAGGATTATAAGCGAATGAAGAAAAACATTGAAGACTTGCTTAATGGGGAAAGAAATGTTGAAAATCTAAATTCGTTCCGATTAATGAATTCTGCGATGTTTATGCAGTTGTTTCATTCAGAAAAAGTGAAGAAGAATGAGATACAACAACTCATGCAAGAGGATAGCTTCATTGAATTCAATGATGATTTTTACAAACAAGCAGACGATATGCTATTTTCCAAAACAGAATCTGCTGGCTGGAGGGCTTTTCAGCTGGCTTTTATTTTGCTCAATCTAGATGGCATTTTCAAACCTGAAAATAATAAAAAATGGACCGCAAGAAATAAATGGGTAGATTTAGTGTGGTTTCCTACTGGTGGTGGCAAAACAGAGGCATATTTAGGGCTTATCGCACTCACCATTATAAATAGGCGAAAAATTTACAAAGAAAAAGGTGGCGGTGTAGCTGCAATAATGCGATATACATTGCGATTACTAACCATGCAGCAGTTTCAACGTGCTACCTTAGTTATTATGGCACTGGAACTTTTGCGAAGACGGGATGAAAATCATTTAGGTTTAGAACCAATTTCAATTGGTTTGTGGGTAGGAGACAACTCACTACCAAACTCTATGAATGGTTTATTAGAAGAACTTCAAAAGTTAAAGGATGGTCAAAAAAATAAAATACCTTTTACAAATTGTCCTTGGTGTAATTCAAAATTAAGACCAATTCCAACAGGAGTTATTGTTTCAGATAGAAATGATACATTCAATCATGGGAAAGCTCATTTATTTTGTGATAATAATAAATGCAATTTCACAGAACCTGACTTTTTCTTTAGTGATTCATCTAAAGGACCAATACCTGTTAATTTATGTGACGAAACCATTTATCAACACCCACCAAGTCTTTTGTTTGGTACGGTAGATAAATTCGCACAGTTAGCCCATAAAGTGACTAGTAATGATAATCAAAAAGACTCAAGAAGATTATTTGGAAGAGGAAATTGGGAAAATGGCAAGCCAAAAGAGGGTTATTTACCCCCTGATTTAATAATACAAGATGAGTTGCACTTGTTATTAGGGCCTCTGGGATCAGCAGTAGCGTTATTTGAAACGGCAGTTGACCATTTATGTAAAAGAGAAGATGGTACACGTCCCAAAGTTATCTCATCAACAGCCACCACTAGAAACACCCAGTTGCAAATTGCTGCTCTTTTTGGTAGAGAGGTAAATCTTTTCCCTAAGCCAGGTGTAGAATGTGATGATTCTTTTTTTGCATTTTACAAGAGAAGGTTTAGTAGTTCAGACAATACCAACCCAGAATACATTGCAAAAAGAAAGTATGTAGGTGTTTTACCAACTGGCAGAACACAAATATGGATGCAAATGAGATTGGCTGCGATATTAATGACACATCGTGTCATATTTGAATTACAGGAGCTTGGAGAAAATCGACCAATAAATTTTGAAAAATATGATAAAGACATGGTCAAAGCAATGGATTATTACCACACTGTTATTTCATATTTCAATAGCTTGAAGGAAGTTGGTAAAACCCAATCACAAGTTCAAACCTATATTCTTAAAGAATTTAGAAAAGTGTTTAATAGAGTCCTTAGACCTCAAAAATTAATGCATGCGCTTTACACCTATGGTCCTATTCAAGAAGCTGAGCTTACGGGTAGGTTGTCTGGTGAAGAAGTTAAAAATGAATTAAAAAATGTAGAATCAAAATGGAAACCTGAAAATAGGTTTGCTCACATTGAAAATGAAAGTATTGTTCGCGGTAAGGTGCCACCCGAATTTGTAGTTGCAACAAATATGATTTCGGTAGGAATTGATGTTTCAAGATTCAATACGATTATTATGAACTCAATGCCAAGGAATACAGCAGAGTACATCCAAGCAAGTAGCCGTGTAGCACGAAATGATTATGGTCTGGTTCTTACAGTACATCATCCTTTTAGAGCTAGAGATATTTCACATTACGAAAAATTCATTGAGTTTCATGAGAAGATGTATAGTTATGTGGAACCCATTTCAATTACACCATTCACGAAAAAGGCCATTGAACGATATTTAGGCTTGTATCTAGCTACAATGATTAGACACACCAGAGATGAATTTGTTGATAGGAAATCAGCATCGCTTATATCTGAAAAGTCAGATGAAGAATTAACAGTGCTTATTAATGAGTTGCTACAAGAGTTTAAATTCAAAAAGGAAAGCTTAGGTCAATTTGATACCTTAATTCAAAATCTTTTAAAAGACGAAAATATAAACCAAATTAAACTTTGGATTAAAGAGGCTTTTGAAGATTGGATAAATTTAGAAGAGAGCTTAGATAACCAAACAGAATTAGTATTTAGCCGAGCTACCAATAGAGCAAATCAGCAAAGGCGTCAAGAACAACTTTATGTAGACATAGACGCATATGAAAATACAATTCATAGCAAAAAATGGCAGGTACCTATGTCTTTAAGAGTAATAGAACCAGAAGCAGCTATAAAAATAAATTCGATTTAAAATGAATATACTACAGGCACATCAATATAATCAAGGAATCGGGAAGTATAAATTATTGTCTTCAACAGCTGGTGTGGGCTCAATAATTACTACCAAATTTGGCACTTATGTACTGATATCTGATATCAATAAGTGGAAGCTTGTAAGTAACCTCAATAATAGAATAAAAAACCTACTGCAGAATCCTCCTAATGATAATTATGAAGGGATAAAAAGGGAAGCAGATAATCTTGGTTTATCTCTCGTTGACGATAAGCGATTTGTCCAGTTCATAAAAAAAGAAAAAGAATTAGATAATTTAGAATGTTTATTGGCAATCCCTCAAATGTCTTTAAACGAAAGGTTTAATTCTCCCAATTGGACAAAGAAAGTGTTTGGGAAAGTTGAAGCATCCCATCCTATTTCTAAGGCTTTATATAAAAAAAACGGTGATTATGGGAAAGCCGGAAGTTATCAAATCCAGAGTGCACACTTCCCAAAATGGTTTTTAGGTGCAAATAAAACAAAAGGGAAACAACAGTTAAAAACAATTGATGAATGGAAAACAAAATGGATTGAAAAAGGTAATGCAAAAAGTGCATTTGCACCACCTCGTGATGTTACTGCTGTAATTAAAGACTATGATGGGAAACAAAAAAAAATATCCTATAAGGATGCAGATAATAAGCAGATAACTATTCCATTATTTAGAGAGTTAAATCAAACAAACTTGATATTGATTTGCCCTAATGGGCACTTGTCAGATATTCCGTGGCCAAAATATTTAAATTGGAAAACACAAAAAGAATCCTTTCAACTTCCAAGAGAAGATAGTGGAGAAAGTTTGTTTGAGGTGGAACCTTGCTGTGGCAACCCTGACTTGAGATGGTCAGAGAGTAGTACGAAATCAGAAGGCTATGGCTCAGTTTATATTGAATGTGTCTCTTGTGGTCTAGGCTCAGGAGCTGATGGTAAACCAAAAATAACACTAGAAGGTATTAATAGCTTAAAGCCAAAATGTCCTGGACACAAGCCATGGGAGATGAATTTAGGCGATTCTGGCTCTATGCCCTACGAAAAGTGTTATAAAAACCGGAACGAAAACGAGGGTAGAGAGGAAATGCAAGTGACTTTAGTTACAGCAAACAATACATATTACGCCAATGGATTTTCGAGTTTATTCATTCCAATGCATTTGGCGGAAAATATATCACATGCACTAAAAAAAGCAATAGATGTAATAGAGGTTAATCTATCAAAAACAAAAAAATCAAAAGAAGAATATTGGAAGAAAAGAATAGAGGTTGATTTTGAGGATTATCTAACAGAAAATGACATTTATGATGAGTCACTAACGATAGATGATTTAAGGAGAGAATATTTTAAAGTAGAGTATAAAAAAGAAAATGAAGATTTTCACGAGAACTATAGATACCAAGAATACAAATGCTTTTCCAAAAATAAATTTTACGAGGGCACTGAAGAAAACAAAGGTTTAAGTTTTAAAGATGTGGAATTAAGTGAAGAACTATTGCAATATTTTACTAAAATCCAACAAGTAGAAGAGTTGAAGGTCACAAACATTCAATTTGACTTTACAAGAAAAAAACCTAAAGAACGAATTGTAAAAATTGACGATAATGGGAATCGAATTGTTCAAGAATCCTCTTCTGGTCAAAATATTTTTTCAATTAATGAAAATGAACTGTATGTACTTCCTGCTAATGAAACATATGGCGAGGGCATATTTTTTCAATTTGATGATAAAGAAATAACAGAGTGGTTAAATAGTAATCCAAGTCTTGAAAGCAGATTTAATGATTATTTGACTCGTGAAATAAACCCTAACCAACAAGGAGCTAGTTTTATGCAGAAAATAAAAAACAATGGAATAAAACATTTTTTAATTCATTCCTTCTCACATATGATGATGAGAGAATTAGAATTTTCTTGTGGGTATCCAACTGCTAGTTTAAAAGAAAGACTTTACATCTCATCCAACCAAGAAAAACTAATGTCTGGTGTCCTAATTTATACTGCAGAGGGTTCCGAAGGCAGTATGGGCGGTTTGGTTTCTCAAGGAGAACCCGAAAAAATAATTGAGATAATCAAAAAAGGTTTAGGCAGGTCAATCGATTGCTCATCTGACCCTTTGTGCTGGGAATCAGAAGGTCAAGGAATTTATGATTTAAATCTTGCCGCCTGTTTTTCTTGTTCATTGGTTGCTGAGACAGCATGTGAAGAAATGAATTTAGGACTTGATAGAAGGGTATTAATTGATGAGGAATTTGGTTTTTTTAAAAATATTCTAAATGGCTAAAAGAAAACTCTGGACACGTGAAGAGCTAATTTTAGCCTTTAATCTCTATTTAAAAACTGCATTCGGGAAGATGCACACCTCTAATCCAGATGTTAAGTATTTAGCAGATTTAATTGGAAGAACACCTAGTTCAATAGCATTGCGTTTAGTTAATTTTGCAAGTATAGACCCAGTTTTAAAAGCTAGAGTAATCAAGGGAATGAAGGGTGGAATAAATCAAGTTAAACCTATTTGGGATGAATTTTTTGACAATCAAGAAGAATTGGTATTTTTGAGTGAACAAATTTTAGCAGAAAAAGAAAACACTACAATCGACTCAAAGTTTGAAAAACTGTTAGTACACACAAAATCATTAAAAGGAGAAGTAAAATTAAGAGAAGTAAAAACCAGGGTCAATCAATCTTTTTTCCGTCAAATTGTATTAAGCAATTATTCTAACAAATGCGCCATAACAGGAATTGATATCCCAGAGTTTTTAATAGCAAGTCATATTATTCCATGGTCAGTTAATCAAAAAGAAAGGCTAAATCCTGAAAATGGTATTTGTTTATCTTCTTTATATGACAAAGCTTTTGATAAAGGATTTATTGGCATTAAATCTAACTATCAAATTATGCTTTCTAAAGAATTGAAAGTCCAAAATACTAAAGAGTATTACCAAAAATATTTTGCTCCGTTAGAAAAAACTGAGCTAGCAGAACCAACCAAATATTTTGCAAAAAAAGAGTTTTTAGAGTATCATTTAGACACCATTTTTAGAAAGTAAGTAAAATCCAAAATAATAATCAAAATTGAACAACTATTTTACTGCAAAATCTGCCTATTAATAATTTCAATCGCTTCCTTTTTCCCTAAAATATTTCCCAATTCTCTTAAGGAATCTTCATCTCGATAGATGCCGTTTCTATCGTTCCAAGCTAGCCAATCAATAAGATCCAAACGGGACCAAGTGTTTAATTCAGCTTGTAATTTTTCGGGACTTAATTCCATGATTTTGTAATACGGATGTCTTAACTTTTCGTATTCGTCAAAAATTGAATGCATGCTTAACAAGTTTAAAATATTAATCCAATATATTATATTTCAGTGACTTAAACTACGAAATAAGAATAATTTTAAGTACTTATTTGCCCTAGAACCAAAAAAGCAAAGACCCAAAGACCTATGCTTTTTCGATTCTAAACTTGCTATTCAATTTCGATTTGTGTCGGTGTTTTCAGTTTAAACCCTGCCATTTTTTTCGGTTCGATTTGTGCCATTGTGTGTAAAATGTTTTGTTGGTTTGGTTCTTTGCTTCAACTCATAGACCACACTTCGGCCGGACTCAGTGACCACACTTCGGCCGGACTCAGTGACCACACTTCGGCTGGACTCAGTGACCACACTTCGGCTGGACTCAGTGACCACACTTCAGTTTGACTCAGTGGCCACACTTCGGCTGGACTCAGTGACCGCACTTCGGCTTGACTCAGTGACCGCACTTCGGCTTGACTCAGACAACACTCAAAAGGTAAATTCAGGATTATCTTCTGTTTTCAATAAGATTTTATCTAAAGATCAATAAGCTGTTCAGTTTTTAAAAAGTTGCAACTCTATAAAATCTCAAAATGTGGTGGGTTAAAAGATTATAAGACCTTTCAATAAGATATTTAAAATCAATTAATTCTTTAATCCAGTTTAAAATTACTTATATAAGAAATATTATTTTACTTATTTGACTATATTTGTTATAAATAAGAAAAAAATGATTCAAAAAATTTCTAAGTCGCAGGTTTTAGACCGCATCCGGTTTGACAACTCATGGTGGGTAAACGGAGAGATGGACGAAGGTTATAACAGCATGCAACGCCGTTTGTATTTTGAAGTCTTTAAACCCATGATTTTGGAAGGTAGCATTAGAAGAGCAGTTGTCTTAATGGGTCCAAGACGGGTTGGTAAAACCGTAATGTTGCATCATAGCATTCAGGAACTTATAGAGAGCGGTGTCCCCAAAAACAAACTGATCTTTATTACTGTAGAAAATCCGATATATACCAACATTGGCCTTGAAGAATTATTTAAAATGTCCCTTGAAGCTCAGGCAGCGACTGATTCTCATGGCTATTACGTATTTTTTGATGAAATCCAATACCTTAAGGATTGGGAAGTTCACCTTAAAACCCTGGTTGATAGTTACAGAACCTGTAAGTTTATTGTATCGGGTAGTGCTGCCGCTGCACTTAAATTTAAGAGTAACGAAAGTGGAGCAGGACGCTTTACAGATTTTCTTTTGCCACCGCTTACATTTTATGAATATATACACATCAAAGAATTAGAGAGCATCATGACTTCCGGCACATTAAAATGGAAAGATCGTGAAATCCCTTTTTTAGATACTACCCAGCCTGATGTTCTGAATGAACATTTTGTAAATTATATCAACTTCGGCGGCTATCCGGAGATCATTTTTTCTCCGCTTATGCAAAGAAATCCAGGCAGATACATCAAACAGGATATTGTAGATAAGGTCCTTTTAAGAGACTTGCCAAGTTTATATGGCATAAAGGATGTGCAGGAACTCAACCGGCTATTTACAACGATCTGTTTTAATACGGCTCATGAATTCGACTACGAAGACCTTAGCCGTAAATCCGGTGTTGCCAAACACCTCATAAAAAAATACATAGATTATCTGGCCTCCGCATTTTTAATTAAAAAGGTCAGCCGTGTGGATCAGTCCGGTAAACAATTTAAACGTGAGGTAAAGTTTAAAATGTATCTGTCAAATCCTTCGCTTTATGCGGCATTGTTTGCACCGATAAAAATAACCGATGAAAATCGCATGGGTGATATGATAGAAACAGCGATCTATGCCCAATGGATGCACCGCGATTGGTTTGAGCCCTATTACGCCAGATGGCAAAAAGGTGAAGTTGACATGGTTGGCATTGATGAAACAAGTCTGAAACCAAACTGGGCGCTGGAAATCAAATGGAGCGACAGGTATTTTGAGGCGGCAAAACAATTGAAAAGCCTGATTAAATTCTGCAAGTCCAATCAGTTGCGGTCTGCCGTGGTTACCACTATCGGCAAAAAAGGAATTAAGGAAGTGGACGGCATAGATATTCAGTTTGTTCCTTCAGCGACCTATGCCTATAATGTGGGAAAGAATACAATTGATAAAAAACTTTACTGATCACTAACCAAAAAAGCAAAGACCCTAAGACCTTTGCTTTTTCAATTGTAAAACATCACTACGAATTTACTTCACCACCAATTTAAGTGTAGGATAAGATTGTTGTGTGCCTTCAAGACGAACCAGATATATACCGCGGTTCAGGTCCTGGCGAAAGAGTTGAACCTTATTTTGTCCGGGATTAGCATTGTAGTTTTGTTGCATAACTGCCCGCCCGAGTTGGTCGTAGATTACAACCGATACATTTTCAGCTTGAAGCGAAGTGAACGATAATGTTGTACTGTTCGTCATCGGGTTAGGATACACCAAAGCTTCAGCCGTAGTTTGAGCGTCAAATGTATCTGTACCCAAGGTCGTTGTTTCCCTAAAAGCGACCTGTTGTACATTCAGCGAAAAGGCTTCAAAGCTGGTAAAGTGACCCTGAAGTGAAAACACAATGGTCTTAACATCAGTCAGGTTAGCCGGATTGCCGCTGCCATCTGTAAAATCGCTAAGGGCAATGCTGTAGGCTGTTGTTGTTGCATTAACCGGTATAGGGTAACGTAAACGGTTGTTCCAGTCGGTAAGGCCCTCCTGCACCAGAATCACTTCTAAAGGATGCGAATTGGCGATACTGAACTGAAAACTTTCGTAATCCTGCACATTTAGTGTCTGGTCACCAGCCAACACGTGTCTGAAAAGATTGACTGTACCTTTCACCTGACCGCTCGCTACCGGCTCACGCTCTATGTGATAATGGTTATCATTAGGCGTCAACACCGGATTGTTAATGTTGAAATGATCTATACTGGCTTCAGTATCTAAGTAATCCAGACCCCACGGTCCATCAGCCAGATAGAGCGCATCCTGTTGGGTGGTTGCATCTAAGCTTAACGAAAAACCAATATCGAACAATTGTCCGGTGTTCACAGTAATACTATCGTTCCAGTTCCCGGATAAACTTAAGGTTTGTGTCATATCTTGTCTTGTAGACACTTCAGTTGAAGCGATGCTGCCGTCAAACGTAACTGAAGTGGCGCCTGTCTTGTTGACAATGTCTAAATACAGTTGACCGTTGGCATAAAAGCCTGAACTCACAAATACCGGAGGAACCACATTGGTGAGCGCTTGACTGTTCAATGGTTTTTGAGCAGTTAACGTGTCCAGTATGTGATTTCCGATAGAAAATACCTGTGAAAACGAGCTGCCCCAGATTTGAAAGTTATAGTAATCACCAGCCGGATATTGAGCAATATTCCAAAAGCTGAATAACTCGTTTGCAGCGGTATCCAATTTGATTGAAAAGCTTAAGGTGTATTCAGTTTCACCGGTCGCTCTTTTGATTTTTGAACTGATCACCTGATGACCTCTCACGGTGACTGTTCTTACATCTTCGAGCACCGAACTGTTAAGTCGGTCGCAGATCACTTTGGAATGGTCGTAAACACTTCCAGTAGTTGCTGTAGCCAAAACTGCAGACACTCGTGTAGGACCTTCATAATAATCTACTGAAAAGACTTCGGTAGCGTTGGTGATGCCCAAAAGATCAGTGGGGCTGGACACGTGTGCGGTTTCGGTACCGTACATGCCGGTATCAGGCAAATAAGAATCTATAGGAGCAGGAGAAGTTAAAGTTGAAAAGTTCATCATTGAAGCTTTTGCTTTGGTATAAACCGCTTGCAATGATTTTTTGTCTTTAGCCGTACCAAGTTTTTGACGTTTTAAATTCCGTCGTGCGATCGCCTGCGCCAGACTACCGTTGCTTTCCAGTCCGCCCGTATTGGCAGAAGTAACGTCTGAAGCACTGGAAACATCAGCAAAATTTGTGGTCTGCATCGCAACGTATGGATTTGCAGTAACGTAGAAGATGGCATCATTAAAGTCATTATCACAACTGCCGTAGTCGCGTCTGATATCTTCAAATCCTAAGATGACACGTTCGTTGGTTGGATCATTCAATAACACATTGTGGTACCTCAAGTTTGGATCAGACTCCGGGTTGTAATCAGGGTTAGAATACAATTGCCATTGACCGTAGCCTACAGATTGAGAACCGCCATTCCAGGCGTTGGCGAGTAATACCCAACCAATTCCGGTGTTCGCAGGAAATTGACCCAAATACACTTTATCACCGGTATTTAATCCACCGCCACTACCCGCAGCAGAAGCGTTAGGAAATATAATGGTAATATCTTCCGGTTGTGGAGCCGTTGATGGTGGATTATTCACATCATAAGTGTAAAAACCAAGTACATTTTTATAACCTGCACCTTCTTTAACAAAAGTCACCCACACATCAGCATTTTGATTTAAGATGACATCGGTGTCATATCCGGAAGAAATGTAATGCGGATTGTAATCGGGAACAGGAAAGCCTTCCGGTAAAGAATTACTGACCATTTCCATGGTCTCCTGAGTCACTACATCACCCGGTTGCACCAGATAGTTTGGAGTACCGTTAGACGTATAGCTTCCTAAATACTGGTAAGATTGAGCAAAGCTAAAGTACACTGAAAATAACACTGCAAGTTGTAAAAGTCGTTTCATGGTATAAGATTTATAGTACAAAAGTAAAGTTGAAATACGCTGAATTTTGAGTTTTTCGATTAACGCAACGTTTGAATCGGTGAATGGGTGGTTTGGGGTGATTGTTGTCATTCCGAAGGTAGGAGGAATCTTTGGGGCTACTTAGAGAGATTCCTCGTCGTTCGTGCCTCACTTCCCTCGGAATGACAAGTCATTTTCATTCTGAACGGAGTTTACGGAGTGAAGAATCTTTTGCGTTGTGCGGAGAGATCCCTCGTCGCTTTGCTTCCCTCGGGATGACAGTTTCGTTGTCATTCTGCCTGCCCGCCTTTGGAGGGAACGGAGCCTGCGGAGTGAAGAATCTTTCGCGTTGACCAGAGAGATTCCCTGCCTGACGGCGAGGCAGGCTCGTCGTTCTTTTCTCACTTCCCTTGCTGAATCAAGTTCAGGACAGGCAGGAATGACATGGCGTTTGTCATTTTGAATGGAGCTGTGCGGAGTGAAGAATCTTTTACGTTAAAGAGAGATGCTTCGTCGCTGTGCTTCCCTCAGCATGACAAGTCCGATGTCATTCCGACGATAGGAGGAATCTCTTGCGTTGTGCGAGAAGATTCCTCGTCGTTCGTACCTCTCTTTCATCGGAATGACAAGTCGTTTGTCATTCTGAACGGAGTTTACGGAGTGAAGAATCTTTCGCTTGGAAAGAGATTCCTCGTCACTGCGTTTCCCTTCCTGAATCACGTTCAGGACAGGCGGGGATGACAGGTTCATTGTCATTCCGACGATAGGAGGAATCTCTTGCATGGTGCGAAAAAATTCCTCGTCGTTCGTGCCTCTCTTCCATCGGAATGACAAGTCGTTTGTCATTCTGAACGGAGCTTTGCGGAGTGAAGAATCTTTCGCGTGGAGAGATCCCTCGTCGTTTCACTTCCCTCGGGATGACAGGTTCATTGTCATTCCGACGGTAGGAGGAATCTCACGTCTTCTAACTCTTTCAAACTTCATCGTTCAAAAATCTCCAATTCGGATTGAAGTCGTTTATCAGTTTTTCCTTTTTTTCTCTTCTATAGCCTTTAATCTGCTTTTCTCTTGCAATGGCTGTATCAACATCCGAAAAATGTTCATAATAGATCAAGTAATAACATCTGTACTTCGTTGTGAAAGCTTTGGATAATGCCGTAGGATTTCTATGAAAGTGTAACCTTTCCTTTAGGTTGTTTGTTACACCAGTGTACAATACCGTTTTATTTTTATTAGTTAGGATATAAACGAAGTAATTATGTGTACCTAAGGTTTTAAGCATGTAATAAAAATAAATAAAAAGTTGGTATGAAGGGTTAGTGCAGTCGAAAGATTCCATGCCTGACGGCGAGGCAGGCTCGTCGTTCGTGTCTCTCTCTCCTTGGAATGACATGGCGTTGTCATTCCGACGATAGGAGGAATCTCTTGTGTTGTGCAGAGAGATTCCTCGTCGTTCGTGCCTCACTTCCCTCGGAATGACAGGGCGTTTATCATTCCGACGGTAGGAGCCTGCCTGTCGGCAGACAGGGAATCTTTTGTGTTGACCAGAGAGATCCCTCTTCACTGCGTTTCCCTTCCTGAATCACGTTCAGGACAGGCAGGGATGACAAGTCATTGTCATTCTGAATGGAGCTTTGCGGAGTGAAGAATCTTTCGCGTGGAGAGATTCCTCGTCGCTGCGCTTCCCTCGGAATGACAGGAGGACCCTACAACAAATTCAACCGTCGCATCAACTCCGGGCGGTTGGAGCGGCTAACGGGGACGACGTCTTTTTTGATCAGGACGCTGTTGTCTTCGATGTCTATGATCTTGTTAAAGTTGATGATAAAAGAACGGTGCACTTTAAGGAAAACCTCGTCTGGCAACTTGTCTTCTATTTTTTTTAGCGTAGAATGTACCACGTAGTTTTTATCTTCGGTCTTGATGTTGATGTAATCGCCTTTCGCCTCGATAAGATAAATGCTGGGAATATCGATCTTGATCAATCGGCGATCGATGTTGACGTACAGGTCATTCCCTGCACTGCTTTCGGGTTGAGCCGATACAGATTTATCCGGACTTGATTTTACTAAGGCTGTTTTTGCCTTTTGAATGGCTTTTTGAAAACGTTGAGGGGTAATCGGCTTTACCAGATAATCGACAATACAATCGTACTCAAAGGCCTGAATCGCAAAACTGGGGTCTGAAGTGGTTAAAATAATTCGGGGTGGATTTTTTAGGGTTTCAATAAAATCAAACCCAGTAAAATCCGGCATGTGAATATCCAGAAAGATCAGGTCTATTTCATTCTGATTGAGGTATTTGATAGCCTGAATGGCATTTGGAAATTCTTCTAAAACATCCAGATCGTTTACGGTTGAGCATAGTTGACCGATAATAGTTCTTGCGGTTGCTTCATCATCTACGATAATGCATTTCATAAGTTTGGGTTATAGGGTTTCCAAAAATTCTGTCATCCGCTGTAATATAGATTCAAAAGCCTCTTTTCCATCTTTGTGCTGTTCCAGAAGACTGTTTTCATAATCTACCGCAACGATATAACTTTTTTCAAGACTTAAAATACTTATTTTATGTTTAAGTTTATGCACATTTTCGGCTGCATTTTTAAAATTATCAGAATTAATGTTATCAAAATAGACCTGTTTTTCCTGTGGAAACTCTTCTTTTATGATGTCAATCAATTTTTGTTCAAAAGCTATATCGCCACCGGACATGCTTTCTATATAGGATAAATTGGGTTCTTCCATCAATGTTTATCTTTTAAAGTGAAATAAAAAGTGGTTCCTTCTCCCGGTTCAGAATTCACCCAAATCCTGCCCTGATATGTTTCTACAATTTTTTTTACTACAGATAACCCAATACCGGTAGAACTCCCGTCGTTCTGAAGTTTCTTAAAGGTTTCGAATATCCGATCGTGGTAGGCTTTTTCAATGCCGATGCCATTATCGGAGACATAAAATTTGTGATATCCGTCTTCCTGGCTGGCCCCTATTTCAATTTGAGGATTTGTTTTGTCATTATACTTAATGGCATTACTGATCAGGTTTTGAAACAATTGTTGTAAGCGGTATTTATCGCCATAAATTACCGGTAATTCGGATACTTTGATATCACAATGTTCTGGAACATCGATCAGATTAATAATGTCTTTGACCAATTGATCTAAATTGACATCATAAAATTCTGTTTGGTGTTTTCCTATCGTAGAATAATCCAAAATCCCGTTGATCAATGCGTCCATTTTTTCAACATTGGTCCTGATGGTGTCTATCTGTTGTCTGCCCTGTTCACCCAATTCGTTTTCAAAATCCTCTTTCAAAAAATAGGACAGTGCATCAATGCTCCGCAAAGGAGACTTAAGGTCGTGAGATACCATATGGGCGTAGTCACTCAACTCCTGATTTTGAACTTTTAAATTTTGAAGCAAAGTTTTTTGTTCTTCAAAGGACCTGCAGGCGAGCAGACTGTTATAAAATTTATCAATAACTGGCTGTAGTTGAGAAAGTTGATCTTCGGTAAAATTATGCTTTTGAGTATAAAAGAACAAATATCCCTGCGCTTTGAGATTGAATACAGCCAATTGACCGGTTTCAATTTTAATCGGAGTTATTGCTGGCGGAACTCCTTCAGCATCTAAAAGCTTATATTGATACTCAGATTCTAAAAGCTGTTTTATTTTATCATCAAAATCTGTCTTTACCTCTTTTCCCATAGGTAAGGAGTAAGTAGAAATAAGTTTATTTTTCTCTTCCTTAAGAATCCAGGTGGCGTTAAGGCTCTTACGCTTCAAAATTAATTTTAATAATGCATCGCAGTTTTCTTTGTAATCCAAAGATTTACCAATCGCCATGGCAAATTCATAAAGCTGTAAAATATTAAGGATGTGGTTTTCAATCTTCATATTCAAATAAGCCTATAACGACAGTTTTGTTGTAAAATTCAAGAAAGCCTTCACCGTAAGAAGAGATCTCGCCAAGCGTTAAAGCCCCACCAATTGACAGGTCAGGATATTGAGAAGAAATGGCATCTGTGATGGAAGACAACTCTGTATCAAATTCATTTTCTAAAAATAATATCCTGGAAATACAATCAATGATGATGGCTTTTTTGGGATGCTGTGCCTTATCCATACATTCCTTGGTCGCTTGTGTAGAAGCTGAAATCAAGGAATCAACGTCACCATTCAGAATATCAACCAACATATTGTCTTCCAGTTCACCAACGCAAACAAGTTCATTATTATCATTGACCATCAGTGGATCTCGCACAATATATTCAGCATCGCTCTTTATAATGCCAAACGGATAACCTTTAGCGATGTCGAAAAAATTATCATCTGTAAAAGTTTGTGTTGAATGATTTTCGACTACCGTTTTATAAACTTCAAAGGGATCGTTCCAGTTGATCTCTTTGATGACATTTCCTTCAGCTTTGGTTACAATAAATGGTCCATCGACCTTGTTCCATCCGTGCTTCACACCGATACTGGATTTCATCTTCATCACACATGCCACTGCAGCATCTTCAAAAAATCCGTCATTACAAAATACGCAGGGTTTCTGTTTCAGGCTTAGACTGCCTGCGCCACCACCAAAATAATTGGTCTGCATCCCGTAGCTCGCGTATAATTCTTCAAGATAATTCGAAATATTTGAAGTAAGCCCGTCTACATAGGTAAATAAGCTGTAATCCTGATTGGCTTCAAAGCTTATTTCCGGTATTGAAAAATTTTTGCTGCTCACATTCCTGACCAGAAATAAAGATTCTATATTTTGAAGTGTGTTGATGACGATTCCCTTATCTAAAATACTACTGCCATGAATCACCTTGGGAAAAATGCCTCCCATGAATTTGATGCCATTTTTATTTAATTCTGCAATAAGTTCTTCGATGTCTATTGCTGTTCCTTCTGCAATAGAGATAAGTGCAGCATTACCCTGAACATGTTCTGAAATGTTTTGTACGATCTGTACAGCCTGTATTGATGAAATTAGCATATTATTTCTTTAATGTAAAATAGAATGTGGTTCCTTTTCCTAATTCACTATCCAGCCAGATGTCTCCACCGTGAAGATTGATGATCTTTTTGACGATAGATAAACCAATTCCGGTTGAATCCTTACTTTTATTAACGGCATGAAAGATCTTAAAAACCTTATCCTGATCTTTGGGGTCAATTCCTATGCCATTATCACTTATTGAAAATTCGTAAAACGTACCTTCGTCGGTCGCTTCAATTTCTATAAGACCCTTTTCCTTATCGTTATATTTTACAGCATTACTTATTAAATTCTGAAACAACTGCTTGAGTTTTACCTCGTCACCACGAATGGTTGGCATTGGTTTATGTATTTTCAGGCTAATGTGATCCGGTATAAGAAGCGTTTCTAATAACTCATCTGTAATTTTTTGAATATCAACAGGTTTGATGTCTTTTTCGTTGCCTGTTAAACTGGAATATTCCAGAATGTCTGAAATTAAATCTTCCATATTTTCGAGTGTTGACTTAATTAAATTGATGTTTTGTAAACTTTGCACATCGAGTTTCTCTTTATTGTCTTCTTCCAACCAACTCACGAGGGCATCGATACTCCGTAGGGGGGATTTTAAGTCATGAGAAACGATGTGCGCATATTCCTGTAACTCGTCGTTACTTTTTTCTAATTTAGACAATAATCGTTCTCTTTCTCTTTCAAGTGCTTTTAGGTCTGTAATGTCTAAATGGATACCGATAGTTCCAATGACCTCACCCTTAAGGTTATAATTTGGGCCACCACTTACCAGCCAATAACGGTCTTCACCGGATTTATGTTTTACTTGAATTTCATAAGAACTGGTGTGGCCTTTAAGTCGTTTTTCGTTTTCAAAATTCAGGATATTTTTATCGGCCTGAAATATCTCAACAGCTTTTTTTCCAAGAACTTCCGTTTCAGAAAATCCTGACATCTCTTCCATACTTTTATTTATCATCAGAATACCATCATTATTATCTACCTCGACCAAGCCAAGGTTCATATTTGTAATAATGCTACGGTATTTGTGTCTTTGGGCTTCCAGACTTTTTCGATAACTGCGACGAAGCGTGACATCTTTATACGTCCATAAATGACCTCTGTACTGGTCGCTCTGCAAAATGGGAACAAAATCTCGTTCAAGAATTGTACCGTTCTTCATGATGACTTCATCGCCCAGAACGAGTTCTTTATTTCTGAGAATATCATCAATTCTATTTACGAATTCTTCTTCATTCTGGAACAACACTTTACTTTGTTCTGCGGCGTTAGAACAATCCTGACCTTTCATCAATTCAGGACCCACGGGAATACGGAAAAGATCACAGAATTTTTGATTGGTAAGTATAATTTTTCGCTCTTCGTCTTCCAATAGTACTGCACTGTCCAGATTAGCAATTAAAGAAGATAAGCGATTTTCTGACTTTATAAGTTGTTCTGCGAAATCCTTTTGAGAGGTAATATCCCGGACAATACCCTGAGCTGCGATGGGTTTGTCATTTTTGTCCTTTACTAAACTTGCATTGATATGCACCCACCTTATCCCTTTATGTTTGGTATTTACTCTGGCTTCATAGTCTTTAAAGTAGCCTTTGGATATTAGGGCTTGAAAGGATTGTATTGCATACTCATAATCCTCTTTAAAGATCAAACTTGTAACATTAAGTTCTTCTTTGTTGATGTCGTAGCCAAACAAATCTGAAGCAGCATCATTGAATTTGATCACTTTACCATTGATGTCCATAACCACGTAGGCATCTACAATATTTTCAAAAATACCCTGAAGCTGTGATGACTTTTCCTCGAGTAGTTCTTTAATTTTCTTAGAACTTTCGTACAATTCCTCTGATTTGTCTTCAAGGATCTTTTCGGCTGCTTTGCGTGCAGCTTTTTCACGTGCAAGTGCGCGTTTTAATATGTCAACTTCTTCCTGACTCATTTAACTTTGGTGATGGTAAACCGGACTTCAGTGCCTTTTTCATTTAACTTATCATATTCGATCTTTACCGGTGTTTTAAAAAGTTTAAAAGTTTCCAACATCAGGCCTTTTCCCAGCATATATAGGGCTTTATCCGATTTATAGACCATAGTCATTTTGTTCTCTGTTCGCTCCTCGAGTTCAAAAGTCGGCAATTGGGCATCGGGATATATTTTTTGAACCTCCACGTGAATGTGATTTTCGATAGACGCCACCAAATCCATAGGGTCTTTGTAGTGGCTTACCAGATCCGGATGTGTTTTGACCAAAACAGCAAATAGATGTTCCGCATAAACCAAAAACAAATCATCCACATCTATTTCGGTATTTTTACTAAGGTTGGTTACTAATTGTATCATTTCAGAAAAATCATAGGTTCCTACAGCTGTATAGGCGCCACCTGAATCTAATTCGGATTGTTGTATGATCTTATCAACCATAACCAAACCAAATCTGTCTTCTACAAGTTCAAGAAATTCAGTAAAAATAAAACCTTTCATTAGCCGGATATTAATTCATTTATGCTCCAGTAAGACAGTACTGCTTTAATTTTTGATACGTAATCTTCATATTTCAGCGGTTTTAAAATATAGCCGGCGATACCCGTTTTATAACATTCCAACAAGTCCTTTTGGTTACTAGAAGTGGTGAGTATCATTGCGGGAATATACCTTAGTCGCTCATCTGCTTTTAATATTTTTAAAAACTCAATACCGTTTATTTTTGGCATATTTAAATCTAGTAAAATAATATCAGGTAAGCTACCCTTTTGCTGCAATAATTCCAATGCGGCTTCGCCATTATTAGCCTCCATGATGTTGTGCTGCACCTCGAATGAGGAGGTCGCTCTTTTAAATTTCATGATCTCGATCATGTCATCCTCTACCAGCATTATATTGAGTTTTTTCATTTAGGAAAATAATTTAGAAATCTAACAAATTTAGACTAATGACATTCTGTTTTTACTCAAATTTCGTTCATACTAATTAAAGTGTCGACGAACTGCACGTAAGTGTCGATGAATGGTTTTAATTAGTCAATACTAACCTTTTCTGCAAAGAAACCTTTAGACAAATCGGAACTGTCAATCAATTGTGGGCGGTAACGGGTCTTTTCTGTTAAATACCGCAATTGAAACTCATTCACACAGGGTAATTCACCGTCACCATTACTCCAAAAATAAACCTCTTCTACCGGTAAATTATAGATTAAATTGCCTACCTGTTGTTTTTCATAAGCTGAAGTAATCGCAGAATTAGGTGCAGGAACGATTGTGTTTTTCAGCTTAAAATCTGAAGATTCCAGAGCATAAGCTTTTGAAGACATGGTGTTGTATCGTACCGGAAAAATCAAAAAACAAACGGAAATGACCTGTGATAAATACAATAGGTTCATTTTCAATTTGGGATATTTAATCACAAACCCAAATGCCAAAAGCACAAAAATGAAAATATAATGCAGTACAAATCGATACTGCGGAGAAGTGAAAGCTAAGAACACCAATTGCACTATAAATGATGCATACAACCACCAGTATTTGGCGTTCAATTTAGTTATATAAAGCAGTAATGGCAGTACAAAAACAAGTAGTAGCGAAATGGAATTGAATATTAATCCTATTCGGGAATGGGTTAACCACTGCCAAAACAACTGACTGGAAAATAAAGAATTCACCTCCTGAGTCGATGCGAAAAACTCTAGAAGTTTTTCGCTGCGCAATGAATAGTTGTATAATCCTTCAGGTATCTGGTGCTCAAAAGTAAACAAACTGCTAAACGCTTCTGAAGGAAACAGAGGATATCCGGTTATAACCAGGTTTTTACCTATCCAAAGTGAAGCGACGCCTAAAGCTAAAAACAAAATTATAAAACCTGTCTTGACATTAAGCTCTTTTAATCTCAATACCAAGGCAAGTGGTAATATTATTAAACCTAGCGCTGTAATTTTAATCAGAGTTGCGCTTAGAAACAACACGAAAATCACAAGAAAATCTGTGGTCTTAGGCAGAGCATAAGTTCTAATAAATTGATAAAGCATCAAAAGTGAAAATGAACATAATGCCAAAGTCTGGTGATGGAACAATTGTAAATTCAAGTAGTAAAAAGTTCAATAAAGGTAGACCGATTAAAATTGAGTATTGCTTTTTAAGGGATTTTATAGCATACAAATTCAGTATCAATAATACGAAGCCCCCCAAATCATTAAAGTCTATGTTGAAAAAATGAAAACTAAAAACCGATTGCAACACATGCCACCCGCTGGTTTGACCAAAAAATAAATGTAAATTAGCCAGACCATCGACAAAACCATATTCGTTCAGCCATCTGGTGGTTTGGATGTAATAGTTTTCGTTATCCAGAACGGCTCCTAAAGAAGCGCTTTTAGCTAGAATAATTAAGCTTATGACGAGGCTTAAAACTTTTAATCCTGTTGGCAGATGATGTAAACCCTGAATACTATCTCTTAAATAAAGTCTTATTTCATGCTTGAAATAAAACCCTAAAATGACATTTAAAATTAAAAGCACAACATGAAAAACAATTCCAAACCCATTAAAAAAGGCCCAGGCATGACTTAAAAGTAAAATAAGAGATAATCCCAATGCAAGATGTAGTAATTTGTTATGCTTGGGTATGTTTAAAATTGTAGAAGCCAAATATCCAAAATTGAGGAGTGTCACAAAAATATAACACCAGGATAAGAGGATAAGGAGCATAGGTATTTAATTAGTATCTGTTGAAACTATTAGATTTTAATTTAGTAATTAACAAAAAACATTTAATTAACTCTTTTAAATAGCTTAATATCTTTTTGAATAGTTGTTTTCATTGAGAAATCATGTTCCCTTTCTAAAATCCTATCAATGACCATTATACTATCATTTAACGATTTTATTTTCCATTCTATTTCAGAACCAATTCTAAAAGGATGATTTAGATCAAAATCTATATATTCGAATGTATTGTTAATTACATAATTGGAGGTTGCAATATCATAAAAATCTAGTTCAATTTTTTTCTTCGTAATGTTATAATAAGGTGGCCAGCTATATTTGGTGTATTTAATTGGAGGTGGTGGAAAGTCAGTGGAATCTTTACTAAAATACTTTTCCTCTACCCAATAACCATAAATTTGATCTACATCCCACTTAGATGTCCTCTCAGCCATTTTAAAAATCCAATCAGAATCGGTTAAGCTTCTTGCCAAAAAAGTATTATCATTTAATTTATCAATTCCAAAAACATTGCAGTTAAGACTTAAGAAATCTAAGTTGTTGTATTGAGATAATTTCCATGTTTGATTTTCACTTTTACTATTTTCAATTATATAATAGGTTGAATCTTTAAATTCAATATTTAAGGTATCTTTTTCGTTTTTATCAATTAGTAAAAAGGTCTTATTTTTAAATTCATTTTCATTTAGGCTTGTTGTATCATTTATACTACAGCTAAAAAAATATAGAATTGTAAGCAATATTAATAATCTAAAATTCATTACTGGTAATTGAGTCCTTTAGTATTAAAATTTAAAAAAAACACCTAACTCGCCAGCTCTTTCTCCAATTCCTCAACAAGATCAATCTCTAATCTTAGGTTGTCAATAATAAACTCCTGACGATCCGGCGTGTTTTTCCCCATATAGAATTTCAAAAACTCATCAATACTTTTCGATTTATCCAACATCACAGGGTCCAATCTGATATCATCACCAATAAAATGTGTAAACTCATCCGGGGAAATTTCGCCAAGACCTTTGAATCGGGTAATTTCCGGTTTGCTTCCTAACTTCTGAACAGCTTGTCGGCGTTCACTTTCAGAATAACAATAGATGGTCTCTTTTTTGTTTCTGACTCTAAACAGCGGCGTCTGCAAAATATACAAATGTCCTTCACGAATCACTTCAGGAAAAAATTGTAAAAAGAAAGTGATAATGAGCAACCGAATGTGCATACCATCTACATCGGCATCAGTAGCGATCACAATATTATTGTAGCGCAAATCTTCCAAAGAATCCTCAATATTCAAAGCGGCCTGAAGCAGGTTAAATTCCTCATTTTCGTAAACTATTTTTTTGCTTAGTCCGTAGCTGTTTAATGGTTTTCCTTTAAGGCTAAAAACCGCCTGAGTATTCACATCACGCGATTTTGTTATACTACCACTGGCCGAATCTCCCTCGGTAATGAAAAGCGTGGTCTCGAGATTACGCTCTTTCTTGGTATCACCCAAATGAATTCTACAATCCCTTAGTTTCTTATTGTGTAGACTCGCCTTTTTAGCACGGTCTCTAGCCAGTTTTCGAATCCCTGAAAGATCTTTTCGTTCCTTTTCGGCCTGTAAAATCTTACGCTGAAGCTTTTCTGCAGTTTCGGGATTTTTGTGCAGCTGATTATCAAAATTACGTTTAACAAAATCAAGGATATAGGTCCTAACTGTGGGCAATTCTCCTCCCATATCGGTTGAACCTAGCTTGGTCTTGGTTTGGCTTTCAAAAACAGGCTCCATGACTTTAATACTCACTGCTGCCACGATAGACTTTCTTATATCACTAGGATCGTATTTCTTACCATAAAACTCACGAACTGTTTTTACAATCGCTTCCTTAAAGGCCGTGAGATGTGTTCCACCTTGTGTAGTGTGCTGACCGTTGACAAAAGAATGATACTCTTCGCTATACTGTGCCTTACTATAGGTCAGCGCCACTTCTATATCTTCTCCTCTAAGGTGCAAAATAGGAAACAAGCGATCTTCTTTTCTGATGTTATCGCTAAGCAAATCTTTCAAACCATCTTCAGAATAAAACTTTTTACCGTTAAATACAATAGTCAATCCCGGATTGAGATACACATAGTTTTTAAGCATCTTTTCCACGTACTCAGAACGGTAATTGTATTTTTTAAAAATTTCTTCATCTGGAACAAAAGTAACTTTGGTTCCTCGTCTTCTGGAAGTTTCGTCTAGTTTTTCCTCGTCTTGAAGTTCGCCGTATTCAAACTCTGCCGCTACCGACTGGTTTTCTCGATTAGATTCAACTCTAAAATATTCTGAAAGCGCATTTACAGCTTTAGTACCAACACCGTTAAGCCCAACCGATTTTTTAAAGGCTTTGGTATCGTATTTTCCACCGGTATTCATCTTAGACACGACGTCTACAACTTTTCCTAGCGGTATACCACGCCCGTAATCTCTAACAATCACCCGGTTATTCTGAATAGAAACCTCAATGGTTTTACCAACACCCATGACGTATTCGTCAATAGAATTATCCAGAACTTCTTTAAGCAGAATATATATGCCATCATCAGCGCTGGAGCCATCTCCAAGTTTACCAATATACATCCCCGGACGCATTCTAATGTGCTCCTTCCAATCGAGCGACTTGATATTTTCTTCGGTATACGCAGTTTCCTTAGCCATAATTACACTTTATTTTACCAAGATAAGATATCTTTTCTAAATTCTGAAAATTTTAAATGTAATTTTTTTGGGCTTATCCTGATATTGCTGGGCAATCATCAGGGTCGGGCTTTCGGCAGTCGCTTTCCCGAGCTCGGGCTCGGCAAGAGCTCCAACAAATGCCTCAATCCCTAAGCCGGGTTTAAGTTAAATTGCTTAATTCTGAAAAAAGTGTGTAGCTGAAACTAATTTACCCGCTTCATCTTTGCCATAAAAAATCCATCCTGACCGGTTTGATGTGTAAAAATCGATTGTTCTTTGACGAGTTTGAAGTTTTGTCCAGCCTCAGATTCTAAAAAGTGTTGCACCTGCTGAATATTTTCTGAAGGCAAAATAGAACAAGTGGCATAAACTAAAATTCCATTTGACTTTACCATTTTAGAATAAGACTGTAGTATGTCTTGTTGAGTGTGCTTTATTTTAGACATAAATTCCGGGGTCAGTTTCCACTTAGCATCCGGATTTCGTCTTAGCACACCAAGACCGCTGCAGGGCGCATCAATAAGCACGGCATCTGCAGAATTGTTGAGTTTCTTGATGACCTTATTGTTTTCTATATAACGGGTTTCAATATTAAAGACTTTTGCACGTCGGGCTCGCCGTTTTAACTCAACCAGTTTTTTCTTGTAAATATCCAGTGCAATAATTTGACCTTTATTTTGCATAAGTGATGCAATATGTAAGCTCTTCCCTCCTGCTCCGGCGCAGGTATCTACTACACGCATGCCTGGTTTAGGATCTAATAATTCTGTGACCATTTGCGAAGAGGTATCCTGTACTTCAAACCAACCCTTTTTAAATGTTTGTGTTTTAAAAACATCTGCGCGTTCTCTTAGTTTTAGCCCGTTTTTAACTTCATTTACCGGGTAAGCATAAATATCTTCTTCTGCTAAGTTCTTCAAAAGTTGATCGGCATTGGTCAATAACCCATTAGCCCTCAAAATAACCGGTGCAGTTTCATTTTGGGCGTAAATCTCTTGCTCCCATAAGTTACCGAGCTCTTGGAGTCCGAGTTCATCTAACCAATCCGGAATTGAGGCTTTGTATTTTCTAATTTTGGAAAGTTCATCAAATTTACCTTTTATTCTTCGGGTTGGTGTGTTGTGAAATTGTGGCCATTCCGGGAGTTTAATCCCTTTTAAAGTAGCCCAGACTGCAAACATCCTGAACAGGTCTTCCTGCTTGTAGGGTTGATGTGCATCGGCTATTTCAGCATAAAGCCTTTGCCACCTAACGATGTCATAGACGGTTTCGGCTATAAAGCCACGGTCTCTGGAGCCCCATCTCTTGTCAAGTTTAAGGGTTTTTCTAAGCTGCTTATCGGCATACTCTCCCTTATTGAATATCAGCTGTAAACAATCTACAACTGCAAAAACCAAATTTCTGTGTAAGCGCATAATTCAAAATATGCTGCAAAAGTAGGGAAAAGCTGTGGACTTTTAATTAGAGGAATATTGTTTAAGTAACTCTTTGTTAAAATCGTAATCGGCTTTTTTGAGTTGCATCACTTTTTTAGGAGAAATTACGCTAAGTAAATCTTTAATAAAAGCCTCCCTATACTCTAAACGTTTCTTTTTGTAAGCCCTGTATTCCTGAAGTAATACTTCTGCTTCCTCCTCTGAAAGTTTATCTATATCCATCAACTCCTTTTTTATAGGCTCCCAAGTGTTTTCCTTTAAATCCTCATATCTATTGTTATGGGTATTGTAAATGGGCCAGAATTCCTGTGCCTGTTTAGAACTTAAGTCTAATCGCTCTGTGATAAAAGCAATTTTATAGGATTTGACGTCACCCTCATCTTCTTTTTGAGCAAAAGAATTTGAAAATAAGAACAGACTTAATATAAATACAAAAGTTCTCATGTGTATAAATTAAATTATAAATTTATGAAATCTAAAATTAATAATCCATTAATTGTTCAATTGAAATATCATCCATATCATCAATGATGCTATTGTCTTTAATATCTTTCGACTTTAAATTTAGATTTAAATCTTCATCTTCAACGTAAAGGTCTTCATCCATAAGCATTTCGTATTCTAAATAATCTTCAATTTGGGTTTTATTAATTTTACTAAAATTAAGTTGCTGTGTGTCTGCTTGAGAGTCTATCAATAAACCCGTCAGCAAAGTTCCCAAAATGACTAACAATACAGCTGCCACAGCAACAGTTTTTTGAGCATCTGAAAGCCTGATAACTTTAGTTTGCTGTGGAACTTTAACTTCAAAGTTTTCAAAATAATGTTCAGGCACAGAAAAACCTGATTTTAGTTGTCGTTTTTCTGTTGTAAAATCTTTCAACTTAAAATCTTCAAAGTAGGATTTTGGAACCTTAAATCCGCTGCTTTTTGATATGTGTTTTGAGTCTTTCATGTATTGTTTAGACTATTGATTTTCAAAAAGGTTTAATTCTAATTTTTGTAAGCAAAAAATATATTTACTTCCATTGAAACCATAACTCTATTAGATTTGTCCGTAATTATGCATTGGATAGCAATGCATAATACTGATGCTAAAGATCAATAGGTTATCAATTATTATAAAAGGCTATTTGGTGATTTTCAAATGTCAGGGTTTTAATTAATGCTGACAGTTATCGTCTGTATTGAAAACACTGACATTCATCGTCAGTGTAGTAAATGCAGACATTCATCGTCTGTATTGCAAACACTGACAGTTATCGTCAGTGTTATTAATGCTGACATTTATCGTATGTATTGCAAACACTGACATTTATCGTCAGTGTTGTAAATGCAGACATTTATCGTCAGTGTTGTAAATGCTGACATTTATCGTCAGTATAACCCTGATAAAATACTGAGCAACAGTATTTTCATCAGTTTTGAAAAGTAAAAATATACAATCTATTGAATAATTTGGGTTAATTTGTTTTCAGATATTCTTCAACTTTATTTGAAGCGTGATGATAATTAGATTTTAAGGCGCCTTCTGTGGTTTGCAATAGCTCTGCCATGTCTTTATATTTCATTTGTTCAAAATATCTCAATTGAAACACTTCTCGCTGTTTTTCAGGTAAAGTATTAATAGCTTGTTGTAATTTCATTTGTATTTTATCTGCTTCAAAGTAAACATCGCTTTCCAGATTATTTACAATATGATCCTGCAATTCTTCGCTGGTAATTTTAAGCATTTTAGACCGTTTCTTTAAAAAGGTAAGCGATTCATTTCTTGCAATTCTATACATCCAGGAATATAATCGGCTGTCTCCCTTAAATCTCCTGATGTTTTTATAAATTTTTATAAACACATTCTGTAATACATCATCAGTATCTTCGTGGTTTTTTAAAACATAACGAATATGCCAGTACAAACGTTCTTTATAGCAGTCTACCAGTTCTTTAAAGGCGGCATCAGCATGTTTTACAGAGCATAACCTCTCAATAAGATCTTTTTCTTCTTCAATTTCCATAAAATGCTAGGCTTGGAAAGATTGCATATCTACCAGTTTTTTATACATCCCTTTCTTAGACATCAATTCCTGATGTTTTCCCTGTTCTACAATTTCACCATCCTGCATGACTATGATTTGGTCTGCACTTTGTATAGTCGATAATCGGTGGGCAATTACCACAGAGGTTCTGTTTTTCATCATATTTTCCAGCGCTTGCTGTACCAGTTTTTCGCTTTCGGTATCTAATGCAGATGTCGCTTCGTCCAATATCATAATTGGGGGGTTTTTGAGTACAGCCCGGGCAATAGACAACCGCTGTTTTTGCCCGCCGCTAAGTTTATTTCCACTATCGCCAATATTGGTTTGCAGCCCTTTTGGCAGATTCATCACAAAATCATAAGCATTGGCTACTTTTAAAGCATTTTCTAGTTCATCTTTATTAGCATCCGGCTTGCCGATTCTTAAGTTTTCTTCTACCGTATCGTTAAACAGGATAGAATCCTGTGTGACGAGTCCCATTAAGCCTCGCAAAGAATTTTGAGTAATGTCCTTGATATTTGTACCGTCAATGTTTATAGCACCTTCTTCAATGTCGTAAAAACGGGTTATTAGATTGGCTATTGTAGATTTTCCACTACCCGACTGGCCTACCAAAGCCAAAGTCTTACCTTTAGATAAGGTGGCAGAAAAATTTTTCAATACATAATCGTCTTCATATTTAAAATATAAGTTTTCAATACATAAATCAGATTCGAAGCTAGTTTTATCAATGGCACCATTACGGTCTTTGATGTTGTTTTCAGTTTCTAAAATTTGTAATACCCGTTCTGCTGCTGCATTGCCTTTTTTAATGTTGTAAGACGCTTTAGAAATGCCCTTGGCCGGTGTGAGAATATTATAGGCAAACCCCATAAATCCTATAAAGGTAGCTCCATCTAAACTATCGTCCAGCAGTACCATTCTACCGCCATACCATAACAAAACCGCAATTACTGCAATTCCCAGAAATTCTGATGTTGGTGAGGCCAGATTTTGTCTATTCAATAAGGTGTTAGAAAAATCAAAAAACCGTTTTGTGGAGTCTGAAAACTTTTTTATGAAAATAGATTCTGCGTTAAATCCTTTTATGATTTTCAAGCCGCCTAAAGTTTCTTCAAGGACAGATAAAAAATGGCCCTGTTCTTTTTGCACCAAATCAGATTTGCTTTTTAAAGATTTACCTATTAAGGAGATAATAAACCCCGAGATTGGAATAAACACAAATACAAATAAGGTCAATTTGGCACTTAGAAATAGCATGAAAATTATTGTAAAAATAATCGTTAAAGGCTCTCTCACCAAGAGTTCTAAAATAGACAAAAAGGAATGTTGTATTTCTAAAACGTCACTGGTTATTCTTGCGATGGTGTCCCCTTTTCGTTTTTCAGAATAATGGGATAAAGGCAGTTGAATAGTTTTTTTGTACAAGGCATTTCTCAAATCTTTAAGCACACCATTTCTCAAAAACGTCACAAAATAAAGCGCCGCATAATTGGATATATTTTTAAGAAAAAATAAGACCACCACTAATCCTATGACAATTAATAAAGCTACGGAAGGGTCGTCTTTTGAGTAATTTTGAATATGATAAGCCAAAGAATCAAAGACAAAATCTTTTGCATCGACCAAATTAGAGTATACTGGCTTTTCAGTAACGGGCTCAGTATCTTTATCAAATAAAACCCTAATCATTGGTATTAACGCCATAAAAGATAAAGCACCAAAAAGCGCGTAAAAGATATTGGCTATAATATTACCAACCGCATAGGCTTTATAGGGCCTGGCAAATCGTATAATTTTTTTAAAATAATTCATATATTGAAGTCAGTAATCCGATAAGGTTCATTCAAAATTGGCAAAGATACATTTTATTGGAAGACTACAGCCAAATGTTTTAGAGCCCGATTTTTAATTTATAAGCAATATAAAATAAGATATTAATGGTCTTCAAACAAATTAAACGCAGGCAATGGCTATCGTTGTCGCTCTCGATTAGCCCGATAATCTAAAATTGCTTGTTTTGTTGTGAGCCAATTCCTACCTTCTTTATAGGCATCAATTTTTCCTTGTCTAGCCAATAAACTGATGTATTCTTGACCATAAGGAAGGTTTTCTTCTTTAACTAGATTAGAAATTTCAATGAAGCCCATATCGTTATTAGGTAGTGAGCCAATGTAAATATTCATAGTGCGCTCTAGAGCCTGAAGCATAAGAAGACTCAACTTTTCATAATTACCATGATTGGCTGCATTGAGTGCCGTATAATATTTTTTCCTGTCTGTACTTAGAATTATGGCAGGCGTAAAATCGACTTTTAGAAGAAGTAAATTCATAGCTAACCTAACGGTACGGCCATTCCCATCAAAAAAGGGATGTATCCATACAAACTTATGATGAAATATAGTTGCCAATTCTATATCATTAAGCTGAAGCGGATTATCTAAAGTAAACTGAATAAGCTCATCGAGCAGATCAGGAACTTTCTGAGCATTTGGTGGAATAAAATTTGCACCAGAAATACGGACACCGGCATTACGCAGACGTCCTGCAAAATCTTCTTCAATACTTCTTAATACATAAGCATGAAGATCTAAGATATCTCCTGAGTTAAGCTTATAGTCTTTGTGAACTAATTTGTATAAATGTTTTAAGGCGGTTTCATGATTTTTAGCCTCAAAGTGTTCACGTAAGGATTTTCCTTTTATTGTTATTCCTTCTTGAAGAACCAATTGTGTTTCCTGCAGGGTCAAAGTATTACCCTCGATATTGTTAGAATTGTAAGTCCATTCTACTGCAAGGGCTTCCTTAATTTTTTGCAATGCGATTTGCGGTAATGGCCTGGCCTCTTTTAAAAGCAATCGCTTCTCGTAGAGCCGATCATAACTTGGTTGTAATTTCTTTCTATATGTTAAATCTATATCCCACACACCACAAAGATACAATTTATTATCGGATTATTAAAATTTATACCCTATCCGATATTAATTGTTATAAATTTTCAGATCAAAACGTATCGATATAAAACTTTTATTTATTTTTAAAACATGGTTAAATCTCAAAAATCTTTATCCATCAAATCCTGGTCAGAAGATGATCGTCCACGAGAGAAGCTTTTACATAAAGGCAAGTCAGTATTGAGTGACGCCGAGCTTCTTGCAATTTTGATTGGCTCTGGAAACAGGGAAGAAAGTGCAGTCGATCTATGTAAGCGCATATTAAGCGATAAAGATCATCAGCTTAAAATGCTCAGTAAGATGAGTATTAAGGAATTGCAAAATTATAAAGGCATTGGAGAAGCCAAAGCCATTAGCATAATTGCTGCGCTGGAACTTGGGAAACGCCATGGTAATTCAGAATTACCCATTTTCCCAAAAATTACATCTAGTCATGACGCCTACATGGTACTTAAATCTATCATAGGTGATTTGGAGCATGAGGAATTCTGGGCGCTATTTCTAGACAATTCTAATAAGGTCATGAATAAACACCAGGTGAGCAAAGGAGGCATTACGAGTACCGTTGTCGATATTCGTTTGATTTTTAAAAAAGCCATAACATTTGGAGCAGTATCTATTATTTTGGCACATAATCATCCTTCGGGAACCTTAAAACCCAGCCGGCAGGATATCAAACTCACCGAAAAATTTAAGAGTGCTTCAGAAATAATGGACATTAAACTCTTAGACCACTTAATTGTAACTGATAAATCTTATTTTAGCTTCGCCGACGAACAGCTTATTTAAAGTATGGATATATTAATCTACGTTCCTAAAGTTACACCGCGTATCAACTATACGTTTAGGCAGGTATGTAAGCGTATATTAGGATTCAATATTAATTTTACGACAAAAATTGAAACCTTTATTGGCTTTAAAGGCGTTAAATTCTCCTATGCCAATCAACGTCTGGGAAACGAGATATTTATACAAGCACATGGGTTATTAAATGAGCAAGGTGTAAATGATTTGGAAATTAGCGTATCAGAATGGGATGGTGAACCTTATTTTTTAAAGACTTCAACCCAAAGCGATATTCCGTACGACATTTTTGCAGCGAGCTTTTTTTTACTAACACGCTATGAAGAATACCTACCGCATGTAAAAAATAAAATCACTGATTTTCCGGCAGAAGAGAGTTTAGGCCATCAAAATAACTTTTTAACCAAACCTATCATCAACATATGGATGGCAAAGTTTGCAGGAATACTAAAGAAAAAATTTAAAGATGTCAAATTTGATCATCAAAATACCAATCTAAAAGTGCTTATTGCTGTTGAAAAAGCATACAAGTATAGAAAGCATGGAATTTCCAGAAGTATAGTCGGATTTTTAAGTGATAGTTTCAGATTTAGGTTTAAAGAAATTTACACGAGAATAAAAACATGGTTTATTCCAGGCAGTGACCCCTACAATGTTTACGATGATTTAGTTAAATATAGAGATCAAATGGGGTTTGAAATATTTTTTATGTTTCAACTCGGAGATTATAGCATTTATACCAAAAACATAAACCACCGAAAGAGGGTCTACAAAAAGCTGATTAAGTCGATGGGGGATTATTGTGAAACAGGCCTACTGCCTAGCTATGAAGCCATTCAGAATTTTAACATGTTTAAAAAAGAAATTAAAAGATTTGAACAGATTGCAAATCATGAATTGACCAACATTTTAATTAAAGATAGAGGGCTTAATTTTCCCGATTTTTACGTTAGCTTGGACAAGACAGATATTGAACACGACTTTTCTATGGGATATTACAATCAAATAGGATTTAGAGCAGGTACCTGCACGCCTTTTCTATTTTACGACTTAAATCTGGAGCAGGCCTCACCAATAGAATTTCATCCTTATTTTTGCAGTACAACAGCGTTAAAGTCTGAAAGTATTGATAAATTAGAGGAAACTCTTAATGAAAATAAAAATATTATAGTCCAGTATAATATACTCTTAGATAATTCTGATTTTGAAGAAGACAAGTTGAAGTCTAAGGTTTTAAAATTTATAAAATTAATAATTAATGTTTCAAAATAAATTAACGGATATATTTTTCGACTTAGACCATACGCTTTGGGATTTTGAAAAAAATTCTGAGATTACATTCAATCTCATTTTCGAAAAACACAATATTAAAATAGGTTTAAAAGATTTTATGGATGTATATAGACCAGTAAATTTTAAATACTGGAATAAGTATCGTAAAAATGAAATCGATTCTGTAAATCTCAGGTATTACAGACTTAAAGAAGTATTTGATACCTTATCTATCAAAGCCGATAAAGCTTTAATTGATCTTGTAGCCAATGAATACATAGATAACCTTTCTAAACAAATTCATCTTTTTCCAGACACAGAAGACATCTTAAATTATTTGGCTACAAAATACAGGCTTCACATCATTACTAATGGTTTTGAGATCATTCAACATAAAAAAATAAAATCTTCTGGTATAGACCACTTTTTTGAAACGGTGACCACAGCCGAGGGTTCGGGATACAAAAAGCCCGACAAAAGAATTTTTAACCATGCTTTGCAAAAAGCGAAAACAAAACACAACTTAAGCCTGATGATTGGAGATAGTTTAGAAGCCGATATACAAGGTGCTAAAGATTTTGGAATGCATGCCATTTATTTTGGCAAAAAGCCTAATTTTGAAGTCTATAATGTAGAGCATTTAAAAGATTTAAAAACAGTTCTATAATTTTAAATATCAAAAAAAATGAAACAATTTTTTATTGCAGTAATTGCATTTACCACGTTCTGCAATTTTGCACAAAATGCAGATAAAACTTATAAATACGTTATAGTTCCTGTACAATATGCGTTTACTTCAGAACCCAATCAATTTCAGCTAAACGTGTTGACCAGAGTTTTGCTTCAGCAGGAAGGTTTTGAAGTTTACATGAGTGAGGGTGAAGAGCTGCCTCAAAAAGTTGCAGAAAATCAGTGTCTTGCATTAAAAGCTAATGTGGTAAAAGACAAAGGCTTATTTACCTCAAATTTAAGATTTCAACTCTTTAATTGTTATGGCAACCTTGTTTTTGAAAGTGCAGGCTCTAGCAGAGAAAAAGATTTTAAAGATGCCTACCATGAGGCATTGCGACAAGCTTTTTCAGAATTTGAATCTGTTTCTTATAAGTTCGTCAACAGAAACCTGGAAGACAAAACTAACAGTGTAGAAATTAAAGAAGAGCAAAATTTACCATTTGAAGAACGCGCCGTTGTCTACACCAAGGGTGAAAATTCTTATTGGCTGTTAAAGGAAGGTCAGGATTATATCCTATATTTAGATAAAGGGGAAACTGTATTAGCCTCTCTAAAGAAAGCCGACACAGGCACCTATGCTTATGACTCTGCAGATATAGATGGCGCAGCTTATTTTACTGCAAATGGAGACCTTATTGTAGAATATTTGGCCAAAAATAAAGATGCCGTTCAAAAGCTTATCTACAAAAGACAGTAATGAATAAGTAATTTTTGATACGAACCGTCTTCTTTGAAAGCCTAGAGGAATTTTTTTCAATTAAAACTTATATTTGTCTTTCCAGCGACGTTCTAAAAATGATTTCAATTGTTTTTCTTTGGCGTTCTCTGCCGTTTGATATAGATTTTCATTTGCTATAGAGTCCGGTAGAAAGTCGTGATAGGCAAAATTTCCGTTGTAGTCGTGAGCATAGGGATAAGCTTTACCGTAATCCAAGTCTTTCATAAGTTTGGTGGGGGCATTTCTCAAAGATAAAGGCACTTCTAAATCACCGGTTTTTTTGACCAGTTCCTGAGCTTTATTGATTGCCATATAAGCAGAATTACTTTTTGGGGAAGAAGCCAAATATATGACACACTGGCTTAGTATTATTCTGGCTTCAGGTAGACCTATCACCGTTATGGCCTGAAAGGTGTTATTTGCCATCACTAAAGCCGTAGGATTGGCTAAACCAACATCCTCAGAAGCTAATATTATTAAACGCCTCGCAATAAACTTTATATCCTCACCGCCTTCAATCATTCTGGCCAGCCAGTAGACCGCTGCGTTAGGATCACTACCCCTAATAGATTTGATGAATGCTGAAATAATATCGTAGTGCTGCTCTCCTGTCTTATCGTATTTTAAGGGCTTTTCTTGTACAATTTTATAAACCGATTCATCATCAATGACAAGCTTTGAAGACGAGTCAAACTGACTGACCACAAGCTCTAGAATATTGAGTAATTTTCTGGCATCGCCACCGCTTAGGTGTAATAAAGCTTTATCTTCCTGAATTACAATATTTCTATTTTTAAGATAGGTATCTTTAGAAATAGCCATTTGCATGAGAGACTTTAGCTGCTCAACATCAAAAGGTTTCAGCGTATAAACCTGACATCTAGACAACAAAGCCGAAATCACTTCAAAACTCGGGTTTTCTGTTGTCGCACCAATTAGAGTCACCCAGCCCTTTTCAACAGCCTCCAGTAAAGAATCCTGTTGAGGTTTACTAAATCTGTGGATCTCGTCTATAAACAAAATAGGTGTTTTTTGGGAAAACATCCCATCCTGTTGTTTTGTTTTATCTATCACATTTCGTATGTCTTTTACGCCACTGTTTATGGCACTTAATTTATAGAATGGTCTATCTAAATCATTGGCGAGTATTTGTGCTAAAGTGGTTTTACCTATACCCGGTGGTCCCCAAAATATAATGGATGGTAAACTATTTTGCGCTACAATCTTAGAAATAAGACCATTTTCTCCAACTAAATGTTTCTGACCAATATAATCAGAAAGTGTTTTAGGACGAAGACGTTCTGCTAGGGGTGTTTTCATAAAGACAAAAATACAATTTTGATGACATAATTACAGGTTAATTGAACTTGGACATTAAATTGATATATTTATTGATGTTACCTTATGTCTGAAAATTTTAAATATACCCATGACGTTCTCATCTATCCTTTGGGATTTGTACTCCTCATTTGGATAGTCTATTGGTTTGAGATAAAGTTTAATACAAACTTTAGCAGCTACGGTATATATCCTCAAAAAATTGAAGGCTTAAAGGGTATTTTATTTTCAACCTTCATCCATAGCGGTACAAAACACCTGTTTAATAATTCTATACCGCTTTTACTTTTATCCATGGCCTTATTTTATTTTTATAGAGAAATCAGCAAACCGGTCATACTCTATGGAATTCTGATTACAGGCATACTGACCTGGATTATAGGTAGGCCGAGTTATCATATTGGTGCAAGCGGGTTAGTGTATGTTTTAGCCTCATTCTTATTTTTTAAAGGAATTTTCTCCAGATATTACCGACTTGTTGCTTTATCGCTAAGTGTGGTCTTTGTATATGGCAGTTTGGTTTGGGGAGTATTCCCGGGAAAAGTTGGCATGTCTTGGGAAGGTCACCTTTCCGGGTTTATAGTTGGTGTCTTTCTGGCTTTAATCTATAGAACAAAAATAGTCACAAAACCAAAATATGACTGGGAACGAGAAGATTATGAAGAAGAGAATGACGAATTTATGCAACTCTTTGATGAACACGGAAATTTTATACCAGACATGAGAGAAAATGAAAAATCTTCCCAAGAAGATGTACAAATCATTTATCATTTTAAAAAAAATTCTGATGAAGACAGAAATCTATCGCATTAATTCAAAAAGAAAAAGGCCGGCAGCAACAGAAACATTTAAAGATTGTGTTTGACCTTTCATAGGAATATGATAAGTATGATCTAGAAGTTTAATAATCCCGTGATGTATTCCAAAGCCTTCACTTCCCATGACAAGTGCTACAGGTTTGGTAATCTCGGAGTCATACAAGGATGTATTGGCTTTTTCTGATGCCCCTACAACAGAAATCCCACAGGCCTTTAAAAAATAAAGGGCATCTTTTAAGTGATTAACTTTGCATATAGGGATATTAAAAATTGAACCTGCAGATGTTTTCACCATATCTCCATTAATTCGGGCTGTTCCCTGTTGGGGTATAATTACGGCAGACACGCCAACACACTCAGCGGTTCTAAGGATACTCCCAAAGTTTCTAACGTCGGTAATACCATCGAGTAGCAAAAACAAGGCTTTGTCTTCATTTACTAGGGCATTCTCTACTGTACTTTCAAAATCTACGAAGTCTATCGGTGATATGAAAGCAACTACACCCTGGTGATTTTTAGATTGATACTTCCTAAATTTTTGATGAGGCACAAAACTTACTTTAATATCTTGATTATTGGCAAGATTCAATACTTCCGGGTAGTGATCACTGCCTTTTAGAATCATAATTTTATCTATAGCAGTATGAGCCTTTAGTGCTTCGAGTACAGGGTGTACGCCAAAAATGATATGTTGTTTATCCATAGGTGTAAATGTAAAAATTCCCGCAAAGCAGGAGATCATTGATTATTATTAAAGCAATACGTATTAAAATTTAAAAGTATGTTGCTTGGCCTGAAAATTATAGTAGAATTTTTTCAAATAGATTTTAAACAAAAATACCGTTTAAGTCGTACTTAAACGGTATTGATTATAATAAAAGATTAATTGTACTCTAGTTTTTAACTAAACTAAATGAGGACGTAAATGGGCCACCACATGAAGCGTTTGGATCTTCTGTATAAGTTATGGTAATAGAGTTATCATCACATATATCCCAACTTGTTGTTGCTTCCGATAGAGGACCAAAACCATATTCATTAATTTCGTCACAGGAAATACCTAAACCTGTAAAATTTTGCAGTGTTACCGTATTAGATGTTGAAAAAAGTAATCCAAATGAAAATGGAGCACCTCCGGTAAAAGCAGGTACAGCAGGCGAATTAAATAACCTCACATTAGGATTGAGCGGGTCTGCACTTAACGTTACAGTACCCTCTTGAAAATTAGAGGTTCCATTACCTGGCCCAATTGTAGCTTCTACATCTGTTATAGTATACTCTCCCACAAAATAATCACTTGGTAAAGTTTCTGGATTTGTACAAGGTATAGTCACTCTATATGTAGTTGGTGTAGTGTCATCTACACCAACAGAAACGCTTTCAATAGAAGTAGAAGTTAAAACAACATCAAAAATTACCTGTTGTGATAGTCCGGTTAAATTTTGAAGTTCTAATTCTATAACGCCTAACTTGTCAGAGTCATCAGCTTCTACAAAAATTGAGTTACCGGGAGCCGTAACAAACTGGGTATAATCCCCGGCAACTGGTTGTAACTCGTAACCAATATCTATTCCATTTTTAAAAAAGGGAACATTAACACTAATTCTTACAGGTAGCGTTTCAAAATCCGGGTTTACGGTTGTGCCGGTTCCATTAAACTCTACCCAACCTTCTTCAAGATTAGAATTAAACCTTGAATCATCTACGTTATCACAACCTACTAATAAAAGCAGGAAAGATAAGGTAGATACAAATACTATATTTTTTATATGTTTCATAGTTTAAAAAATTTTATTTTAATTAATACAGAAAAAGACTGATTCCTCAGACCCAAAGTTTCCACCGCTTTTTAAAACAGTACCGGATGACGCACAGGAAACAGAATATGAACCATTCCCAAAATCACAACATATACCATCGCCATAAGAATCGAATATGGTGAACGTATAACATCCGGAATCTAAACCGGTTACGGTTTCATTAAAATCTGTGTTTTGTGCACCATATGGCCCACCTTCTGCAACCACATTGTCATCTTCATCTACAATGGTCCAGGTTGTTTCACCAGGATAATCATCTGTTAAAATGTCAACATTAACGTCTGCATTATCACAAACGGTAACTGCTTCAAAATTAATTGTTCCTTTTAATTCATCTGTACCCAATACATCAACACTTTCCGGAACAACGTAATCAAAAACAATGGTTCTAGGTACACTTGGCAAACCATTTATAGTGTATTCAATTTCAACAAAACCTTCATAAGAGTTGGCCGGAATAACTATTTCATCCGGGAGATTAAAACTTTCAGGTTCTGCAGTTGTTTCTTCTTCATTTAAGACAATCTGAAAAGTTTGTGGTTCGTCCGATAATTTAGTTTTTGTAACGGCTAAATATTGAGTGGACTGATCTCCTAAAATTGTTTCTTCTACATCAATATTTACAAAGGTATATGCAGTGTCAAATTGATTGGCATCAAAAACAATAGTTTCTGTTCTATCGCAGGACATAAAAGTACCTGCAGCTATTATTATTAAAAATATTTTTTTCATAGTTTAAATTTTTATTGCCATTGTGGGTTTTGTACTATATTGGGATTACCATTTAATTCAGTTTGTGGTATAGGCAATACCCATTTTCTATCATTAACTGATAATGAACATGGAATGTTACCTTCACAATCTCTAGGATCTCTTTCAATGCCTTCATCTAAGATAGTTCTATAACGTTTTAAGTCAATGTATCTATGACCTTCAAAGCATAATTCCAAACGTCTTTCAAAAGCTATATCTTCAATGGCTGTTGTAAGGTTAGAATAAGCTTCTGCAGTGTCTTCGGTCGCACGTCTGGCATTTCTTACCGCCTGTACATCGTTTGCAGCAGCTCCAAAATTACCCAATCTAGCATTGGCTTCTGCTCTCATCAAATACGCCTCGGAAGCTCTAAAGACCTTAAAATCGTTAATGTAAGTACCAGATATTGCGGGATACTTATTAATGGTATTTTCTTCAGGAAGATCAGAATCTCTCGTGTTTACTTCAAATCTGATATCATTATTATTAATTGATTCTGCTTCTAATAAATCAAACAAGCCATCGGCCATACCAATAAAGTTACCACCAGTACCGGTAAAAATAAATTCACCTGCTACGTTTCTGTTAAACCCGTTGACATTGTCATAAGCATACACAACTTCAGTTTGATCCTGATCGCCTAAAAACATCAACTGGTATTGCGATTGGTTTGCTAATGGGAAATTATTGATAATATTGTTGGTATTGGTAATAACCCCATTCCAATCTTCTGTAATTAAAGCCAATCGTGCTCTTAAAAAGGTAATAAAACTTTCAGATACACGGTCTTTTGCCGTAATACTATCGTCTAAAAGAGAACTGGCCGTGTCTAGATCGGCTTTGATTTTATCAACAGTTTCTTGAGTTGATAGTCTGGTAGGCGCCTCAGTTGAAGAAACAAAATCCTGATAAGGCACACCCAAAGCACTTGGATTTGTGGTGTCTTCGCCGTAATAGAGCAGTAAATCATAATGAACCAATGCCCTCATTGCATAAGCTTCAGCGATAAGGTTATCAAACTTATTTTGTTCATTGGAGCCAACTGTAACAATCTCTCCAGCTTCTATTACACGGTTACAATTATTTGCTGTAAAGTACCTGCTTACCCATATATCTCTTGAATTTGTTAATGTATTTACAATTTGGTTCAATATGTTGAGCTTTTGACCACCTGTATCAAAACCTAGTCTACAATTATCCGTAAATATCTCATTGATATCCAAGACATTATTAGGGTTGTAGCTGGTATATACACCATTGACGGCAGCTTCAATATCATCTACATTTTCAAAGGCTGTAGAGTTAATAAGGACATCAACCGGTGCTCTGTCTAATTGATCTTCGCAACTCAAAAATAAGGTTGCAATAAAAAATGTTATAAATATTCTTTTCATTGTTATTTTATTTAAAATGTTATATCGACTCCAAATGAAACCGTTACAGGAGAAGGGAAGTTAAAGAAATCACCAATTTCATTGGTTTCCGGATCATAGCCTCTCCATTTGCTCCAAGTTATAAGGTTTGTGCCTTGAGCGAATATTCTTACCGCAGATAAGAAACCGACTTTGTCTAAAGTCTTCTTATCCACATTGTATGCAAGGGTGGCATTTCTTAATCTTACAAAGGACGCATCTTCTAAATAACGGTCTCCAGACTCGGCTCTAAGTCCACCAAATGCTAAACTCGGAATAGCAGTTACGTCACCCGGTTGTTGCCAGGCGTCTAGCATGGTTACATTTTGATTAGCATTAGAAGCTAATGAAGCATCTTCTGTAATTGCATAGGTACCGTTATTTCGGTAAGTATCGGCGGCAAAGGAAAATAATCCGTTTAAACTAAAATTTTTCCAGGTTATATTAGCACCGAAACCACCGGTATACACCGGATCAAATTGTTTGTCTACATAAACACCATGCGTATCCGGGTCGTAATCTGTTGTTAATTCACCTTCAGCATCAAGATATAAGGGTTGACCATTTGAGGGGTCAACACCTGCCCATCTTTGGTAGAAGTATGAAAATATTCGTCTTCCCTCTTGAATTCTAGCAGTATTACCTGTAAAACCCTGTTCATTTCTAATGTCTAGAACTTCATTTTCATTATAAGCAAAGTTTCCAAATACTCGCACACCCCAAGGGTTTGTACTAGATTTTCTTAAAATATCATATGAGAGTTGCACTTCAACACCTTGATTCTGCATATCACCTACATTAGTTTCCACATTAGTGAAGCCCGTACCGGCCGTTGAGATATTCAAAGGAAAGAATAAGTCTTCGGTCTGCTTATCATAAACATCAAGAGAACCTGTTAATTTGTTATTCCATAGACCAAAGTCTATACCTATATTGGCTTGAGTTGTAGTCTCCCATTGTACACCGGTATCAGCTAAAGGAGCAGCCTGATTAGGATCTGTAGGGTCCGTTAAAGATAGGATTGGGTTGTTTTGAAAACCATTACCACCTTCAATAGTCTGAAAACCGGCGAAAAACCCAATACCTTGGTTACCCGTCTGTCCGTAACTTCCTCTTAGCTTAAGCGCGTCAATCCAAGACACATCGTCCATAAAAGATTCTTGGTCAATATTCCAACGCCCACCAACAGAGAAGAATGTACCCCATCTTTGATCTTCCTGGAACCTTGAAGTTCCATCTCGTCTTAAGGTTAAATCTAAACCAAATCTTCCATCATAATCATAATTAATATTTCCAAAATAAGAAAACAATGAAGTTTCAGTTTCAAATGACCCTACTGACGGTATAAATGGTGCCGCCGGTGTTTCGGCATCTAAGTCTGGAAAGAATGTAGCAGGATCTACAAAACCTGCACTAGAACCGGGAAATTTAGGATTTAAACCAAAAGCGGTGAATGATGCAGTTTGAATGTTTCTGAAAAAATATTCCGTAAATAGCGTTGCTGTAAAGGAATGTTTTTCTGCAAACACATTGTTATATCTAATAAAAGCATTAGAGTTAAACGAAAAATCTCTTCTAAAAGATTCACTCTGCTGACCACCAAAAAATTCTTCGGCTGCACCTTGATTAGGACTTAACAATCCTCTTATACTATTTGGAGAATCAATAAATACGTTTTGAATGTTCAAATAATCAACACCAATTGTAGATCCAATAGTTATATTCTTTAATATATCATATTCAGCGTTAGCACTACCGGTTATTCTGAACTCATTTTCTCTGTCTGTATTAAATGCAGCAGTGTTTAGTGCAATAAATGGCGTATTTATAAAACCGTTAGCACCACTTACGTTAACAGAACCATCGGGGTTTAAAGCACCTGAACGAACTGTACCAAATCTATTTAATGAGCCATCGCCGTTATACGGATCAAGGTAAGGTAATGCAAGGAATGGCACTATAAAAGGATTATCTAATTGTCCACCCGTATTACCTCCTCTTGTGGCATCTACAACAAAATCACTTTTAGAAAAGGCTGCCGTTAGGTTAGTTCCATATCTAAATTTATCGTCACCACCCGATAAGTTGTTTCTTACCGTGAAACGCTGTAATTTTGACCTTAAGGTTGTACCTTCCTGTTCAAAATATTGCATAGAGGTGTAGGAACTCATGTTTTCACCACCCTGAGTGATAACTAAATCATGAGATTCTGTTGTACCGCTTCTTAATATAATATCCTCCCACAAGGTGTTAGAATTATTAGAAATAGAAGCAATCACTTCATCTGATAAACCATCCGCAAATTGATTGCCCGGCAGTAAATTTTTCTGATAGTTCAAAAATTGAGCTGAATTCATCATATCAAGATTTGAATCTGGTAAATTAGATTCACCATAAAGCCCTCTGTACTGTACAGAAAGATTTGAATTTCTTTTTGCTGTTTTAGTAGTAATTAAAATTACACCCGCAGCACCCCTGTTACCATAGATGGCAGTAGCCGCCGCATCTTTTAAAACACGCATAGACTCAATATCATTTGAGTTTAAACTTCTAAAGTTATCTTGGTTTACCGGCATACCATCTACAATGTATAGAGGTTCTGTGTCGCCATTAATAGAAGTACGACCTCTAATAATAACAGTAGCAGATTGTCCGGGCTGACCCGAAGCTTGTCTTACATTTGCCCCTGCCACATTACCTTGCAGTACCTGGTCTATGGAAGCAATAGGAACTTGCTCAATATCCTCAGACTTTACATTAGAAGATGAGGAAACAACTTCAGATTCTTTAAGAATACCCTGATATGAAGTTACAACAACTTCTTCAAGTTCTTCTAAGTCGGGCTCCATAGTAACGTTGATAGTACTTTTGCTTCCAACCCTAATTTCCTGAGTTTTAAATCCTACATAAGAAAACACAAGCGTCTGATTAGAAGAAGCACTAATGCTGAAATTCCCATCAAAATCGGTTTGTGTACCCTGTGTTGTGTTTTTGATAATGACATTTACCCCGGGAACAGGTAAGCCATCTGCATCAACCACCTGTCCGGTGACTGTCTTTTCTTGTGCGAACGTCAGTTGCACTACGAACGCTAAAAGTAGCGTAAGAATTCCTTTTAACTTTGTTCTCATTTTTTATTTATTTGAATTAGCCACGCCAAAAATCACAATAAATAGTTAACCAAACAAATTTTTTTTACTTTAATTTAATTTTTTAATGTTAAAACTTAACGTTGAGGTTACATATTTTGAGGACTAAGTCTTGAAACTAAGGTAAAAACCAGTAGTTTATAAATCGCAACTTAACTCGATAAAAATAAAAAAATAAATCAAAAATTCCTATATTTTAGGTTTACTTGCCAAAATATCAGGGTGATTTTATAAAACTCAAGCGTTAATTTTAGGCCTGTAAACCTTACAAAGCTGATGATTGGGTTTAGTTTTTACGCCTTTGATGATTTTTTTTGAGTTATGGGCTGTTTTACTGAATCTTAAAGGCTTAGGTCTGGTATAGAAACAATTAAACATTGATTATGGATTTGATAGTTTTTAAATGCAAAACGAATACCGAAAGTAATTTTACTCCGATTCTCGGGACAAGTTGCTTATCGTGTTTACGAGTTCCTTAAAATTTACTTAGGTAAAGGTCTAGGAAACGCTAGCATAAAGCCGATTTTATCAAATCAAGGTTACTGGCCGAAGTACCTTAATAGTAATCGCCTAATTCTGTACAAGTTCTATTTTAACTGTTTTTTGATTTAACCCGTGGGTTACAGTAGTAAATTTCTGAATTCTGTAAGCTGGATACAAACGACTACTTACGGCATACTAGTTTCTTTTTTGTATTAACAAATTTATCCAATTAAATAAAAAACCGTTTTATGAAGGTCATAAAACGGTTTAAAGTTATAAGAGGTCTAAATGTTTAATCGTCAAAATTACAAAGCACGACAAAAAATTCGCCAGCAGATGTAGAACCTTCGGCTGCGGAGTATATTGAAATTTGATCATCCCCTTCGCCGTAGAAGATTTCAAACCCCATTTCGCCCCAGAAATCGCCGGGAAAAATCCATGTTGCCGATTGAGTCCCTTCTGGTATTACAAAAGAGGCTGTACCAGAACTACCACTGCCTGTACAAAAAGCATCCATTGAAGAATTATAGGCCGTACAAATACCAACTTCTGCGAGTAATTCTCCATCTGTAAAAATTTGTATTCCAGGCCCATCGTTGGCCGTTGTACTTTGCCATCCATCTCCAAAAGCATCAGTCATTTCAATAGTATAAAGCCCTGGCCTTGGAGGACAACCTATTAAAGTTAGGCTATACTGAAAAGGGGATTGAAAAAATGATCCACCTGCAACACCACCATTAACGTCGTTGAGTGTAAACACTCTACCGTCTGTCAGGTTGAGTTCTAATTCTATTCTAAACACATCTCCACCGGTGTATTGATCCTCTGCCAAACCAGCAGCAGCGGCGGCTTCAGATAAACCTACATCAAAACTGGATCTTGGCAAGTCATTAGGTCCGTTTTCAAAATCGGCTGCTGTTATGGTTTTTACCAAGGACTTATCGACCGGATTATCTCCGTTTTCTGGAGTATTGTCAAAAAATGTAACAAATACCTCTACATTATCGAGTAAATCTCCCTGATTATTATCCTCCATTTCTACCGTAACAGACCAGGAAGGATCATCGTCTCTCAAGTCGTAGTTTAAAGCATCTACTTCAATTGTTCGCAAAATAGCTCCTCTTTCAACATTATCATCTACCTGAGTGATAATGCTATCATCACTTGTACAGCTTACAATACATAAGGCAAGTAATAAGTATGTTAGTTTAAATATTCTTTTCATAATTATTAGTTTTTAATTTTGTACCGGGAATCCAGGAGATGGAGGATTGTTATCCCAAAATACTTGTTGCGTTACACTTTCTTTTTGTGTGACATTAATGTTATTATTAACGTGATTTGCAGGATAAAACAAAGATCTGATGAATGCTCCCGGGTTTGGTTCTACATTAGGGGCTACTGTTGTAGGATATCCTGTTCTTCTATAGAAGTTATACCCATCAATACCATTACCGTAAAGGTTAACAAAAAATTGCTCTGCCAAAACGTTCCACCTGTCTTCATCAGTATCAGCGTCGTCGAATCTTGCGGCTACATCTGCGGCATGATCTGCAATGTCTTCGGCAGTTGGCTCAAAGGACAAATCTGCCGTTGGATCGTTGGATGCAAATGTCGAAACTTTAGCTACAGATTTTTGCAACCCATCTAACATGAAAGTTTTCGCCGACCCCATATCGCCATTGGCCATAGCCATTTCAGCTTTGTAAAAATCTACTGTTGAAGCCAATATTATGGGTGTAATGGCACCGGCACCGGCTGCACCATCACCCTGACCTAAAGCCTGGAATCTGTCATCATCGAATGCTCCACCTGCAGGATAAACTCCCGCTAAAGTTCTTAAGAAACCATCCGGTGGTATACCTTCGTTGCTACCATGTATTCTACCCCAATAGCCATTTGGCAATGAACACCATATATCTGCAAAGGGGGTGTTTTGGTAATGCACCGGTACACTTTGTACAGAACATTGCAATGTTTGTTCATTAGGATTATCATTATTTGGGGTTTCACTAACTTGCCTGTAGAAGTAATACCGTATTCTAGGATCGTTGTCTACAAGCATGGTATTCATTAACCAATTAGACATATAGTCTATACCTCCATTCACCGTATAGCTTTCTGTATATCTGGGGTGACGAACATCCGGTTGTACTTCGTTTGTACCCCATGCTCCAAACTGAAAATCATCTGAAGAAGATGTAATATAGTTACCCGAATTCACAATGGCATTAAAACTGTCCATAGCACTTGGGTCTACTAACCTCGACTGAAGGTAAATTTTCATTTTTATCGTATTAGCAGCTTTTATCCACTTAGACACATCATTGTTATAGTAAAAATCGATATCCGGTAAAGCAGACGCCTCAAGGTTAAAGTTGGCTATTGCTTCATCCAGTAATGTAAGAGCAGAAGCGTATACATCTGCACCCGAATCTCTAAGCGGGTTTGGGAATTCCTCAGATACTGCTTCGGTGTAAGGGACATCTCCAAAAAAGTCTACCAAAGTGACCAAAGTAAAAGCCTCTAAGGTTTTGGCAATACCAACATGAACGTATAGTTCTTGTTCCTCAGCGCTTGGTGTTAATAACCTAATATCCGAAATCATATCTGCATACGCCGTTGTCCATTCGTCGTCAAAACCAGCTGGACCGTAGGCATTGGTGTAGTTTCTGCCAAATAAATAGTCTATTCTACACAGTTCGGCACCTATTCTACCAAAACCATCGCCCTGGCCACCTGTACCATCTATAAAATCTACAAATTCTAATTGAATATTATTGAGTACAAAGTCCACGTCTTCCTGACCCGCACTTAAATTATTAGGATTTTCTCTTAAATCCAGTTCCGTTGTTTCACAGGCGCTCATAACTAAGAGACCTATAATTGAAAGTATTTTAAATATATTTTTCATTTCATTATTTTTTTTAGAATGTTGCTTTTACGCTAAATCCGTATCTTCTACTACTAGGACCAGTCAGGAATTCAAAACCGGCACCGTTTCCTACACCTAAACCTGCGACATTGGTATCAAAATTAGCACTTTCCGGAATATTAAAGGATCTAAACCAAAGGTTAAATCCTTGAAGACTAAAAGACAAAGCTCCAAATGGTGTTTTCTCCAACAGTTTCTTAGGCAAACTATATCCTAAAGAAACTTCTTGTAACCTTAAAGTTGTGCCATCGTAGACCTGAAGTTCACTCGGGCCAAATAACACGTTATTAAAATAATAGGTTGAATTATTGATTTGTGTTGTGTTAGGTTCACCTGTAGCCTGACTTATTCCGGGCAGAATATATGTACTTTCTCTGTCTAAAGTCTCTTCAATTAGGCCTCTACCTAATAAACTCGCGACGGTAGAAGAATAGATATCTCCACCCTGTCTGTAATTAATCAGGAAGTTAAGATTGAAATTTTTAAAACTTAAAGAACTGCCTACATTAAGAACAAAATCAGGGTTTGGGTCGCCTATAACCGGAATATTACCTGTTTCATCAAGGTTTTCAATCACATAATCTCCGTTACCATCTACAAGGAAGTTTCCGTCTTCGTCTCTTCCTATTCTGGTTCCCACCATGGTTCCCAAGGGGAAACCTTCAATGGCAGCATTACCCAGATCAGAGAAACCGGCGTAAATAATAGCACCACCACTGTTATCGCCAAGATCTGTTACCTCATTTCTAATTAGCGTAAAGTTAGAATTCAATCTCCAGTTAAAACCGGTTCTATCATCAGACCTAAAAATATCATAACCTAAATCGGCTTCTATACCCCATGATGTCACTTCACCAATATTGGTTTGTCTTTGGGTACCACCGGAAGCGGGATCTAAGGGCTGAGTTACAATTAAATCTTCAGAAACTCGGTCAAAATAAGACATGTCCAGAGACAACCTGTTATCAAATAAACGCGACTCGATACCAAACTCAATCTCTGAGTAAAGTTCTGGTCTTAAATTTGGGTTGGCCAAAAAATTATCGGTCGTATTTGTGGCTACATTTGCTCCACTATTCAAAAAAGCCTGAGCATTAGCGTTTATATTTACAGAAGTAGGAAACCCTTGTGCAAAACCAGCAGATTCACCGTAACCGGCTCTAACTTTTAAGAAATTAAGTGTTTCAGATCTAAGACCTTCTATTGCAGCCGTAGGCAGGAATGATGCAGATGCCCCTTTGTAAAATAAAGAATTATTATCCTTCGGCATATTAGACGCCCAATCGTTTCTGGCATTAACGGTTACAAATAAGTAATCCTTATAACCAAATTCTGCCTGACCGTATAACCCTACAATATTTTGGATGGTTGAAAATTGAATTTCGTCTTGTAATTCAAAATTATTATGTCTTAAAACATCAAATACTAACTGACCTGAACTGGACACCCCTTGTCTGTCATAGGTTACCGATCTAGAGGTTGCTCCCGCATTGAAAGTTACATCGATATCTTCAGTAATGTCGTAATCGCCACTGAGGATAAAGTTATGGTCCCAGATCATGTTGTTATTATCAAAACTATCTAAAATACCACTCAGGGTTCTGGCCGGTAAATCTACACCACCTTTATTTTGATAGTTTGTGTTTCTTTCATTATAAAAGTCATAACCCAATCTATAGACTAAATTCAAGTTATCACTGAAATCGAACTTTGCTGTTAAATTTCCGAAGAAACGATTAGTCAACTGTCGATTTTGAGCGTTATTGAGTGTCCATAGCGGGTGCTGAATATCATTACCTTGTCTATAGTAAACACTTCCTCCTGTAATTGGATTTTGAAAAGGTAAGCCTAACATATCAACACTTATAGGTGTAAAAAACAGGTTACCGAAAAGTGAAGAGCCTGCACCAAAGGCACCATTACCTTGACTTGCAGCGACTGGCGGTGTTTTAAAATTTGTTCTACTGTAGTTTGCCGTACCGTTTATGGTAAAATTATTACTCAATTCGGCATTACCCCCCATAGAGAAGTTATTACGACCAACTTCGTTACCGGGTGTAAAGCCTTCATCTTTTAAGTGGCCATAGCTAAAGTTATAGCCTACTTTGCCATCTTGTGAACTACCTCTCACATTGACAGAGGTATTGATTACTGTTCCTGTTCTAAAGAAATTTTCTACACTCTTGTAGGGTTTCCAATCGTAACGAGCGCCATCAAATTCAGGAAAAGCTGCTGGAATTCCTGTTGCAGCAGATGCTGTACTGTAAGGATGCTCCAGTGTAGCATTTTCATCAATAGCAGCCTGACCACCCCATCCGGCAGGGCCACCTTCATCAAAACTCGGCCCCCAGTTACTAAAGAACCAGCCAAAAGCCTGGTCGAAACCATTCCCATACTGATATTGGTAATCCGGCATAGATGCAATTTCATTAAAGAATACTGATGTGTTTACAGTTACTTCTGTTTTTTTAGCAATATTTCCGGCAGAACCAGCTTTGGTTGTAATTAGGATTACACCGTTTTTCCCGGCTTCACCATAAATTGTTGCTGCAGAAAAACCTTTTAAGACGTTTACACTTTCAATAGAGTTAGGGTCAAGGTCAAGAAAACGACTTGAACCTGAATTACCATCCACGAAATCACCAGATGGATTGGTATCTGAACTAAAAGGCACGCCGTCTACAATAAATAAAGGCTGGTTATTCTGACTAAAAGAAATCTGACCTCTAATATTTATATTAGTAGCAGACCCGGAGATACCATTCTGTTGTGTAATGTTTACACCGGAAGCTTTACCTCTAAGCACACGACCAATATCGCCTTCTGTTCTTTGCTCAATATCTTTGGATTCTACTGTACTCACAGCATACCCTAAAGCTTTCTTCTCTCTCTTAATACCTTGTGCTGTAACAACTACGGCATCAAGTTGAGCAATGTCAGGAACTAAAGCAACATCTATAGTTGTTTGGTCACCAACAGGAATCTCTTGTGTTTTATACCCCACATAAGAGAATACCAATGTCTGGTCGGGTGTCGCCGCCAAACTGTAATTCCCATCGAAATCTGTTTGGGTGCCCTGTGTCGTGCCCTTTACAAAGACATTTACACCAGGTACAGGCAAATCATTCTCGTCGACCACCGTCCCGGTTACTGTTTTTTCTTGTGCAAACATGACCTGCACAAATAACGCCGTAAAAAGCGTTAGAATTACTTGTGTTGTTTTCATTTTATATAATTTGAATTAGCCGTTGCTAAATTGTAAAATTATTGTTAAGCACAAAAATAAAATACTAATTTTTTTTAATTTTTATTAATACAATAATATATCAAATTTTTCATTTAGAATACACTAACAAACTTTAGATGAATTTGCGTATTTCGGAATTCTATGTTTTGAGAGTCTGAGCCCCCATTGGCGAATATCAATCTTAACACCCCTGCTTTAGTCTCTAAACCAAACCCGAAACCAAGGCTGTATAAATTTTCATTAATACTATCAATTTCATTGTTATAGAAGCCGTAATCTAAAACGCTATGCACATATAAGTTTGACCCCAGAATATATCTATATTCACTCTGTATTGTTCCGTAAAGGTTTGCAAAAAAGCGATTCTCCACAAAACCTCTTATCGTATTAATGCCACCAAAACGGTACAATTCGTTACTTAAGTAGGCGTCAGAATCCAGGTAACCAGCATTTATGCCGGTAAAAATAAATTGCCTTTTATTAACTTTAAAAATTTGACGAGCACTTATTTCAAAAAATTGCTGGGTCTGCTGAATATCATCACTCATTCTATAACCTAAACCGGCATTGAAGCTGAGGTATTGATTGCTTAAAAATAAATTGGAAAACCTTTTAGTTCTGTCATATATTACAGACAATCCGTATCGGTTTTTACTAAAATCTTGAAGGTCTTCTCTTATAATATTTTCATCTAGCAATTTCGAGGAATTTTCAAAACCCACATTAAGCCCTAAATTCAGATTAGGGCTAATTTGATACTCTAATTTTAAATGTTGTGAGGTGTTAGAAAAGGTAGAGTCTTGTTTAAAAAACCCTAAGCCGGCCTCCAGGCTAAATCTCGTTTTAAAAAGGTAAGGTAAGCGCACATCTGCATTGAACCACTCCTGAGCATTACCATCGTTCTTGTAATTTAGATTGATGTGTTCACCACCGTGAAAATTATTAACTAGGCTTAAATCAATATTTCCATTAAGTTGAAATTCGTTTTCATCTGAATTATTAAACCCGATAAACCCATCAAAACTATTGGCCTGCTGTCGCTCTAAATACAAAAAAAGTGTTGTAGAATCTTTAGTAAATTGAACTTGAGGGGGTTTGGTTTGGTTTACAAATTGAAGTCCATTCAATTTCTCCGACTGTTCAATCAATTTTGACCGGTCGAAGGTATTACCGGTTTTTATATAGGCATAATTTTTCAAAAAAGGCTTCGGAAATTTATCATATCCTCTCATAACAATCTTATCTAGATTTCTCTTTTTTGAAACGCTTACTTTTAAATTTGCTGAAATGGTATCTGAGCTTCCAAAGCCTATATTGTCAAGCTTTACAGATGTAAATGGCTTACCTTCTTTAGAAAACGTATTGAGTATAATTTCAAATATTTCAGGCATTTCCTGAACACTAATTACGCCACTAAATTTGGATTCAATTTCAGGATATTCAGAAATATTATCGATTTTTACAACATCATATCGTTGTCTTAAATATGTATTAACCTCAAACACAGAATCATTTACAGGTTTTGGCTCACCCAATCTAGAGTTGAGATAACCTTTATACTTTAGTTTTAAAGAAAAATCTTTCAAAAATTCTTCTAAACTAGTAAAATCCTTAAATGATGTATTAGAGGTGTAGGTATTGGCGATACTGTCTTTTTCAGGCGTTTCAGTTTTGAACTTCAAATACAAATTCTGAGCTGACAGGCCTGCTGTGATAAATATGAACAATAAATATGTCATCCATTTCATATATACATAAACGGCTTAGTGTTAAAAATGGTATTAGAAAAAATGAGCAAATATTAAAACCCGAATTATACTGACGATGAATGCCAGTATGTTCAAACCTCAACAAAGCATGGTTTTCGCTGGCACTTCATGCAAATATAGCTCTCCTATATAACCGCTTTCCGAAGTTTGCAACTTCGGACTTCACGTGAGGTTGTCTTTACTATAGAATTGAATTATCAAAAAATTAATCAGGAAACTAATGCATAATTTGAATTAAAACCCAAATGACACCGTTAGAAATATATTTGATATGCTAGAATTTACAGTAGCTGTTTGTTGGAGATTTGTATCATAGAGAACATCCTCTCTGTCCATTACAGTTCTAATGTAAGCTAAATCTAAATTAAAATTACCAAAATCATAGCCAAGACCAAAACTTAATCCATAAAGATCGCCCCGAATAGACTCATCTTCATAAGGCGTTTCCTGTAAAAAATACCCTCCTCTAAAGCGAAGTTGTTTGTATACATATTCACCACCTACGTTTAAGTTAGCAGCAGTAGTTAAATTCTGCTCGATTCCTGTGTTCAAAAATTCTAAGGTATTTGTTCTGAATTTAGAATTAGAATGATTCTGCAAACTGTAGTCGATACTTATCAAGCCTCTTTTCTTAAAAACATAAGACAAACCTGCTGTCCATTGGCTTGCTGTCCTAAAATTATAATCGGGAAAAATATTAATCACATTAGGATTTACAGAAGAAGGGCCAAATTCGTTACTATTGGTGCTTATAAATTGTTCCGTTTCATCAGTAACATTATACCAAATCGGAGAATTGTAAGAAAGTGATGCTCTCAGTTGGTTTGTAATCTTAGCAATAGATCCTATTTGAAATGAAAACGCACTAGACCTTGTTCTCAGCCTGTTGTCAAATCTTATCTCATTTATTTCACTGTTTGGATCAGAATTTGATTCTGTAAAGGAAGTGAACCTATTGTACTCCAAATAATGAGCATTTAAGTTTATGCCGAAATAAAATCGCTTATTTAATTCAAGGCTGGCGTTAAAAGCAAATTTACCATTATACCCTGATTCATTAATAAAATAATTTTGCTGAAAGTTATTGGCAGTTACATTTGAAGTATATTCGGTGTTATTAAAATCCTCAGGGTCTACCGCATCAAAAATAAATGTTTGGTACCCTAAAAGCGCATTTTGAGTACTTACACCTTCTGTTTCTCCTAGGAAAGTATATAATTCTGATATAGATTCACCTTCTAATGGTACTAATAGATCAAGTGGAATACCATTAGCGCTTTCGAGAAAAAATTGATCAATAGATTGGCTATTTGAGCCTAAGGCACTATAACTGTCATCAAAGTCTGCAATTTGGTCATAAGAAAAACCATAAGCATATTTCGATACGGTTTTTTCCGGATCATTTGATGAAAACACAAAAACTGCTCCTGCCTGATTTAAATTGAAATCCGACTCATTGGCATTCACAAATCTATTACCAAATTCTACATCATTATCTATAAAATTCAAATTAAGTGTTCCTGAAGCATGGTTGTTCAAAAATATAGACGACCCAGCAGGATTTAATTTTAAACTGGACATATCACCGCCTAAAGAACTAAATGCACCGCCCATGGCAGTAAATCTTGCTGTTCCTAATAGATTCTGGCTTGAGAACCTCACTGCATCAGTAATATCTTGTGCAAATAACGCAGATAAAGGGAATAGAAATAGTAGTGATAATATTTTCTCTTTCATAGGTATTGCATTAAAAAAACTGTCTGTAAATTATTGTTTAATTTCAATAAATCAGCAGACAGTTATGATGTAATTATTCATTTATCTTCCACCTCCTCGTCTACTTCTTCCACCACCGCTTCGAGATCCCGAAGATCTAGAACTACTTCTGCTTGAACTTCTTGTGCTTGAACTTCGAGTCCTTGTAGATCGTGATCTTGTAGAAGAAGATCTTGGGCTATAGCGTCTTGTGCTTCTATTTGATCTTACAGAGTTATTGCCGGAAGATCTTCTATTAACGCTTTGATTAGAGTACCCAGACCTGTTTCTTCTGGTCGTCGTCGTAGATCGATCATTAGCTCGATTGCTGCGTACCCTGGCATTTACGTTACTGGAATTTCTAATTCGTCGTCCATCAGCATTGGCGTATCTATTGCTTCTGGCTCTATTGGCATTTACTCTACTATTTCTAGCATCGGTATTTAACCTACTGCGACTATTCTGGCTGTTTAATGCTAAGTTTGATCTGCCTCTATTAAGATAACTGTTTCGAGCTCTATAATTTCCGTGAAAAGCTAAATTATTGTAGGCAAGGCCTGGTCCGTAAAAACCGCCCCAACCGGGACCATAGAAGCCACCCCAACCAATAGCCGGACCATAAAAGCCGCCCCAAGGACCAAAACCACCCCAGCCCCAGCCGGGACCAAAGAAACCTCCGCCCCAGCCCCAACCGGGACCGTAAAAGCCTCCACCCCAGCCCCAGCCGGCACCGTAGAAACCTCCGCCCCAGCCCCAGCCGGGACCAAAGCCAAATCGACCCCAGCCCCAGTTGGGACCCCAGAAGCCATTGTCAATATAATTTACGGATACTGAAGTTGGTTGAGTCCCCCAGCCGCCATAAGAATCGCTGTACTGTGAAGCATTCTCATCTGTTGTGATATCTTCTTCAGGCACATCGCCTTCACCCTGAGAAGAGTAATTATCTATATCAGTAAAAACTTCATTTTGAGAACGCGCTCTAGAGATCATTTGATCTTGTTCTTCAAAATAATTTTGATAATAAGTACTATTGCTTTTTGTATTGGTATTAGTATTTGCATTGTCTTGAGGTGTGTTTTTGTTGGCAACAGCATCAGATGCGTAAATGCCGTCATTTTGAACACTCGCATTTTGATAAGACGAACCGCATGAAGTTACAAAAACCACTATCAATACTCCTGCAATCAAACTTACAGATTTGGAAAAAATAAATTCTGGTTTCATAATTTGTGGTTTTAAGGGTTTATATCAGTAAAATAATTAGTTTTGTGTCTTGATTGATTACTACTACATAGATACAACATCTATGCCAAAAAACAAAATATGTCGAAGCACTTAACAAAACGTTCTGATAACTATTCTAAATGGTATAATGAGCTTGTTGTAAAAGCAGATTTAGCAGAAAACTCTGCTGTGAGAGGTTGTATGGTCATAAAACCTTATGGCTATGCGATTTGGGAAAAAATTCAAGGAGAACTGGATAAGATGTTTAAAGCCACCGGGCATGAAAATGCCTATTTCCCTTTACTTGTTCCCAAACACCTCTTTGAAGCCGAAGAGAAAAATGCAGAAGGCTTTGCCAAAGAATGCGCAGTAGTGACGCATTACAGATTAAGGAGTGATGAAAAAGACAAAACTAAACTAATTGTAGATCCACAAGCTAAACTTGAAGAAGAATTGGTTATACGACCAACTTCTGAAGCTATCATTTGGAACACCTATAAAAACTGGATCCAATCCTATAGAGATTTACCCATTAAAATAAACCAATGGGCTAATGTGATGCGCTGGGAAATGCGAACCCGGCTTTTCTTAAGAACCTCTGAATTTTTGTGGCAGGAAGGCCATACTGCTCATGCTTCAAAAGATGAAGCTATTGAAGAAGCAAAACTCATAAATGGCATTTATGCAAAATTTGCAAAAGAATTTATGGCCATGCCCGTTATTGAAGGGGTGAAATCTGAAAGTGAGCGATTTGCCGGTGCGGTAGAAACCTATTGCATCGAAGCGCTTATGCAAGATGGCAAGGCTCTACAAGCGGGCACATCTCACTTTTTAGGACAAAACTTCGCCAAAGCATTTGATGTAAAATACACTAACCAGGAAGGTAAACAAGATTACGTATGGGCAACCAGCTGGGGCGTTTCTACACGCCTTATGGGCGCATTAATCATGTCTCACAGCGATGATAATGGCTTGGTTCTTCCGCCAAAGCTCGCCCCCTTTAAAGTTGTGATAGTCCCCATTTACAGAAACAAAGAACAATTTAATCAAGTATCTGAAAAAGCTAATGAAATCATTGAAAAATTAGAAGCTGAAAACATTAGCGTTAAATTTGACAACAGAGACACCCATAAACCAGGCTGGAAGTTTGCTGAATACGAAATGAAAGGCGTGCCTTTGAGAATTGGCATAGGTCCTAAAGACCTTGAAAAAAATACCGTAGAATTGGCCAGAAGAGATAAGCTCACTAAATCTTTTGTAAATCAGAATACCTTAATTGACACCATAAAGACCACACTTGTTGATATTCAGGAAAATTTATACCAAAACGCCTCAGATTTCATGCAAAACAATACTCATCAGGTAAGTAACTACAATGAATTCAAAGAAACTATCAACAATAAAGGGGGGTTTGTAGATTGCTATTGGGATGGGTCTGTAGAAACTGAAGAAAAAATAAAAAAGGAACTCAAAGCGACCATCAGATGTATTCTTAGTGTAGAAAATATTGAGGGTAAAACTTGCGTGTTTTCAGGTAATGATGCGGCAGCAAGGGTGCTTTACGCAAAAGCTTACTAAAATTTTCAATTTTATATTGCCCTATTCATAAAATAATGTATTTTTGCACCCGCAAATATGAGAATGGTCCGTTCGTCTAGTGGTTAGGACGCCAGGTTTTCATCCTGGTAACAGGGGTTCGATTCCCCTACGGACTACAATAATTTAAAACTTCAAGTCCCTTGTTTGGCTTATAGCAAACCCAAAGTGACTGGAGCAGAGTTTATTAAAAAAATTTGACGAAATGAACATTGAAATTTCAAAAACAATTGGTTCGTACATCTAGTGGTTAGCCCTGAAGTGTCGGGAGCCAGGTTTCAAAACCTAAACCAATAGTTAACAGACTGACAAATTGAAATAGTTAAAAATAACCGGTCCGTTCGTCTAGTGGTTAGGACGCCAGGTTTTCATCCTGGTAACAGGGGTTCGATTCCCCTACGGACTACAATAAATAATGTAAGACTAAAACAAATAAAATTATGGCAAATCATAAATCTGCTTTAAAAAGAATTAGAAACAGCGAAACGAAACGATTGAGAAATCGTTATCAGCACAAAACAGCTCGTAATGCTATCAGAAAATTAGAAGCTACAGAAAATAAATCTGAAGCTGAAAAGATGTTTACGGACGTCATTTCTAAAGTTGATAAACTCGCAAAGAAAAACATCATACACAACAATAAAGCCAATCGCATTAAGTCAAGATTGGCCAAGCACGTCGCTTCACTTTAATATTATATAGTCTTACAACATATGAAAAGCCGCCTTTGAGCGGCTTTTTTGATTTTAAATACATTATTTGACATAGCCGCTTTGTTGATATTACTAATGCTTTGAATTTCATTTTATAAAACAAAAAACTTTCTATGAAAAAACGTCTTACCGGATGACTGTTTCGCAGCAAATTATAACAACTACTAAAGCTCTACTGGTTTTTAACAAGGTTTACACTTTCAGCCAAATTATGCATTTATCTTCTAATCAATTCTTTGATAATTCTATAAAAGATAAGCTTACTTGAGGGGCCGAATTTACAAACTCCAAACAGCGGTTGTACAGTAGAGCATAATTTACCCGATTGGCAGGGTTTAAAATATTGTTATCATTAGCTGAGGTTTATAAAGATTATTTCAAAATACATGTATATCTAAACAGATGCCCTGATCAATACTTTTTTTTTACACAATTAGTACTCAGAATGTGGTTAATTATACACAAATTCAATTCAATTTTTTTTATGTCTACCATCAACGGTTTAAACTTTTTAGAAAAAGGTAATACAAATTAACGCTCACGATTTCAATACTGAGCTTTAATTCGTTAGTCGTATATTCTGTTCAGAATATCAATGAACTCGGCTTCACATTTTTCTTCCTAAAGAATATTTATAACCATGATAAAAATCATATATGCTTTTTAAATATCTGCTTAAATTTACACTCCAAATTCAACAATATACCTAAAATGGTTTTAGCTGTATTCATAACACTATTTACCTCTCTTCTACTCGATAGTATATACATGCTTAACATCAAATCAAAAATTCATAAAACAAAGGGTATAACTATTAATTATTATCATCAGCCTAAGCCTATTCATAGCCTCCAACCGGACAATTACAAAAGCGTAAATAATAAATTATTTCATCATAGAATCATTAAAATAAATAAAAATGAGCACAAGAGATTTAACTAAGTACGGAATCAAAAATGCAGAGGTTCACTGGAATTTATCCCCGGAAGAACTTCAAAAAATCACGGTTGAAAAGGGAATGGGTAAAGAAACTGCAAATGGTACGTTAGCCATCAATACAGGAGAATTTACAGGAAGGTCACCAAAAGACAGATTTTTGGTTAAAGACGAGTACACCAAAGATCGAGTGTGGTGGGGCAAGACCAATAAAGGGATATCACCGGAAAATTTCGACTATCTACAAGGAGAAGTTGAAAACTATCTGAGTGGTAAAGAAATATTTGCCAGAGATGGGTATGTTTGTGCAGATCCAAAATACAAAATGAACGTAAGAACAGTAACTGAATACCCCTGGTCTAATATGTTTGTCTTCAATATGTTTTTACGCCCAACAGCAGAAGAACTTAAAACTTTTGAAGAAGAATGGTTAGTGCTTTGTGCTCCGGGTTACAAATGCCCTGAACCCGAAAAACACGGATTAAGGCAAGGCAATTTTTCGATTTTAAATTTCACAAAAAAAATTGCATTAGTCGGGGGTTCAGCCTATACCGGAGAAATCAAAAAAGGGATTTTTTCAGCCCTGAATATGATTTTACCGGTAGATAAAGACGTGCTACCTATGCACTGTTCGGCAAATGTAGGCGAAGAAGGTGATACTGCTATATTCTTTGGCCTGTCCGGAACTGGTAAAACTACGCTATCTGCAGACCCCAATCGTAAACTCATCGGCGATGACGAACACGGTTGGACTAAGGAAAATCGAATTTTCAATTTTGAGGGTGGATGCTATGCCAAAACTATAGACCTTACCGAAGAGAAAGAACCAGATATTTACCGCGCCATAAAACCTGGTGCTATATTAGAGAATGTGGTTTTTGATGAAAATAACGATGTAGATTTTATGGATAGTACTATCACACAAAATACTCGTGTGAGTTATCCTATATATCATATAGACAATATACAGCAACCCTCTTATGCCGATAACCCTAAAGACATTTTCTTTTTAACTTGTGATGCCTTTGGTGTTCTTCCCCCGGTATCTAAATTAACCCCCGGACAAGCAGCTTACCATTTTATATCCGGCTATACTGCAAAAGTTGCCGGGACAGAAGCCGGGATTACTGAGCCTGTGCCGTCTTTTTCTGCATGTTTTGGGGAACCCTTTATGCCATTGCACCCTACAAAATATGCTGAAATGTTGAGCTCTAAAATGCAGGAAGCCGGTGTAAATGTTTGGTTAATCAATACCGGCTGGAGCGGCGGGCCTTATGGCGTTGGATCACGTATAAAACTGAAATATACCAGAGCCATGATTTCAGCAATTTTAGAAGGCAAACTGGATGATGTAGAATATACACAACACCCTATTTTTGGATTGTTTACCCCAAAAGAATGCCCAAATGTGCCGGAAGAAATGCTAGATCCTATTAATACATGGTTACAAAAAGGCGCATATATCAGTAAAGCCATTCAGTTGGCCCATTCTTTCCATTTAAACTTTGAGAAATTTATGAGTGAAGCCTCAGAACATATTATGGAGGGTGGTCCATTAATTGACGAACACCATTCCTTGAATGAAAATATATAAGGTTTTTTTAGATTTTTAGGTTATCGTAATAAGAGCTCCAAAGTTGGGGCTCTTTTTTTGATATTTAAAATAACTTGAGGTATGATGCTAAACCTGCAATCTCAAAATAATAAAATCAAAAAAACCTTGCACAGCATTACAAGGTTTAAGTCGGGGTGACAAGATTACTCACGTGATCCTGATTGTAGCTGTGATGCTAAAGAGTAGCCAGCAGCTCCAGGGGCTCTTGTCTTTTTTGTTTTGATTCGCTTACCAAAGCAGAGCTTTGAACGTTAACAAAACAAGAAAGCCAATAATCAAAAGATTACTGGCTTTTCTTTGTCGGGGTGGCAGGATTCGAACCTGCGACCTCCTGCTCCCAAAGCAGGCGCGATGACCGGGCTACGCTACACCCCGAGTGGTGTTTTTTGAACAGTTTTAAAGAGTTATTCTATACTCCTGCGACCTTCCTGCATTGAGCGGTACGCTATAGCTTGATGGAGCCTAGTTGAGCAATTGTACTCAAAACAACGCACCACTTAACGACAACATTAACCAAAAAATAGAATGATTTTAATTGTATCGCAAAATTAAAAGGGGTATTGAAGAGCGGAGAGACAGGGACTCGAACCCTGGAGACGCGTTAACGTCTACAGATTAGCAATCTGCTGCATTACCACTCTGCCACCTCTCCAATATATAGTAAATTAAAGTACTTTTTTCTAAGCGGATGCAAATATAATTTGACTTAATGCAACTACCAAACTTTAAAGCATTTTTTTGAAAATAGTTTTCAAAAAAGAAAAAAATATGACAGTTTCGGTTTTTAAAATTTGTATTTTAGTCTCATAAATTTAGACTTATGATAAACAAGGTTGTTCAAGATGCTGAAACTGCATTGATGGGAGTCTCAGATGAAATGACTTTAATGCTCGGTGGTTTCGGTTTAAGTGGTATACCAGAAAATAGTATCAGTGAACTTGTCCGTAGAGGTGTAAAAGGCTTGACTTGTATTTCAAATAATGCCGGTGTAGATGATTTTGGTTTGGGTTTGCTGCTTCAAAAAAAGCAAATCAACAAAATGATCTCGTCTTATGTTGGCGAAAACGCTGAATTTGAAAGACAAATGCTCAGTAGCGATTTGGATGTTGAACTTATTCCGCAAGGCACGCTGGCAGAACGATGCCGAGCTGCACAACATGGCATCCCCGCATTTTACACCCCTGCCGGTTACGGGACTGAAGTTGCTGAGGGCAAGGAAGTTCGTGAATTTGATGGCAAACCCCATATTCTGGAACATGCCTTTCAGGCTGATTTTGCCTTCATTAAAGCCTGGAAAGGAGACGAAGCCGGAAATTTAATTTTTAAAGGCACAGCAAGGAATTTTAATCCCAACATGTGTGGGGCAGCAAAGATTACTGTGGTTGAAGTTGAAGAATTGGTAAAGCCCGGAAAATTAGATCCCAATTTCATCCATATCCCAGGCGTCTTTGTCCAGAGAATTTTTGAAGGAAAGAATTATGAAAAGCGGATTGAGCAACGAACTGTGAGGTCAATTTGAAAATTCATTTATTTGAAAATTTGAAAATTGGTAGTACCTTGGTAATTCAGATAAACACAAGAGAATCAAACTTGTCTAGTCATTATTAAAGGTTTTAAAAAAATTATTTGAAAATCAAATAAAATGAGAGATGATAAAGAAAATTTAATAGTCAAACTTACATTTGAATTTGCTCTAAAAATTATTGAGTACACAGAAAAGTTAAGATCCTTGAAAAAGTTTGAAATGGCATCACAACTTTTTGATAGTGGAACTTCAATAGGAGCAAATACAAGAGAAGCTCAAAATGCTGAAAGCAAAGCTGACTTTATACATAAAATGAAAATTGCTGCCAAAGAAGCTGATGAAACCGAATATTGGTTGCTATTATGCTTACATTCTAAACACTATCCTGACCCTGACAAAGAATTATTCACAGATTTAGAAGCAATTATCAAAATCCTAAGTAAAATTTTATCTACATCAAAAAAATATAGAAATTGATTATATCATTTTCAAATTATCAAATACTCAAATATTCAAATTAGAAAAATGTTAGACAAAAACGGAATAGCAAAACGCATAGCAAAAGAAGTCAAAGATGGATACTACGTTAATTTAGGTATTGGCATACCAACACTTGTAGCCAACTTTGTACGGGACGACATAGAAGTTGAATTTCAAAGCGAAAATGGTATACTCGGTATGGGGCCGTTTCCATACGATGGCGAAGAAGATGCCGATCTGATTAATGCCGGTAAACAAACCATTACCGCTTTGCCCGGTGCCAGCTTTTTTGACTCGGCCATGAGCTTTGGAATGATTCGCGGACAACACGTGGACTTAACTATACTTGGTGCCATGGAAGTGGCGCAGAACGGCGATATTGCCAACTGGAAAATACCCGGCAAAATGGTAAAAGGCATGGGCGGCGCCATGGATCTTGTGGGCTCGGCTAAAAACATCATTGTGGCCATGATGCACACCAACAAAGCCGGTAAGTCAAAATTACTCAAATCCTGTTCATTACCAATTACCGGCGTAAAATGCGTCACCAAAATAGTCACAAATATGGCTGTACTCGATATCGTTGAAGGCAAGTTCAGGTTGCTGGAAAGAGCAGCATCAGTAAGCATTGATGATATTAAAAAAGCCACAGAAGGCGATTTAATCATTGAAGGTGAAATACCAGAAATGAAAATTTAAACACATGACTTATCTTTACGTCAAAGCTTTGCACATTATATTCGTGGTGACTTGGTTTGCAGGCTTATTTTATATTCCCCGACTCTTTATTTATTATATTGAAGCACAGAAAAAATCGAAAACAGAACGTAGCGTCCTCAGTCCTCAATTGGTGTTGATGACAAAGCGCTTATGGTATATCATCACTTGGCCTTCTTTAGTTTTGACTTTCATTTTTGGGTTTTGGATGCTTTATCTCAATCCATCACTATTATTGTTGACCTGGATGCAAATTAAACTTATCTTTATAGCAATACTTCTGCTCTATCACCTTAAAAATCATCAGCTCTATCAAAAGATGAAAGCAAACCAATTGACCTGGACGTCTTCAAAAATGAGGATTTGGAATGAAGTGGCCACAGTAGTATTATTTGGCGTTGTATTTTTAGCGGTATTAAAAAACACAATTGGCTGGGTTTTTGGTGTATTTGGATTGATAGGTCTTGGGATTTTACTCATGCTTGGCATAAAAGCCTATAAAAAATACCGCCTCAAAAAAGGGGAAGATTAGTTAATTATGAAATTTTCGCTAAAGCATTCTTTACAGCTTCGGATATTTTTATCCATGATTACTTTGGTAATTATAGCGGCCAGTCTTCTGGCTGTAGCTACTTCTTTGCATTATAAAAACGAAGCCGAGCAGTTACATCAAGATAAACTGGAACGCAAGGAAAATGCCATAAGATCTCATATAGAATACATTAAACGGACGACGACTTATCCTGTAAAAACCGAAAAATTACCACTAATTTTTAAAGATAAAATTTATGAAATACAGGACATTCACAACACGTCTATTAATATTTACGATCTAAAAGGGAGTCTGCTTAAATCTTCGAGAGCCAGTTTTTATAAAGATAGCATTGAAACTAATATAAAGCCAGATGTTTTAGATAGTCTAAGAAATTCATCCAGTAAAACTTACGTCAAAAACTTTACTGAAAACAGCCAGAATTACAAATCATCGTATTCATATTTGCTTGACAATTACTTTAAACCCATTGGTATCCTCAATTTAGCTTATGTTGAAGATGATGAGTTTATGAAAAACGAACTGGAAGACTTTTTAAACCTTTTGTTTAGGGTAAATCTGATCATTTTTATCATAGCCATTATTTTAGCCCTGTTTTTGTCTAAGTATATTACAAAATCCTTAAGTCAGATTAGTCAGAAAATTAAGTCAACAAGCTTGGACAAGCCCAACCCAAAAATTAGTCTTAAAAAAGCAGGAACTGAGCTTAAACCTTTAATTAACGCCTACAATGATATGATTGACGAGCTTGAAGAAAGCGCTCAGAAACTGGCTCAAACAGAACGTGAGGAAGCTTGGCAGCTCATGGCGAGACAGGTGGCTCATGAAATTAAAAATCCCCTTACTCCAATGCGGTTGTCGGTACAGAGTTTTCAGCATCAGTTTCAAAAGGGTAAAATAGACCGGGAAAAAGTGAATGCGTTTTCGCAAACCATGGTAGAACAGATTGACACCTTAAGTACAATTGCATCTGCATTTTCAGATTTTGCTAAAATGCCGGCCAACAAAAATGAAGTCATTGAAATCAATGAGGTACTTCAATTAGCTCTTGATATTTTTAAGGGAGAAAATATTATATTTAGACCTTCTGAGGATAAAATTTACGTAAAAATTGATAAAACGCAATTGATACGTGTTGTGACAAATTTAATCAAGAATGCATTACAGGCGGTTGAAAATAAAGATGAACCCGTCATTGAAATTGACGTTAAAGCAGATGAAAAAAATGTAGTATTAGAAATGACAGACAACGGCAATGGCATTTCTGAAAACATTATCGATCGTATTTTTGAGCCACAGTTTACAACAAAAACCAGTGGAATGGGGCTTGGATTGAGTATGGTCAAAAAGATTGTCGACAACCATCAAGGGCAAATTAAAGTGAAATCTGAAGTTGATTCTTTTACTAAATTTATAATACATTTACCTAAAATTAAATAAAAATGAGTTACAAAAACATTAGCATAAATATTGAAAGCAACATTGCCATTTTAATGATTGATCGTCCAAAAAAGCTAAATGCTTTGAATCGTGAAACCATCGATGAGCTCCATGAAGGCCTTATTGAGCTAGAAAATAACAGGAATGTTAAAGTTGTTATCATCACAGGGAGTGGACAAAAGGCCTTTGTAGCCGGGGCAGATATTTCAGAATTTGCAGACTACAGTGTTGATGAAGGGAAAGACTTAGCCGCCAGCGGACAAGAAAAATTATTCGATTATGTTGAAAATTTCAGTAAGCCAGTCATTGCTGCTGTAAATGGTTTTGCACTTGGAGGCGGATTAGAATTGGCCATGGCAGCGCATTTTAGAACTGCTTCTATTAATGCTAAAATGGGACTACCGGAAACTTCTCTCGGTGTAATTCCGGGCTATGGCGGTACGCAGCGCTTACCTCAATTGGTTGGTAAAGGTAAAGCCATGGAAATGATTATGACCGCAGAAATGCTAGGTGCTCATGATGCTTTAAAGTTTGGCCTGGTAAACCATGTGTTTGAACAAGACGAACTCTTAACCCTTACAAAAACTATTGCTAAAAAGATTTGTCAAAATTCATTGGTGGCTATAAAAGCCGCTATCGAAGCGGTAAATGCCGGTTTTATTTTCGACGAAGACGGTTATGATGCAGAAATAAATGCGTTTGGAGAAGCCTTTGGCACCGATGACTTTCAAGAAGGCACACAGGCTTTTTTGAATAAACGTAAGGCTGATTTCCCGGGGGAGTAGATTTAGAATTTTTTGCTAAGTTTTCAAATCTTAAAGAGAATTGAAGTTAAAGGAATTCTAAACTAATGTTGAAGTCTTATTAATGACTTTCTAATGTATCTTTGCTGAAAAAATGAATGGCATCATTGCGGGAATTCTTATTGAAAAAAGGCTATAAAAGGGTAAAGCTGAAATATACCGAAACCGATCACTTTTCGGTTCAAGCCAGAATTAATGGTGTAGAAGGGCGCTTTATCCTCGATACCGGGGCATCCAGCACCTGTGTAGATTTTAGCCGACTTAATCTTTTTAACCTATTTGCTCAGGAAAGCGATGTGAAAGCTGCTGGTGCCGGCGCAACCAATATGCTCACCCAGGTTTCTGAAGACAATACACTTAAAATCGGCGAATGGACAAAATCTAACACCAATGTTGTGATTTTTGACTTAAGCCACGTCAATCAAGCGCTTGAAGACCACGATGCAGAAGAAGTAGATGGCATTATTGGCGCCGATATTCTTAAAAAAGGCAGAGCAGTGATTGACTATAAGCAAAAGGCACTTTACTTAAAATAGGTGTATTCAATTATATCTTATTGATAATTTCAGCTGCCTCTTCCAGGGTTTCGTCTGTTTTTGCAAAACAAAAACGTATTCGTCCTTGCTGTAAATTCTCATGATTAAATACTGAAATCGGGATGGCTGCCAGTTTATGAGTTTTGATGAGTTCTAAACAAAAGTCGAAGTCTGCTAAATCGGAAATCTCGGTATAATCTGCCAATTGAAAATAGGATCCCTGCGTTGGAGTACACTTAAATCGCGAAGGCTTAATTAAGTCTAAAAATTCATCTCGTTTTTGCTGATAAAAGTCTGAGAGTTGTAAATAATGTTGTGGCGCTTCCAGAATTTCAGCCAAAGCATACTGCAAAGGATGATTTACACAAAACACATTATATTGATGAACTTTTCTAAATTCTGTCATCAAAGCTTTTGGCGCAAGGGCATAACCCAACTTCCAACCGGTAACATGATAGGTTTTACCAAAAGAATAGGTCACTATACTGCGTTCTGCAAGTAGTTCATCTTCACAAATACTAATATGTTTACGTCCGTCAAAGACCATGTGCTCATAAACTTCATCGCACAATATAAAAGCAGAAGTCTTTTGGATAAGGCCTCTTAATGCTTTAAAATCTTCTGCTGTCCAGACGTATCCCGTGGGGTTATGTGGTGTATTAATAATGATTAATTTTGTCTTGGAAGACAGTAGATCCTTAACTTTATCCCATGGAATACTATAACCCGGAGCTTCTAACTGAACAGGTTGTATTTTGCCGCCGTACAATTCTACAGCGGGTTCATAACAATCGTAAGCCGGTTTAAAGACTATCACCTCATCTCCCGGTTTAATTAATGCTGAAACTGCCGTAAAAACTGCTTGAGTAGCCCCGGCTGTGATAGTGATTTCACTTTCCCAATCGTAACGATGATTATAGAGGGTGTCTATTTTATCGGCAATTTTCTGCCTTAACTTTGGCAACCCCCCCAGGGGCGCGTATTGATTTTTTGAAGAGTTTAGAGCCCGACCAGCAAATTTTAAGAGTTGAGGGTGCGGTTCAAAATTGGGGAACCCCTGAGACAAATTGATGGCGTCATGCTGCTGCGCCAATTGACTCATTTTGGTAAAAATGGTGGTGCCTATATGGGGTAACTTAGAACTCAGTGGAGGTATCATGACGTTTTTGGTCTAAGATAAGCAAAGACAACTAAAAAAATGGGGTTAAAATTTTTTTTTAGAATAATTGACCTAGGCACATAATTAATATTTTATATCTCAGTGTTCTCAGTGCCTCTGTGGTGATATTTCATCAACTTTATAGACGAAAAATTTTTTTTAGGCAAAAAAACGGTTTTATTTAGAC